>Ga0075434_100003846_pt1 | contig 13425 bp, 8 predicted proteins | sample RhiMethybrSRZTD3_FD_75298 | JGI IMG/M metagenome (GOLD analysis project Ga0075434, IMG submission 75298) | Populus rhizosphere microbial communities from Tennessee, USA - Rhizosphere MetaG P. TD hybrid SRZTD3 | ecosystem: Host-associated > Plants > Roots > Rhizosphere > Soil | place: USA... | reverse complement strand
GAGCGGATCAACCCGACCGGGCGCAAGGCGTTCCAGGAGGAACTGCGGGCCGGCGACCTGTCCCGGGTGGAGACCGACGTGGCCCAGCAGGTCGCCGGGGGCGCCATGGTGCTCGACGTGAACATGGGCGCGCCGCTGGCCGACGAGGCCGAACTCATGGGCCGGGCGGTCCAGCTGATCCAGGGCCTGACCGACCTGCCGCTGGTCATCGACTCCTCGATCATCGAGGTCCTGGACGCGGGGCTGGCCGCCTACCAGGGCAAGGCGCTGGTCAACTCGGTCACCGCCGAGGACGACCGGCTGGCCGCGATCCTGCCGCTGGTGCGCAAGTACGGCGCCGCGGTCATCGGCCTGCCCAACGACGAGGAGGAAATCCCCGAGGAGCCGGCCCGCCGGGTCGAGCTGGCCCGCAAGATCATCGACGTGGCCACGGGGAAGTACGGGATCGCCGTCGAGGACATCATCATCGACCCGCTCGCGATGCCGGTCGGCGCGGACACCGGCCACGGGATCCGGACGCTGGAAACGATCGCGCTGCTGCGCGAGGAGTTCGGCGTGAACATGACGCTGGGCGCCTCGAACGTGTCGTTTGGCATGCCGGACCGGCACGCGATCGGCGCCGCATTCTTGCCGGTGGCCATCTCGCACGGCCTGACCAGCGCGATCATGGATGCCCGCTCCCCGCAGGTCGTCCGCGCGGTCAAGGCCGCCGACCTGCTGCTCGACCGGGACCCCTGGGGCGCGTCGTGGATCGCCGCGCACCGCGCCCAGCAGGCCGCCGCTGTGGCCACCGCGCAGGCCGCGCCGTGACCAGCCTCGACGGCACCGTGGCCACCGACTCCGGAGCGGGGCACCCGGCCGGACCGGTACGGGTCGACCTGGTCTTCGAGCCGGGCGGGCGGCAGGTGCGGGTGCCGCACGGGGTGACCCTGTTCGACGCGGCAAGCTGGAACGGCATCGCGATCGACTCCACCTGCGGCGGGCACGGCACCTGCAAGAAGTGCAAGGTCCGGGTGCTGGACGACGGCGCGGACGCGCCATCCGCGCTGGACGCCCGCGCGTTCACGCACGAAGAGCTGCGCCAGGGGTGGCGGCTGGCCTGCCGGGCGCAGGCCGTCAGGGATAGCCGGGTGGACGTGCCGCCCCTGGTCACCCGGCCCAAGGCTGCCACGGTCGGCGTCGGGCGCCAGGTGATCCTGCGGCCTGCGGTGCAAAAACGCTACCTGGAGCTGGCCGAGCCGTCGCTGAGCGACCAGGTGACCGACGCCGAGCGGGTGATCGCGGCCCTTGACGACCTGGAACTGCGGGTTGACCTGGACGTGCTGCGCACGCTCGGCCGGGTGCTGCGCGCCGCCGACTACAAGGTCACCGCGGTCGTCGTGGACGACATGCTGATCGGAGTGGAGCCGGGCGACACCTCCGGCCGCCGCTTCGGCATCGCGTTCGACCTGGGCACGACCACGGTCGTGGCGACGCTGCTCGACCTGGCCACCGGGACCCCGGCCGCGGTGGCGTCCCGGCTCAACGCGCAGCAGCCGTTCGGCGCGGACGTGATCAGCCGGATCAGCGCGACGATGCTGGACCCGGCGGCGCTGGACCGGCTGCGGACGCTGGCGCAGGAAACCCTGGCGGAGCTGGCCGCCGAAGTGTGCGCTCAGGGCGGCGCGGACCCTTCCGAGGTGTACGAGGTGGCGCTGGCCGGCAACGCCACCATGACCCACCTGGTCCTCGGCATCGACCCGGAGCCGCTGGGGATGGCACCGTTCATCATGGCTACCAGGCTGTTCCCCGAGGTGCTCGCCGCCGAACTCGGCATCGGCGTGCACCCGCGGGCCAGGGCCGTGGTGTTCCCCGCGTTCGGCGCCTACGTCGGCGGGGACATCACCGCCGGGCTGCTCGCTTCCGGGATGGACCGGGACGCGCGGATCCGGCTGTTCGTGGACATCGGCACCAACTGCGAGATCGTGCTGGGGAACCGGGAGTGGCTGCTGGCCACGGCGGCCCCGGCCGGGCCCGCGTTCGAAGGCGCGGCGATCCGGTGCGGGATGCGGGCCGCCGACGGGGCGATCGAGGTGGTCACGATGACCCCGGACACCCTGGAACTCACGGTCATCGGCGACGCCGCGCCGGCCGGGCTGTGCGGCTCCGGGCTGGTGGACGCGGTGACCGGCCTGGTCCGGCTGGGGCTGCTCGACCCCTCCGGCCGGTTCGTGCCCGAGGAGCAGGCCGGCACGCTGGCCCCCGGGCTGGCCGGGCGGCTGACCCGGCTCGGCGAGGAGCGGGTGTTCGTGCTGCACTGGCTCGGCTCGCCGGGCGACGTGGCGCACTCGATCTACCTGTCCCAGCGGGACGTGCGGGAACTCCAGTTCGCCAAGGCGGCGATCGCCACCGGGTGGCGGATCCTGCTGGAGGAGGCCGGCCTGGCGCCCGGCGACATCCAGCAGGTCCTGCTGGCGGGCTCGTTCGGCAGCTACCTGTCCCCGGCCAACGCGATCAGGCTCGGCCTGGTCCCGGAGATCGGCGTGCTGCGCGTGGTCAGCGCCGGGAACGTCGCGGGCGAGGGGGCCAAGATGGCGCTGCTGTCGCTGCGCGAGCGGGCCGCCGGGCTGGCGCTGCTGGAGGAGGTGAGGTATGTCGAGCTGTCCGACCGCGCCGACTTCAACGACCGATTCGTCGCGCAACTCCCCTTCCCGGGCTAGGGCGAGTCCTGCAAATCCCCAGCCTGCTGCGCGTCCGCCGGACGGGCGCCTCGCTGCGTTGTCGTCGTCGCCAATAGCTCCGCCATGGGCTCCTCCTCCGCCTTGCGATCCCCCACCCGCCTCCCCATCCCCCTTCATGCGACCGCTCGCGACGGCGAAGATCCACGGGACTCGCCCTAAGGCCCCGGTCCTGGTGATCGCGTGCGGTGCCCTGGGCGCGCACCTCCGCGAGATCATCGCGCGCCGCGGCTGGCCGGCTGAGCTGCACTGCCTTCCCGCCCTGCTGCACAACCGCCCAGAGAAAATCACCATTCATGCCGAACGACTGGCCACGGCTGGCCTGGCCCGCGGGCAACGGGTCGCCGTGGCTTACGCCGACTGCGGGACGTATGGCGCGCTGGACGAGGTGTGTGCGCGGCTGGGGCTGCGGCGGCTGCCGGGGCTGCACTGTTACGACGTGCTGGCCGGGCCGGAACGGATCCGGGCCGAGTTCGATGCCGAGCCCGGCACCTACGTGCTCACCGACTTCCTGGTCCGGAGCTTCGCCAAGACCGTGCTCGCCGAACTCGGCCTCGACCGGTACCCGGAACTGTGGCCGGATTACTTCGGGCACTACCGCCGGGTGGTCTGGCTGGCCCAGGACCGGAACCCGGACCTCGAGGCGGAGGCGGGGCGGGTGGCGGCCCGGTTCGGGCTGCCGCTCACCATCGTGGACACCGGGACCAGCCGCCTGGAACGGGAACTGGAGCTGCTGATCGCCGGAGACGGTATGTGGTCGATGGCGCCAATGGCCACAAAAGAGCGTGGTCGTTGGCGTGACCGGCCACAAACGACGCCCGGCGGAGAGCATCCGGGTGCCAGGGCCGGCCGGGAGCCGGGGCAGACCGTCATCCGGGGCTGGCCGGACGCCGAGGGCGGGCCGTGATGCGGGGCTGGCCGTGATCTGGGGCGGGCCGTTCCGCGGCGGCCTGAGCAGCGTTGCCCCGCTGCTGGAGCACCCCCGGTACGAGGTGTTCCCGGCCGGTAGCGTGGCGGATGCGGTCGCCCAGTGGGTCCCGCCGGGCATGACGGTGACCGTGACCGCCTCGCCCGCCAAGGGCCTGGACGCCACCCTGGACCTGACCGAGGTGCTCACCGGCCGCGGTTACCAGGTCGTCCCGCACCTGTCCGCCCGGCTGGTCCGGGACGACGCGCACCTGGCCGACATCGCCGCCCGGCTGATCGCGTGCGGGGTGGACGACGTCTTCGTCCCGGCGGGCGACGCCGACCCCCCGGCAGGCCGTTTTGACAGCGCTTTGTCTTTGCTCGAGCAGCTGGCGGAAATGGGCAACCCTTTCGCGCGCACCGGCATCACCGGGTATCCGGAGACGCACCCCAGGATCGACGACGACGTCACGGTCCAGGCCATGTGGGACAAGCGCCGGCTCGCCTCCTACATCGTGAGCAACCTGTGCTTCGACCCGGCCACGGTGCGCCGGTGGATCCGCCGGATCCGCGCGCGCGGCGTCACGCTGCCGCTGTACGTGGGGATGGCCGGGCCGGTGGAGCGCGCCAGGCTGCTGCGGATGGCGGCCAAGGCGGGTGCCAGCGAGTCGGCCAAGTTCCTCGCCGGGCATGTCGAGTGGTTCCTGCGGTTCGGCGCCCCCGGTGGCTACCGGCCGGAACGACTGCTCACCAGGCTCGCGCCCGCGGTGACCGCACCGGGCTCCGGTGTGGCCGGGCTGCACCTTTTCACGTTCAACCAGGTCCAGCAGACCGAAGAGTGGCGGAGGGAACTGCTGGCCCGCGCGGGTGCCGCCCAGCCCGTCTAGACGCGAGCGGCCCGCGGCCATACTTACTACGCAAGAGTTACGCAAAATTACGTAGAGTAATCGAACGGAATACAATCGCTTGCACTGCGCGGGCCCCGGAGCCTCGTTTCCGGTTTTGTTCCGTGATCTGAAATGGGCGTGTATAACCAGCGTGAGGTTTGGTTGACATGACCCGGGATTGCCCCGGATGAGCGCGCGGGTTGGTGGCCAGGCAGGTATGAGCGGGAGCCATCTAGGCGGCGGCCTGGCACGGCCGGGCACGGTGAACTGGCCGCTGCTGTCAGGCGTGATCCCGCAACTGGCGGACTCTCACATTCCCCGGCACGAGAGCGGGCTCGGCCTGGCCGCCAGCCTGGCCCCTGGCGACACGGCGGTGCTGATCCCGTCGGATGAGGCGGGCCGGTCCCTCGGCGGGCTGGGCGGCACCGGCAAGACGCAGCTTGCCCTGGCCGTCGCGCATGCGCTGTGGGACCGGCGGGCGCTGGACCTGGTCGTCTGGCTGTGCCCGTCCACCAGGGACGCCGTGGTGACCGCCTACGCGCAGGCGATGCAGGATATCGGGGAGGCGGCCCACGGGGAGCCCGCGGAGAAGGCCGCCGCGCGGTTCCTTGACTGGCTGGCCGGGACCCGCCGGCCGTGGCTGGTCATCCTCGACGATCTCGGCGACGCGGCCGTCCTGGAGGGACTGTGGCCGCACGGGCCGCAGGGGCGCGTGGTGGTCACCAGCCGGCGGCCTGACACCGCGGTGCGTGCCTACCGACCGCGCGCGGTCGAGGTGGGGCCGTTCAGCCCGCGCGAGGCGCTGGGGTACCTGTCGGCCAAGCTGCACAACGACCCCGACCAGTGGATCGGTGCCCTCGACCTGGCGGGCGACCTCGGCTACCTGCCGATCGCGCTGGCGCAGGCGGCGGCGCTGATGGCCGACACCGGGCTGGACTGCCGGCAGTACCGGGCCAGGCTCGCCGACCGGATGGCGCTCCTGACCGGCGCCCCGCCGGGAGCCTATCCCTCGATCGTCGCATCCACCTGGTCGATCGGCACCGAGATGGCCGAGCAGATACCGCCGGCCGGGCTGGCCCGCCCGGCGCTGGCCCTGGTCGCGATGCTGGATCCCAACGGCATTCCCGGTGCCGTCCTGACCAGCCAGGCCGCCTGCGGTTACCTCACCCGTTACCGGCGGGGCGCCGCGGTGGCTGAGACGGAGGCCCGCGCCGCCCTGTTCAACCTGGCCCGGGTCGGCCTGGTCAGCATCGACACCACCAGTGCGGCCCGGACGGTGCGGGTGCACGCGCTGGTGCAGGCCACGGTCCAGCAGAACCTCACCGCCGCCGAATGCGACGAGGCGGCGCGCACCGCCGCGGAGGCGCTGATCCAGGTCTGGCCCCGCGGCGACGTCCCGCCGCTGTACGAGCAGGCGCTGCGCGATTGCACCGCGCGGCTGCATGAGATCGCGGGCCGGCTGCTCTGGACTTCCGAGTGCCACCCGCTGCTGGTGCGGGCGGGCCGCAGCCTCGAAGCGAGCGGGCTGACCGGGCCCGCCATCGCCTACTGGCAGTCACTGCTGGCGGTCAGCGAGGCCGAGCTGGGACCCGGGCATACGCACACCCTGCTGGCCCAGGACCGGCTGGGCGCGGCCCAGGAGGCGGCGGGGCACCCGGACGCCGCGGTGGACGTCTACCAGGCGGCGCTGGACGAACGGCAGCGGCTGCTCGGCGCGGCCCACCCGGACACGATCGCGGCCCGGGGCAACCTCGCCCGCGCGTACCGGGAGGCCGGCCGCGCCCAGGAGGCGGTCAGCCTCGCCGAGCGCGTTCTCGCCGAATCCGAGAAGGGCAGGGGGACCCGGCACCCAGACACCCTGGCCGCCCGCGAAGACCTGGGCGAGGCCTATCTCGAAGCGGGAAAGAGCGACCAGGCCATCGCCGCGTTCCAGCAGACCCTGGCCGGCCGGGAGCGGACGCTGGGACCGACGCACCCCGACACCCTGGCCGCGCGCGGCGAACTCGCGCACGCCTACCGGGTGACCGGCCAGCCGGAGAAGGCGCTGCCGTTGTACGAGCGCCTGGTGACCGACCGGGACCGGGCGCACGGCCCCGACCACCCGGACACCCTGGCCGCGCGGGGCAACCTGGCCCACGCCTACCGCAGCGCGGGACGGATGAAAGACGCGCTCGGCCTCTACCGGCGCACGCTGGCCGACCGGGAGCGCGTCCAGGGGCGGGACCACCCCGACACCATCACCGCGCGGGGCAACCTCGCCGATGCCTGCTTCCTGGCCGGCAAGTACAAGGAGGCCATCCCGCTGTACGAGCGGACGCTGGCCGACCGGGAGCGCATTCAGGGCCCGGACCACCCCGACACCATCACCGCGCGGGGCAACCTCGCGTCTGCCTACCATTCGGGGCGCAAGCTGGCCCAGGCCATCCCGTTGTACGAGCAAAACCTGGCCGACTGCGAGCGGGTTTTCGGGCCCGACCACCCGGACACGCTGACCTCGCGCAGCAACCTCGCGCACGCGTATCACACGGTGGGCCGGATGGTGGAGGCCCAGGCGATGTTCGAGCGCACGGTGGCCGATTGCGAGCGCGCGCTCGGCCCGGATCATCCGCTCACCCAGACCGCGCGGGAGAACCTGGAAGCGGTAACCCGGATCTTATGCCGACGGGGGGCCGATCGCGGCGGCCTCGGGGCCGAACGCCTCGACGTAGCGCGGGTGTACCTCGGACCACCGCTGGCCGGGGGTGAACGAGAGCCGGCCGGCATCGAGGTCGTCGGTGAGCCGGTCGAGGCATTCGTGCCAGCCGGCCGCGTCCCTGGCCGCCTTGCCAAGTTCGTCGAAGGTATCCAGCAGCGTGAGCGTGCACCCGCCCGGGCGGCCCGTCAGTTCCAGGCGGATCACGTCGGTGCCCCAGCGGAACTCGACCAGCGACTGCGGCTGGTAGGCGAGCACCTCGCCGTCGAAGTCAGGGCCGCGGGCCTCGGGGCTGGAGAACGTGAGCGTGCCGCCGACCTTCCAGTCGCCGCTGACGTGCTGCGGGAACCATGCCCGCAGGTGCTCGGGCTCGGTGATCGCCCGCCACACCTTCTCCTGCGGGTGCGCCAGTTCGCGGGTGAACCGCAGCTGCCAGCGCCCGCCGATGCTCTCCAGTTTGCCTGTCGTCATCGCTCATCCCCTGTCTGGCCCTGGCCCATCTGGTCCAGGTGCCGTTCCAGCTTGTCCAGGCTGGAGTCCCAGGCCAAACGGTAGGGGGCCAGCCACTGGTCGAGTTCGCGCAGCGGATCCGGGGTGAGCCGGTAGAGCCGGCGTTGCTCATCGACCCGCACGCGGACCAGGCCGGCCTCCCGGAGCACGCGCAGGTGCTTGGAGACGGCCGGCTGGTTCATCGCCAGCCGGGCCACCAGCTCATTCACCGAGCACTCGCCGTCTCGCACGAGGTCGAGAATCTGCCGCCGCCTGGGCTCGGCCAGCACTTCAAATACCGAGTTCACCCACAAAGTATGCCCCTCCAGGCATATTCCTGTCAAGGAATATGCCTGGAGTCACCCGCTGGCGCGGGCCTTGAGCGCGGCCACCAGCGCCGGGATCACCTCACCCAGGTCCCCTATCACCGCGTAGTCGGCGTGCGCCAGGATCGGCGCCCCCGGATCGGTGTTGACCACGACGATGTGCTTGGCACCGGCGCAGCCCGCCATGTGCTGGATGGCCCCGCTGATCCCACAGGCCAGGTACAGCTCCGGCGTGATCTTGGTGCCGGTCTGCCCGACCTGCTGCCGGTGCGGCCGCCAGCCTTCGCTGGTCACCACCCGGGAGACCCCGACGACGCCACCGAGTAGGCCGGCCAGTTCTTCCAGCGGTGCGAAACCGTCCGGGCCGCCGACGCCGCGGCCCCCGCCGACCACCACCCGCGCGGTGGCCAGGGACGCCCCCGAACTGTGCCCGGCGGTCTCGGCAGCCCGCACCCGCAGGTCGGCCGCGTCCAGGGCGGGCGCGTACGAGTCAACCGGCAGAGCGCCCGGCGCGGGCACGGTCACGGCCGGGACCGCCTCGGTGGCCACGGTCATCAGCGCGGGCGAGCCCTCGAGGCGCGCATCTTCGAGCAGCAGGCCGGCCCACCGGTGCCGGACGACCTGGTAAGCGCCGTCGCCGTCCGCCTCGGCGGAGACACAGTTCGCCGCCATCGGCTGGCCGGTGAGCGCGCCGAGGTAGGCCATCACCTCGTTGCCGCGGTCTGTGGCCGCCGCGATCACCGCGACGGCTCCTGTCCGCTCGGCCAGCCCGGCGAGGGCCCGGGCCCAGGCCTGCGGCGCGTAGCCGCCGGTGTTACCGAGCTCGATCAGGTACGCGCGGGCCGCCCCGTGGGCCGCGAGCGCGTCCCGGGGAACCGCGTCCTCCGGCCCGAACACCACGGCCGCGACCGGGGCGGCGCCGGCCACGCCCGCGGCGAACGACAGCGCCCGCAGCGACGCGTCGGCGGCCCCGTCCGCGTCGGTCTCGGCCAGGCACAGCACGGTCATGGCAGGACGCCCCATTCCTCGAACACCCCGATGAGCGCGGGCACGGCGTCCGCCCCGGTACCGAGCACGGTGGCCTGCTCCCGCTCGGTCGCGGGCACCCGGAGCATTCGTTTGCGCAGCCCTTCCGCCTGCCACTGCGGCTCGTGCCGCTCGATCTCCGCCCGCTTGGCCCGCAACCGTCCGGGCAGCGACGGGTAGCGGGGCAGGTTGATCCCCTCCTTGACGCTGATCACCGCGGGCAGCTCGAACTCGAACGTCTCCTCGCCGCCGCGGTACTCCCGCCTTGCCCTGGCCCCGCCCTCGGTGATCTCCAGGTTCTTGATGCCGGTGACGCACGGCCAGCCCAGGGCGCAGGCCACCCGGACGCCCACCTGATAGTCGCCGGTGTCGGCCGCCTCGTTGCCGCACAGCAGCAGGTCGTAGCCCGGCCCGCCGTCGGCGTGGCGGCGCACCTCGGCCACGATGGCCGCCGCGGTGGCGATCGGCCCCCATTCCCGGCCGTCGGTCTCCAGCAGGACCGCCCGCTTGGCACCGAGCGCCAGCGCCTCGCGGAGCTGGTCGGCGGCCACCGCCGGGCCGAGCGTGATCACCGAGACGGTCCCGCCGAGCCGCTCGGTGATCTGGACCGCCTCCTCGACGGCGCATTCCTCGTGCGGGCTGATGGTGAACCCGGACATCCGGGTGTCCACCTCCTGCTCGTCCGCGGTCAGCACGATCTTGCCGCCGACCATGGGAACGCGCTTGACGCAGACGCCGATCTCCATCCCGCTCAGCTCCGGACCCGGGTGTTCTCCGGATCGAACAGCGGGGTGGACCCGGCCACCGCGACCGTGACCGGATACTGTTCGCCGAAATACTCGACGGCCAGGCGCGCGCCTTCACGTGCGTGTTCTGGCGGCAGGTAGGCCATCAGCAGGTGCTTGCCCACGGACGGACCCGCGCCCGCGCTGGTCACGTAGGAGGGCCGGCCCGCCGCGTCCACCAGGCGCTCGCCGTCGGCCGACAGGATCGGCTCGCCGCCGAGCATGTAGCGGAGCTGGCCGTCGGCGGAGGTGTTGTCGTCCACGGTCAGCGTGCACAGCACGGCCGCGGGCGGGGCCGCCCGCTGGGCCAGGTAGGCCTCCTTGCCACAGAACGGCTGCTCCTTGACCCGCGGCCGGGTCATCCCGGCCTCGACCAGGGTGTAGTCCGGGGTCAGCTCGTTGCCGAAGGCGCGGTACCCCTTCTCCAGCCGGCCGGTCGTACCGTAGACACCGATGCCGACCGGCACCATCCCATGCGCCCGGCCGGCCTCCCAGACGATGTCCCAGACCGCGGCGCCCTGCTCCATCGGCACGTACAGCTCCCAGCCCAGTTCCCCGACGTAGGAGATGCGCGACGCGAGCACGGTGACGCCGCCCATCTCCACCTCGCGGCAGGTGGCGAAGCCGAACGCGGCGTGCGACAGATCGCCAAGAGTCACCGGCTGCAGCACGTCCCTGGCCCGCGGGCCCCACACGCCGAGCGTGGTCCAGGCCGAGGTGAGGTCGGTGAGCTGGGCCCCCGGCGGCAGGTTGTCGGTGAACCACTTCTTCTCGGCCATTCCGGTCGCCCCGCCGGTGACCACCCGGAAGTGCTCGGCGCCCAGCCGCATCACGGTCAGGTCGGCCTTGATTCCGCCGTCCGCGTCCAGCAGCGAGGTGTAGATGACGCGGCCATGGCGGACGTCGGCCTGCGCCACGACCAGCGACTGCACCGCGTCCAGCGCCGCCGGGCCGGTGATGTCGAAGACCACGAACGCGGACAGGTCGACGACGCCGCACGTTTCCCGCATGGCCAGGTGCTCGGCGTTGATGATCGGCGACCACCACCTTTTGTCCCATTCGGCCGAGCGGTCTCCGAGTTTCCCCGCGTAACGGGACAGCAGCGGCTCGTTGCAGCCGTACCAGTGCGGGCGCTCCCAGCCAGCGGTCTCGAAGAAAACCGCGCCCAGGTCGGCCGCACGCCTATAGAACGGGCTGACCCGGAGCGGCCGGCCCGATTCCCACTGCTCGGCGGGGTGGACGATGCCGTACATCTTGTTGAAACCCTCGCGGGCCCGCGCCCGCACGTGCGCGACGGTCTGCTGGCAGGGGTAGAACCGGGCCACGTCGGCCTCGTGCACGTCGATGGTCGGCACCCGGCCCGACATCAGCTCGGCGACCACCCGCCCGCAGCTGGGGCCCTCCTTGATCCAGCTCGCCGCAGCCGACCATAGCCCCTTGACCTCTGGCATCTCGCCCAGCAACGGATGACCGTCGGGGGTCATCGAGATCAGGCCGTTGATCGCGTAACGGATCCCGGCCCGCTCGTCGCCCAGCAGGTCGGGCATGAGCTCCAGGGCCTCGGCAAGCTGCGGGTCGAAATCGTCGGCGGTGAACGGCATCTCCGTCGGGGACAGCGCCGCTTCCTCGTTGGACGGGATGTCGTCGGGGCTGACGATCATCGGCCGGTGCGCGTAGGAGCCGACCTCCATGTCGCCGCCGTGCTGGCGCTCGTACATGTTGGTGTCCACGTCCCGCACGATCGGGTAGGCGATCTCCCCGGCGGTGCCGGCGAACAGCGAGATCGGCCCGACGCTGATCATCTGGTGCACGATCGGGCTCAGCGCCAGCCGCGCCCCGGCCATCCGGGCGATGCGCGGGCTCCAGACGCCGCAGCAGATCACGCAGATGCCGGTCTCGATGTCACCCGCGGTGGTGCGCACCGCGCGCACCCGGGGCGTGCTCCCGGTGTCGGTGGTGTCGATCCCGAGCACCTCGGTCCCGGCCAGCACGGTCAGCGCCCCGGCGGCCTGGGCCTCCTCGCGCATCAGGGTGCCGGCCCGGAGCGAATCGACCACGCCCACGGTCGGGAAGTGGCCGCCGCCGAGAATGACCGACTCGTCCAGGTAGGGCACCAGCTTGCGTGTCTCCGCGGGGGTGACCAGCGCGGCGGGGACCCCCCACGCCTTGGCGGCGGTGCACCGGCGGCGCAACTCGGCCATGCGTTCGGCGGTCCGCGCCACCTCGATCCCGCCGCTCTGGGTGAACACCCCCAGCGCCTGGTACTGCTCGGTGCTGTCCCGGGTCAGCTCCATCATCATCTTCGAGTACTCGATGGGGAAGATGAAGTTGGAGGCGTGCCCGGTGGACCCGCCCGGGTTCGGCATCGGCCCCTTGTCCACCAGGACGAGGTCACGCCACCCCAGCAGCGCCAGGTGATGCACCAGGCTGTTGCCGACGATGCCCGCCCCTATGATCACGGCACTGGCCCTGGCCGGAGTCTCAGTCATGCCGCCGCTTCCCGCCCCTCTGTTCGAGTCGCCACCCGGTTCCTTTCCCATCGCCGCCCGGCCGGGACACCGTCCCGCCCGGCTGCTTCCTTCTCGCTCTCTCCCGCACCGCCCCCGGCACGGACACGGCCCCGCCGCCGGGAATGCTGGCGGCGGGGCCGACGTCACGCCGGGCGGACGACAGCGCTTCCTACTCGACCGGGATCTCCTTGTTGATCAGGCCGAGGTCGATGCCCTGCCGCCGGCGGATCACCCGGGCGGCTATGAACACCACGATCGCCAGCACGTACATGGCGCCCATGTAGATCAGCGACGACCTGTTGTTCACGTAGTAAAGGTTGTTGAAGAGCCACTCGTAGAGGCAGAACCCGAGCAGCCCGATTGTGATCACGCCGGACACCGGGACGATCGGCACCCCGAGCACCTTGACCTTGCTCGCCGGCGAGGCGCGCCACAGATCCGGCTTACGCCACGGCAGGATGACGACCGCGATCGAGCTGAACAGGTAGGTCACCGCGATGACCAGCACCGCGTCCAGGGTGTAGGTCCGGAAGGTCGACGAGTAGGCGTAGATCGCGGCCAGCCCCACCGCGGGCAGCAGCATCAGCACCAGCGAGTAGACCGGCACCTTCCGCTTCTCCGACACCTCGGCCGCGCGGTCGGGAAGCACCCGGTCGAACGCCGCCGCGAAGATGACCCGGGTCGAGGACAGGAAGAGCGTGCCCACCCAGCCGAAGAACCACAGGCTCAGCACCAGGATGAGCGCGACCTGGAACGCGGTGTTGTGCACCAGCCAGCCGGCGAACATGAACGGGTACGGCCAGATGCCGAACTGCGGCGTGAGGTTATAGCTGAGCGAGTTGGCGTTCTGGTAGAAGTCCCAGCCGATGGTCTTGTACACCAGCAGCAGGAAGATGACCGTCAAGATCACGGTGATCCACAGGCCGCCGAACATGCCGGTGAAGACCCGGCGGAAGTCGCTGGCGCCGCGGATCTCGCCGTAGAGCGTGGCGCCCCAGTTCGGCCACAGGAGGAAGAACATCATGTACGGGACCAGCAGCATGGTCGGCCCCAGCGGCCCGAAGCCCAGGGCATGGGTGGTATAGCC
>Ga0075434_100003845_pt1 | contig 13425 bp, 10 predicted proteins | sample RhiMethybrSRZTD3_FD_75298 | JGI IMG/M metagenome (GOLD analysis project Ga0075434, IMG submission 75298) | Populus rhizosphere microbial communities from Tennessee, USA - Rhizosphere MetaG P. TD hybrid SRZTD3 | ecosystem: Host-associated > Plants > Roots > Rhizosphere > Soil | place: USA... | reverse complement strand
GCGCAGCGTCTGCGCCATAGCCTTGGCATCGCGAAAATCGCGCATGGAATCGATCCTCTGCAGGAGCGAATGAGGGATGCCAGACGCTTGCGTTACTGACTGGTTCGCTCGGGCAAAGGAGGCCTGCAGCGGCTCGATACATTCACCGTACCCCGATGCGGGGCGCAAGCAGCGGGTCGTATCCACCCGTTGAAAGTCTGCGTCACGGCCGCGGCCGTTGTCAATTCCTGATGTCGGCTTTTTTTGGAGCCGCCCGTGCCCGCGACAGAGAGCGCGTTCACGCGCATCCATAGCCCGTCGAAGACGGGCGTAACGCCCTTTAGGACGCGCTATGCGCGGGCACCACGAGGCATATGTTGAGCGAATGGATATCAGCCAGCCTCAACACGTGCATGGCACTGCGCTTCGGTGGATCAATCGCCCTGGTGCGCGAGCCGCGAGTTGTTCGACGCATTAGGAACGTGGCCGTTCTCGGGCACAACGTGCACGATACGAAAGCCGCGGCGCTTGAGCTCGGAGAGCAGAACCGGCATGGCACGTGCCGTCTGCGACTTGATGTCGTGCATGAGCAAGATGCCTTTGCCCTTCTTCTCCAGCACCGCCAGCGTGTTCTCGATCACCTTCTCCGGGGCACCAACACTCCAGTCGAGCGAATCGACGTCGATGTCCCAGACCATCAGGCCGCGCGCATACAGATACTTCTCAAGGTCCTTGGTGATCCCAAGATAGGGTGCCCGGAAGAACGGCGCGGGCGATCGGCCCTTTCCGAGCGCCTCTGTCACCGCCTCGATACCGAGCTCGATATCCTGCTTGGCCTTCTCCAATGGCACCTCATCGAGATGGATGTGGCTGAAGGTGTGGGTGCCGATCGAATGGCCTTCGTTGAACGCGCGGCGCACAAGAGCAGGCGCTTCCGCAACATTGATTCCCAGCATGAAGAACGTGGCCTTCACGCACTCGGCGGCGAGCGCGTCGAGGACCTTGGTGGTGTGCTCGGGGATCGGACCGTCATCGAACGTCAGGACGACTTCGCGATTCTTCAGGCGAAGCGACTCGGCATATTGCTCGGTGCCGATCCGTGGAAAGTCGGATGGCCTTACCGTAATCGTGCGGCTCGTGCCGAGGACCTCCGGATTGTTGGCACATGCGGGCCCTGCCAACACGGCGGAAACTTCAGCAAGCATGCAGCCGCCGGTGAGGACAGCAACACCGACAAGTTTCGAAATACGAACAAACTTCAACATGTCATTCTGCTCCGGCCTTCTCGAAGGAGCAGCAATCTACCTCTTTGCCGGAGGAAGGTACGGAGATGTTGGTCTTAACATTACCGCAGTGCGGGATACTCGCGCGCGCTCGGCCAAAATGGAAAACAAAGAAGGTGAATGCCGTTCGGGCGACGCTTTAACGAATGTTACGACGACGGATATTGCGAAATGGAAACGACCACGCGCTATTCACGAGACACGTTCCGATTCAACAGAATCAGTTTTTGCTGCTCTCGCTTTTGTATTCGTCGGCGCAGCTCAAGAGCCGTTGCAGCGCGCCCTCCTCGGTTCCGCCGCCCCATCGTTTGAAGCGCGCTGCGGCGGCGCGCTCGATCTTTTCGGGCGTCCACGTCTGTCGTGGACCGAGGTCGCTGACGCTGCCGGGAAACAGCACGGTAAACGACTCGGCGAGCGCCATGGAATTGGTCTCGTCGCCCGATTTCGGAACACGCTTGGTGCCACGCAGGTTCATCACCAGCCGGATCGAGCCCTCGCCGAGCAGACGGCGCGGCCCGGTGTCGTAGAGAAAGGCACCCTTCCAGATCTTGGTCTCGGGGTTGTACACGACCGCAAGGTCGCCACGCCTGACGCCGCGCTCGGCAAAGGGCGGCGCCACTTCGGGATCAGCGTCGCCGTCATTCGCTCGGTCCTCGCTCTCGCGATTGGGCACAACGATTCCGGGAAACTTCGTCGCGTCAAGGTAGCGCTTGGGATCGCAGCGCCGCGCCTGCGGATTGAGCACCAAGCTGGTAGACGAGATCAGCCGGCCCTGCTTGGTCACGCAGACCCTGCCGGCCTCGTCGACAGCGAAGCCATAGATATCTACCGAATAGCCAGGGGGCGCCTCCCAGCCGTTGCGGAGGATCTTCTTGTAGGCCGCGAGCCACTCCGAGTTGTCACTCTCATCCGCCTCGAAGGGAATGTCCTCACCGTCTCGGCTGATGGTCATGCCATTACCGAGATATTCGATCGCCAGGCCTTTGCGGCCATGCGGATCGTCGCGGTGATAGGCATTGGGCGCGCCGTCGGCGTCCACATTCAAGGGCCGCACCCACACGAGCGATTGCGTGTCGTGAATGACACGATGCGGATCGCTGAAGCTCTCCGGCATCATGCACGACGTCTGCGCAATGCCTTCCGTGCCAACCGCCACAAGGTTGACAGCCAAGCCAACAATGATGGGGAGATAATGTCTCATCGCAAGCATGATTCGCGCGGCCCCTGACCCGCTATTTCGCGTCAGCGGCCGGGTGTCAAGCCGGACAAATACTGGTTTGTGGGCACAAAAGCACCGGCCACGGAAGGTGGCCGGTGCGATCGCGATACGATCCTTGTCAGGCAATCCGAGATCAACGGACCAGTCCGGCGGCCGTCTTGCCCTTGGGCGCAGCCGGAACGACATGCACCACCTTGAAATTGCGCTTCTTGAGCTCCTCGAGGAACGTCGGCAGCGCGCGGGCGGTGACGGGCTGGATGTCGTGCATGAGCACGATGCCCTTGCCGGCCTTCTCGAGCGCCTTGATCGTCTCCTCGACCATCTGCTCCTCGGTGATGCCGTTCCAATCGAACGAGTCGACATCGATGCTCCACACCATCATCCCGCGCGAGATGATGTGCTTCTCGAGCTGCGGCGTCATATCCAGCATCGGAGCGCGGAAGAACGGCGCCGGCGCGCCGCCCTGCAGCGCGTCGGTCGCCGCCTTGATGCCGCGGTCGATGTGCTTCTTGGCGTCCTCGAACGGAAGCTTGTCAAGGCTGATGTGCTCGTAGGCGTGCGTTCCGATCGTATGGCCTTCCTTGGCGATGCGACGAACCAGCTCGGGATCGTCCACAGCGTTTTCACCGAGCACGAAGAAGGTCGCCTTCACGCACTCGTTGGCGAGCGCCTCCAGAACCATCTCGGTATAGGGCGAGGACGGACCATCATCGAAGGTCAGCACGACCTCGCGGTTCTTGAGCGCGAGCGTTTCCTCATACTGGTCCTTGCCGACCAGGGGGAACGCCTTTGGATCAACCGTCATCGTGCGGCTGGTCCCGAGCGTCGCAGGATTGGGACAGTCGGCGGCAACCGCAACGGTCGCTGAGCTGATGAGCAGAGTCGCGACCAGGGCGAAAGTGCTGCTGCGTGTCATGGTGTACTCCTGTGTTCGTGGCATCTTTGTTGGGGGTTCAGGCGTCGCGGTGGTGGCTGACATGCCGGTCATTGGCGGCCTTCCCGGCCGGCTGCAGCGAAGCGCCGGAGACGTACGGAAGCTCCGCTGCCGTCAGCGCGCGAAATGCGGCTGCACGGCTCTGCGTTGGCGGCGACAGCTCGCGCGCCAGTACCCGCAATCGCGGAGTGTCGAGAGCGGGAATCTCCTCCGCCGGACGCGGCGCCGGAACGAGCTTGCGGAACAGGCGCGCGACCGCGTTCACGAAGTCCTCGCCGATCGCACGCAGCCCGATCAGTGACACGATTCCGTAGCCAAGCGCGAAGGCGTTCGAGAACGCGAACACCGCGTGCATGCCGTCGCCGCGCAGGAAGTCGGCATAGGAGATCGTCAGCGACCAGCCGAACAGAGCCAGGATCGCGGCCGTGCAGGTGAGCGGCACCGCGGTCCTGTGATCGATCTTGGGCGTGCGGCCGAACTGCGCCTTGACGCCGAAGATGAGCTGGATCAGCGAGTTCGCCACGCCGCTCAGCACCACCGGCAGCAGCACCAGGAACAGCGTATAGGCCCGGACGATCTCGCGCCGCTTATAGCCGGTGAACTTGAGGTCGCGGCACACAAGATAGAGATAGGGCGGCAGCGTCACATAGATCCAGCTGCTGACCCGTTTGAAGTCGAACGGATAGACCAGCATCAGCAGCATCGAGATCGAGATGCAGGCCGGCATGATCAGGTAATGCAGGCGCAACAGGCCTTCCAGGATGTTGCGGAAGGTCGGCCGCACCTTGAACAGATGCTTCAGCAGCGAAGGCAGGATGATCAGGCCGCCGTTGGCCCAGCGCCGCCGCTGCACCACCAGAGCGCCGAAATCGGACGGCGTCGCGCTGTAGGAGAGCCGCGCCGGGTAGTTCTCGACCCGCCAGCCACGGCTGATCAGGTCGATGGTGGCGCCGGTGTCCTCGATGACGGTCGTGTCCTGGATATAGGCCGGGAACACGTAGCCGCGCTCCTCGTGCTGGGTGGCGATATCGAGCAGCGCCTCCTTGCGGATGGTGGCGCTCGCCCCGACCCAGAAGCCCGCATTGGCAAAGCCCATCCCTTCCGTGACGTAGAAGTAGATGTCGGTGGTGGCGCCGGCGGCCCGCTCCAGCACGTGCGGTGTGTTGGGAACCGCCGTGTAGGGCGTCTGCATGACCGCAGTCCGCTCATTGCCCGGGCTCTCCATCGCGGCCACCATGGCGGTCGCGTAGTCGCGCAACAGGAAGCTGTCGGCATCCAGAATGATGACGTACTTGGCATCCCGCGGCTCGATCAGCTCGGCTGCGGGAGTGTTGGCATCCGCGTCGACGAGCTCGAGCCCTTTCGGAGTGGACCGGGTCGTGAGCCGGCGCCCCATGATCGAGATGTACGAGTTGAGGTTGGCCGCCTTGGTGGGCAGGTGCGAAAGGTTGGCGTAGGTCTTGCGCTCGAACAGCGAGACCCGCGTGCTGAACATCGTCGCCAGCGTGTCGAACTCGGATGCGAGCTGCTCGTAGGTGAGCCGTTCTCGGGTCTGCTCGTTCTCGCGCAGCTCCTGCGCACGCGTGCGGTGCACCTGCGCAGGCTCCCGCAGGATCTGGCTGACAAAGAACGCGCGAGTGTGGTCGTTGGAGCCGCCAAAGGCCCCGGCCTCGACCTCGGTCGCGATACGCTCGAGCCACTGTGCGGCCCGCTCGCGCAGGTCCGCCGCGGTCACGGCCGCCGCCTGCAGATCCACGTCGGCCGGCGGCTGCGTGCGGAACTCGTTGGCGCTCGCCGCAAACTGCGCGGCGATCGGTGCCAGCATGTCGTTGATGAGATCGACCTGCGCCCACGACGACAGCAGAAGGTCGCGATCGGCGCGGCTGGTCGGGTTGGGCGGATTGTCGAGCAGCAGCACGACGCCCCGATTCGCATAGTCGACCAGAGCCGCCGACATCAGGGTCTGCCAGATGACGTGGGGCTCCTCGCGATAGCTCGGGACCACGATCTCGACCCGCGGCGCCGCATCCTTGCGGCTGCGGAAACGCGCGAGGCTCTCCATCGCGGCGCGGGTGCGTTTGCGCACGTTCCAGAAGAACGAGAGCCGCGACACCTGATAGGTGAAGCTCCCGAACATGAAGACCGCGAAGATGAGATTGTAGACGATGCGCTCGGCACCGGATCCGGGAAGGAATCGGGTGAGAACGTCGCGGCTGTTGAGATAGTTCTCGACGAAGAAGAGCGTGAACGCTCCCATCGTCACCACGAACAGGACGAGGTTGATGACGATCTCGGTACGGGCACGCGCGCATACGCGCGGAAGAAAACCACTGGTCATGTTTTGCGCCGCCGCAGTTTGGTGAAGGTTCTGTTAAAGCAGCGCAATCGAACTAGTATTGATTCAAATTGTAGCCAATCGATACTCGTTATCGCAGTGAAGTTTAAGTATTAACGTACCGGAATTGGGCTGATTAACTTTGATTATTCAGCTTGATTGCCGCGATCATCGTTAGCGCGGGCAATGATTGACACGCCAAGCGGCCGGAATCGGCGCGATTGTCTTTCGCACGAAGGAGCCCATATGAGGCGATCGATCCTTCTGCAGCGCGGCTGCGCCCTGCACGCGGCGGAAATACACGTTCCGGACGGCCGGGCGCTTCGGACCATGTGATTCCGCTCGAAATCACTTGATCCGCGATCAGGGTGGTCGTTCCGCGCACCAGAACGGTATCATTCGCAGGCTCAGTATCGCGGGCTTACAAGTATACCTTTAAGTATTAAAGTTGCTATATAGTGTTTAATAGTACTAATACAACAAAATAATACCAGAACTGTTCCAAATATTCAGTGGATTACTTACGCAATACTGCTCGGAGTTGCTCATCTATGACAGTCCATTAGTACGCGCCGCGATACGATTGCATCGGTTGGGCCTGCAAGCGTGGGCTGCGCGAAATCTAATGGGGGCTTTTATGCGAAAGCTGTTCTTGCTTGGACTGAGTACGTTCGCCGCAATGATGCTGGGGGGTACCGCGCAGGCCGCGGACATGCCTGTGAAGGCGCCACCGCCGGCGGCTCCGATCATGTATAACTGGACTGGCTTCTACATTGGCGGCCACGTCGGCGGCGCCTGGATCGACCGAAATGTTCACGACCGATTCGATGGGGTCAATAACTGTATTGACTCTATTTGCTTCGACGACAGCAGGTTCGGGCGCAATGACGGCAGATTGATCGCCGGCGGCCAGGTTGGCTTCAATTATCAAGTCGGCCAGGTCGTATGGGGTATCGAGGGCCAAATATCCGCGGTCGCCAGACACAATGATGGGGACGTTTGCGGCGTCTTCACAGGCACAGTGGGGACCGCAGTCGTGCACGATCATCTGTTCAACTGCGGCAACCGCGGTGACTGGATCGCGACCCTAGCCGCGCGCCTCGGCATGACGTTTGGCGAGACCGGCAACTGGCTGCTCTATGTCAAGGGCGGCGCCGCGTTTGCCGATGGACGCTTCGGAATCCGGCTCAGGGACGACTGCCCGGTGACCTGGACCTTCTGCAACAACAATTTTGGCTTCAACAACGACAACAACACGCGGACCGGCTGGATGATCGGCGGAGGCATGGAATACGGATGGTCGAATAACTTGAGCTGGAAGCTTGAATACAACTTCATGGACTTCGGTCATAGAAACCAACACTTCGACAACGTTTTGACGAACTGTGAATGCCGGCTCATTCATGACCTTGACTTCGATCGTCAGATCAGTGTCGTGAAAGTCGGCCTCAACTACCGCTTCGCTCCCGCGCCTGTGGCCGCTCCGGTCGCCGCGCGGTACTGATTCCCCCGCAGTGGCAACTCAGGTCCCTTACATGGACCTGAAACTTAAGGGCCGGCTTCTCGCTGGCCCTTCTTTGCTGGCCCCATGAAAGCTCCCAACCGCGCTCTATTGCATCTGGCAGCGAGCGCTGCCTTCATTGGGATCTCCCAAAATCCCACAGAAGCGAGCAGAGAGGCAACATTTCGAATATCGTCAACGATGAGCGCTTACGCATTTGCGCTGGCTCCGCGATTCCCACGTGCAACAAAGATTTTGATAGGCCAATTCATCTTGCTGAGTGGCTGGATGCGGAGGAGGAACGCGCAGTTGAAATTGAGAAAACTGGCGACGAGAAAGCCGCTCAGGAGCTGCGAATTCAAATTCTGTCGTACGCGGCGATGCTCGACATTTGGAGGAGCAAATCAGATTGTTCCATCGCAAGGATTGACAGCCTCAACCGGGGCCCAGAAATCACATGAACCAGACCCATTTTGCTCTGTTCGTTCTCATTGCTTCGGGATTTGCACGACTTTGCAGAGCCGAGCGGAAGAGACCACGACTTTTACTTTTTCAAATTATGTTCGAACCGAGCGCATACGCGTTTGCGCAGATTCTGCGAGCATCTGCCACGAAGAGTTCAACAAACTGGCGCTCATTGCCGAGCGACTGGACGCCCATGAGAACGTGGCGGAAGCGTTCGAGCAATCTGGCGAGAAAGAAAAGGCTCTCGAAGTACGACGTCAAATAGCTTCGGATGCTGTCATGCTCGATTCTCTTCTGGATTGGCTCATAACCCTCCATAGGAAGCGTCCCATTCACGGCTCAGATGATTTGTTGCCAAGGTTCTAATCTTCCGACTTAGCGCCGCAAGCCCATGGTCTACATCGCTGATTCAGAATCGCACCCGTTCATCTGAATGACTTGGCTGTCATCTAGACGAATGGATATTCACGAAAGCGCGATTGTCAGGCAGCTGTGTCGGTTTCCGAACACGGGAACCAGTCACGCGGGCTGTCAAGCCGAAAGTCTCTGTCGCCAGAAGTCAAATGATGTCGGTCCGCCCGTCAGCTTCCAGGGTAAAGCTGGCTCATTGCGCGCAGTTTTAGTTTTGTCAGTCATGGCGTCTATCGCGAAATTGGCATTTTGACTCATGCGCAATGGATCTTCTCAAAGAGAAGATCGACTTACCTTGCTCAGGAACGAATCTTTTCCTTCCCTGGTTGTTTGGCCGGGCGACACTGCTTCTGATCTGAATTGGACGAATCGGCGGCTCACCGCAAGGCAAGCTCATCGTCCTTGCGAGTGTGGCAGGGCCAAAGAAGCAAGGATGGAGACGACGAATGCGAACCATCTTGATTGCAATGCTTGTTGCCGCGGGTATTGGTTTAGCCGGGACATCCGGCACTTCGGCGGCGCCGGCAGGCGGTGCGACGATCAATGATGCTGCAGCCATCATCGATCCCGTCGAACAAGTGCAGCACTGGCGCTGGGGTAGTCGCGGCCGCGGCGGACACTGGCGTTGGGGTAGTGGCGGCGGACACTGGCGCTGGGGTAGCGGCGGCGGACACTGGCGCTGGGGTAGCGGTGGACGCCGTGGCGGACATTGGCGCTGGGGCAGCCGTTGGTAATGTAAGATTCCAACCTGCCTCTCAGGTGATGGGCCAAACCGCGGACGCCGGGCGGCCCGTCATTTCATCATTCAAGTCCAATACCAGCGCGCGATGACCCGTTTTGGTCAACGCGGGGCATTCGTTTCCGCCATTTCGCCAATCCTTTGGCCGCTTCATCGACCCCACCAATTGTTATTCGCGTACTTCCTTCACGAGGGATGAAAATCAATGACGAACACCGGATCGGTGATTGGGCTAATGGCAAAGCCTCGTCGAATGAGCGTCCGTGCGGTGGGCCTCCTGGCCATGGTTGCGCTTGCCACCTCTGTCGGGACGGCAGCGACGCAGAACGCGGAGGTGCCCCGACTGGAGACCAATCAGTCCTATCTGGAAGAGGTGATGCGGACCGCCACGCTTTCGATCAATGATCCGATCGCGGTATTTGCCTTTGTTCTCGGCAGCCTTCCTGATCGGGTAAAGGTCTATCCAACAGAGAACTACTATTATTTCGCCTTCGCTCACGACGGCAAACGTTACGCCGGAAACATCAGACTCGACGCGAGCAACCGCGACGAAGGTAAAGTGATCTTTGCCTACTACGAAGACCTGTCGGAATGGCGGGAGCAAAGTCCTGTTATCCACATTGTGCTCGACGCCTCGCAGGGAGCCAAGGTGGAGAAGCTCGAACGCTTGATCTATCGGGTAGAGTACGGAACGAAGAGTGTCGTTTTCCTGCTTAACGATCTGTCGCAGGTGCAGCCGCCAGCCACTGCCATCGGCCCCAACGAGAAGTACATCGGGCCGATTTTCGACGAATCGGGCATTCGATTTTTCTTCGTGTACAATTCGAAGCTGAAGATCTTTCACTACATCCTAGACGAGACAGTAAAGGTTGCTGACGAATTGGTCCCGAGCCGTCGAACCAATCGCCTCCTTATCGGCAAGCGGACCGATTTTGCCTTCTACCAGGACCACCACCTCGACCGCAAAATCATGGTCGGCGCTTACGAAGGCAATATCCGCGCGAATAACTATTTCGATGGGCCTTTCGATCAGCTGCCCGACAACTTCATCGAAGGCGAAACTCTGCGCGAAATCATTCTCACCCTTGAACCGAGCCTGAAAGGTCGGATCGATCGTTTTGGAGGCTCGCCGGACGGTTCCATACGCTACATGATCGCGCCATACCTTGCATATCGAACCGAGGCCGACCTGTACGTCTTCCATAGATGCGCGACTAGGAAGAAGAGTGCCGGTACGACCTATTACAATTGCTTCGTCAGTGACAACGTCAGCAAGCGCAGCCCCGGGAGCGGCTCGCGCCATTGAAGAACAGCTATTTATGAAGGCCGTCGGAAGGTCGGCTTATGGCCCGAAGGCGAAGTACCGACGAACGCCAGTTTATGCTGCTTCTGGGTCCAGAGCCGACCAGCTTTGGATAGCCCCGAAGAGGTAGCGCAAACAGACCTCAAATGTCCGCTTCGCAAGATGAGCGGACTTTCTGCGCGCTCTGTCGCTGGCCCGCAGCTATTGTTTGGCTCTCAGCTGCAGGACGGAGGCATCAACCACTTCGCTTCGGATGCAGATGACCTTGACCTGGTCCTTGACCCCAAGTTCCTGACCGATCGAGGTTTGCGCCAGATAGGCCTGCCCATGCAGGAAGCATGTGGCCGGATTTCCGGACTGCACAGGCAGCAGCATCACCGACGCCGCATTGTCGCGGGTGCAGTCCCGAAGATCGGGAGTGATCGCGGTCGAACAGATCAGGACCAGAGCTGTCAGCATCGCTTCGTTTGCGAAGTGCAAATCCGCAGTGCGGATCAGAACGAGAAGTCGATGCTGCCGGCGGCGTACCAGCCGGTGCCCTCGTCGCGCTCGCGCATCCAGCCGCTCGATATGGTCACCTTGCCGGGTCCGACTCGAAGGCCCGTCAGAGCCGCGCCGACGCGGAACTGGTCGGTGCGGTCGTTGCCGAGCCCGCCGACTTCAGGTCCGAAGAACACGCCGTTTCCGACGAAGTCGTAGCCCAAGCGCCCGATCGAATAGTAGGTGTTGAAGGCGGTCGAGTAGGAGGCCAGCGCATAGACCAGGGTCCTCTGGGTAGGGTTGACCCAGATGTCACCCTGCACCTTGAAGCCGGTCTCGGAGCCGACCACCGAATTGTTTGGATCATTCGGCCTGATGCGATGGTTCTGATAGTTGGCGCCAACCTGCAACGTGAAGGCGCCATTGTTGAAGACGCGGCTCCAGCCCACCAGCACGTCGGCGGTGACGAATCGCCCCTTGAACGTCTCGGTGGGATCGCCGTGATATCGATAGTCGCCGCCGAGGCCGAAGGCCGAGACGCGAAGACCCGACGTGTCCATGCCGTAGGGCGCATACAGCACGCCCATGTAGCCGACCAAGCTCCGGTGCGAGGTCCAATCCACGCCATAGTAGAGATTGCCGTATTCCATCCGTTCGGGCGCCACCGCAGCCTTCCGGATGATCGCATGATCGGCCGCCGAAGCGGTGCCCGCGGTGGCAGAGATCACAAGTGCCGATAGCCAAAATGCTGCGCTGCGCGTCATGCGTGCCCCATCCCGTCGCCAGATCAAAAATGTTGCGGGAAGCACGCAGAACTAATCCCCGTCGCAAAGTACGTTCTTCGCCCAGGAGGAACAAGGGAATACCGTCAAACCCTACGACAATACCCAAGTTTTCTGCAGACCTGTTGCCGAGCCGCAACGCAATACCTTCGACCCACCAGCAACCGCGTCAGCGCCGGCCGAAACACCTAATCGATTGTTTGCCAATAAGAAATCAGCGCATCGAGGCGCAGCGATCGGTTGGGTCTCTTCGGTGACACCGGCAAGCCGGTCGCAAGAAGCGCAACTGGGAGCGCCTTCCCGGCGCCCCCAGTCACGTCAGGACCTACGTCAAAAGAATCAAAGACTGAAGTCGAGATTCGCGGTCGCGTACCAGCCACCGCCCTCGCCGCGCTCGCGCATCCAGCCGCCCGACACGCCGAGCTTGGCGGCGCCAACCGCTACCCCCGTCAGGTGCGAGCCGATTCGGAACTGGTCGGTGCGGTCATTACCGAGGCCGCCGATTTCCGGACCGAAGAACACGCCCGAGCCGATGACGTCATAGCCGAGCCGGCCAACGGCGTAGTAGGTGTCGAAGGCGGTCGAATACGAGCCCAGCATGTAGACGAGAGTCCGCTCGGTGGGATTGACCCACAGATCGCCCTGAACCTTGAAGCCGGTCATGCTGCCGAGAACGGTGTTGTTGAGATCGAAGGGCCGCACCCGATGGTCCTGATAGTTGGCACCGATCGAGAGCGTGACGGCGCCGTTCCCGAACACGTGGCTCCAGCCGACCAGCCCATCGACGGATGCAAATTTTCCGCGGAACAGATCACCATCACCACCGACATAACGATAGTTGCCGAGCAAGCCGAAGGCCGCGAGGCGAAGGCCCGACTTGTCCATGCCACCGGGCGCGTACAGCACGCCAATATAGCCGGCGAGACTCCGGTGCGAGGTCCAGTCCACGCCGAAATAGAGATTGCCGTATTCGATCTTCTCAGGCGCTACGGGCTTTGCCTTGACCGGCATGTCGGCAGCCGCGGCAGCGGACGCTGCGAGCGCCAGCATAGGCAACGAGATAGACGTGCTGCGCATTTTAAGGCCCCCCGACCCAATGCAGAACCCGCGCCCGCACGACGCGAGCGCAGCAAAGCGCGCCAGATCTTTGTGCTCATCCTGGCTTGCGCGTTCTGTCGAGGATTAGCGGTAGCCGCTTAACGGCGCCTTGGCGCAGCGCCGAGTCATGGATTCAGACTTAAGAGATGGTCAATGGCGCGCTTGTGCGCTGCCGAATGGCACGCCGCGCGCCACGCGTTTGAATCATTCGTTGCACCGCCCGTGCGGCAGCTAGATGAAACTGGAAAACTCATCATCGAACGGACGATCACAAGCGAGAACGCCAATGGAAACCTCAGCAAGCCTCCCGCGGCGCGCTGCTACTTAGTGAAAATCAGCGACAATTGAGTGTGTGGGTGAATTGCTTGCCCAGATCGCCACCCATGTCGACCCTATGCCGCGGCCAGTTATGTTGCACACCGCCGATCGAATGGGCGGTCACGTAAATGAAGCGGTTCCTGGTGTCGACGAGATACCCGACCTCGCCCGCTGCAAAGGTGTAGTTTTTGGTTTGCCAGCCGACCCTATTCACGGGCTTGAATTCGACATCAACCGCAATGGATGCAGTGCAATTGTTTTTGACGTAAAACTTCAAGAGGGCTTCGTCGCAAACGTAGAGCATGCTGCCAGGACGCCCCACCCACTTGCAATTAATGCCGGGGGGATTGCTCACGTATTTGTAGGGACAGCAGAAACGACGCGAGCCTGTCGTACAAGCCTCCCGTTGACCCGTATACACATAGCCGGACGGGCACTGACCATCGCAAAGCGGTCTCGTGCCGAACCAAGCGCAACCCTCTTGGGCCCAAGCTGGAGAAAAACCCCACGCAGACAGGTAAGCCAGGATTGATAAGGCCAAGACCCGACCGGCCTGCGCAACCAAGCGCTCGCTAGCT
>Ga0075434_100003844_pt1 | contig 13425 bp, 9 predicted proteins | sample RhiMethybrSRZTD3_FD_75298 | JGI IMG/M metagenome (GOLD analysis project Ga0075434, IMG submission 75298) | Populus rhizosphere microbial communities from Tennessee, USA - Rhizosphere MetaG P. TD hybrid SRZTD3 | ecosystem: Host-associated > Plants > Roots > Rhizosphere > Soil | place: USA... | reverse complement strand
CATACCGGATATTCTCGGCCACCGACGTATTGAAGATGAACGGGTCCTGGTCCACGACGACGATGTGACGCCGAAGGTCGCCCAGGCGAAGGTCCCGAAGATCGTGGCCGTCCAGCAGGATGCGGCCCGCTGTGGGATCGAGCTGCCTGACGAGCAAATCGGCTATCGTGGACTTGCCGCCGCCGCTCGCGCCGACGATCGCCACGCGTTCGCCAGCCGAAATCGTGAGGCTGGCGCGGTCGAGCACGGGAACGCCGCGATCGAACGTGAACGTCACATCGTCGAGCATGATATCACCGCGCACCGATGGAAGTGCGACGGCGTAGTCGCGCTCGGTCACCTCGGCCGGCGTGTCCAGGATCTCGTGCACGCGCCTCAGCGACACACGGGCGGTGGCCACGCTCGCGTAGAGTCCCATGAGCGACTGCACGGGCCCCATCAGCCGCATCTGATAGGCGACAAACGCCACCAGCGTACCGATCGTGATCGTCCCGTCGATGACACGCCATCCGCCGACGAGAAACACCGCGCCGCTCCCGAGCGCGAGGAGGAGGCCCGGCGCGCCGCCTGACAAGTATGTGAGCCGGCGCATCCGCATCAGCGCGTCGATGAACGCGTCGTTCCGCTCACGGAACCTCGCGACTTCCCGCTCCTGCGCGTTATGTGTCACGACGAGCCGCATGCCCTGCAGGGCGTCGATCAGGAAGGTCCCGATGCCGGCACTTCGGTCGCGCACGACGGCGATCGAGTCTTCGAGCCGCCGCCGGTACCTGACGAGCGCGAACAGCGACAGCGGCAGGACGGCGAGACTCACGGCAAAGAGCAGTGGGTCGAGCGCGATGAGAATTGCCACCGCGCCAACAAGGAAGACGACGCTGCCGATCCACGAGAGCGCGACCTCGGCCGCCACGCGCTGGATCTCCCCGATGTCACTGTTGATGCGCGACGCGATCTGTCCGAGCGGCATGCGCGCGTAGAAGCGTGGCGAGAGCCGCTGGAGATGGCGAAACAGGGCGAGCCGCATGTCGAACAGGATGTCGGCCGACACGCGGGTGTACCGGAGGCCGCTCACGACGTTCAGGACGAAGCTCGCAATGGTGAGCGCCGCGAACGCGAGCACGACGCGCACGAGCACCCCGGTGTCGCGGCCGATGAGGGCGCGGTCGATCAGCACCCGCGTCAGGTACGGCAGGACCAGCGACAGGCCGGTGCCGATGAGCGACAGTACCAGCACCAGCACGAGGCGTCGCCAGTACGGCGCCACGTAGCCTAACAACCGGCGGACGTCAGAGTGGACAGTGTTGACAAGCATGCTCGACTGATCACGGTGCGCTGGCACAGGTAACAGGTCACCTGTGGTTGTTCACCGCCCCGCATTTGCTGGTCGTGGCGCCGGGGCCTGCGGAATGATCACGAGCCCACTCATATCCTGCCCGAGATCGACGGTCCGCAGCTTCTTGAAGGTCTGCGCGTCGTAGACGTCGATCGTGGGGCCGGCGGTGTGGATGTAGAGCTCCCGCCCGTTCGAGCTCGGCGTCAGCCCCATGCGCGGTCGGCCGGCAAACTGGGTACGCTGCGAGACCCGCCGTCCCTCGAGGTCGAACGTCCAGAACTCGTAGTTCCCCACCTGTTGCCTGAGCCCATAGGCTCGGCGTCGCCCGGGCGCGAGGCGAAAGCTCACCGGCTCGCTCGGGCCTAACGTGTAGAAGTCAACGCTCCGCTTCACGAGGTCCACGCGCGCGACACCCATGAGCGTCCGCCGGTTCACCGGGTCGGTGATGCGGAACAGTCCCGTGTAGAAGCCCGGGTCCTCGTAGATGTCGTTCGGGAAGAAGAAGTTGAGACGCCCCATGCCTTCCTCGAACAGCGTGCGCGAGAGCTCCCACCGATCCACCTGCTTGAGGGAATCGGTGCTGTACACGAGCACGTCGTCGGTCGTGAAGAAGTACATGTACTCCCCGTCGGGGGAAAAGATGATCTGTGCGCCGTCACGCTCCTCGCCCTTCGGCCACGGGATCGTGTCGGTCACGGCCTTCTTCGTGAGGTCGTAGCGGAGGAGCGTCGGCTTTCCGACCTCGTAGCGATCGAGCTTCTTCGTGTAGGTCTTCACGAGCACGACGGCGAAGCGCTCGCGCGGGTCGACGTTGATCCCCCACAGCCGCACGCGCGTGTTGCCTGACGAGAGCGTGAACTTGTCGATCGGTTTCCGCGTGGCAATGTCGAGGACCTCGACGTGCTCGTACTGCGGATCGAGCACGTAGAAGTGTTTCCGGTTGAACGAGAGGACCATGCTCGTCGGGATGCCGACGGAGACCGGGATCGAGTCGACGACCTTCAGGTTGGACTCGTTCAGGATGAGGATCTTCTTCGCGTACGTACCCACATAAATCGTCCCGTTCCCGCCAGATTGGGCGTGTACAGGGCTAACGGCTAACAACAGCGTAACGGCGCCGGCGAGAACGGCGCGAAATCCCGCGCCGGCAAGAACGGCGCGAAATCCCAGACGGCGCGAAACGGCGCCGCTCTCTACGCGCTGTCTGGAATTTCGCGCTTGGCGCTCTTCGGGATTCCGCGCTGTCTGTGATTTCGCGCTGTCTGTGATTTCGCGCCCTTCGGGATTCGGCGCCGTTTGGTGGTTGCGCCGTTTCTGCTCTGTCATGGGAAGATGAGATCGATCTTTCGCCAATCCTTCTGGGCGGATGCGCACTTTCCCGTCCAGTCAGGCGCGTAGTTGTAGAGATCGGGCACGTGCGCCGGCCAGAAGCAGGTGATGTGGCAGTCGAACAGGTCGCGCTCCACCGGCTGGCACAGCCCGGCCGTCCCGCCGCTCGCATCCGTCTCCCACCCCGGCGAGAACACGAACGTGCAGCCGAGCGGGATGTGTGGACCCGATGGCGTCGCGAGCGGTCCGCCCTGGAGCGCCACCACGTCCTGCTCCGTGGTCTCCGCAATGTGGCGGGCCTTCTTGTTGATCGGCGTTAGGTGTCGCACGTGAATTGCACCTCGGTCCTCGTCAGGCGTCGAACTGCGCCAGGTATTCCGGTCGTCGCTCTGCGAGCGTCCCGTATACCTGGAGACACGTGTCCGTCCAGCGACGGATCCATTCGCAGTAGTGCAGGTTCGGCCGCTCGCTCGAGCCGTAGCGTGTGTGCGCTTCGTGATAGCACCCGCCGGCGCACAGCGGACGCGCCCAGCACGTCGAGCAGTCGGTCTTGTTCGCGATGTGATGCTTCGTCAGAAAGTCTTCCTGCTTTGCACGATCTACCCCTTCCGTCACCGACCCGATCCGGTGCGTGTCGGAGCCGGCGAACCGGTGGCAGAGCGCGACGTCGCCATCCGTCGCGACGCCCATGAGGCCAAGCCCCGCCCCACACGGGTAGGCCTTGCTCATACCCTTGTGGATCTCCTCGAGCGTGTCGCGTACGTTCGAAAAGCCGTGATGCTTACCGGCGAGCGCATACTGCACGAACTCGTGCGCGAGCCGTTGGAACTGCGCGAGCATCGCCTCGAAGCCGTCCTCCTGGATCGCGTAGTCCCGCTGCCACGACGTCGTCACCGGCGCGAACCCGACCTCCCAGAAGCCGATCTCGTCGCGGAGATGCCGGTAGATCGACTCGACGTCCAGGTTCTGCTTGGTGAGTGTCACGCGCGCGCCCACTGGTCGCCTTCGGTGCCGCTCGAGCAGCATCCGGATGTTGGGCAGGACGACGTCGTAGCTTCCCATCCCGTTGTTGAACACGCGGAACTTGTCCTGCTGCTCGCGACCACCGTCCATCGACACCGTGACGCCCACGTCGTTCTCGACGATCCAGTCGATGATCTCCTCGCGGAGGAGCGTCGCGTTCGTCGTGAGGCTCGTATCGACCGTCTTGCCTAACGTCGCAGCGCGCTCCTTCGCGTAGGCCAGCGCCGACCTGAGCACCTTGAAGTTGAGCAGTGTTTCGCCGCCGAAGAACGTCAGGTGCACGACCGGTGAATCGCCCGACTCGGCGAACATGAAATCCACACTCTGCCGAGCGGTCTCCTCGTTCATGAAGCGCGGCTTCCGCGATGCCTCGACGATCCGGTCCTCGCCATACTCGTAGCAGTACGTGCACGCGAGGTTGCATTTGCTCGTCACGTTCATCACGAGCGTCGTGAGCGGAATGCGCTTCCTCGGTGGCGACGCAACCGGCGCCTCGACCGGGCGATCCACCAACCTGAGCGCGCGGACGTTCAGCAGGTCCTCGACCGTCGCGCGCAAGTCCGTGACCGGGAACCGGTCGCTGAGCCCGCGCACGAGCTCGTTAGGCTCCACGTCGTGTTCACCCAGGGCGTCGAGGACCGCCACCGATGTGTCGTCGAGCCGGAACACCGCCGCCGACGGCACCAGATACACGTACGGGGCGCCATCCGCATCAAAGGCGTGATACTCGCCGCGCCTGAGCAGCGTCATTGATCGCCCTTCCACGGCTCCCATCGCAGGTAGAGGGGGACAGTGACGAGCAGGTGCGCTCTGGCCTTGAGCGGTCGTGTTGCGTTCCCGTTGGCCTGCCCGTTCTCGCCTTCCTGGTACGTCGCGACCACCCACACGTCGCCAATGTTGTTCCGGTTGCCGCTCCGCTGTGGGTTCGGCCCATCGACGTTAGGCGTGAACAGGCCCCGCTGATCGATCCGGCCGACGAACTTGATGTCATCGTCGTCGTACGTGACGCCATACTCCTCGAGGCTCCACGATACATCCACCGGGCCGATCTCGACGTCATCCTCGGTGTCGGGCTTGCCGTCCGCCCCGTTGTGGTAGGCAATCGCCTCGAATTGCTGGTACTGCCTGGGAAATACGACACCCCCCACGCGGGCCATGCCCGCGAGCGGCGTCACCTTGATGCGAGCGATCTTGTCGAACACGACCGTCGCGCTCTTGAGCGACGCTCCGCCGACGAACAGGTCGCGCGCACCGACCGAGGCTCTTGGATCGACTGCGACACGGGCCACGATCGAGTCGCCGTCCGCGCGCACGACCTGGTCCACGCGCACGCCCGGCCCGAAGTCCAATGCCGCCGGCTGCGCATCGCGCGGGAGGTTCGCGCCGACGACGGTCACCTGCAGGTCGCGAGCGCCCGCACGCAGCGCGCGCGGATATACGCCCGCGATGAGAGGACCGGCACCAAGTCGTGTGAGCGACACGTCCATGCCGAACTCGTCGTATCCGCCGCGGAACCAGCGGCCGGAGATCTCCTGCCAGCCCGGTTCGATGAACATGACCTCCCGCCACGAGCTGTCGGCGGGAGCGCCGGATTCGGAGGATCGGCCACGCCACTGGTAGCCGGTGTAGACGGCCACCTTCCCTTCCCGCGTGACCGTCTTGCCGCCGTGCACGTATCGGTACGTCGCCCGCGTGGTGAACTCGTCGTCGGCGTTAGGCGTCTTCGTGATCGTCAGGCGCCCGCTGAACGCGCCGCGCCCCGGTTCGGTGCCGGCCAGGAGCCATTCTCCCTCGACACGGGGCGCACGCATGGTCGCCGACCACGCCGCCCACTCCGGCGTGCGGAGCGGGAACACCTTCGACAGGTGCGTCACCGCGACGTCCATTGGTTGGGGCGCCCCGGCGCTGTCCGGTGGCGGCGGCCCCCCGCGCCGGAACGCCTGGAAGTCCACCAGCGGGTAGTACGCCCGATGCGTCGCCAGCAACAGCTCCCACTCGTCCTTCGTGCGCCGCTGCGAGATCACCCGGCCTAACGAGTGGCACGCCCGGCACGTCTGCTCGGTGCGCGTGTCCGCCGTGTACTTGTAGTCGATGGCGCGCCGCTCGGACTCGAACCGAGCGGGCCGAGCTTCCGCCGGCGCGAGCCCCTGTGCGTTCGAGAGGTATTTGACGATGGCGCGCGCCGTCGCGGGATCCACTCGCACGTGCTGCAGCGCCACCATGCGACGCATGGAGATCTCCCACCCCTCTGGCGTCTTGCGCATGTATGATAGCCGCTCCATGAGCCCTGTCGTCGTATCGCGCACGTGACAGCGCGAGCAGCTCTGGATGACTGCCTGATCGTTGATCGCGAAGCCCGGCGTCGTGTCCTTGCGCGCGGGGGCCGCCGCCCGTTGCCCTGCCGGTGCGTTTGCCGCGGGCGGGTTCTGTGCCCACACGCCGTTCGTGAGGGCTACGAGCGCAATGACTGCAACGGTGCGACTCATGGCCGTTACCGGTGGTAAGTCCTGTGGTTATACCGGTCTCCACCCAGGGCGTCAAGCAAGATCGAGCATGCCTTTCCCCACGAGCACCGAAAGGGCGCCGAGGAAGTCCGGCAACGGGGCCGGAGGCGCCGCACGATTGTACGCCGCGTAGAGGTCCGGAACCTGATCATACGCCGGCGCCAGGGCCACGATCTTCACGAGGTCTACGCTCCGCACGTAGCGCACACCTTCGCGAAAGGCAGGGACGACCAGATGCTCCTCGAGGGCGACCCGATCGCCGCGCACCGTCGGCCGCTCTGTGCGACGAAGGGCATCCGACGCGCGTAGTCCGATCGAATCGCGACGTCGGAGCTCATCGAACGCTGCGAGCACCTCCGGGTCCCGCCGGAGCGCCGCCACATCCGGCTCACCGTCATCGCCAGTGTCATCCGCCGACCGTGCGCGCCAGAAGTCCGTCGCCTCGTCGCCGGCCGCGTCGCGCGACAGCTCCGCGAATCGCCGACGAAGCGCGTCGTGCATCACGCGCTCGCGACCGTCGTACAGCTCGAGCGCGGCGCCTTGCATCGATGCGTCCACGAGCGCCGTGTGCACCACGACCGACGCGAGCCACGCGGACGACAGCGCCTTCTTGATCCCGTACGATGAAAGCGGGTCGACGAACGAGGCCGCGTCGCCGACGAGAAGGAGTCCGTCATCGCCGAATCGGCTCGAGTCGTACGATGACGCGTCGCGCGCAAAGATCGCCGTCGTTAGGTTCTCGCGGCGCGGGTTGGATCGCACCAGATCGTGGAGCCGCGCCGCCTTCGCGAGCTCGGCCTCGTACACCGCGGCGATGGTATCGGATTCGCCAGCGCGCCGAATGGGCGTCACCGCCGGGTCCACCATCACCGTCACGTAGCGTCGCGTTCGCGACACGGGAACCGACCACGCCCAGCCGCCCTCGTAGCTCTCGACGAGTGTGTGATTCTCATCGTCGAGCGTGGACCACCCACCGCGTCGCTCCCAGATGCCGACAAGCGCGAGCGTCCTTCCCGCAGGATCCGCACGGCGCCATGCGCGTCGGGCGAGCAGGCCGGCGCGCCCGGTGCAGTCGAGCACCCACCGCGCCATGAGTGAACGTTGGCGTCCTCGGAGATCGTAGTGCACGATCGACATCCCGCCGGAGTCGGGGCCGCGAGTCGCATCCCGCACGATCGCGCGGCGCACGACTCGTGCACCCGCCTCCTCGGCCTCGGCGAGCAGCAGCGTGTCGAACGTGTCGCGCCGCACCTGCCAGCCTAACGAGCCGGCGCCGAACGACTCGACGCGAGGCTGGTTCGTGCCCCACCAGACGGTATTGCCGGTCGCACGCACGAAGCCGGCGGCGTCGACTGCCGAACGTACCCCAACGCGATCCAGGAGCTTCCCCACGCTCGGCGGAAGCGACTCGGCCAGCGCGGGTCGCGCCGGTGGACGTGTCAGGAGGACGACGCCGTGTCGGTGGCTCGCGATCAGTCGCGCGGCCGCGGCGCCGGCCGGCCCGCCGCCGAGGACGGCGACGTCGACGCTGTCATCCCGAGCCATCAGGCGAGGGATCTTCATCATCTCTTATAGAAGGGGCTTTGTCGGGACGATGAGGATCCCTCGCTCCGCTCGGGATGACAACAGCTACGTCCGCGCGCGCAGGTGCGAGACCGATTCCTCGACCAGGGTGCGCAGCACGTTCTGGTCGACATCCGCGAGCCGTTTGATGTACACGCATGCCTTTCCCGCTTTGTGCTTGCCGAGCGTCTTCAGAAGCTCACCGTGGCGAGCGGAGCCGGGCATCACGTACAGGGTGAGGTCGCCCTTGCGTGGAGAGAACCCGGCGAGGAACCAGTCGGTACCCTGGCCCCTTGCGTTCGTGTATCGATAGTCGCCGAAGCCCACGATGCTCGGCCCCCACATCTTCGGTTTCGCTCCGGTCGCCTTCTGCATGATCTTCACAACGGCGAAGCAGTCCCTGCGACGCTCTTCTTCTTCCACCGCGTTGAGAAAGTCCGTCACGCTCGCGATCGTGGGTTTGGTCTTGAGCTCGGCCATGTTCAGTGCCTCGGTGTCGGCGTTCAGCTGCTCGCACAAGGGTGCTATGGCGGTGCGCCAATGTGAAGTGCCGATCGCCTAAAGCTCCGGCTAACGTCGCGCGAGATCACTGCGTATTCTCGGTGAATCCGCTTCCCCGAATCGTTCACGGAGAAACCCATGCGCCGTTTCCACGGCCGCCAGCCGCTCGCTGGAGCGCTGGCACTCGTCATCATCGCCGCTGCCCAGACATTCGCGCAGGCCACCACCCAGGCATCCGCCACCCAGGCGTCCGCCGCTTCGAGCGCATCACGCAGCGACCCGAAAAAGGTCCTCACGCTCGCGGACTATGGCCGCTGGAGCCGGATTACGCAGACCGCCATCTCGCCCGATGGCAAGTGGATGACCTACGCGTACCAGCCGAACGACGGGGACGCGACGCTGTACGTGAGGGATCTCGACGGCTCGAACTCCTACATCACCGCGGCCGGCGCACCGCCGCAGGCCGGTGGAGGTGGCGGCGGTGGTGGTTTTGGCGGAGGCGCGAACAATCCGGTGTTCTCGGATGACTCGCGTTGGGTGGCCTACCTGGTGAACCCGCCTGGTCGCACGGCGGGCCGTGGCCGGCCCGGCGGCGCCGGGGCACCTAACGCGGCGGGCGGAGGCGGCACGCCCGCGACGCCCGACTCGACGAGACCTGGTCAGGCCGCCCAGGGTGGACGCCAGTCCGCGACACCTCGACGATTCGAGCTCATGAACCTCGCGACGGGCGAGCGGTTCACCGCCCCGAACGCGGCGAGCTTCCAGTTCTCCGAGGGTGGCAAGTGGCTCGCAGTGCGCGCGAACAAGGCCGTGTCATCGGACACGTCGCACGACGGCACGGATCTCGTTCTTCGCGAGCTCGCGACGGGTGCCATGCGCAACATCGGCAACGTGAACGCCTTCGCGTTTGATGACACCGGCCGGCTCTTCGCCTACACCGTGGACGCCGTGGACCGCCTCGGCAACGGGATCTACCTCATCGACCTCGCCAGCGGCCAGACCCGGACGCTCGCGAGCGCTGCGCTCGACTTCGACGGTCTCGCGTGGAGCGACAAGGGGGCGAGCCTGGCTGTGCTGCGGGGTGAAAGGGCGAAGGGGAGCAAGCAGAAAGACAACGTGCTGCTCGTGTGGAGCGATGCCGGCTCGCCGAACGCGCGGATGGTCGAGTACGACCCTACGAAGGACGCCGCGTTTCCGAAGGGCATGGTGGTCAGCGAGTTCGCCGCGCCACGGTGGAGCAACGACGGATCGCGCGTCTTCGTCGAGCTCAAGGAGCAGGAAGCCGAGCCGCCGAAGAGCGACGAGCCGCAGGCGAACGTGGACGTCTGGCACTGGAAGGACGCGGACGCGCAGTCGGTCCAGATGGTTCGGCTCACGCAGGACCGTCGCTTCACGTATCCGGCCGCCTTTTCCGTGGCCACGAAAAAACTGACGCGGCTCGGCGATCCCGAGATGCGTGCGGTACAGCAAACGCCTAACGGCAAGTGGGCCGTTGGCCGCCTGGATGCGCCGTATCGCCTGGAAGTCTCGTGGGGCGGAACGAAGGCGGATCAGTACCGCATCAACACCGAGACCGGTGAGCGCACCCTCATCGAGAAGGCGGTGACGCGCACGATGGGCATCTCGCCCGACAGCAAGTGGTTCCTTTACCTCAAGGATAAGCACGTCTTCGCCTACAACCTCGAGACGGGCCAGAAGAAAGATCTCGACGATGGCGAGAAGATCAGTTGGCTCGACGCCGCAGACGATCATCCGTACGAGATTCCAACGTATGGCGTGGCGGGATGGTCGAAGGACGGCCGTTCGGTGATCCTCAACCATCGTTATGATCTCTGGCAGCTGCCGCTCGACGGCAGCAAGGCCGTCAACCTGACGCAGGGGGCCGGTGAGGCAGGCAGGATCCGCTTCCGTCTCGTTAGGTTCGACCGCACAGGCCGGGCCGGCCGAGGTGGCGGTCGCGGTGGCGGGATCTTCGGCCAGCCGGTGCAGGACGACGAGGGCATTGACCTCACGAAGCCGATCGTGCTCTCCGCGTACGGCGACTGGACGAAGAAGTCTGGCTACTACCAGCTCGTGGTCGGCAAGGCGCCCACGCCGCTCATCTACGCCGACAAGCAGATCGGCCAGGTCGAGAAGGCAGAGAAAGCCGATCGCGTGGTGTTCACCGAGCAGACCTTCAGTGAGTTCCCGGACTACTGGGTGAGCACGACCGCGTTCGCGTCACCCAAGAAGGTCACGGACGCGAATCCGCAGCTCGCGGAATACGCGTGGGGCAGCAAGGTCCTCGTCGACTACACGAACAGCAAGGGACAGAAGCTGCAGGGAACCCTGACCCTGCCCGCGAACTACGAGCCCGGGAAGAAGTATCCGATGGTCGTGTACTTCTACGAGCTCATGTCGAACACGCATCACCAGTTCTCGATGCCGGTGTACGACGATCGCCCGCACATGTCCACGTACACGAGCAACGGCTACCTCGTGCTGCAGCCGGATGTCGTGTACGAGATCGGCAAGCCGGGAAGCTCGGCGCTCGACTGCGTGACGAGCGCGGTGAAGAAGGTAATCGAGCTGGGCTACGCAGACCCGAAGCACATCGGGCTGCAAGGCCACAGCTGGGGCGGATACCAGTCGTCGTTCATCGTGACGCAGACGGACCTGTTCGCCGCGGTGGTGACCGGTGCGCCGCCGACCAACCTCGTGAGCTTCTACGATGAGCTCTACAAGTCGACGGGCACCGTGCAGCAGGGCATCATGGAGCTCGGCCAGGTGCGCATGGGCGTGAACGTGACGCCGTGGAACGCGCACGAGCTGTACGAGAGCCAGTCACCGATTCATCACGTCACGAACATCAAGACGCCGTTCCTGATACTTCAGGGCACGGCGGACGGTGCGGTGGACTGGGTGCAGGGCCTCGAGTTCTTCAATGCCGCTCGACGGAACGGGAAGGAAGTGATCTTCCTGTCGTATCCCGACGAGCCGCATCACCTGGCGAAGAAGGAGAATCAGAAGGATTTCCAGATTCGCATGAAGCAGTTCTTCGATCATTACCTGATGGACAAGCCGGCGCCGAAGTGGATGACGGACGGGGTTCCACAGGTTCGAAAGGGCGGGCCTATCGAGTGACCGTGAGCACAGAGCGATGCGGTAGTCCAGCCCTCGTCGCCTAACGGCGCGGCGAGGGCAACGACACCAGTCATCCGACTTCGACGGCCGTGAGCGCCTAACGCACTCGTTGCCACACCAGCACCGACCGCAACGCACGGGCTCCAACGAGTAGTGGCGGGGTCGCCAACGTGAGCCGTGATCCGTCGAGCTGATAGTAGCGGACCTGATCCACCCCAACCCAGTTCGGGAACAAGCTACCGGTGATGTGGTGTGTTACGGTGCTCAGGGCGGTGTCGATCGTGTACGTGCCGTAGTACGCGATATAGCCGTCGAACGCCGCGCGGACTTCGTCCGTCGTCCCGTCCCGAATGTCATCCGACGCGAATACGGGTCGATGTGAGCGCGTTACCTGCCCGGCCATGTTTCCATGTTCGTCATAAACGAGCAGCCCTTGTGGATTGTCGCCCCACGGGTGGACGACCGTGTCCGTCGAATCGCGTGACTCGAACGAAACGAGTCGCCAGGTCCCGACGAAGTCAGTTGCGTTAGGCGCGTCCTGCGTGGCGCGCGCCGGCGCGAGATCAGACGTCATTTTGCCTCTCATTTTGGACGGTCGACCACTCGCTTCTCGGTAATGCCAGCCAACGTCGGCATTCCGACCTGTCGCATGATGATTTGGAGCTCCCGCCGCAGGATCTCGAGTACCGCCTCGACGCCAGCCTGGCCGAACGCAGCGAGCCCCCAGAGATACGGGCGGCCAATGCAGATCGCGCTCGCGCCAAGCGCCATGGCCTTCAGAATGTCGGTGCCACGCCGGAAGCCACCGTCGACGAGAACCGGAACGCGACCGCGCACGGCCTCAAGCACTTCGCCGAGGCTCTCGATCGTCGAGCGGCCCGAGTCCTCGGCACGCCCGCCGTGATTCGAGACGATGATGCCATCCACGCCTTGCTCGAGCGCGGCCGTGGTGTCCTCGGCGGTGACGATACCCTTCACCACCAGCTTCATCGACGTTGTGTCCTTGAGGCGCTTGAGGTAGTCGGGCGTCAGGCTCAGCGGTGGGAAGATCCCGACGGCCCGTGCCAGATCGAGGCTATCGAACATCGGCCTCTTCCGAACGTTACCAGGAAATGCGATTCCGTCGGTATGACAGTCGGCGCACCGACGCGTATCGACGCGGCGACTCTTGGATAACGTCTCGCGGTTTGTCGCGCCGCGTAGGTCGACCGTGAGCACGAGCACCGGGCAGCCCGCGGCTTCGACACGCCTAACGATTGAGCGCGTCACATTCCAATCGCTGGTCGGATAGAGCTGGTACCATACCGGCTCGCCCCGCGCCTCGATCACCGCTTCGACCGGTGCCGATGTGAGGGTCGACAGCAACTGGAGGTGTCGCTTCGCGCGCGCCGCACGAGCGACGCCCAGCTCTCCGGTGGGATGGAACGCCTTCTGGCCGCTCGTCGGTGCCAGGACGATCGGCGTTTCCCAGGTTGTTCCGAACAATTGAACCGATGCATCGAGGTGGCTGACGTCGACCAGTCGTCGGGCACGAAGCTGAAACTTCGTGAAGCCCTCGCGGTTTGCACGTATGGTCCCGTCGTCGTCCACACCGGTCGCGAGGTAGCCGTAATGCGCGGGCGGCAGGTTCTTGCGCGCGACCGGCTCGAACTCCATGACGTTAAGCGCCTCGCCCGGCGAGGCAATGAGGTGAGGGTCTTGCGTTAGGCTGTCCGGTGTCGGGACGGCGGACGCGGAGCGCGCGCCGCGCGTGAGTCGCGTTTCGAACAGGTTGTCTGCCGAGCCCGCAAGCGCAGCGAGGGACTCCCCGCAACGAACCGTAGAAATCGGCGACGGCTCGCGAGCGTGTTCCATTGATCTGACATGGTTGGTCCAAGTAGCCAGCGTCAATGATTTACATCGGTCGTCCCCACCGTGAGCGCGGAGTTAGCCGACCGAACCGACCCGGCGCGCTGCTTGCCACGCGTAGTACACAGGCACACCGAGCACGCTATACCCGAAAGTCGCCAGAGTCGAGACCGGGTGCTGCACGGCGATGTTGCCGATCAG
>Ga0075434_100003842_pt1 | contig 13427 bp, 14 predicted proteins | sample RhiMethybrSRZTD3_FD_75298 | JGI IMG/M metagenome (GOLD analysis project Ga0075434, IMG submission 75298) | Populus rhizosphere microbial communities from Tennessee, USA - Rhizosphere MetaG P. TD hybrid SRZTD3 | ecosystem: Host-associated > Plants > Roots > Rhizosphere > Soil | place: USA... | reverse complement strand
ATGGTACGAATGGCGCAGCGCGACCCACGCTCGAGCGTCGACGACTACCTCGCACAGCTGTGGTGCGTGATCAATTGCTATCCGCTGAGTCGACGTCCGGCGCGGATCGCGGCGAACCTTTCGATGGACACCTTGCAAGCTGTCTCGCGAGAGCGTCGCTGGATGCGACGAGGCGACGTCACGTTGTGGCCGTCGTGTGACGCTCTGGAGGACCTGCTGGAACCGGCCGGGCTGGATGGCAGCTCCCACGATGCATGGCTCCCTGCCGATCTTGAAGCGCCGCGGGTCCTCGAGGCAGGCGGCCTGCTGGGTTTGATCGACGAGCCAGATGCAGCACTGCTGCACAGCGTGTATGCCGACGGACTGAGCGGTACTCAAGCTGCTCGGCGATTTCACACCAGCGCCGGGGCGGTCAGGGTTCGTTGCAGCAAGGCGGTGCGCCGGCTGGCCGCACACGCTGTCGAGCTCGCGGGTGCGGCCTGATCTCTTTCACTTGGCCGGCCTGCGTTCCCGCGGGAACGCCACTGGCTTGCTTGCTCCGACCGAGAATTTGTCAGTGGCAGTCGGTACGTTCTTCCTTGTCAGGTTGGGTTTCGGGGGAAGGATGACACGCTGATCATGATCGATCATGAGGGTGTGGGGGTAGTGCCGGGCCGGTATGCCGGGGAGGCGATACCGATCCATGATGGGCCGACACAGCAGCAGATTGAGTATGAGCGGCTGAAGGTGGTGGCGGATGGGTTGGCGGGCCGGATCTGCGCGGCGGCATCCGACGCGGCCCGGTCGCAGTGTGTGTTGGTGGAGTTGATCGGTGAGTTCGACGCGGTGGGCGGTCTCAAGCATTGGACCGGGTTCAAGTCGTTGGCGCATTGGCTGTCATGGGCCTGCTCGATGACTCCGGGGGTGGCGCGGGAGCACGTCCGGGTCGCCAAAGCACTGCGCCGGATGCCCACTGTCGCGGGGCTGTTCCAGGAGGGCCGGCTCTCCTATTCGAAGGTTCGAGAGGTGACCCGGGTAGTGGATGTGGTCGATGAGCAGCGGCTGGCGGAGTTGGCGGTGACCGGCACCGCGTCGCAGCTGGCCCGGATGATCTCAGGGTTCCGGGCCGCCGACGGCCAGCGGATGACGCAGCAGATCAGACGTGCTGTTGCCTGGCATGGACGGGAGGACGGCATGATCGAGGTGCGGGCCCGGCTGCCCAAAGACGAAGCCGCCGTGCTGCTTGCCGCGATCGACACCGCCAAGGACCAGTTCGGGCCACCGCCACCCACCCCAGACCCGACGAGCGAATCCTGCAAACCCACACCAGGTGTTGGTGTGTACAACAACGCTGATGCGCTGCTCGATGTGGCTCGGGTGTTCCTGAATACGGCGCCGGAGGATCGGTCCGGTGAGGACCGCACCCTGGTGGCGGTGCACGTGTCAGCTGAGAATATTGCCGGGAACGTTCCCGCGGGAACGTCCCATCCCGCTGCTGCGGTATGTCACATCGACGGGCTGGGTTCGGTCGAGCCCGCTACCGCGCAACGGCTGGCCTGCGACCATCCGGTACTGGGTGCGCTCGTTGATCAGCACGGCGAAGTGCTGGCTCTTGGCCGGACGCGGCGTTTCGTGAGTAAGCGGCAACGCCGCGCCCTGCAGATCCGGGACGGGATGTGCAAATATCCCGGCTGCCACCAAACCCGGCACCTGGAGGCCCACCACCGCATCGCCTGGGCGGCGGGCGGTCGCACAGACCTCGATAATTTGATGTTGCTGTGCCGCTGGCATCACACCGCCGTCCACGAAGGCGGCGTCACCATCCGCCGCGATACTGACGGTTGGATGTTCACCAAGCCTGATGGGCAACCTTGTCAACCGTGGGTGAGTGATGAGAATCTGGCCCGACATCTCGACTTCGCCCGCCGCCGGGCACGGGCAGCCCAGCATGATCAACTTGCTGCGGTGGACAGCTTCCAGCATCCCGACGCCCAAACGATCCGACCTCGCTGGGCCGGCGAACATTTCGACCTGCACGCTTGCGTTCAAGCACTCTTCACGATCAGACTCCCCGAACGACAGACTGAAGATCTTGATCAACAAGCCGCATAGCTGCGCCGTTGTTGATCGCGACAGACATTGACAACACAGGCGCTAAGCGGACAACACCGCGCGCGGGTCTGACAACACTTCGGACAACACCTGATTGGCAGATTGACCTCCGACAGATGACGTCGGAGGCGATCCATGGACAACTCGAGTGATTCAAGGCTTTGGGTTTATGGAGTGGTGCGTTCGAGTCGTTCCGATCCCGTTCGCCTTTGCTGTGCATTGACCCGCCTCTCGCAAGCGCTTGCAATGTCTGTCCCACGGACTGAAATGCAGATAGACATGCTCCGAGGTCTCTGCGAGTGTCGGGCCTTTCGGACTGAGGAGATCGGGTGGCGCTCAGGAGACGGGGCTTCATGAGTGTCGGAGCCGCAGTTGCTTGCTGCGCGCTTGCCGCCGCCTGTACTTCCGAGCCAGCCCCATCGAGCGCACCGTCACCGATTCGTGCGGCTACGCCCACCGAGACTCAAATCGAACGCCAAATGAGACTCGACTACCAAGGCGCAGAAAGGGCTTATCGAGCCAACATGGCAGAGCAAGATCGCCAGGCACGACTTGGTATCGCGGTGAAGACGGAAGAGCTGACTTCAACAGCCAGAGGTAACTATCTGCTATTTGTGCTTGAGGTTCTCCGCGATATCCGCGATTCAGGATGGCGCGCGGAGGGTGCAACGACAATCCGTGGTATTGCCCGCCAGGGATGGCAGGAAGATCAAGTCCGACTGTCGGCCTGCGAAGACAGCTCGAGCGTTACGTTCGTCGACGAGGAGGGGAGGGAGGTCACTCCTAAGAAACTCGTGCGCACCTACGTTCAGGATCTGACGGTGGACCGCGTCAAAGGTCGCTGGAAGGTGTCGGACGTGGAATCTCGACCCGTCAAGAACTACGAGGGTGTGTCATGCGCCGCGTGATAGCCCTCGAGCTTGCCTTACTGATTTGCACGATTGGTTTGGCCATGCCCGTTTCTGCCACGGCCGATAACACGACAAGGCGCTGTGGGAAGACCGGTAAGTGCTACGTGATCGCGAAAAGGGATTCCAGACCTCGGGCCGACAGGAGGTCAACGGTCTCACCAACTCCAGACACCGAACATCCAAGAACCGGACCTGATCGGGTTCAGGACGCGCGGAAGAAGTTCTCCGCGGCTATGACCGCCTATGATCGCCGACTCGCCCGCTACAACCGATGCGTCCTGAGCTTCAATCCGAGCGCAAACCCTGCTGGCTGCGGCAACATGCCGACTGCACCAAACCCTCCGCAGTTTCGCACCGATCGATTCGCCCGCCCAGGCAGCCAGCCTGTCACCGCTGGGCAGGCCGCCGCAATCGCGGTCGCTCGCCTTCAACTGCCCACAATTGCACCCGGCATCGGCCCGGCGCCCGACGTGAATCCATGGAAGATGGCAGCAGTCGGGTATCCCTTATGGCTTTGGGCTGACGGCCCCACCCATGTTGGCCCCATTTCTGATTCAGTCGCCGGTCTATCCGTGTCGCTGGATGCCGAGGTGAGCAGCCTGACCTTCCGGATGGGGGACGGTCACACAGTCACATGTGCTGGATCGGGCACCCCATGGACAACTGCAGTGCAGCCTGGCACCAAGTCCCCCAGCTGCGGCTATTCGTTCGCCAGGCCCTCGTTGCCGAGTGACGCCTATACGGTGGCTGCAATTGCTCACTGGGCTGTCACCTGGACCAGCAACGGCCAATCGGGCGTGATCAACGTGCCCGCCGTTGACACGACCGAACTCCCGGTCGGAGAGCTCCAGGTGCTCGTTCGATGATCATTCCAGACCAGCCGCGAGGAGATGCCCTCGCGGTCTCGTAAATCCCCCAAGGCTTCATGATCATGAAGTCTGCCCGAAAGGAAGTCCGTGAAGGTTCAGCATTACGCCGCCGTCATGGTGGGACTTCTTGTCCTGCTCAAGGATCCTCAATCACGCAACGAGCGCGGTCTCAGCCAGTCAGCTGAGAATGCCATTCTGCTCGCCGGCGCCGTTACAGTGGCCGGGATCGTGATCACTTTGATCACGGTCTATGTCCGCGCCAAGCTCCCCAAGCTCTGAGCTGTGCAGATCGCGGCCCGCGATGAGCGCGGCGTCAGCGAAAGCGTGCAGTGGGCGGTTCTCTGGCCGGTCTTGATGCTCGTGACCCTTGGGATCATCCAGGCCGGCATCTTCCTGCACGGCCGCAATGTCGCACAACGAGCAGCGACTGCGGCGGTTGATGCTGCACGCGGAAGCTACGGCTCTGCGACCGACGCCGAGCATCTGGCGGAGGCAATCGCCAGCTCAGGAGGTCTCACGGAAGTTTCCGTGCGTGTCCAGCGCACTGGTGCGGTCGTTAACGTCGACGTCTCTGGCTATGCGCCGATGATCTTCGATCTTGATCTGGGTGGGGTCACCGCAACAGCGACAGCGCCCCTCGAACGGGTCACCACCCAGCCATGATCATCAATCCGTCCGACAAGGTACGAGATCAACGTGGCGCTGCTGCCGTCGAGCTCACCCTGTTAGTGCCAGCTCTGCTGCTCGTGCTCGGATTGCTGGTGGCAGGCGGACGCCTGTGGTTCGCGCGTACGACGGTGAACGAGGCCGCCCAAACGGCCGCTCGTGCCGCATCTCTGGCTCGATCGGCGTCGGCCGCGACGGTCGCCGGACAAGATGCAGGTTCTCAATCGCTTGCTACGGCGGGACTGCACTGCCGGATGACTTCAGTCTCCATCAGTACGGCCGCCTTCAGCGTGCCCGCTGGATCACCCTCGACCGTCTCCTCGACGATCTTGTGCAGCGTCGACTTCTCTGATGTGTTTCTTCCGGGCTGGCCTGGCTCGATGGAGCTCATCGGTCGTGGATCCGCCGCCCTCGACACCTATCGCGGTCGATGATCATGAAGGATTCGATCATGAGGATCCTGACCGGACAGGACGAGCGGGGACAATCGATCAGTCTCTTCGTGCTCGTGATCCTCGGCGCGCTGATCATAACCGCGGGACTCGTGATCGACGGCGGCCAGAAGGTCGCCGCCACCAGCCGTGCGGAGTCGGCCGCAGCTGGTGCGAGCCGCGCTGCTGGCAATGCGGCGGCCACGCAACAACTGGGAGGTGCAGACCCGGCGAGCGCCGCCGTGCTGGCCGCGAAGACATACCTTGCTGGTCAGCCGGGCGTGGAGGGCGCGGTATCCATCTCTAACGGTGTTGTTCTGGTGACCATCAGTGCGCGCGAGCCAACGATCTTGCTCTCGATCATCGGCATCGACTCGGTCGCCGGACGAGGCACGGCCCGCGCCAACATCGTTCCCACCGGTGACTCCCGATGATCATGCCATCACCTCAGAACACTTGGACGAAACAATGACCATTGACATCAAGGCTCGCACGGGCGCAGCACCTGGCAGCAAGGCACGGAAGCCGAAAGCAGCTGCTGCAGCTGGATCACCAGTGACACCCCAGCCACCCCGCTTGCCAGGCCGGCGCAACCCGAAATGGATCGCGCTCGGCATTGTCGCCCTTTGCCTCGGCGGTTTGCTGTCGTACGTGATCTATGCACGAGTTGCCAACGAATCCACCGTCCTTGCGGCGGCGCATACCGTCTACCGCGGCGAGACCATCGAACACGGTGATCTAGCAACAGTTACGTTGCGCGGCGGTTCGCTGCCACATGCCATACCCGCAGCCCAACTGGGTGATCTTGTAGGCAAGCGTGCGGCGTTCGATCTTGTGGAAGGATCGGTCATTCTCTCGACTGCAATCGTGGACGTCGCGGTCCCAGCCGAGGGCCGCGCCATTGTCGGACTCAAGCTTGCGCCCGGCCGAGCGCCGGGCAATCTGCTGCTGCCGTCCTCACGCGTACGCCTGATCGCCATGCCGGCAGCAGCCGACAGTTCCTCAACGGACAAGCTATCCGGGACCATCTACGTGGGCAGCGTGATCGATCAGTCGCCGGCAGCCGACGGGACTTCGATCTTGGTGAACATCGACGTAGACGCCGCTGCCGCGCCGACAATCGCCACGCTAGCTGCGCAAGATCGGATCGCCATCGTACGAGATGCGGGTAGGTGATCGCGCGGTGGCAATACTTCTGCTGACGTCCACGGGCGGATCACCTGGCGTCACCACTTTGGCGGTCGGGCTCGCGCTCACCTGGCCGCGCCCAATCCTTCTCGTTGATTGCGATCCGGGAGCCCATCAGGCCATCCTGGCCGGTTATCTTGCGGGTCGGTCCTCGAATGGCAAAGGGCTGCTACGCGTCGCAGAGGCCCATCGCGACCGGCGCTCGTTGCGGGAGGCGGTTCTCGATCAAACGCTCCCACTCTCCTCTTCTGAGGAGGACAGTCGCCGGCTCTTCCTCCCTGGTTTCACCAAGGCCGGGAGTGCCGCGCATTTCGGCGCAGTCTGGGAAGACCTCGCCGAGGCCCTGGACCGGCTGGCCGACGTAGAGATCGACGTGATCATCGACTGCGGTCGTGTTGGGCCGCTCGGACCACCTGCGCCACTCATCGAGCGCAGCGCGCTCGCCGCGGTCGTGCTCAACTCCACCCTCCGGTCGATCATGAGTGCCCGGGTTCACCTGCCGACGCTTCGCGACCACCCGCGCCTGGCATCGATCGACCGGGAACATCTTGGTCTGATTGTGGTGGGTGAGGGCCAGCCGTACGGAAGCAGGGAGATCACCAAAGCCTTGGACACACCAGTAATCGCCAGCATCGCTCATGATCCCCAGACCGCCGCGCATCTCTCTGACGGCCGACCACGACACCGGCGGTTCGACTCTTCCCAGCTGCTGCGCAGCATTCGGGAGACCTCCTCTCAATTGTCGAGCGCGCTGCAACGATCGGCCGAAACGGTCGGCGGCCGATCATGAAAGAACAAGTCGAGCAGCCCGCTGCACTGAGGGACATTCCGATGTTTGTCGAGTATGACAAGGAGCTTTCGAGGCCGGTGGTCGTCGCGGCACCGAGCACCACGCCACGCGACCCACGGCCGTTCGGTATCTACAGCTCAGAGGAGCTCCGCTCGAGCCCGGCTGTCTGGCCAGCTGATGATCTTGACTGGGCGCAGGTTGTCGATCTTCGTCGACGCGCATCCGAGATCATCACTGATGAGGTCGAAGAATATGCCCGATCGAGCGGCCGTTCCCTCGCTGGTGAAGACCGACTGCTGCTGGGCCGTGCCATCATCCGTCGTGTAGTCGGTGATCATGTTCGTTCCTTACACCGAGGCGGAGCCGAGCTTTGGTCGCCAGCCCAGGAAGAGGCGTACGTCACTGCGGTCGAGAATGCGGTCTTCGGCTATGGCAGGCTGCAGCCACTTCTCGACATGCCCGACGTAGAGAACATCGAGATCCACGGCTGGAACTCGGTCGTTGTCCAATACGGCGACGGTCGGCGCCGGCAGATGCCGCCTGTCGCCGACAGCGACGCCGAACTCGTCGAGGCCATCCGTTTCCTGGGCCAGAACAGCGAGCCATCCCGGCCATTCGACGACACCCATCCCACAATGACCCTGGCGCTAGGCGAGCGTTTCCGGCTGCACGCCGTTGCCTTCGGCTTGTCGTACCGACCCAGCATTGTCATCCGCCAGCACACACTCACCGACGTGTCCTTGGCTGATCTTGCAGAGGATGGATTGATGCCGTACGAGGTCGCGCAATTTCTCGATGCCGCGATCTTGGCACGTAAGTCGATGGTGATCTCCGGCGACCAGGGCGCCGGCAAGACGACACTGCTACGTGCCTTGATCAATTCCATCCCGATGAACGAACGCTTTGGCACTTTGGAGACCGACTACGAGCTGATGACCCATCTGCAACCCGGCCGGGAGAACATCCTGGCTCTGCAGGCGCGTGTCGGTCACGGCGAAACGTCTGGTGCCAGCCGTATCGGCGACTTCACCATCTCTGAACTTGTGCCGGAGGCATTGCGGCAGAACCTGTCGCGGCTAGTGATCGGTGAAGTCCGGGGTGGCGAGGCAGCGGCGATGTTCGAAGCCATGCAGGCGGGGACTGGCACGCTGAGCACCACGCACTCGCACTCCGCAGCGTCGACTATCGACCGTCTGGCGTCTCGAGTCGCCCAGGGTGGAGTCTTGACGATCGAAGAGGCCTACCGCCAGATCGCCCACAACATCCACCTCTTGATCTATGTCAAGCTGGTGGACGAGACGTGGAAGGGCGGGACCCGGCGACGCTATGTGTCGGAGATCCGACAGGTGACACGTGCCATAGAACGCGGTCGGCCGGTGACGCATCTGACCTACCACGCCACGGGCACTGCTGGTCAGCCGGCTGGCTATTTCCCCGATGCTGACTTCGAGGCGGAGCTGCTTCCATTTCGGCGGGATCTGTCCCGCGCAACTCAGCGCCGCTCCGAGGTGGGTCACAATCCGTGACTGGGATATTGGCCGTCACCGCTGGATTGTTGATCATCGGCGGGCTGCTGGGAATCGGGTCTGGATTGGGCCGCAGGCCGCGAGCAGCCGGCCGACGAACCGAGTCTGTTGCTGAACTATGGGCAAGGGTCAGCCGACGACCCACCGGATCGCGTGGACGACGCCGCGATGTGATCTTGTTGCTCAGCGTGATCACCGGCTGCGCTGCCGCAATGCTCACAGGATGGCTGATCTTGATCGTCGTGCTGCCCCTACTTGCTCTCGGCCTGCCCTATCTGCTCATCCTTCCCAAGCCGCGCGACATTGAACTACTCGAGGCGCTGGATCGCTGGGTGCGCTCGCTGGCGGCGACGTTGGCTACCGGCAAGTCAATTACCGATGCGATCCGCATCTCTCGGCGTACGGCTCCCCCGCTGCTCGCCGATGAGATCAACCTGCTTGTCACCCGACTGAACAATCGCTGGGAGACTCGGGATGCCTTGATGCGGTTCGCCGACGCGATCGACTCCCCTGACGCGGACGGCGTCGTCGCCGCGTTGATCTTGGCTTCGAGTCGCGGAGCCAATGGGGCTTCCGTCACGCTGCAAGCCCTTGCCGACTCGATCCAGACCCAACTCAAGGGTCGTCGTGCCATCGAAGTCGAGCGGTCCAAGCCGTACGTCGTGGTCCGCCAGGTGACGGTCATCTCGCTGTCCACCCTCGCGCTGGTGTTCGCGTTTTCGCCCAGCTTCTTTGCGCCCTACCGGACGCCTCTCGGTCAGGTCCTGCTCTCGGTGCTGTTGATCATCTACATCGCCTCACTGCTTTTGATGCGGCGCAAGGCTCGCCAGCCCGATCGACCACGCATTCTCATCGGAGAGCATCGATGATCATCAGCCCAACGATCACTGGCCTGATGCTGATTTCCGGCATGCTGATGGCTGCAGGTCTGTGCTGCCTCGTCGTGGCATTCGCGCGGCCAACTCCTCGTCTGGCGGCAGCGCTGGAGCGTATCGCTGCCGGGGACGCCGACCCGCAAACGATGCGCGACATCGGTCCGGCTAGGAGTAGGTCCGAGCGTGTAGGTGGGTGGCTGTACCGGGTCGTACCGATCCCGCTGTCTGACCGGCAACGTCGTGCGCTGCGACTGCAAGACAAGTCGATCGCAGAGTTTTATGCGGACAAGGCCGTGATGGCGTTCATCGGCGCTGTGCTTCCGGCGCTGACCGCCGGTGCTTTCGCCTACCTCACCGGACATCTCAGCACACTTCCGACAATCTCCGTCGTGGTCGGTGCCGTCATCGGCTTCTTCGTGCCCGACCTATTGCTGCGCCGAGCAAGTTCAACTGTCCGAACCGGAGCCGCGGAGGCTCTTTTGGTCTACATCGACCTCGTTACTCTGGAGCGGCTGACCAACGCCTCAGCGACCCAGGCACTACACAACGCCGCAGCTCTTAGTGATGTGCCTCTATTCGTCCAGATCCGAACCGCGCTGGAGCGCTCACGGCTCGAACAGCAGTCACCGTACGCCGAACTCCGCAGGCTCTCAGAGCGACTCGGGCTCCCCGAGCTCGCCGATATCGCTGACGTCATGCAACTGGACGAGACCGGTGCTGCTCTGTCTGGCACCTTGCGCGCGCGAGTCCGCGAGCTTCGCGATGCCCACCTGACACGTCAGCAGATCAAAGCCAGCGCTGCGGCCGAGGGCATGACGATCTACATGACGCTGCCGGCGTTGATCTTCGGTCTCATTTTTCTCGTCGCTGCCATGCTCAGGATTCTGGCCGGCTGATGTCGGCACGCCCCCGCCGGACCAAAATCCGCAACTGACAACACCTCCAGCGAACGGACAACACTAAGTCGTTTCTATTGAGCAGCAACGTCGGAAGAGTAAGTGGAGAGTCGATGGGAAGGGGATGGGGCATGGCGGAGCGAGTGATCCGTTGATGGCTCGACTGATTCGCGGTCTCGGGTCACTCGCCGTCCTGGTAGTCGGTCTCGCCGGCGTTCCGATAGCTCTGGCCGTCCTTGGCGGTGATCCGCTACCGCGCGAGCTGACTTGGGGTGCGGTACTGCGTTCGCTGTTGACGCCCGCCGACGGCATGATCCTGGTTGGACTGATCACGATTGTCGGCTGGCTGGCCTGGCTAGTGTTCGCTGTGTCGGTGATCGGCGAGTTGGTGGCGATCATCTCCCGGCAACGCATCCGGATCCATCTGCCCGGACTTGATGCACCGCAGCGCTTCGCGGCCGGCCTGCTGATCTCGGTGATCACGATGATCTCGGTGCCGCAGGCTGTGCAAGCCGGTCCTGCACCCGATCGCCAGGTGGGCGTCGCGGTGGCGACGCTTGAACCATCGGGATTGATCATGGATACCCCTGAGGCTCTGAACCCGACAGCGGCAGTCGCACCCCGCGCACCCGCGGGGGATCATGCCGGACATCACCATGTGGTGCGGCCAGGTGAGGATCTCTGGAGTCTGGCAGAGCGCTATTACGGAGACGGGCGAGAGTGGCGCAAGATCGCAGCGGCGAATCCGACCGTATTGACAGGCGGGCCTGACCGCCTCCAAGTCGGCTGGCGGCTTCAGATTCCTGATCTTGATGAGGGTCACATCCACGTAACCGGGCATGCCGTCACGGTGCATCGCGGTGAGACGCTTTCTTCCATTGCGGAGCGGGAACTGGGCAGCGCGTCACGCTGGACGGACCTCTTCCACGCGAACCGAGCGCAGCTCCAGGACCCCGACGAGCTTGCTGTCGGCATGCGGCTGGTGCTGCCCAAGGCGAGAAAGTCGCCAGCACAGGCCCGGGCGAACGATGAGCACCCCCGAAAGGATGCCCCACTCGAGCGGCGTCAGGGATCTGCGCGCCAGCCAGAGCCGCCGGCCTTGCCCAGCGCGCCACCGGCCTCACCGAGTCAGCCGTCCGCGACCGTATCTCAATCCGCCGACACCCCCACCGATACGCCGACGCGTTCCAGTCCAGTTGACGTTTCCGCGCTGTCGCTCGCTGGAGTTGGGGGTTTGCTGGCGGCCGGTGTCATCAGCGGACTGGCGTTGCGCCGCAGGATTCAACTGCAGACGAGGCCGCAGGGCCGACGGATCGTGCATCCGCCGCTTCCGGCACGCGCTGTCGAAGTCGTGCTTGGGCACCGGCAACGGCCGTTGAGCCTGCGCACGCTCGACCGCGCCATGCGGGCGATTGCGGCGCACTGCAAGGACGCCGGTATCGCACCTCCACAGCTGCAGCTTGCCCTCGTTGGGGAGAGCGAGATCGAGCTCCGGATGCAAGAGCCGTGCTCGAACGCTCCGGTTGGCTTTACCGTTCGTGGGCGCTCCTGGTTTCTGGAGCAGACCGACGTGGAGTACCTCAAGTCAGTGCCTGGACTGAGCGAGGCTGCACGTCTCTGGCCTGCGCTGGTCACGCTAGGCCACGACGAACAAGACCGACTGGTGCTTGGCGATCTTGAAGCCTTCGGCATGCTGCAGGTTCAGGTCGACTCCGGATTCGCCCCAGCCGATCTTCTCGCTGCGATGACCGTCGAGCTCTCCTTCTCTCCGTGGGCCGACGAGATGATCGTCACCCTCGTCGGCGGCGGCAGGCGGCTGCCTGAGGCGTTGGGGAAGCACAATGTGATCCGTACGGATGACTGCGACGCGGTGCTCGAACGGCTTCAGCAGCGTGCCGCGTTGCAACGTGAGCACCGCCGGTACGACGTCTTGAGTCAGCACCGCACGAACCCGGATCTAGCCGAGCCGTGGACGCCCGAAATCGTTCTGGCTGAACAGCCGTTGACGGCCGCCCAGAGCGCCCGGCTGAGCGAGCTCATCAATGCAGATCCCAGGATTGCCGTCGCCGCGGTCGTCGTGGGGCCGGTTCCCGGCGCGACGTGGTCATTGCGCGGCGACAGTTCTTCACCTGGGCACCGGGTGGTGCTCGAGCCCACCGGCCTGGCGCTGTCTCCGCAGCTCGTTGAGGCCCCCGAACTGAATGCGCTGGTTGATCTCATCGAGACCACGGGCAGCGAGGACACAACTCCTGCTCCTTGGTGGAGCGACATCGAGGTGCAGCCCGATCCACCGCCCGACAACGTGACCTATCTGGACGGCAGATCGACGACGTGGGGCACAGCACACACAGAAAGGGCCTTGATCATGGAGGCAGCGATGGACCCGGTCAGCTCGCCGGTCCACCATCCGATCCTCCAGCTGCTGGGTCCGATTGAGCTGCTCGGTGCGGCCGGCACCGTGCCTCCACGGGCCGCCAAGCAGTGCCTGGAGTACTGCGCATGGCTCCTGGAGAACCCAGGCAGAACCTCCCAGGCGATGGTCGCCGCGCTGGCAGTCGCCGAGGGCACTCGCCGTTCCAACATGAGCAGGCTGCGCACGTGGCTTGGCACCAGCCCCGACGGAGAGGCCTATTTGCCGGACGCGTACACCGGGCGGATCACGCTTCACCCGGCTGTTAGCTCTGACTGGCAGCGGCTCCAAATCCTCACCGCGAGCGGCGTCCTCAGAGCGAGCGATAAGAGCCTCGAGGCGGCACTCGAGGTGGTCCGTGGTGCTCCGCTTGCCGACGCCGCGCCAGGCCAGTGGCACTGGGCCGAGGAGCTCAGGACCGACATGATCTCGTGCATACGAGATATCGGACGGGAACTCGCCGACCGAGCGCTCCTTGCCGGCGACCTGGAACGCGCTCGCTGGGCCGCGTCGCGGGCGCTGCTGGCCGCACCGGGCGATGAGCTTCTGCTTGCGGCGCGGATCCGCACCGAGCATGCGGCCGGGAACAGGGCAGAAACCGAACGGCTCACGCTCCAACTTGCGGCCCAGGCTCGTACGCTCGGCGTCGACCTCGATCCCGAGACAGTCTCGCTGTTGCAACGGGTCATGGAGGGCCAGGTACGAGCGCGGCTGGCGTAAGGTGCCGCGGGTGCGCAGTGGTAACCTCGCGCCGCCATGCAGATCCAGCCACCA
>Ga0075434_100003840_pt1 | contig 13430 bp, 12 predicted proteins | sample RhiMethybrSRZTD3_FD_75298 | JGI IMG/M metagenome (GOLD analysis project Ga0075434, IMG submission 75298) | Populus rhizosphere microbial communities from Tennessee, USA - Rhizosphere MetaG P. TD hybrid SRZTD3 | ecosystem: Host-associated > Plants > Roots > Rhizosphere > Soil | place: USA... | reverse complement strand
GAGGGCCAGTCGAGCATGGACGGGTCGGCACAGCCGATGACGATCGAATCGCCTTCGGGCCGCGCGAACGAGAGGATCGGAGCGGCTCGCCAGAGGAACTCGACGAGCGCCGCCTGGCTCGAGAGCGACGCGTCCGCCTCGGCGAGCAGCAACGTATCTCCGGACTCTCTCGCGGCAGGAATCGTGCGCACGTCTTCAACGATGCCGATGCAGCCGACAACCGGCGTCGGCGGGATGGCGCGGCCGTCGGTCTCGTTGTAGAGCGAGACGTTGCCGGACACGACAGGGATGCCAAGCGCCTCAGCCGCCTGCGCGATTCCCTCGATCGCCTGCCCGAGCTCCCAGCCGATCTCGGGCTTCTCGGGATTCCCGAAGTTGAGGCAGTCGGTCAGCGCAAGCGGGCGGCCGCCGGCGCATGCGACCTTGCGCGCGGAGGCGAGCACTGCGCCGGCGCCGGCCGCGAACGGATCGAGCTCGCCGATTCGCGGCCCGTCGAGGGAGACCGCGAGCCCTCGATTGCTCGGATGGAGACGCAGCACTGCGGCTCCGAAACCCGGTCGCCGGACGGTCCGGGATTGGACGAGCTGGTCGTATTGCTCGTAGATCCAAGTTTTGTCCTCGAGGCTCTCAGGCGCCACGGGCCGAAGCGGTCGAGGCGGCTGCGGCTCCTGCTCGACCTCGTAGCGGGGGCACTCGTCCGTCAGTAGCGAGGCCGGAATCCCGCCCTCGAGCTCGCCGCCGAAGAAACAGCGCAGCTCGCCTGTCCCAGTGACAGAGCCGATCGCCGAGTGGTGGAGCTCCCACTTGTCGAGCACGGCCTCGACCTCCTCGACGCGCCCTGGCTCGACCACCGCGACCATCCGCTCCTGGCTCTCTGAGATCATGATCTCCCAGGGCTCCATGCCTTCTTCTCTCAGCGGGACGTGGTCCAGGAACACGTCCACGCCGGCGCCGTCACGCGCCATCTCGGCCAACGCGGACGCGAGACCCGCGGCGCCACAGTCCTGCAGCGAGGCGACCAGATTGCCCTCGACGAGCTCCAGCGAGGCCTCGATCAACTTCTTGCCCGTGAACGGATCGCCGACCTGCACAGAGGGCCGCTTCTCGTCGGCGCCCTCGGCGAGCTCCTGGCTCGCGAGCACAGAGGCGCCGCCGATACCGTCCCGGCCGGTGGTGGCTCCGTACAGGACAACCAGATTGCCTTCGCCGCGTGCGCCTGCCCGAGTGACTCGCTCGGCCGGAAGAAGACCGACGCACATTGCGTTGACCAGACAGTTGTGCTCGTAGGCCTCGTCGAAGACCGCTTCTCCGCCGACAGTAGGGACGCCGACCGAGTTGCCGTACTGGCCGATCCCGGCCACGGCCCGGCGGAACGACCAGTCGGGGGAGCCGAACCGCAGCCCGTCGAGCAGCGCGATCGGCCGCGCGCCCATCGCGACGATGTCGCGCAAGATCCCGCCGACACCCGTCGCGGCGCCCTGGAACGGCTCGACCGCGGTCGGATGGTTGTGGCTCTCGACCTTGAACGCGACCGCCAACCCGTCGCCGAGGTCGATCACGCCCGCGTTTTCGCCGGGCCCTTGCAGGACACGGTCTCCGGAGGAGGGCAGCCGCTTGAGCAGCGGCGCCGAATGCTTGTAGCCACAGTGCTCGGACCAGAGCAACGAGAAGACCGCGAGCTCGAAGTGATTCGGCTCCCTGCCCAGCAGGTCGCAGATCCTGTGAAGCTCGCCGTCCGTCAGCCCAAGGGCGCGATGAAGCGGTTGTTCCGCTACCGGCGTCAGGAGACCGAGTCTAGCCGCCTCACAGGACAGGTCGCAGGGGCGTTACATCCTCTATGAGCCGGCGCCACCTCGTGATGCTGTTCGGCCTGGCGGCGCTCTGGGGCGCGTCGTTCATGTTCATCAAGATCGGCGACCGCGAACTGCACCCGATCACGCTCGTCGGCTTCCGGATGGCGCTGGGCGCTCTCACTCTCGTTCCAATCGTCCTAGTGACTGTGGGAGGGAGACGGACGGTGCGCGAGCTGCGCGGCGCGACCGGCCCGCTGATCGTCACCGGGCTGCTCAACTCGGCGATTCCGATCTTCGCGATCACCTGGGCGGAGACGCGACTCGACTCCGGGCTGACCGCGATCATCCAGGCCTCGGCGCCGCTCTTCACAGCCCTGCTCGCACTCCGTTTCAGCCAGGACCAGCGCGTCGGCGGCGCACGCCTGGTCGGCCTCGTCGTCGGCTTCGCAGGCGTGGCGCTGCTCGTCGGCGGCCGGCCGGGCGGGCAGATCTCCGCCGCGCTCGCGGTCGTCTTCTCGGCGCTTTGCTACGCGGCCGCCGGCCTCTATGCGGGCCGGAAGCTGCGCGGGGTCTCGCCCCTCGTTACCGCTCTCGGGACGCTGACGGCGGCAACGCTGGTAACCCTGCCGATCGGCCTCTTCCAGCTGCCGACCCATATGACGGGCTGGAAGGTGACGGCCTCCGTACTGACGCTCGGAATCGCCGGCACCGGCCTCGCCTACATCCTCTACTACGGGCTGATCTCGGGTGCGGGCGCCTCACGGGCGATCCTGATCACGTATCTCGTGCCGACATTCGCTGTCGTCTACGGCGCGGTGCTGCTCGGCGAGCCGGTGACCGCGGCGGCGATCGGTGGCCTCGCGCTCGTGCTCGCCGGCGTCGGGCTCGGCACCGGCGCCCTCCGCCTGAGAAAGGCCGCGAGGATAGCCTCGAGCGAGGCCTGATGTCCCGCTCCTACGGTCCTTACATCGCTGCGCTTGCCCTGCTGTGGGGCGCCTCGTACATGTTCATCAAGGTCGCCGACCGAGGCTTCGAGCCGGCGACAATGATCATGTTCCGCGTCGTCATCGCCTCGCTGCTGCTGACGGCGGCCCTCGTCGCCCAGCGTGGCCTCAGGCGCGCGACCGCCGACCTCCGCGGGCTGGGGTGGCAGGGATTCGGCGTCGGGGTCGCCAACGGCGCGATCCCGTTCACGCTGATCGCGTGGGGCGAGAAGCACATCGACTCGGGCGTGGCGGCGATTGCGAACGCGACGGTGCCGATCTTCGTCGTCCTGCTCGCACTTCGCTGGCAACCGAGCGAGGCGGTTCGAGGCGCGCGACTCGGAGGAATCCTGCTCGGACTGGCCGGGGTCGGGGTGCTCGCGGGCGTCCGGCCGGGCGGCGGCTGGTGGGGCGTGGCCGGCACGCTCGCGGTCGTGATCGCGTCGTTCTTCTATGCGGTGGGCGGGCTCTGGGGCCAGCGGCTCGTCGCGGGCGCGGACGGCTTCGCGCTCGCGACCGCGGCCATGCTTGGGGCGACTCTGGTTCTGCTCCCGTTCGGGCTCGCGCAACTGCCTTCCCACGTGCCGGGCTGGAAGGAAACCGGCTCGGTGGTCGCCCTCGCCGTGCTCGGGACCGCGGTGGCGCAGATCATCGTCTTTCGCGTGCTGCGTACCGACGGCGCCGCACGGCTGAGCCTGGTCACGTACCTGCTGCCGGCGACGGCGCTCGTCTACGGAGTCGTGCTTCTCGGCGAGTCGCTGACGCTCCAGGAGCTGATCGGGATGGTCTTGATCCTCGGCGGCGTCGCGTTGGGATCGGGCGCCGTCCAGCTTCTTCGGCGTGAGCCGGCTGCGGCGACGCCGGCCCCGTGAACGCCGTCGAGGGCGAGGGGGTCAGGCTGCGCCGGGCCGAGGCGGACGACGTCGACTTCCTCGTCGAGCTGACGACCCACGAGGACGTCGAGCCGTACCTCGCAGGCTCGCGCCCACGGGACCGCGAGGGGCTGCTCGTGGAGATCGAGCGCTCCCAGCGGGAGCCCGAAGCGTTCGGCCGCTTCATCGTCGAGGTCGACCACGACGGCGAATGGGTCAACGCCGGCGCGATGGGATTCGAGCTCGCGAACAAGCGATCGCGGATCGCGAACCTCGGCAACCTCGCGATCCACCCGGATTTTCGGGGCCGACACCTTTCAGACGACGCGGCGAAGCTGTTCCAGCGCCACTTGCTGTTCGAGCTCGGCTTCCACCGTCTCCAGCTCGAGATCTACGGCTTCAACGAGCGGGCGCAGCGTCACGCCGAGCGAACAGGCTTCGTCCGCGAGGGAGTCCGGCGGCTCGCCTACTGGCGCCACGACGCCTGGGTAGACGGTGTGATCTACGGGCTGGTGCGGGAAGATCTCGAATCGTGAGCTCGTTCGACGACTACATCGCGGCGCACAACGCGGCAGTACGAAGCGGCGATTGGGAAGCTTTCAGCCGTTGGTTCGCGGACGACGCAGAGGTGCGCTTCGAGGGAGTTCCGGTCGGGCCGTTCCGAGGCCGCGACGAGATTCGTGCGGCCTATGAGTTGCGCCCGCCCGACGACGAGGTCGAGGTTCGCAACGTGACGACCGAAGGCGACAGGACCGCCGCCGACTACGGCTGGCTGGCAGACGGCGGCGTCCGCGCCGGCGAGCTCCGCGTCACCTGGGACGGCGAGCTGATTCGTGAGCTCGTGATCACGTTCGACTGAGCACTTCCTCGACGACGACGGCGGCCAGCCCGGCACTCGAGACCGCCGAGATGCCCATCACCACCTCGTGGTGAGGCGTCAACGGCAGGGAGTCGATCGTTTGGTCGAGGTGGTCCCGGTGGCCCGGATCGAGGTCGCCGTGCTCCGCGAACGTCCGAAATGCCTCCGCCGGGTGGCCCGTCCTGGCCATCAGCTCCCTGATCAGTTCTGGCGTCGGCGGAGATCCCTCCATCAGCGCGACAAAGCCCAAGAAGGCGATCGGATGATGGTGGAAGATCCAGTAGTACTGCGAGCCAACCAGGCTCGCCACTGCGGGAGACGGAATTCGCGCCAAGACGGCCTCGCGGTCGACCCGTAAAGCCTCGAGGTCGGCGAGCAAGTCCTCGTCGTGGCCGAGCTCTTCTCCGACGTGCTCGTCCAGGTACGCGGCGAGCTCAACGGCGACCGGCTCGACGTCGATCAGGTCCTTCGCCCGGCCGGCCGCGACCTCGGTGAGCGGCACGGTCGCCCGGATGATTTGGTGTTGCGCGATCAGGTATTCAGGCCAGACCTCGGCGAGCCGCGGGTCTTCGACGAGGGACGTGCACGCCGCGCGAAAAGGACCGACCGCGAGCGCGAGCTTCTGCCTGAGGCGGAAGGCGGCTCCGCGTGGGCTCTCGACGTCAGGCTCGGCGCGCAAACGGCGAGCCGAGCCGATGTCGGTCAATGCACCGAGAACAGATAGTAGGGGTGGGGATGGCAAGTGCAGTGCGACTCACTGCTCTTCAACGCCTTCCCGAGTCGTTCAAGGGCCTCCAGCTCGCTCTCGTCCATTGCGATCAAGGTCTCGACGACCTCGCGAGGCAGGGTGTTCACGACGGTTCTCAAGAGATACCGCTCGACGTGTTCCGGAACATCGAGGTCGTTCTCGTATTTCGTCACCAAGTCCCCCTTTCGTGCGGACGTGCCCGAATATCAACGGCGGTCCGCCCGATGTCAAGGCGCTGTCGCGGACGTGAGCTCGTTCACGACGTTCAGCGCGTGTTCTAGTGAAGGGAGATTCGCCTTCTGCTCGAATCGCGTTGCGGCTTTCCTGGCAGCCGCCAACGCTTCTTCGGGCCGCCCCGCGACCTTCAGGATCTCGGAGAGGTCGAGCAGGGCGTCCGCCTGTGCGTTCAGGAGATCCGTTTCCTCGCTGATCCGAACCGCCGCACGAGCCAGTGCTTCCGCCTCATCGAAGTCGCCACGCCGAGCTCGAACCTTCGCAAGGGCGCTTCGCCACAGCACCTGCGAGAAGACGTCGTCCGGCGCCGCCGCTGCCTCACTCGCGCGGCTGAAGGCTTCCGCCTCGTCGAACTCGCCGAGTTCGCAGAGGGCGTGAGCGAGCAATCCTGCGATCGTCGAGAGGAAGCTTCGTTCGCCCATCTGTTCGAGCGACTCGTAGCTCTCTCGCAGCGCTCTTGCCGCAGACGCGGGATCGCCGCCGAGCATGTGGACGAAGAACGCCTCCTGCGCGGCGTTTGCCGCATAGATATTGAGGCCAAGCTCTCCGAGTGCGCGGGTGCCGTCCGCAAGCAACTCCCGAGCGAGGTCGAAGTGCCCTTGCATAGCCTCGAGCACCGACCGCTCGACCTTGCACCAGGCGAGTATCGTCGCGTCTTCTGCGGCACCCTCCTCGAAGTCTTTGCAAACCTCGATTCCCCGATCGGCCGGCAACGGCCCGAAGATCGCGCTGATCATCAGCCAGGCGACGCTCTCCGCTTTTTCAGCTGCGTAACCGCCACGCTCGGCGTACGACAGAGCCTGCCGCCACGCGCGCTCTGCCCTCGTCATGGCCCCAAGGACGCTGTCCACACGGCCCATCAAGTTCCAGGCCTGCGCGAGGCTGTAGTCGTCACCGAGCCGCTCGCACGCCTCCAGGGCCTCCTTCCCGGCGTCGCTCACCCCGTCCAAGCTCCCGCTCAGGATCCGCAAGTTGCAGAGCCCGAGCAGTGCTCTGGCCGGCCGCGTGCCGCTGAGCGCCAGCGCGTCCTCCAGCGCGCGTTGACCCTCGCCGACGTAGCCGCGCGTTGCCCAGAAGCCCCAGAGCGGGGTTGCGAGAGCAAGCAGCAGCTCGCCATCGTCCGTTTCCTTCGCCCAGTCGAGTGCGGCACGGAGGTTCGCGTTTTCGGCGTCCAGCCGTCCGAAGAGAACTGCCTGATCGCCCGTCCGCGATTCGACGTCGATCTGCTCGGCTAACGAGCGGAAGTAAGCCGCATGCCTCGTTCGAACGGGGGTTAGAGACTCCGACTCGTCAAGCAGCTCAACGGCAAATTCGCGGATCGTTTCGAGCATCCAGAAGCGCGGCTCCCCGTCTTGGTCGGGGCGCTGCAGAAGGAGGCTGTTGTCGACTAGTGACTCGAGATCGGTCAGGAGGTCGGGTCCGCGCTCGCCGCTCGGATCGCAGATGGCTTCCGCCGCCTCCAGCCGGCAACCGCCGAGAAAGACACCAAGCTGCGCGAACAACGCTTTCTCCGAGTCGACAAGCAGCTCGTAGCTCCACTCGAGCGTCGACCGCAGCGTCCGCTGGCGTTCGTCGACGTCTTGAGCGCCCCCGGTGAGGAGCCTCAGTCGCTGGTCCAGGCGGCGGAGGAGCGCAGGCGGGGGTAGCGCACGCACCCGGGATGCGGCGAGCTCGATCGCGAGCGGGAGCCCGTCGAGCCGCATGCAGATCTCGGCGACGGCCTGAATGTTGGCGTCGGTGACTTGAAAATCGGGGGTTGCGGCCTGCGCACGCTCGACGAACAGGCGCACGGCTTCGTGTTCCATCAGCCCGGTCGCGTCCGCGAGCTGATCGGGATCGGGCAGACCCAGTGGCGGCAGCGGATACGTCTGTTCGCCCGAGAGGCGAAGGGGCGTCCTGCTCGTGACCAGGACCTGAAGCTGCGGCGCCGTCGCCAGGAGTCCACCGATCGCAGGCGCCGCCGCCACCACCTGCTCGAAGTTGTCGAGAAGCAGCAGCTGTTGCTTGTCCCGTAGGTACATGGTGAGCGTCTCGAGCCGCGTCTCTCCCGGCTGCTCCCGTAGCCCGAGCGTCTGCGCGATCGTCGGTACGACCAGTTCCCAGTCATGCACGGGTGCCAGCGAGACGAAGAAGACGCCGTTGGCAAACCGCTCGAGCTGCTCGGCCGCGACCTGGAGAGCGAACCGCGTCTTGCCGGTCCCACCCGCTCCGGTGACGGTCAGCAGGCGGACCTCGTCGCGTGTCAGAAGTCCCTGAGCCTCCTTCAGCTCCGGGGTTCGGCCGATCAACGCGTTGGCAAGCACTGGGAGGTTGGTCGGCCGGTTCTCGAGGGTCTTCAGCGGCGGAAAGTCCATGGGTAACCCCTCGACCAGCACCTGGTACAGCTGATGAGGGCCCGAGAGGTCCTTGAGCCGATGCTCGCCGAGGTGGCGCACCTGGAATCGGTCGTCGAGAAGCGCGCGTGTCGATTCGGAGATGAGGATCTGCCCGCCGTGCCCGGCTGCCATCACGCGCGCACCCTGATGGACGGCCAGACCCACGTAGCGCCCGTTGGCCGTTGTCGGCTCACCGGTGTGCAAGCCCATCCGCACGCGGATCTCGTTGTCATTGGGCCAGGGATGTCGGGCGAGGGCTTGCTGGGCGTCGGCCGCCGCCTCGACCGCGCCTTGAGCGGAGGCAAAGGCGACGAAGAAGGCGTCGCTTTCGGCGTCGACCTCTACACCGTTGTGGGCCGAGAATGCCGCGCGTAGCAAGCGGCGATGCTCCTCGAGCAGGTTGGCGTAGTCGTCACCGGCTCGTTGCAACAGACGGGTCGACCCTTCGATGTCGGTGAAGAGAAGCGTCACCGTGCCTGTGGGGAGCTCTCGCATTTGCCTCGGAGGAAGTGTGGCGCTTCGGGTCCGTCTTGAACAGCGAGCAGTGCCGGGAAGACACTACGATCCGCCGCATCCTTGAGCGCTCGGTGAGGAACTTACGCGCGTCGGCGGTCGTAGAGCGCGAGGGCGTTCTCGCGCAGGATCAGTCGGCCGGCCTCCTCGGCGTACGTCGGCGACAGCGCCTCCGTGAGCACCTCGGCCAGCGCATCTCGCCACCAGGTCGCCGCGAGCAAGTACAGCTCTGGCGCGCGCGCGGCGTCGGACGCGTAGAGCAGCTTCGAAATGGGCGCGAGCTCCAGGGCCTCCCGCAGTGCCTCGGCCGGCCGTGAGACGTGCGGAATCGTCAGCGACAGGTCGAACCAGACGTTCCCATAGACGTGGGCGAGCCAGCCTGCCTCGCGGACGAACGGGTAGCAATGCAGCAGCACGAACGGCGTCTCGCGGAAACGCTCGACGAGCGGCTTCAGCCATCCGGGGTCGGAGCGGGGGAGGTGAAGGTCCCAGTCGCCGAAGCCGCAGTGGACCTGTACCGGCAGCGGTTCGCCGGTCCCCTCGTTGGCTTCGAGCGCACCGTGGAGCGCGTCGCGGACACCCTTCGGCGTCGCGTCCAGATCGAGCCCGCCGCGGTAGGCGGCGACCGTCTTCAGCGCGACGAAGCCCCGCTCGCGCGCCGAGGCGACCTCGCCGCCAAGTGCGTCGGCGCCGAGCTCGTCCACGACGCGCTCGATCCGCATTATCGGCGTCGCCTCGCAGCCGGCGAGCTCGCCGAGCTCGTCCCAGCTCGTGCCGGTTCCCGGCGGCGGGTAACCGTCGTCGACGAGCAGCCACTCGGCGCCGGTGGCGCGAAGGAGCGAGCCCGCGTACTCGGCCGGATCCGACGCGAGCCTTTGCTCGTAGACGGCCCACTCGTTCGGCTCACAGCCGAGATGCTCCGCCAGCACCGCGATTGCGCGACGGTATGTGACGCCGGTTGCAACGTGGGGCCACTGGCGCGGATCGGGACTCTCGGAAAAGAGACCGCGAAAGGCGTCGAGCGATGCCGGGGGCTCGCGCAGGATCCCGTGCGCGTGCTGGTCGACGAGGCGGACGGTCGCTAGTACTTGTCGAAGTGGCCCTGTTGCTCGAATGCGGCGTCTCCGGCTGAGTAGGCCACCCACTCGGAGCGGCGGACGGTCAGGTACGAATCGGCGAGGACGGGTCCAAGCGCATCGGTCAGCACGCCGTCGGCGGCGAGCGCGTCGAGCGCCTCTTCCTGCGTCGCCGGCAGGCCGACAATCCCGCGCCGCGCTCGGTCGTCCTCGGCGATCGTGGCCGGATCGACCTCAACCGGCTCGGGCGGTTCGAGGCCGCGCTCGAGCCCGTCGAGACCGGCCGTGATCAGCCCGCCGAGCGCCAGATAGGGATTGCCGCTCGCGTCGCAGGCCTTCAACTCGGCGTTCGTCGATGCCTCCTCGGAACCGTTGAACACGGAGGCGACACGAACCGGCGCCTCGCGATTGTCATGGCCCCAGCACACATACGCGCCGGCCCAGTACTGCGGCACGATTCGCTTGTACGAGTTGAAGCTCGGCGCCGTCAGGCCGCAGAGCCCCGGCAGGTGCTCGAGCACTCCGGCGATGAACGAGCGCGCCTCGCCGGAGAGGACGTCCGGGGCCGACGCGTCGTAAAACCGGTTGCCCTCCTCGTCCCAGAGCGAAAAGTGGATGTGCGCACCGTTGCCGGCGTTGTCGGGCCACGGCTTCGGCGCGAGCGAGGCGACGAAACCGTGCCGCGCTGCGACGCCGCGAATCGTCTCTCGCACGAGCAGCTGCTCGTCTGCGGCCTGCAGCGCGGACTCGTGACTGGTGGAGATCTCCTGCTGGCCGTGACCGAGCTCGGCGTAGTACTGCTCGAGCACGATCCCTTGCCTGTCGAGCGCTGCTGCGAGGTCCTCGACGTAGTCCTGCGCAGCCGTTGCCGAGATGGTCGAGAAGCAGAGTCCCGAATCGATCGGGACGAACTGGCCGTCCTGCCGCGTTGCAAGCGAGAACTCGTTCTCGAACGCCGCGCGCAGGACGAGCCCGCGTTCGGCCAAACGAGCCTCCATTCGCTTGAGGAACGAGCGCTGGCAGACGGCGGCCGGCCCGCCGTCCAGCCCAACATGGTCGGTGAGCACGGCACCGGTTCGCGGCGCGTACGGCAGTACTCGGAAGGTGAGGGGGTCGGGGACGAGCCTGACCTCGCCGACCGGGCCCATCCCGGCCACGGGCTGGAGCTGGTCGAGCCCGTTCATCGCCTGCATTGCGACGGTCAACCCGATCCCGCTTGCGAGCCGTCCGCCCAGGCCCTCGCGCGCGGAGGACTTCGCCCGTACCGTCCCGTCGTTCCCGCACCAGAGGAAACGGACGAAGCGCAGTTCGGCCTCGTCCGCGAGGCGAACGACCTCGTCGATCTCTGCGGCTGCCGACACGATGCGGTCAGCGTACGACGAACGAGAGTCGCCGGCCATCCGTACGATCACGGCATGACTCGTTACCTGCACACCATGTACCGGATCACCGATCCTGCGAAGAGCCGGGCTTTCTACGAGGCGCTTGGATTCCGGTCCCGGCGCGAGCTGCCGATCGTCCGGAACGGCGAGCTCGAAGCGACCAACTACTTCTTCGGGATGCCAGACGACGAGACCGAGCTGGAGCTGACCTTCAACCACGATGGACGCAGCTACGACCTCGGCACCGGTTATGGCCACGTCGCGATCGGCGTCGACGACCTCGACGCGACGCTGGCGCAGCTGAAGGAGCAGGGGATCGAGCCGGAGCGCGAGCCGTATTCCGTCCGCGAGGGCGGATCCCGGCTCTGCTTCGTCCAGGATCCCGACGGCTACCGGATCGAGCTGATCGAGCAGGGCTAGCTCGCCGGGTCCCCGGTCCCGCCTCGATTCGCTCGGCCTGGCATTGAAACAGCGTGTCGGCAACCTCTCCGTGGTCGGCAGGCCCGGCTGGCGCTGACGCTTGCGCTCGCGAAGCGCCCGGAGTTGCTGCTCCTTGACGAGCCGGTGGCAGTCACTCGATCCGCCCGCGGAGGCAAGCGGCTCGACAGCGCGTGCGCGCGCGCCCACGGCATCTACAACCTCGCCGTCTTCCAGCCCGCCAGCCGGTTCTGGCTCTTCCAAGGCATCGAAACCGCGATCTTCGGCGGCCTCGCCCTGATCCTCCTCGCGATCGCCGTCTGGTGGACACAGAAACGGGTCAGCTAGACGTTCACGTCGACCTGATTGCCAGCCGTTGCCGAGGCGATCGAGCGCGCTTAGCGGCTCCCGAGCTTCAGGAGCGGTGCACGCCCATTCTGATCTTGCCCATGTAGCCGCCCGCGCTTCGGCGGCGAACGCTCAGCATCGACTTGCTGCCGCCGTTGACGAAGATCGAGTCGTACGCGTTACGGGTCGTGCGGTTCGGCCGCTTGTTGTACGGCACGTTGCGGTAGACGCGGTCGGTCAGCGCGTCCGAAAAGAACAGCTGACCCGTGTGGACGACCTTGCCGCGGACGTGGACCTTGACGTGAATGTGGACGGTGCGGCCCTGATACCAGCCCGGATAGACGGTGCGGAAGGTCGCGATCCCGTGCGCATCGGTCCTCTGGATCCCGCGCATGAACGCGCGACTGCGGCTGCCCGCGCCAAAGCCGGAGTAGTTGCCGGCGGCGTCCGCGTGCCAGATGTCGACCGCCGCGCCGGTGATCGGCTTGCAGGTCGAGGCATCGACGACCGCGAGTTGGAGGATGAGCGTCGTTCCGGGATGTCCATCGGTGATGTTGCGCCGGAGCTTCTCGTTCGGGATGTAGTAGGGGCCCTCGGTCAACTCGGGCGTCAGCACACAGGTCACGGCGCCGGACTCGACCGCGGTCGGGCCGCCGCCCTCGGCGTCTTTGGCCTTCCACGCTCCCGCGCCGAGGCTCGCCGCCGCGACTCCGGCGAGGCGGAGGATGGAGCCGCGGGTGAGACGCTCCTCGTTCACGCCGCCGAGCGTAGCGCCGCCCTTTGAGAAACGAATAAGGAATTCGGCCGCCTCGTGTGACTGGCAGGTGCTGCCGATAGTGGGCGTATGAGCACCTCGGCTGCATTGCTGCTGCTCGTCGTCGTCACCGTTCTGATCGGTATTGCCGGGATCGTCGTTGTCGGGCGCGCCCGGCGCGCGGCTCGTGGGCTGGGCGGCGAAGGCCTCGCCTCACGCGACGGAACGCAGCGTCTGCTCACCGAGAACTGGTCGCTCGTCGAAAAGACTGCCCGCGAGACCGGGATGTCCGAGGACGAGATCGCGCGCGTGCGCACGAACCTGCTCGGAATGGGCGACAGCTAGGCGAGCTCTCGGCCCGCGCGCATCGCCGGTTCAGTTGTGACGAAGTCGGCACGAAGCCGTCACACACGCGTCACACATTTCTCTCTACGGTCACGGCATGTGCGCGAATGCACCAGCAACGGCCGCGACACCGTGGGGGGCGGCAACGTTGATCGACGAGTTGACGTTGCCTCAGCGCGCAGGCGAGAAGCGGTTCGCATCAGTCGTGCAGTTGCTCGAGGCGCCGCGCGGGGAGCGCCTCGTGCGGTTCGCATATTCGACCGGCGGAACGGCGCGACGAGGTCCGGTCACGCTGCGTCTGCGCGACCTCGACAGGCTGCGAGCGGCGCTCGCCGAGCATCCGGAGCTGGCGGAGGTGTTGCGTTTGGGGAGCTAGTCGTCAAGACACTGCGGCGTGCTCGACGACGGACACGCGGGCGGCATCGACGAGCGAGCCCAGCAGGAGCGCACCGTCGGTGGAGCCTGAGCCGATCAGAGGGTCAACCGCGTGTTCGGGGTGCGGCATCAGCCCCATCACGTTGCCCTCGGCGTTGACGACACCGGCGATCCCGGCAACCGAGCCGTTCGGATTCTCGCCCTCGTAGCGAAGGACGATCTGGCCGGACGCTTCGAGCTCGGACAGCAGCTCCGGGCCGGCGAAGAAGCAGCCTTCGCCGTGCTTGATCGGGATGCTGAGACGCTGTCCCTTCGCGCATCGCCCAGTGAAGGGGGTGTCCGTCCGTTCCACCGTG
>Ga0075434_100003839_pt1 | contig 13431 bp, 12 predicted proteins | sample RhiMethybrSRZTD3_FD_75298 | JGI IMG/M metagenome (GOLD analysis project Ga0075434, IMG submission 75298) | Populus rhizosphere microbial communities from Tennessee, USA - Rhizosphere MetaG P. TD hybrid SRZTD3 | ecosystem: Host-associated > Plants > Roots > Rhizosphere > Soil | place: USA... | reverse complement strand
CCTCTTCATCGTGGATCCGGTGGCGGCCGTTCCTACGTATCTCGTGATCACGCAAGACGAAACCCCGGAAAGCCGCCGGCGCACCGCGCTCCGCGCCTGCATTGCGATGACATTGCTCCTCACCGTTTTCGCGGCCACGGGAACGCTGATCTTCCGCGCGTTCGGCATTACCCTCCCGGCATTCCGCGTGGCGGGTGGCCTCATTCTCTGGTTTTCCGCCATGGAAATGCTGCGAGGCGAGCGGCCGAGTCGGGAGGGGCGAGTGGAGATTCAGGAAGCGCAGGAAAAGGAGGATGTCGCGATCGTGCCCCTGGCGATCCCCTTGCTTGCCGGTCCCGGGGCCATCTCGACCATCGTCGTTCTGGCAGGCCAGGCTCACGCACCGCCGCACGTCGCATTACTCTATGCGGCGATTCTCGTGACCGGCATCGTTTCTTATCTCACCCTGCGACTGGGCGAGCCACTGCTCCGCCGTCTGGGAAGGACGGGGATTCGCGTCATCACTCGGATCATGGGGCTTCTGCTCGCCGCAGTGGCGGTGCAGTTCGTACTGACTGGCGTAAACGAAGGCTTGAGACGCTGAATCAGAGAAAGGGGGTCGCGACGGCGGTGGCGATCAGGGCGACGCCCCAGGCCAGATCGAGATTCACCCACAACGTGCGGAGCCAGCTCACTCCAAGCCAGTAATAGACCGTCAAGGCGGCGAGCGCGGTCACTCCGAGATACGCCCCGGTGTGGAGTGCCGTCGCGGCGAGCCCTATCGCTTCAGAGGCGCCACCGTGTGCAGTGCCTGAGCTCAGAATCCAGGGGATCACCATGAGCCCGGCGCCGTGTGCCGACGCCATGAGCGTGGACCACACGACCAGATCGCGAAACCCCACCCGCATACCGACCCAGCGAGGATGACGGGCCCGGATCAGCCGCGACAATCCAAAGGCGAGCAGACCGGCGGCTACCACCCACTTGAGCGGCTCCGGCCCCACGACCACCCCCGCGACTACAGCTGCAAACACAGCGGCGGCGATGGCAAGCCCGTGTCCGAGCGCGAGCGGCGGCAATGCCCGCCATACGGCCGCTCCTCGCCGTTCCTGAAAGCCGAGCGCCACGGCGAAGAGCCAGCCCATGGCAGGGTTTACCCCGTGCCACGCGCCCAGCAGAAGCATGGCTGGCCCGACGCCCGCGGCGCTTTCGGTCATGCGAAGCAGAAAGAATCCGAGGACGCGTCGCCGCCCTGGAGCCGCACCTGGTGTGGCCGCATCCCATCGTTCAGGTCGAAGAAGAAGTTTCGGTCGAAGGTAAGGCCGCCCTCCTTTGCGGCGTCGAGCTTCACCATCCAGCCGCGGATGCCTTCGGGATAGAACTGCACGTCCCACGGCGAGTAGAGTGAGTTGGTGAAGTAGACCCGGCGACCGTCGCGGCTCACCTCGACCATCTGGGGGCCGCCATTGAGCGGCGTGTCCGGCCGGGACGGATGGGGAGTACGCTGTACGATTCCACCGATGCGAACTTCGCCGGTCTTCCGCGGATGGAATGGGTCCGAGACATCGTATTGGAGAAACTGCCCCGTGCCCCAACACGAGACGTACAGAAAACGGTCGTCGAGCGACAGGTTGATGTCCGACACCAGTGGCGGCACCGCCTTGAATCCTTTGAGCAAGGGAGGCAGCAACTCGGGATCGGCCGGCTCCGCAGGAATGTCGATCACCTTGTCGACCTTCCAGGAGCCATTGCCCTGAGCCCGATGCCAGAGCCAGATCGAGGCGGAGAGATCCTTGAGCGAGATCGTAACGCCGGCAAAGCCGTATGCCTTGCTCGGGTCGCGAGCCGTACGGAGCTCGAGCGTGATTTGATACTCCGGACCCAACGCCAAGACCTGCAAATGCCGACGGTTTCGCAGGTCCCAGACATGGAGCTGATTGCCGTACTTTCCGGCCAGCAGCAACTCCGGGTTGAGTCCCTGACGGACCATGTTGGGTGTGCCCCATTCACTGGTCACCAGCGTGTCGTGCGCCAGATGCCAGGCGAAATCGTATGAGAGGTATTGAGGGCCGCGCTCCTTCTCCCAGGCCCCGATCAGTTCGAAGGTCTCATGGTCCAGTACGAAGATGCCCCCCGGACCATCGCCCGTGCGGGCCGACCCGAGCGCGTTGATGTAAATGCCGTCGGGCCCGCAATGGACGGTATGGGGGCTGGCGTAGCCGGTCTTCGCGGCGACTTCCTCCGGTTCGATCACCTTCGTCACTTTGGGCGAACGGGGATCGGGCTTCGTATCCAGGATGTGCAGCCGCGACGAGTTGATTCCCGGCACAACCAGATAGCGACGCTCGAGATGTGCGTGCGGCGCGGACGGGCACAAGCAGGAGCTGCAGGCGTTCCAACCGAAGTGATGCAGCTCGTCCCCAACATTTGGTAGATCCGTTCGGCCGACCAGCGAGCCATATGTGGTCGAACGGGAGTTGACGTCCAACACGCCCATCGCATCCGGCCGGCGGCCGGTCGGATCGAGCAGGGCGACGTACGCTAGTTCCTCTGCCGGCCCTTTCATGGCGTCTCGAGGAGAAGCGTAGAAAGTCGGGTCGGGGGTCCAGCGGGCCATAGAAAGCTCCAGAGTCCAGGGGGTGGACGAGCTCAGGCGGCTAACATGGGAACTGCGACGGCGGGAAGGCAAGGGGCCCTTTCGCCGCGTTTCGCGGCCTAAACGTGCTGGGGCCCTCGCCCGTATATCGACAAGATCTTTCCAGGAATCGGCTTCGTGTCGTTCGGCCTCCGGCCGCTGCTGCTGGCAGCTATCGTGGCATTGGCTGCAGCGCCGAAAGCTCTTGCGCAGGTCGGTGGCACCACCGACATCATCACCGGAAAAGTCACGGGGCCCTCCCGGGAGCCGATCGCCGATGCGACTGTCGAAGTCGTGTCGGTCGAGACGCAGGTAACCCGCGACCGGGCCACTGATGCCCACGGCCGATTCACCATCCTGTTCCCCGAGGGTGGTGGTCAGTATCTGCTGCTGGTGCGGTACATCGGCATGACACCGTTGCGACTGTCCGTCGCTCGCCAGGCCGATGAAGATCGTCTCGTGGTGAACGCTCAGACGCGCCAAGGGCTCGCCAGTGCTCGCGAACCGCTCACACCGGAGCAGTGGGCCAAGCTTCCGGAGCCCGTAGGCGCGCCGGACACTCGACGGCGGCGAGCGAACTAGCAAACGCCATTGCGCGGTTTCCGCGGCTGAGTAAAATCGGGACCGCACACGCGTGATTCCGCCATTTCCCCGGAGCTTTTCTCATGCGACGGTATTTGACCGAGTTCATCGGCACGTTTTTTCTAGTGTTTACAATTGGGCTCACCGTCACCGCAGGTGCACCGATGGCGCCGCTCGCGATCGGATCCTCGTTGATGATCATGGTCTACATGGGTGGCCATGTATCCGGTGGTCATTACAACCCTGCTGTGTCTCTGGCGCTGCTGCTGCGGGGTAAAATGGAATCGGTAGTCGAGTTCGTGGCCTATGTGCTGAGTCAGCTCGCCGGGGCCATCGTCGCTGCCCTCGCGACCTACGTCATCGTGGGGCAGACGCTCAAAGTTGCTCCGGGCCCCTCCGCGTCGACTCTCGGGGCGCTGTTGGTCGAGATCCTTTTCACCTTCGCGCTCGCATTGGTAGTCCTCAACGTGGCGGCATCGGCCAAGACGCAGGGGAATTCATTCTACGGCCTGGCGATAGGGTTTACGATCGTGGTGGGTGCCTTCGCCGGCGGTCCCATTTCGGGGGGCGCGTTCAATCCGGCCGTGGGAACCGGCCCGATTCTGGTCGATGCGATGGTGACCGGGGGATCTTTGACACACCTATGGTTGTACCTCGTAGGGCCATTCCTCGGCGGCGCACTGGCGGCGGGGGTATTCGGAGTACAGGAAGTGAGTGCGTAGTCCGCAAACACTCACCCGTGAACGGGATCGCGAGGCGGCATTGCCATTCCGTTCACGTTCCCAGGTGCGACTCTTTCGCCCACTGGGGCATCCATTTGTCGACGGAAGATGCCTCGGCCCCTTGGAGGGCCGTTACAGTTTCTTAGGAGCTCCTGAATGTCGCCTGTCAATCGACATCGCCTCAACCTTACCGGTCTCATCGCCGGAGCGTTCTTCGCCGGCCTCCTCCTCGCCGGGGTTCTCAATGTGCCGAGACTGGGCAGCGCTCAGCAGGTCGCCCAACAAGCCGCTCGGCCCTCCGCCAGCGCAGCAAAGCCCGCCGACGCCGCTGCACGCACACTTTTCGATTTGAGCGAAGCGTTCGCATCGGTCGCCGAGCACGTAAAGCCCAGCGTGGTGTACGTCAGGTCGGAGCGAAAGCCGGATGCCGATGACAACGGGAACGGGCCGCGCATGCAGCTTCCTCCGGGGTTCGAGCGTTTCTTCCAGTTCGGCCCGGACCAGCGGAATCAGCGGCAGCCACTCGAACAGGCCTCCGGGTCCGGGTTCATCGTATCGCGTGACGGCTACATCATCACCAATGCGCACGTGGTCGACGGGGCCAAGCAGGTCAGCGTGCGCCTGCTGGACCGGCGCGAGTTCAAGGCGAGGGTCGTGGGTACCGACCCGACAACCGACGTCGCCGTTCTCAAGATCGCGGCGGACAATCTGACGCCCGCACCCCTGGGGAACAGCGATGCAACCAGAGTAGGCGAGTGGGTCCTCGCGGTAGGCAATCCGCTGGGTGACAATCTGACGTTCACCGTGACGCAGGGAATTGTCAGCGCCAAAGGACGCGCGCTCAATCTTCCGAATCGCACTGATCGCAGCATTCAGGATTTCATTCAGACCGACGCGGCCATCAACCCGGGTAATTCCGGTGGCCCGCTCGTCAGCGTTCAAGGTGAGGTCATTGGGGTGAATTCGGCGATCGCCAGTGAGACCGGTTTCTACTCGGGCTACGGCTTCGCCATTCCGATCAACCTGGCGCATCGGGTGATGGATCAGCTGATCAAGAACGGCCACGTCGACCGGGCTGCGCTCGGCATCCTGGTTCGGGATGCCACGGCGAATGACGCTCAGTACGTTGGACTGCCCGAGATCCGCGGGGTACTGGTCCAGGACTTCTCTCCATCGGGCAACGCCGCCGAACGCGCCGGGCTCGAACCGGGCGACATCATCATCTCGATTGACGGGCAGCCCGTGCAGTACGTCGCCCAGCTCCAGCAGGCCATCGCGTTCCGCAAGGCGGGTGAATCGGTCAAGGTCGAGGTGGCTCGGAAGGGCGGGGTTCGAAAGACCTACACAGTCCCCCTCCAGCGGATCAACCAGCAGTCCGAGCTGGCGTCGGCGAATAAGTCCGACGACTCGACCGATGAGGCCGGAGCCTCGGCAATGCCGGCCCTGGGCCTCTCCGTCGCCCCGCTGGACCGCAACACGGTTGAACAGCTCGGACTGCCCACGGCCGTGAAGGGCGTGGTCGTCACCAACGTACAGCCTGATGGCCCCGCTGCCGAATCGATCGCCGACCCGGACAACGGTGGGCCCGACGTCATCGTTTCACTCGAAGGGAAACCGGTGAGAACGCCGCATGAGCTTCGTGCTGCGATGAACGGGCTCAAGCCTGGGGACATCGTGACACTGCGGCTGTACAATGCCGCGGCAAAGAACTATCGGATCGAACGGCTCAAGCTGGGGGAGATGGCCGCGAAGTAGCGCCGCTTGACCACAGCAAAAAGGGGTGGGTCGCGCTTGCGACCCACCCTTTTCCTGTCAAACCCGGCTGCGCGACTGGCCGGTGGCGAGCGCGCCCGCCACCATGTGAGCGACCCGGAGCGGCTCGGGCAGACGTGATTTTCGCAGCGTACGCCGGACCAGCGCTACCGCTTCTGCGGGACTCAATCCGGACCCAGCAACGAAAAGGCCCGGGGCCGCCTCGATCGCGGCTGGCGATCGATCCAGCAATGCCAGGCGCTCGGTCAGTCCCGCGGCTCGCAGCGCGCGCCTCAGCTCCGAACCGGCGGGGTTGCGCCGGGTGACGGCGACGACCGGCCGCGAGACCACTTCAGCCAACTTGTCCAGATCGACCACGCCGAGCCCCGCGATGGTGATCCCTCCGAGCAAAATCGCCTGGATGCTGCGATAGGCGCGAAGCCCTCTAACCCAGGCGCTCAGAAATCCGGCAGCGTCGTCGCCGTCCACGGCAAAGGTCGCCACCGCGACTGCCTCGATGAGATCGGGCCCTTCCATGACGACCCCGACAATAGGCACCGATTGATCTCTGCCCTTGCGAAACGGGGCGTCATCGATGCCCAGCACGTGGGGTCGCGAAATGAGTTGTCGGCCGTGGTTAGCCACTCTGGCCCGATGTTACTCCGTCCGTGCGCCGGCTGCCGCGAGCAGACTCGCGGGATTTGTGCCGAGGAGCCGCTCCGCTTGTGAAGCGTAGCCGGCGGCTACCAGCGCATCGTATGCCTCTCTGGGTGATCCGCGCGATCGGCGCGATCCGTGATGGTCCGTTGCGATGAGGTCGATCAGACCGGCCTCGAGCAGCTGCCAGGCGAGCGTCTGAGCCTCGGGATTCGAGGTCTCGTAGTAACCCGTAAAGCTTCCGGTATTCACCTGGAGGAGAGCACCTGCCTCACGCCAGTCGGCAGCCGTTTCCAACGGGTCGAGTCCGTCCGGGAAACGATATCGCTCGGCGTGAGCGATGACGATCTTGCGGCCTCGCTCGAGGACCTCTTCAACCACGTCGTTGTGAGTTCCCTGGAGATCGAATCCAAACTCGATGAGCAGATAAGGAGTGCCTGCCAGACCCAGCCCTTCACAGCCGAGCACCGGCGCAATCATCTCGGCGGAAGAGGCCCAGATCTCCTGGCCGAGCCCGAGCTCGGGCAGTCCCGGCTGTTGCTCGACGGCGGTCTCGAGTGTCTCGAAAGCACGACGATGCCTGGCCAATTCCTTCTCCACCGCCTCGCGCGTGGGCAACTGGGGAAGCAGCAGATGGGGCGTCGCCACGACCGTACCTACGCCATCGAGCGCCAATGCCCTGAGGCAGTCGATTGCCTCGGCGAGCGTTCTCGCGCCGTCGTCGATTGCCGGAATCAGGTGATTGTGGAGATCTACCAGGGGCTGCTTGGAGGGATCGACCTGTATGCTGGTCATTTTGGTCATAACGGCGCGAAGTTTAGCAACCTTTATGCCCCTTCCTCCAGCCGATTCAGCAACCCCGCCTGTTCTCGCAAGATTTGCGTTGCCTCCTCCAACCCGATCACTCGGAAGCGAACGGGATCGCCAGGTCGACGTTGAGCCAGGCGGCCGACATCAGCCGTCGCCACCACGCCGATTCTGGCGTAGCCTCCTACGGTAGGTCCGTCCGCAAGCAACACGATCGGCTCACCACCGGCCGGCAGCTGAATGGTGCCGACACATACGGGCGCGGAGGGGCGATCCTGGGTGACTCGAACACGGGAACCACCTGCCTCCAGCCGATAGCCCATGCGGCTGGCGGCGCGCGAGATGTGATACTCAGCTTCCACGAATCGCTCCCAATCACCGGGCTCGAGCATGTCGATGTCCGGCCCCGGCAAGATTCTGATTGGTTGGTCGTCCGACTCGAGGAGAACCGAGGGCGCATTCGTCGAGGTGTGTGTGAGCGGTGCAGCTCCGATCGGTAGTCTATCACCCGAGCGCAAAGTCCGACCTTCGAAGCCGCCAAAACGAGCCGGGAGATAAGTGGACCGGCTTCCCAGCACCAGTGGAATATCGATTCCCCCGGCCACGGCGAGATAGAGCCAGGCACTTCGCTCGAGACGGTGAACCTCGAGGACTTCCCCTCCCGCAGCTTGGACGAGGACACCTCGCTCGACCGCACGGTCGCCCAGAGTGGCCTCACCATGCGCGCCCAGGAGCAGGAACGCCGTCGCTTGCTCGAAGCGAAGTTTTCCGCCGCCGAGGCCCCATTCCAATCCGGCGGCGTCCCGCGGGTTGCCCAGCAGGAGATTGCCGGCCGCAAGGGCAAAACGATCGAGTGCACCGGACGGCGGCACGGCGGCATCGAGATGATTCGGTCTGCCGAGGTCCTGCACGGTCGCGAAAGGCGGAGCGCGAAGGACGCTGATCACGGTATCGGTTCGAATCGGACGCGGTCGCCCGCGGCGAGCAGGTTAGGCACGCTCCGGCTCGGATCGAACAGGACCGTGTCCGTGCGCCCGATCAGGTGCCAGCCACCCGGGGTTTCGATCGGATAGATCGCGGTCTGCTCGGCGGCAATAGCAACGGTCCCCGGGGGAATCCGTTGGCGCGGTTCCGGCCTTCTCGGCAAAGAAAGCGTGGGATCGAGGGGGCCGAGATAACCGAAACCCGGAACGAATCCGAGGAACAGCACCTGGTAGGTGCGCTCTGCGTGCCGTCGGATGACCTCCGCGGGCGGCAACTGCAGCCGCTCCGCGACCGTGTCGAGATCCGGGCCGTCATAGCGGACGGGAATGACGTGACATTTGCCGGTCTTGCCAAGATCAGGGGCCGGTTGCTGCAGCTCGGCCGCGGCCAGCCTGCGCAGCAAGTCCGCCAGGGCACTTGCATCGGCGATCGCAGGATCGAAATGAACTGCCAGCGCCGCGTAGGCCGGTACGACGGCGATTCGCCCGGCAACTTCGCGCCCGCGCAGCTCGTTCGCGAGCCTTGCGATGCGAGCGCTCAGCTCGAGGTCGACACCGGTGCCGAGGCTGACGAGATATGCCGAATCGCCTAGGGGGACGATCCGCGTCGAGTAGGTCACCGGAGAAACGGTGCGACCGCGATTCCCGCCGACGCGAGGCTCTTCCGTACCGCGCGCAACACTATGACAGCACGCGCGTCGTCACCGTGAACGCACAATGACTCGGCGGCAACCTCGATGATCGAGCCATCCGTGGTTTCGACTTCGCGTTCAGTGACCAGGCGGACCGCTCGCGCTGCTGCAATCGCTGCGTCGTCGATGAGCGCGCCCGGTTGGTCGCGGGGAACCAGAGAGCCGTCTTTGCGATAGCCGCGGTCGAGAAAAGCCTCCGCGATCGGGCGCAGACCGGTTTCGGCAGCAGCATCGAGCAGCGCGCTGCCGGCCAGTCCCAGGAGGGCGAGACCCGAGTCGGCTGCTCGAACGCCGTCGGCAATGGCTTTGGCGATGGCGGGGTCCCGGACGGCGCGATTATAGAGAGCGCCATGTGGCTTCACATACCGTACGCGGGTCCCCGCCGCCAAGGCGCAGGCCATCATCGCACCGACCTGATAGGTGACGTAGTCGCGAATCTCAGCCGCCGACGCGCCTAGCTCGCGGCGGCCGAAGCCGGGAAGATCAGGGTATCCTGGGTGCGCTCCCACGACGACGCCATGTCGGGCAGCGAGCATGGCGGTCTCGCGCATGAGTGTGGGATCGCCCGCATGAAATCCGCAGGCGATGCTAGCGGAGGAGATCAGTGGGAACAGGTCGGCATCGGCCAGCGGCGGCCACACCCCGAAGCCCTCGCCGACGTCAGCGTTGAGATCGATGGAGTGGACCAGGACGGGCACGGGTCAAATCAAGCAGCACGGGTAGGGAAGTGAAACAATCAGCCGACAAGCCTCGTTTCTACTTGCAACGGCCCCGACGGGGCTGCTCGGTCTGTTCCATAGCGAGGTGACCCATGCAACGGTACTGGCTTCGGATCGCTCTCGGTGCAGCGGCGATTTTCGTCTTGGGTATGGGCGTTATCACCTTGACACGCAATAGCATAGGCGAACTCCGGGCTCTGGCGGCGTCGACCCGTCCGATCAGCATCCCCTTGGTCATCATGCCGTTCCGGTTGGATAGCACCCAGATCGGGACCGTTCGCCGGCTCGACATCCTGAGGCGCTCCCCCCGCGAGGTTTCCGGTATCCGCCTGACGGTGCGCCTGGACGACTCGGTACCAGCCGCGCGGCTGCCCGACTGCCGGGTGACGCTCTTCGAGCCGGAAGGATTCGCTGACGGCAGCGGATTCCGCTGCGTGGGCGCGGCTGATTCGGCGGCTCAGAACCTCAAGTTGATCGGTGAGGTTGCTTTCGAGCCCGGCGGTGTGGTTCGAGCTCTGTTCGCGCCCGCCGATCACGCGGATCAATGGCGGAGTCATGACAGCGCCGAGGTTCGCGCCGAGTTTGCGAAGCTGCAAGCGGGACATCTGTCTGATTCGGCAGTGCGTGCCGTAATCCGCGCGGATTCCCTCGGAACCCTGCTCGACATCGGCAGCAAATCGGGGAAGGGGCTGGTTCACATCCAGACAGACTCACACGGAGCATCGCTCCAGATCCGTGATCGCTCCGGTCGAAAAATCGTTCAGATGCAGGCCGACCCGGCCGGCGCACGACTCTCCGTTCTCGCGGATTCCGCCCCGCCCGCTCGCTAGACGACCCTCGGCTCCGGCCGGGCGAGATCGACGCCTAACCCGCGCCATCTCGATGAAGGCGTCGGGCCTGTTTGTAAGGGAAGAAGTCGAAGATCTCTCCCGCCTCGAGCCGGCGCTGAACACCGGTCCAGAAGTCGGGCGTGAGCAGATCGCTGTGGGCGCCGAGAAATGTGCCTCGAAGCCGATCGCCGGGAATAAGAAAGGCCGCGAATTCCTCAGGAAATACGTCGTGCTCGCCAACGTGGAACCAGGGCTCGGCTGCCATCTCGTCTTCCGGCGTGCGAGCCGGCGGCAAGCGTCGTATGGTGCAGTCGGTGAGCAGGCATAGCTCGTCGTAATCGTAGCAGATCACCCGTCCGTTTCGAGTAACGCCAAAGTTCTTGAGCAGCATGTCGCCGGTGAAGATGTTGGCGCCGGCCAGGTCCTTGATGGCGTTGCCGTAGTCCAGAATGGTTTCCCGAGCGGTACCCGCGTCGGCCTGGAGCAGGAACAGATTCAGGGGCGTCACTCGGCGCTCGGTGTAGACGTGACGTAGCAGAACGCTCTCGTCCTTCACCTCGACGCTCCGGCCGGCGTGGCTTTTCAAATAGGCCAGCAAATCCTCCGGAAAACAGCGCCGCCGAAGCTCCAGGTTTTCGAACTCCTGGGCATCTGCCAGGCGCCCCACCCGATCCCGCTGAAACACGAAGTGATAGCGATCCATGACGGCGCGCCGCGTCGTGTTCTTTGGCGCGCCGAAGCGATCGCGGATGATCTTGAACACCAGGTTGAAGCTGGGGAGCGCGAAGACGCACATCACCATTCCTTCGTCACCTTCGGCGAGGGCGAAACGGGCCTCGGGGCGTTCCATGTGGCGCATGAGCGAGCGGTACAGCTCGGTCTTGCCGTGCTTGCTGTAGCCAATCGACGTATACAACTCGTCGATCCGCTTATGCGGCATGATGGATTGGAGGAACGTGATGAGACCGCGAGGGTGAGGGGCCTCGACGAAGAAGTAGGACCAGCTGAACCCGAACACTACGCTGGCTTCGTCCTGAGTGAGCAGGACGGCATCAACCAGAATGCCTTCTTTGCCGTGGACCAGAGCAACGACCAGCGGGAGCAGCTCGTTGGCTCCGTGCACCCGCCCGATGAGGTAAGCCCCCTTGTTGCGGTAAAAAGGCGATCGGAGCACGTCGATGGCCAACGGGCCGCGCTCCCAGCGCAGCTCGCACAGCCTGTTGTCGATGACGCTCGCGACCAGTTCTACGTCGTGCGACGCATTTGCGTAGGGAACGTCCCAACCGCACGCCGCCAGCAATCGGCTTACCAGATCCCGGCTGGTGCCCTCGCCGCGATAGGTGTCGAACAGCATGGGACCGGTTCGTGCCAGCGGCCCGCTGGCGGGGAACTCGATGAACTCGGCGTCAGAGGTCGCACCGATGGTGCCAAGCACGCGTCGGCTCACCGAGTTGAAGAAGGTCTCGGCCAGCTCGGCATCATCGCGGCCTTCAGTGAGGCCAGCGTACAAGGATCGGAGGCGGGTCCAGGTCTTCCGGTCCTGGATGTCGCCGTCCAGGACCTGATGCAGATAGGCCGTCGCGGTCTCCACGTGCAGACGATAGAGAGCAAGCCGCTCGGCGGCATCTGCCTGGGTACCGTGCCAATCGCGACTCTGGAATCGTTGGCGGGCGCGACGAGTGACCTCGGCGAATTCAGTGTACCAAAGCTGGTACTCGCCGAAGATTCCCGCTGCCGCCGGTTCCGGTCGAACGTTGCCGTTCATAGGAGGGTGGCTAACTTAGACCCTTCACGAAACCACCACCTTCGCTGGCATTCGGTATGTCCATCCTTTCGGCACCCGCATACAAGGAGCTCCGGACCCCAACGGACGGCGAGTCGATCGCCATGCGCGACGGCAAGCTGGAGGTCCCGAGCCATCCGATCATTCCATTCATCGAGGGCGACGGCACCGGCCCTGACATCTGGCGCGCAGCGCAGCAGGTCTTCGATGGAGCTGTGACGAAGGCCTACGGCTCAGACCGACGCATCGTCTGGTTCGAGGTGTACGCTGGTGAGAAAGCCAAGAACCGTTTGAACAACTGGCTGCCGGACGACACGCTCACCGCAATCTCGCATCACCTGGTGGCGATCAAAGGTCCGCTTACTACGCCGGTGGGCGGCGGATTCCGGTCGCTCAATGTCGCTCTCCGGCAGAAGCTCGACCTCTACGCCTGCGTCCGTCCCGTTCGGTATTTCGAGGGCGTACCATCGCCTGTCAAGGCGCCGCAGGACGTCAACATGGTGATCTTCCGAGAGAACACGGAAGACATCTATGCGGGCATCGAGTACAAGGCACGGTCGGAGGACGCACGCAAGCTCATCCGGTTTCTCCAGGAAGAAATGGGAGCCCAAACCATCCGGTTCCCGGATTCGAGCGCCATCGGGATCAAGCCGATCTCTGAAGAGGGGAGCAAACGGCTCATCCGCGCGGCCATTGATTACGCGAGCCGTGAGGGCGTTGCGAGTGTGACGCTCGTCCACAAGGGCAACATCATGAAGTTCACCGAGGGCGGCTTCCGCGACTGGGGCTATCAGTTGGCAAAGGAAGAGTTCGGCGCGACCGAGGTAGATGGCGGCCCGTGGTGCAAGTTGCCGAACGGTGTGGTGATCAAGGACGTGATCGCAGACGCGTTTCTGCAGCAGATTCTCACGCGGCCGCGCGATTATGGCGTGATCGCGACCATGAATCTGAACGGTGATTACATCTCGGACGCATTAGCTGCCCAGGTCGGCGGGATCGGGATCGCTCCGGGCGCCAACATCAATTACGTCACGGGGCACGCGGTGTTCGAGGCAACCCACGGCACGGCACCGAGGTATGCGGGCCAGGACAAGGTGAATCCGGGGTCGCTCATTCTATCCGGCGAGATGATGCTGCGACACCTGGGCTGGTCGGAGGCGGCCGATCTCATCGTCTCGTCGCTGGAGCGGACGATCGGGCAGAAGAAGGTGACCTACGACTTCGAGCGGCTGATGTCCGGCGCGACGTTGGTGTCGACGAGCGGGTTCGCCAGGGCGATGCTCGAGAACA
>Ga0075434_100003838_pt1 | contig 13434 bp, 9 predicted proteins | sample RhiMethybrSRZTD3_FD_75298 | JGI IMG/M metagenome (GOLD analysis project Ga0075434, IMG submission 75298) | Populus rhizosphere microbial communities from Tennessee, USA - Rhizosphere MetaG P. TD hybrid SRZTD3 | ecosystem: Host-associated > Plants > Roots > Rhizosphere > Soil | place: USA... | reverse complement strand
GGCAATGGCTACGGCAGCATCGGCAAGGCGCTCGCGAGCGACTGGCAGTTCAACGGCGTCCTCGGGGCGTTCAGCGGCAATCCGTTCACGATGATCGCGAACGGCGGGAGCTTGAACACGCCGAGCAACAACGCCGGCGGCACGGCCAACGCCAATCTCGCGGACTTGACCGGCACGTACAACATCACGGGCAACGTGGGCAGTGACGGCGCGTGGTTCGATACGAGCGCATTCACGCAGCCGACCGGCGTGCGCTTCGGCAACACGACGCGCAATCAGTTCTACGGTCCGGGCGGCTGGAACCTCGACATGTCGGTGTTCCGGACGTTCCCGGTGGGCGGCGCGCGAAAGCTCGAAGCGCGATTCGAAGTCGGAAATCTCTTCAATACGGGCGTCTTCGCCAATCCGCAGAACAACGTCACGTCCGGAACGTTCGGCGTGATTACGGCGACGGCGAACAACAATGGCGCTTCGTTCTATCCGGAACGCCAGATCCGCCTCGGCCTCAGGTTCAGTTTCTGATCGAGCGAATCCTCGGCGTCTGCGCGGCGGTCGTCGCCGCCGCGCAGACATCGCTCCCGCCGCTTCCACGCCTCAGCCTCGACGCGTTTCCGCCGCAGACGCGTGACGCGATCTCGCGCGCCGACGCCGCCGCGATCTCGCGGCCGACCGACGTCGGCGCCGTGGGCGCGCTCGCGCGAACGCTGCACGCATGGGACCAATGGGGCGCCGCGCACGACGCCTACCTGCGCGCGCAGGCGCTGGCGCCGCGCGCGGCTGAATGGCTGTACCTCGACGGCGTCGCGCTGCAGCGGCTCGCGCGCCACGCCGACGCCGCCGCCTGCTTCGACGAAGCGCTGCGCCGCGCGCCCGACTACCTGCCGGCGCGCGCGAAGCTCGCCGAGTCGCTCGTCGATTCGGGCAGTCTCGATCGCGCCGAGGTGCTCTACGACGCGCTCCGGCGCGAGCCGGCGGCCGAGCCCGTTGCCGAATTCGGCCTCGGCCGGATCGCGGCGGCGCGCGATCGCCACGAGGCCGCCGTCGCGCATCTCGAGCGCGCCGTCGCCCTCTTTCCCGAGTACGGCGCGGCGCACTACGCGCTCGCGCTCTCGTATCGCGCGCTCGGACGCCGCGACGCGGCCGAGCGCGCGCTCGACGAGCACGTCCGCTACGGCCCGCGCTGGCCGGCGATCGCCGACCCGATGCTCGCGGGCGTCGCCTCGCTCCGCGACGATGCGGAGACGGCGTTCCAGCGCGGGCTCCGGCTGGCCGACGAGGGCGATCTCGCCGGCGCGATTGCGGCGCACGAAGAGGCCCTCGCGCGCGACCCGTCGATCGCGCAGGCGCACGCCAACCTGATCTCGCTCTACGGCCGCGCGCGCAACTGGGCGAAGGCCGAGGAGCATTACCGCGCGTCGGTCGCGCTCGGCTTCAATCTCGGCGACGCGCACTACGACTACGGCGTGCTGCTCGGGCTCCAGGAGAAGTGGGACGCGGCGAGGGACGCCTACCGGCAGGCGATCGCCGTCGACCCGCGGCACGCGCAGGCGCACAACAACCTCGGGCAGATCCTCGAGCGCCAGCGCGCGCTCGAGGCCGCGGCCGCCGAGTATCGCCTGGCGGCCGAGAGCCAGCCCTCGTTCAGGATCGCCGGCTTCAATCTCGGGCGGATGCTGATCGCCCTCGGCAGGAACGACGAGGCGATTCACGCGCTCGAGCCGCTCGTCGAGCCCCGCGACGCCGAGGCGCCGCGCTTCCTGTTCGCGCTCGCCACCGCGCACGTCCGCGCCGGCCACCGCGACGAAGGCATCGCGCGGGCGAACGACGCGAGGCAGCTCGCGCTGAAGTTCGGGCAGCAGGAGCTCGCCGCCGCCATCGAGCGCGAGCTCGCGCAGCTGCGATGAGGCGCCGCGTGCCGGGGCGGCTCGCCGCGCTCGCGGCCTCGATCGCGATTGGCATCGCGGCGGGCGATGCCGCGTCGCCCGCGCCCGCGCCGATCTTCGTCGAGTCGGCCGCAGCCGCCGGCCTGGCGTTCACGCACGTCAACGGCGCGACCGGCAACTACTATCTGCCCGAGATCATGGGCGCCGGTGTGGCGCTCTTCGACTACGACAACGACGGCGATCTCGACGTCTTCCTCGTACAGGGCGGCGCCCTGCCGGCCGACGCCTCGGCAAAGGCCGGGCGAGACGCGGCCACGTGCCGCCTGTTCCGCAACGATCTGATCACCGGCGCCGACGGCCGGCGCACGCTGCGCTTCAGCGACGTCACGAGCGCCGCCGGCGTCGGCCTGCGCAACTACGGCATGGGCGCCGCCGTCGGCGACTACGACAACGACGGCTACCAGGATCTGCTCGTGACGTCGTTCGGCTCGCTGACGCTGCTGCGCAACAACGGCAACGGCACGTTCACCGACGTCACCAGGCAGGCGGGCGTGTCGGATTCCGGATGGAGCACGAGCGCCGCGTTCTTCGACTACGACCGCGACGGCTTCCTCGATCTCTTCGTCGCGCACTACGTCGACTTCACGATTGCGGCCAACAAGCTGTGCAACGACCCCGCGGGCGCGCGCGACTACTGCAGCCCGCGCGCGTATCGCCCCGCGCCCGCGCGGTTGTTTCGCAACGACGGCCGCGGCCATTTCGTCGACGCCACCGCCGCGGCCGGCATCACGAAAGCGTACGGCGCAGGGCTCGGCGTCGCCGTCGGCGACTACAACGGCGACGGCTGGCTCGACGTCTACGTCGCCAACGACGGCACGCCGAACCAGTTGTGGATCAACGGGCACGACGGCACGTTCAAAGACGAGGGGCCGCTGTCGGGCGCCGCGCTGAACGCGACCGGCACGCCCGAAGGGAGCATGGGCATCGCGTCGGGCGATTTCGATCTCGACGGCGACGAAGATCTCTTCGTCACGAACATCGTCCGCGAGACGTCGGTGCTGTACGTGAACGACGGGCGCGGCAACTTCGAAGACGCGCGCGTGAGATCGGGGCTCGGCGCGCTGACGGCCGCGTTCACCGGCTTCGGCACCGACTGGATCGATTACGACAACGACGGATGGCCGGATCTGTTCGTCGCCAACGGCGCCGTCAACATCGTCGAGGCGCTGCGCGGCCAGCCGTCGCCGTACCGGATGCGGAATCAACTCTTTCACAACACCGGCGCGCGGCGGTTCGAGGAGACCAGCGCCGCCGCCGGCCCTGCGTTCGCGCGCGCCGAGATCGGCCGCGGCGCGGCGTTCGGCGACATCGACAACGACGGCGACGTCGACATCGTCGTCACGAACAACGACGGGCCGGTCCGGCTGCTGCTCAATCAGGCCGGCGCCGCGAACCACTGGCTGCAGGTTCGTCTGGACCAGCCCTCGTCCAACCGCTTCGCGATCGGCAGCCGGGTCGGCGTCGAGCGCGCGGGGCGTCCCGCGCTGTGGCGGCGCGTCAGGACCGACGGCAGCTACCTGTCCGCCAGCGACGTGCGCGCGCATTTCGGGCTCGGATCGTCGGCCGAGGTCGGCGCCGTCGTCGTCGAGTGGCCGGATGGCGGGCGGGAACGCTGGGCGGACGTGAAGGGCGATCGTCTCGTGACGCTCCGCCGCGGCACCGGACGGCGGTAAGATCTGGGCGTGCGAGAGCAGCCATCCCGACGCACGCAGCCGACGCGGCGCACGGCGCTGAAGGCGCTGGGGGCCGCGGCGGCGCTGCCGTGGCTGTCGGACGCCGGCCTCCTCGCGTTCGCGCGGATTCAGGCATCGAACGCCTCGCCGCAGCCGAAGGTTCTCTCCGCCCCGCAGTTCCGCACGCTCGAAGCGTTCGTCGAGATGATCATCCCGGCCGACGATCGATCGCCCGGCGCGAAGGAGGCGCGCGTCGCCGACTACATCGATTTGCTGATCAGTGAACTCGCGCCCGAGGATGCGCTGCGGTGGATCGGCGGCCTCGCGGCGCTCGACGCCGAGGCGATCGCGCGCGCGCGAACGCCGTTTGCGAGCCTCACGCCCGCGCAGGCCGACCGGATTCTGCAGGACATCAGCCGCAACGAGCGCGCGCCGCGGACGCCGCTCGAAGAGTTCTTCGTCATGACGAAGGATGCGACGATCCGCGGTTACTACTCGTCCGAGATCGGCATCCATCAGGAGCTGCGCTACAAGGGCAACACGTTTCTCCGCGAGTTCGTCGGCTGCGAGACCGAGGACGGACGCGACTGTCCGCACTGCGGGCAGAAAGCGAAGTAGGTAGCGCGACCAATCACATCTCGGTAGCGGCCGGCCTTCAGGCCGGCCGGGCGAATGTGAGGGACATGATGCAGGCGGATCGCACGCTCACGCTCGATCTCGGGAACGTGATCGACCAGTCTCGCCGGGCCGCCGCGTCGATCATGCCGGGCCGCGAGCGCTGGGACGTGATCGTCGTCGGCAGCGGCGCCGCGGGGGGCATGGCAGCGTTCCAGCTCGCGACGGCCGGCGTCAAGGTGCTGCTGCTCGAGGCCGGCCGCCTGATCGACGAGCGCACGGAGTACCGGACGATGGAGTGGCCGTACGCGTCGATGCGGCGCGGCCGGCTGCCGCCCGGCGAGCGCCCGATCGCCGTCGCGGAATACAACTTCTTCGATCGTCCGTACGCCAACAACCCGGCGTACGAGAAATCGAAAACGGTCGCGTCGTACTCGTCGAACACGTTCACCAGGAACTGGGTCGTGGACGAGCGGCAGCATCCGACCACCGGCACGCCGTACGCGTGGGTGCGCTCGCGGGTCCTCGGCGGCAAGACGAATTTCTGGGGCCGCGGCGCGCTGCGATACGGGCCGCTGCAGTTCAACGCCGCGAGCCGCGACGGCTTCGACGTCGACTGGCCGATCACCTACGACGAGGTGAAGCCGTACTACGACAAAGTCGACGTGCTGCTCGGCTGCTCGGGCACGGTCGAGGGGCTCGAGCAGGTGCCCGACGGCGTCTTCCAGCGTCCGTACAAATTGAATTGCGTCGAGATCGCGTTCAAGCGCGCGATCGCGAAGATGGGCCGCCACTACATTCCGGGGCGCGCCGGCGTGACGACCGAGGGCGTCCTCAACAAGTACCGGGCGCGGTGCGCGGGACGCGGCCGGTGCGGGCGCGGCTGCAACATCGGCGCGGCGTTTCATTCGCCGACGGCGCTCGTCTATCCGGCGCGCGACACCGGGAATCTCACGATCCGTCCCTACTCGATCGTCTCGGAGGTGCTCGTCGATCCGGCCACGGATCGCGCGACGGGCGTCCGCGTGATCGACGCGAACACGCGCGAGGTGCTCGACTTCACCGCGCGCGCCGTCGTCCTCGGCGCCGGCACGCTCGACTCGACGCGCATCCTGCTGAACTCGCGATCGCGGGCGCATCCAGGCGGCGTCGGCAACTCGTCGGGCGCGCTCGGCTGCTATCTGAGCGAGCACATCATGGGAATCCGCGGCAGCGGGTTCATTCCGGCGCGCATCGGCACCGAGACGACGCTCGACGACGGCCGGCCCGTGTCGCCGTACATCCCGCGATTCCGCAACGTCACGGATCGGCATCCCGATTTCATCCGCGGCTATCACTTCCAGGGCGGCGGCGGGTGCACCGAGTTCCCGAGCATGGCGCACGAGATCGCCGGCTACGGGAAGGCGTTCAAGTCGAACGTGCGCAAGTACTATCCCGCGATCATCAGCTTCGGCGGCTTCGGCGAGGTCCTGCCGCGCCGCGAGAACCGCGTCACGCTGGATGAGGAGACGAAAGACGCGTGGGGCATTCCGGTGCTGCGGTTCGATTACCGGTTCCGCGACAACGAGCTGAAGATGGCGAAGGACATGGCGGACTCGATCGAGGAGATGCTGCACGCGGCGCACGCCGAGGACGTGAGCATCGGGCGCGAGCCGCTGCCGCCCGGCTGGTCGATCCACGAGATCGGCACGGCGCGCATGGGGCGCGATCCGAAGACATCCGTCACCGATCCGTCGTGCCGCCTGCACGACGTGAAGAACGTCTACCTGGCGGACGCCGCGCCCTTCGTCTGCGGCGGCACGCAGAACACCACCTGGTCGATCCTCGCGATGGCGTGGCGGACGATGGACATCCTGAAGGAGCGGATGCGTACGGGCGAGGTGTGATGGATCGCCGCACGTTCATCCAATCGGTCGCTGCCCTCGCGGCGTCGAGCCGCGCTGCGCTCGCCGCCCCGAGCGGCCCCGGCGGCCGCAAGGCCGTGCTGATCTCGATGCTCCCGAAAGATCTCTCCTACGCCGACCGGTTTGCGCTCGCGCGCGAGGCGGGGTTCGACGCCGTCGAGATGCAGACGGTCGCCCCGGCGGAGGAAGCCCACGAGGTTCGCGAGGCGTCGAAGCAGGCGGCGCTGCGCATCCACTCGGTGATGAACGCGGACCACTGGCGCTTCCCGCTCTCGAGCGCCGATCGCGGCGTCGTCGATCGCAGCGTCGCCGGCATGGAGACGTCGCTGCGCAACGCCGCGTTGTGGGGCGCCGACGCGGTGCTGCTCGTGCCGGCCGTGGTCGATCCCGAGACGTCGTACGCCGACGCGTGGCGGCGCTCGCAGCGTGTGCTGCGCGAGCGGCTGCTTCCGCTCGCAAAGGATCTCGCGGTGGTGATCGCCGTCGAAGAGGTGTGGAACAAATTCCTGCTCAGCCCGCTCGAGTTCGCGCGGTACATCGACGAGCTCGAATCGCCGTGGCTGAAGGCCTACTTCGACGTCGGCAACGTCGTCTTCTACGGCTACCCGCAGGACTGGATTCGCGCGCTCGGCGCGCGCATCGCGAAGGTCCACCTGAAGGACTTCCAGCTCGATCGCCCGAGCAGCCGGTTCGCGTGGAAGAACCTCGGCGAAGGCGACATCGACTGGCCCGCCGTGCGGCGCGCGTTCGACGACGCCGGATACCGCGGCGTCTTCACGACCGAGCTTCCGCCGGGAGACGCGGCGTACCTGAAAGACGTCTCGGCGCGCGTCGATCGGTTTCTCGCCGGCCTGCCACTCGTGACGCGCGCCTGAATGGACGATCGGATCCGTGGGCTCGCCGAGAAGCTCTGGCGGTACCACCACCTGGATCATCAGCTCTCGCGCGCGGACGCGATCCTCGTCCTCTGCAGCCACGATACGATCGTCGCCGCGCGCGGAGCGGATCTGTTCCTTCAGGGCTGGGCGCCGCTCCTCATCTTCGCCGGCGGCCTCGGATCGATCACGCACCGGCTGTGGCGCGAGCCGGAGGCCGATCAGTTCGCGCGAATCGCCGCGGGCATGGGCGTCCCCGAGGACCGCATGCTGATCGAGAACCGCTCCACGAACACCGGCGAGAACGTCGCCTTCACCAGGCGGCTCCTCGCCGAGCGCGGCATCGAGCCGCAGAAATTCATCGTCGTGCAGAAGCCGTACATGGAGCGCCGGAGCTACGCGACGTTCAGGAAAGTGTGGCCGGAGAAAGAGGTGATCGTGACGTCGCCGCAGGAATCGATGGACGAGTACCTGGGCCGCTGCTCACACGCAGCCCTCTCGCCCGACGACGTGATCAGCATCATGGTCGGCGATCTGCAGCGGATCCGTCTGTATCCGGCGAAGGGCTTTCAGATTCAGCAGGACATTCCCGACGACGTGTGGCAGGCGTACGAAGCGCTCGTGGAGGCAGGGTATGACAGACATCTCGTCGCCACGTGACGCCAGGGCGTTCTTCGTCGCGAGCTGCATCGCGCTCGTCGCGACCGCGATGTCGTTCGCCATTCGCGGCGACGTCATGGGCGACTTCGAGCGGCTGTTCGCCCTGAGCAAGGTCGACGTCGGCTGGATCGCCGGCGCCGCGTTCTGGGGGTTCGGCCTGTCGATCCTCGTGGGCGGACCGCTGTGCGATCTCGTCGGCATGGGCACGCTCCTCCGGCTTGCCGCGGCCGGCCACATCGGCGGCGCCGTCGCGACGATCGCGGCGCCGAACTTCGGCGTGCTCTTCGCGGCCACGCTCGTGATCGGCATCGCCAACGGCCTCGTCGAGGCCGCGATCAACCCGCTCGTCGCGACCATTTACGCGGACGACAAGACGCGGCGCCTCGTCGCGCTGCACGCGTGGTTCCCCGGCGGCATCGTCGTCGGCGGCGTGCTGAGCTTCGTGCTCACGCAGATCGGACGCTATGCGCCGCCGCTCGCGCCGTACACCGGCTGGCAGGCGAAGATGCTGCTGCTGCTCGTGCCGTCGGCGATGTACGCGTGGCTCTTCGCCGGCCGCCGGTTTCCGCCGACCGAGCGCGCCGCCGCCGGGGTGCCGTTCGCCGACATGTTCAGGGAGATGCGGCGGCCGCTGTTCGTCGTCGTGTGGTCGTGCATGTGGCTCACGGCGGCAACCGAGCTCGGTCCGGGGCAGTGGGTGAGCAACATCTTCAACGACGTGATGCGGAGCTCCGCGCAGGCGGGCATTCTCGTCCTCGTGTGGGTGAACGGGATCATGTACCTGATGCGGCAGTTCGCGGGCGGCGCCGCGCACCGTGTCTCGCCCGTTGCGCTGGTTGCGTCCACGGCGGTCGCGGCGGCGCTCGGCCTGTTCCTCTTCGGCATGGCGCGGACGCCGTTCGCGGCGTTCGCGTCGGCGGCGCTCTTCGCGGCGGGCACCGCGTTCTGGTGGCCGACGATGCTCGGCATCACCTCGGAGCGGTTTCCCCGTGGCGGCGCGCTGCTGCTCGCCGTGATCGGCGCGACCGGCGCGATCTCCACGGCGATTGCCGGACCGGTGATGGGCTGGATCAACGATCGCTTCGGCGCGGACCGCGTGCTCTCGATCTGGGCGATCCTGCCGGCGGCGATCGCCGTGATTTTCACGATCATGTACCGCGTCGACCGCCGGCGCGGCGGGTACCGCGTCGAGCGGATCGAGAACCCGTCGTTCGTATGACGAGCCCCTCGACGTCGCTCGGGGCAAGCGAGCGTCTGGCCGGGAAGGTGTCGATCGTGACCGGCGCCACGTCCGGCATCGGCCGCGGCATCGCGGAATATTTCGCCGAGCTCGGGTCCTCGGTCGTCGTGCACCGACTCGACGCGGCGGGCGGCGCCGAAACGGTGCGGCGCGTGAAGGCGGCGGGGCGCGACGCCGCCTACTACGAGGGCGATCTCCGCAGCGAGGAGATCTGCCGCGCGTTGATCCGCTACGGCGTCGAGCGGTTCGGCGGCGTGGACGTCCTGGTGAACAACGCCGGCGACACCACGCGCGGCGACCTCGAGCACATCGCCGTCGCGCGCTGGGACGCGATCATGGCGGTGAACGTGCGCGCGCCGTTCGTCCTGCTGCAGGAGTCGATCGCGCCGATGCGCGCGCGCGGCGGCGGATCGGTCGTCAACATCGGCTCGATCCTCGCCTACGTCGGCGAGCCGAAGCTCGGGGCCTATTCGGTGTCGAAGGGCGCGCTGATGACGCTCACGCGAAACGCGGCGTCGCTCCTGAACCGCGACCGGATCCGCGTGAACCAGATCAACGTCGGGTGGACGCTCACCGAAGGCGAGAAGCGCGTCAAGCGCGAGCAGGAAGGGAAGAGCGACGACTGGATCGCGGAGGCGATCGCGACGCGGCCGTTCGGCCGGATGCTCGAGCCGCGCGACATCGCCTACGCCGCCGCCTATTTCGCGTCCGACGAGAGCGCGTGCGTCACCGGCAGCGTGCTGGACCTCGAGCAGTACCCGGCGGGCGCGATGCCGAACTCGTGAGCGGGCGCGCCGCGAGCGACGCACGACGATCGACGCAGCGCTCGCGGAGAACGCAGATACTCTTGTACAAAGAAAAATCTGCGAGCTCCGCGTGTTCTGCGTCGTACGGCGTGAACGCTACGCGATGATGTCGTGCACGACCGCGCCGCCCTCCGGCCCGGTCAGCCGAACGTCGAGCCCCTGATACTTCACCGCGAGCTTTGCCGCGTCGACACCGAGCAGATAGAGCATGGTCGCGTGGAAGTCGTGCACGCTCACGGGGTGGTCCACGGCGGCGTAGCCGAGGTCGTCGGTCGCGCCGTACGCGAGCCCTTTCTTGATGCCGCCGCCGGCGAGCATGAACGAGAACCCCTTGATGTGATGGTCGCGGCCGCCGCGCCCCTGCGACATCGGCGTGCGGCCGAACTCGCCGCCCCAGATGACCAGCGTGTCGTCGAGCATGCCGCGCTGCTTGAGATCGGTGACGAGCGCCGCCGTCGGCTTGTCGACTTCCTCCGCCTTGAACACGAGGTTGTTCCTCACGTCGCTGTGATGATCCCAGTCGCGGTGATAGAGCTGAATGAACCGCACGCCCCGCTCCGCGAGGCGGCGCGCCAGCAGGCAGTTCGACGCGAACGTGCCGTCGCCCGGCTTCGCGCCGTACATGTCGAGGATGTGCGGCGGCTCGTCGCGCAGATCGAGAAGGCCGGGGACGCTCGTCTGCATCTTGAACGCCATCTCGTACTGCGCGATGCGCGTCTGGATCTCCGGATCGTGCAGCGTCCGGTCCTCGAGCGCGTTCAGCGCGTTGATGGCGCGAATCGAATCGATCTGCATCTCGCGGCTCACACCGCGCGGGTTGGCGATGTAGTGCACCGGATCGCCGACGGAGTTGAACCGCACGCCCTGAAAGCGGCTCGGGAGGATTCCGGCCGACCACTGCCGCGCGGCGATCGGCTGCATCTGGCCGCCGTTGCCCTGCGAGACGAGCACGACGAAGCCGGGCAGGTTGTCGGCCTCCGCGCCCAGCCCGTACAGCACCCACGACCCCATGCTCGGGCGGCCGGTGATGATCGAGCCGCTGTTCATGAACGTGTGCGCCGGGTCGTGGTTGATCTGCTCGGTCCACATCGACCGCACGATGCAGGTGTCGTCGACGATGCCGCCGATGTGCGGAAACAGCTCGCAGACGAGCTGCCCCGACTCGCCGAACCGCTTGAACGGGTGCGTCGGGCCGAAGCAGGTGAGCGGCTGTCCCTGCAGCTGCGCGATCTGCTGCCCTTTGGTCAGCGACTCCGGCATCGGCGTGCCGGACAGCTCGGCGAGCTTCGGCTTGTAGTCGAACGTCTCGAGATGCGACGGCCCGCCGGCCTGATAGAGGAAGATCACGCGTCTGGCCTTCGGCGGGAAGTCGAGCGGGTTCACGATGCCGTTCGACGATCGGGACGAGGCCTGCGCCGCGGCGAACAGGCGCGGCGCGACGAGCGCGTTCAGCGCCACGACGCCGAGGCCCGCGGCTCCGCGTCCGAGGAACGTCCTCCGGCTGATGCCGCGTACGAATTGCTCGTCCATGTCCATGCCTTCAGTTCCTCGTGATCAGCTCGTGCAGGTTCAGTACGGCGCGGGCGACGGTGGCCATCGCCGCGAGCCGCACTGCGTTCGTGCCCGGCGCGGCCGGCGCCTCGCCGTCGGCGATGAACGCGCGCGCGCCCGCGGGATCCGCCGCGAAACGTTTCAGGTTTCGCTCGTACAACCCGCGAAGGATCGCGCGCTCGTCCCGCGTCGGCGGACGGTTCAACGCGCGATCGAAGATCCAGTCGAGCTGCGAATCGAAGCGCCCGCGGCCGTCCTCTGCGGCGCGCTCTGCGTAGGCGCGCGCCGCTTCGACGAAGATCGGATCGTTCAACAGGTCGAGCGCCTGCAGCGGCGTGTTGGACGTGCTGCGGTTGACCGTGCACTCCTCGCGCGTCGGCGCGTCGAAGTTCAGGAGGCTCGGGTGCAAGTACGTGCGCTGCCACATCGTGTACATGCCGCGCCGGTGGAGATCGTCGCCGTGGCTCGCCGAGTACTCGCGCTTGGGGAAGTTCAACGCGGCGAGATACCCGTCTGGCTGCGGCGGATTCACGCTGGGCCCGCCGAACGCGTTCGACAGCAGGCCCGACACTTCCAGCGCGATGTCGCGGACGTTCTCGGCGTCGACCCGGAACCGGTTCTGACGCGCGAACAGCCGGTTCTCCGGATCCGTGTCCGGACGATCCGCGGCGAGCAGCGACGACTGGCGGTACGTGTGGCTGGTGACGATCAGCCGGATGATGTGCTTCACGTCCCAATCGTGCGCCGCGTCGGCCGACGCTGAGCTCGCCGCAGCGGCAAATTCCGGATGCATGAACTCGGAGGCGAGCCAGTCGACGAGCTCCGCGTGGGCGGGCCACTCGCCCTGCGATCCGAGATCGTCGAGCACCTTCGAGAGGCCGGCGCCGAAGAACTCGCGCCACACCCGGTTGACGAAGGCGCGGGCCGTGAGCGGATTGCCGCGCGACACGAGCCAGTTCGCCAGATCGAGCCGCGTGGCCCGCACCCCCTTCGTATCGAGCGCGCCGAGGAACGCCGGGATGGCCGGTTCCACGATCGGCGCCGAATCGTCCATCCAGTTGGCGCGCGGGAGGATGTGCGTGGGCGCCGGATCGACCGACACGGTGGTGACGACGTGCGGAATCGCCGCCTCGAGGAGGCCGCGCTCGGTGTCGGCCGCGGACACGTCGCGAGAGAGCGCCGCGAGCGCCGGATTGGAAAAAATCAGATAGTCGTGCAGCGCGATCCGTTCCGCCGCGTCGCGATCGTCAGCGGGCCGGCGGAGCGCTCTCATCACCTCCTCCGGTAAACCGCTCGCCCACGTCGTCCTGCCGCTCGGATCGGCGCTGCGCGCGCGCGTCCCGGCCGTGCCGACCGGCGGCCATGCAAAGGCGTCGGCGGCCATCGCGAGGCGGAATCGCCCGATCACGGCGCGCCGGAGCGACGATTCGTGCCGCAGCGTGACGACGATCGCCGACTCGGCGGTCGTTGTCACGGCGTCGGCGAATCGCAGCGCGAGAAACGGATTCCGCGCTTCGCCGAAACGGATGCCCCAGGCGGTCTGCAGGCTGCCGTCGATCGCCGCCAGCGGCGGCATGCCCGGATCGGTCGTGCTCGACGGCACCGACGGCGGCGCGTCGTTGACCGTCGCCATCGCGAACGGCAGCCGCCGCGGCGGCGCGCCGTTCTCGACGAGCTCCGCATCCACTTCGCTCAACAGGAATCGATCCGCGCCGCGCGCATAGCGCGCGCCCGGCAGGCTCTCGTCCTGCACGACTTCGAGACCGAGCTGCTGCCAGACGCCGCCGCCCGGCTTGAGGGTGACGACGTAGGTCTCGCGATCCGGGTTGGCGCCGCTGGCGACGACGAGCCCGTCGCCTGGTCTGGTCTCCGTCTTCAAGCTGCCATCGAGGTAGAAATTGCTTTCGATGGCATCCTTGTCGTAGATGGTCAGCGTGGCGCCGTTCGTCGCGCGCGCGGCGATCGGATGCTGCCACGTCCAGGCGAGCTCGCCAGCCTGCCACCGCGTCCGCAGGTCGCTCGCGCGCGCCTCCTCATCGCTCGCGAGCTTCGCGGCGGCCTCGTCGAGGCGCGCCCTCGCGGCGGCCAGCTTCGCGTCGAGCCGCGAGAGCTCGAGCTTCTGCGCGTCGGTGGGCAGCGCGAGCTGCGCGCCCCAGGCGCGCGCGCC
>Ga0075434_100003836_pt1 | contig 13448 bp, 12 predicted proteins | sample RhiMethybrSRZTD3_FD_75298 | JGI IMG/M metagenome (GOLD analysis project Ga0075434, IMG submission 75298) | Populus rhizosphere microbial communities from Tennessee, USA - Rhizosphere MetaG P. TD hybrid SRZTD3 | ecosystem: Host-associated > Plants > Roots > Rhizosphere > Soil | place: USA... | reverse complement strand
CTATCGGAGGGGGTGACAGAATCGCTAAGCAGTTTTGGGGTGACATTTTCGCTAAGCTACTACAGCTCGCGCTCCTTGTGTTGACTCGACCGGCGAACATCGATTACTTTCACCCAGCTATTGGGTTCTGAATCTTTGCCCGAGGAGGACATAAAAATGGCGATCACAGGTCCCGTAGTTGTGTGCGCTGCTGACGCGGGGTAGCTTGGGCCGGCGCGGTAAGTGCCATGTCTACGGGCACGCCGTTTAATTGCAGTTGATGAAATTGCGCTGCGTTGACAGGGTAGTCGCCCAGCGAGCAGCCGGCACGAGAGCGCGGCAAAGGTATTCATGGAGTGGTTCTTTTCGCGGGAAACCGCAAGGTTCATTACCCAGATCGGCAGAACGACCACGAGAAACGACGTCGAACGCCGCCCCGCCGCGCTTTCCAACAAGCAGGACTTTTTTGTTCTATCCGATCCGGAATATTTTGAGAACTACAGCAAATACGTCAAGCTCTTCGATGAAACTTCATGAGAAGGAGCTAAACCGATTCACAGGCACATTGCTGTGCGAGAAGGAGTAGTTTTATGGTAGCGATTGCAACCGACCAACAACGCACGGGTGACATATCTGCGGAGGAGCGCGAGCTGCGCGTCGAGTTGGCCGCCGCGTACCGTCTGGCCGACAAGTACGGAATGTCCGAGCTGATCAACACCCACATCTCGTTACGGGTGCCGGGGCCGACGCCAACGTATCTGCTAAACCCGCACGGTGTGCTCTTCCACCAGATCACTGCGTCCAGCCTGGTGAAGGTCGACTTCGCGGGCAAAATCGCGGGGCCGACGGAGTGGCCGGTGAATCGAGCCGGCGTTGCGATCCATGGGTCGATTCTAGGGGCGCGCGCGGATATCAACTGCGTGTTTCACACCCACCTGCCATACACGACGGCGGTTTCAGCGCTCGAGTGCGGGCTGCTGCCGATGTCGCAGGCCGCGCTCCGTTTTCAGGGGATGACCGCGTACCACGACTATGGTCGGGCGGCCAGCGATCCGGCCGAATGCGCGCGCCTGGCGAAGGACATGGGCGACAAGTCAATTATGATCCTCCGCAATCATGGTGGAATCACGACGGGTAAGACCGTGTGCGAAGCGTTCATCGCCTCCTATTATCTCGAGAAGGCGTGTCAGTTTCAGATCCTGGCGCAGTCTGCAGGCGTACCGTTAGCCATGCCCGCCGACGAAATCATCGCCGCATCCGGCGGACGCCCCGCTGGCGACGATCGCACCTGGCCGACCCTTCTCCGCATGCTCGACCGCGAGGACCCGTCGTACCGCGACTGAGCCTTGCGCCGTGGAGAGCGCACACTTACGCTCTGTATTGCGCAATCAGATCGTCTTCCGGGTCCGCGCCGAGACCCGGGCCCTGTGGAACTTCGACTCCGCCGTCGATCACAGGTACGGTCCTCGCGAACGGCGTCGCGCCGAAGTCGGCGAACATCCGCTCGAGGGTCGAATCTTTTTCCTTTGCCGCGAGGCAATGCAACGCCGCTAGAAAAGCCGGTCCCAGATAAAAAGCGTTCGGTACGCAGGTGGCGCCCGCCTGCTCGACCTCGGCTGCTACCTTTGCCATCGCGGTGATGCCTAGTTTCACCATGCTGGGCTGAATATAATCAGCTTTGCCGATGGTGATCATTCTCAGAAAATCGCGCAGGCTAGTTGCGTTCTCGCCGATTCCCACAGGCACGCCGGTGATCGCGCGCAGGTTTGCGAGCGCTTCGAAGTCTTCCGGAGGATAGATCGGCTCCTCGACCCAGAACGGCTTGTACGGCGCCATCGCCGCGACCGCCGCCTCGGCTTCGGCCGGTGTCCAAGCGCAGTTGGTATCCACCATAAGAGGAATGTCCGGGCCGGTCACGTCACGCGCGGCAGCGACCGCCTCGGGAGTGCGCTCATGTAGCTTGATGTGACGATAGCCGCGTTCGAGGGCGCGCGCAGTGTTGCGCTTGATGTATTCCGGGTTGGCGGAATATTGAAGCAGCGAAGCGTAGCATTCGACGTGCGTTCGCTTGGCGCCGCCAAGGAGCGTCGATACCGGAACACCTGCAAGCTTTCCGCGAATATCCCAAAGCGCGATGTCGAGTCCCGCGAGCGCGTGGGCCAACGGACCGGCTCGGCTCAATGAAAGCAGCATGCGTTCTATGCGTGGGATAAGTTGCTCGTCCGAGGCGCTCTGTCCAACGGCGAGACGCCTGATCCAATTGTCGAACGCTGCCACGACCATCGGGCGGGCTGTGCCGAATGACTCGCCCCAGCCCACCACGCCGCTGCTGGTCGTCACGCGCACATACAGGCTTTCCACATGCGTGCGCGGCACCCCTTGAGACATTGGCGCCGGAGCCCAGATGTCCAACGGAATACGGAGCGAAATAGTATCGATCGCTGAGATTATCTCGTCCATAGTCCCGTCATTCAGAGCAGGAATTCCTGAAAATGTCGAGTCATGATGAAAAACATCGGCATTATCCCCAGACAAAGGGTCTTCGCGTCGGGCAGAAAATCTATCGCGATTACGCTAGACGTCGCATTGCACAACGGAGCGGGATGCGTCCGATGCGTTTCGTACCAATGGATTTCTGTTGGGTCGAGCTCTGTAATTGCAGAAATTCAGCATTTCTGCTACGCGATTCGTCCAGATCGAACGTCCGGCGAATTAAGTGATGCTCTCTCCGCACGAGCTGAACGATCGGCTGCCGTGTCACGTATTTTTTGGACATGGGCGCCAGCGATCTCAGCACTTACGTGGTCAGTGATTAGAGATGCACATTCCAGATCTAATCGGTGCTGGTCGGTCAGCGGACCCGGAGGTAACAATGGTGGCTCGAAAAGCTTGCTTCAGTGGGTTGTGGTCAACGATCCCGCTGCTGGCGATGTCGATGCTGTTTGGTGTGGCCCACGCGGCCCAGCGGGAACTGAAGGAAGTCAGAGTCGCCTATCCGCCGTCGATGGCGTCGGTGACGCTGATGACGGGCATCAAGCAGAAATTTTTCGAAGAGCAAGGTCTCAATCTCACGCTGCTTGTGATCGCCAGCGATTTGGCTTTGAAGAGCCAAGTGGCGGGCGAGATCGATTATACGCTCTTTGGTGGCGGCACGGGCATGGTCGCGGCAGCGCAGGGCTTGCCGATCAGGATCGTGCACCTGCCGCACAAATTTGCCGATCTCACATTGGTCGGGCGACCAGAATTTAAAACAGTCGCTCAGCTGCGCGGCAAAAAAGTTGCTGTCAGCAGCTTTTCCGGTGCGGTTTACAGTTCCACGCGAGCGATGCTTGCTGCTGGCGGATTGGACCCCGACAAAGATGTCGTGATGATCCCGATGGGCCGTGAACCGATCCGCCTGCAGGCACTACTCGCGGGGAGTATCGATGCCAGCCCGCTGCCTGTGCCGCTGCACGCCATAGCGGAAGAAAAGGGCATGAGCCTGCTCGCCGATATCGAAGGCAAGTTCGAAGTGCCGTTTAGCGGGGTAACCGTGACCGAAAGAAAACTGCGCGACAACCCTGACGAAGTGAAGCGCTTTATCCGCGCCATGGTGAAAGCCGGCCGATATTTCCTGAGCCATCACGATGAATCGGTGGCGCTCTATATGAACTGGCTTAAACTGTCGAAGGCGATCGCCGAAGACGCGTACGCCCGCTCGATCAAATCGGTTAGTCCCGATGGGTTGGGCAAAGAGAGCGCGATCAAGACCCAACTTGGGCTGATCAAACAGACCACCGGCAAGGATGTGAAAGTCGAAGCGGTCATCGATTTTACGCTGCTGCGACAGGTGTTAGCGGAAACGAAGTGAACACGACACGGATCATTTGCCGGCTTTAAGCATTGACGTCTTACGAACTTCGGCTGCATTCAATTGTTTCTATCGGCTGGGATACCAGCGGTCGGACGCGCGTGAGAAGTTCATTATCGTCGTGCTGCGGACGGAATAGTCGAGAAATCAAAGCACGACCCCCCAACGGATTCCCGGCGGTAAAAAACAGTTCCTCACCGGCATTGTCCGTCGACAAGTCGGGTGCTTGTGTTATTGGGAAACTTCTAACGCGATCAAGCTAAATGTGGATTGCAAACCTGAGCGCAAGTGGAAACCTGCTGCTCACTGAAGTGGTTCATTTGATCTCGTTCACCAGCGCGTTGTCAGCCGCAGGTCAAATAACTTAACTAGAAGGGTTCGAGTTAGAATTTTGAACAGAAGTAGGATTGCAAGACTGAAGGCGCGATGTCGTTGACACTGAGGTCGCCGGCTTGGCGTCCGTCGCGGTGATGTTCTCTAGGTTTTTCGGGTGCGCTGCATAGCTCACCAGCTTGGTCGCGGACGGCCACCGAGTGCCGATGGCGTTATTGCAAGTAGCAGCTTTAAGTTTATTGCGTGTTAACTTTGCGGAAGTATCCATGAAATACGAAGTTGCCATATTTGTGCGCAGGAGACAGTAATGACCGTATCGAACCTAATGGCCGGCGAGACGTGGCCGAGTCTTGCGCTCGAGGCGTGGAGCGATACTTATGCGACGCTTCATTTATGGACGCAGATCGTCGGCAAAATCCGCCTCGCCCAGACCCCGTGGACGAATCATTCCTGGCACGTCACTTTGTATGTGACGCCAAGAGGACTGACAACGGGATCGATTCCGTACGGCAGCAACGCATTTCAGATTGACTTTGACTTTGTCGAGCACGAGCTCAGGATCCAGCGCGACCGCGGCGGCGCGGCGGGCTTTCCGCTCAGGCGGCAGTCCGTCGCGGAGTTTTATCGACGTCTCAAGGACGAAATGGAAAGGCTCGATCTAAAAGTGCGGATCCATCCCAAGCCCAACGAGATCGCGAACCCGATCCCGTTCGAACAAGACGAAGTCCACGCATCATACGATCCGGAGTACGCCAATCGTTTTTGGCGCGTGCTTTTGCAATGCGATCGTGTTTTCAAGATCTTTCGCGCACGCTTCGTCGGCAAGTGCAGCCCGGTCCATTTTTTCTGGGGCGCTCCTGATTTGGCGGTCACGCGATTTTCCGGCCGCCTCGCTCCGCCTCATCCCGGCGGCGTTCCCAATCTTCCGGATCGAGTCGCGCGCGAAGCTTATTCGCACGAGGTCAGCAGCTGCGGCTTTTGGCCCGGCGGCGGCCCGATCGCCTATCCCACGTATTATTCCTACGCCTATCCGGAACCGGAAGGCTTCGCCAAAGCCCTGATCCGACCGGCGGCCGCGTTTTACAGCAGCGATCTTCGGGAGTTTATTCTTCCCTACGACGAAGTCCGCAATGCCAAATCACCGGACGACATTCTCCTCGATTTCCTCCAGTCAACCTATGAAGCCGCGGCCAACTTGGCGAAATGGGACCGCGCAACACTCGAGGGACTCCGGTATCTGTAGAGCGATTTTAGAACGTCCCCGCCATACCGAACTCCTGAACCCTTATTCCGTTCGACCGGCTCGGGCAGCGCCCGCAGTCGGACGCGCGGGAAAGTGTTTGTTAGGTGCGGCCGCAAATCGCGTGTGCAGCTGCACCCTGCGCGGACGTGATCGCGCGCAAGAGATTGTGGAGTTGAATTCAAAACTGCGCTGCAGTCTAAACGAAACAAAAGCAGAAAGAGTAGAATTCAACGTCCGACACTTGATTTCTGCGTAGTGGCCCGCCATCTTGTGCGTCGCACGAACAGTCGATTGTGCCATCGAACCAGATTCGCAACTTGATCGCTCACACGATTGCCGGGAGTGCTTTTTCTTATAAGGATGATTTATGGATGACGCTTCAAGAAACAGTATGGCGTTCAGGACAAATGGCCTCGCTTTGAGCTTGCTTCTGGGTTGGATGGGTTGCGCGTCGGCCGCATTTGCCGCCGCACAGCTCGACAGCGTCACGATCGGATTCTCTTCCTTCTCAGGATTCTACGGACCCTTGTGGCTCGCGGTCGAGGATGGTGTGGGTAAAAAGTACGGAGTGGACCTCAGAGCCGTTTACGCGGGCAGAGTCCGTCCCCAGCAACTGCTCGCTAGCGGCGAAACTCCCTTCGTGATCGCCTCGGGAAGCGTCGCCGTGACTTCTCACGTTCTCGGCGTGAAGGATCAGGTCATTGTGGCGCTGCTCTCCAGTAAACTGGGCGGCGGCATTTTCTCCAAAAGCGAAATCAAAAGACCCGAGGATCTGAAGGGCAAGTTGATCGCTACCGGACGGCCCGGCGCTCTTAACGACATTCTGGTTCGTTATGTCATGACGCGCAAATGGGGACTGTCTCCCGATCGTGATGTAAAGCTGATGCCGATCGGAGAGCCGCCGCTCATGCTGCAAGCTTTGGAACGAGGCGTCGTCGACGCAAGTTCGTTATCGGTTCCGGCGAGCTTCGTTGCTAAGAGCAAGGGATTTTTCGAGCTAGTCAATTATGACGCTCTCGGACTGAGCTACCCGCAACATGCGGTAACCACCCTCCGACCAACGATTGCGAAGAATCCAGAGGTGGTCGAGAGAGTTTTGAAGACGCTCATCGAATCCGTGGCGATTTTTAAAGGCAACAAACAAAAGAGTTTCGCGGTCTGGCGGAAATACATGCGCGGCGCGAGCGAGGAGTTTCTAGAGGAGACCTATCAGCACACCGTCGCGGCAATGGAGGCGGTGCCGACACCTTCCGTGCAGGTGATTGCCAGTGCGCTTGATATGATTTCCGTTCATTATCCTCAAGCAAAACAAACCGACCCGAATCTTATCGTCGATCCATCCTTCGTCCGACGGATCGACCAGAGCGGATTCATCAGCGCCTTGTATAAAAAATAATTCACAGGTGGTGTCCGTCAAACAGAGGGCTATCTCGCGTCCTTTCTCTTGCTTTTGGATCGACTTAGAGTCAGCGGTCGAATTTTATCCCACCATCAATTTTCGACGTAAGCGCTCGAACGGCGCTGGAGCTCGGGCAAAATCTCGTGGCATATAATGTCGATAGCTTCGTTCCAATCCGGGCCGAGGGGCGAGGCCATATCCACGATGTCGAAGCGGTAGGGCTTGGCCAGGCGCAGCACTTCGTCGAATTGGGCGAGACACTCCGCGGGCGCCCCCGCGACGACGATGCCACTCTCTTCGATCATGCGCTCGCTGATCAGGGGGTCGATCTCTTCAATGGTCTTGCCCTGTCGATGCCCGTCTTGAATGGCCGAGCGCGTAGCGTCGGGCACCGGCAGTTCGAGCAGCCGTTGGTTCAGCAAGTGACCACCGATCAAGCCGTTGACGGCCATGCGCCGGCGGAACCGCCGCGCCGCGTTGCCGTCTCGCGCCACCGAGATGTGCAGGTGCAGCACTTTGGTAAAACGGGCGAGACGCGGTTGAAGGTTGGAGAAAGCCTCCGCCAGAGCGCCCTGGCGGATCAACGCGGTCGGAAAGGACAGATTGCTCAGGATCAAGCCGTCGCCGAGATCGGCGGCGATTTTGCCCGTCTTCGGGCCGGCGGCAGCAACAAAAATTTCCGGCGGCCGCTGCGGCGGCACGCGCAAGAATGCCTCGGCGGCCGGATCGAGGCGAAAGAAGTCGGCCAAATGGGGAAACTCTTTCCACTTGACGCGTCGCCCAGCGAACATTTCTTGAAGAAACAAAATCATCTCGCGCAGCATGCCGACCCGATGCTGCTTGCGAATCATATCGGAAGACGAGGAGCCCGCGCCGATTCCTACCGTGATACCCTGATCGCCGGCCAGGTGAGCTAAGGTGCTGAAACTAGACGCGAGGTCTACCGGCGTCCGGCAGACCGGGTTGGTCACCGACGTGCCGACATGGGCCCGCGTTTCTGCGAGGATCGCCGCCAGGGTCACGAACGGGTTCTCATGGGTCAGATGATCCGGAACCCAGAGCCGAGCGAACGGATGCTGGGACATCGCCCGCTTCGCGTACGCCGCCGTCTGAGGAGCGGCGGGCAACGGATAGAATTGTATGCCAAAACGCATTTTACTGACTGCTTTGTTACTTGAATCTCGAAGGACTCGGCGAAACCGCGATTATCATGGCGGCGCCGCAAGATCAATGTCGGCGAGCACATCACGCGTGGCGTCGTTTAGTTGGAGACAACGACCCGGTTCCTGGAGTAAGACTCTGCGAAGCAGGCTGTAGCGAGAGGGCAGTGCGAGCTTAGATGAACTACTATCCACTCACGCGCAAGCGCGCCACAACGGTTCGTCGTTCCACGGCCATGTTCCGGCAAGAAATCAAAGCACAACGTCATACGGATTCCCGGTGAAAACCATTCCTGACCGGCACGTGTCAATCGGAAAGGTCTATCGCGATCAAGCTAGATGTTGAGAACTGACGCAAGATTCACCGGCGATTCTGAACGAGGAAATAGGCATTGCAGGGGACGTGGACAGTTCGCAGTCGGATCACAGGGATTTGCCCGACTCACTTAACGACGCGACTCACTGGCGCGAGACAGTGTCGAGGTGAGAATTTTCAGGTTCTCGGACTTTTCGATGTAGCGCACGAACAGATATTTGTTCTCGGCCGAGTCCAAGGCAGCCGCCGGAACATCGCCTGCTCCTACCTCGACCTTCGCCAAGACGAAGGAAAGATCGTTGGTCTTCAGAGCGCGCAGGAATCCCTGTTCGAATTCGGCCACGCTGTTCGCGGTCGTGACGTTGGCAAAACCGGCTCCTCGCGCAATCGCCGCAAGATCAGCTTGACCGGCCGTTGCCGTCGGCGCGCCGCGCGAGGACTCGTAGCATTCATTGTCGAAGACGACATGGATGAGATTTTTCGGATGCTGGTTCGCGATGGTTGCGAGGCTGCCGAGATTTAACAATAAGGAGCCGTCGCCGTCGAAAGCGACCACTTTGCGGTGGGGCAGCGCCAAAGCCAACCCCAGCGCCATGGAAGAGGTGAGGCCGAGGTTCTGCAAATGGTAATTGCCAGGATGAGGCCTCAGCGCCTGCCATTCGTGGCGTACCGCGCCGAGATTCGTAACCACCAGTTCTTCACCGAAGCGTGGCGCGATCGCTTTAAGACAATCGTATCTTTTCATCGCACTACCTCAAGGCTTGTTTGTTCAGGACAATTGCGGTGGGCCGGCGTGAGGAGCGTGCAAGGATCTGACTATCGCGAATGGTTGGACGAAGATCTTCGAAGCGGCCGACTTTTTCGTAGACAATGTGCATGGCTTGCAATATCGGTTCGGTCAGACTACCGACGGTGGCATGGCCGGCGTTTTCCTCGCCGACGCCGCCGCTGTGCCCGATCAACATCAAAACCGGTATGCCGGGATGAATACAGACCGTTGCTAACGCATTGGCGGACAAGAGAAAGCCGGCGTTCATCATCACCATGGCCGGCCTTTTTCCGCCCAGATACGCGCCGGCGCAGATCCCTATGCCTTCTTCCTCGCGGGTCACCGGGACATGATGAATAGCTGGATCTTCGCCTAAGGCGATCACCAAGTCATGCAGATTCGCTTCAGTCAAGCTCGCAACGAAATCAACCCCGGCTTCTTTAAGAGAATCGACAATCTCTGCCGCGACTTCCCGTTTCACGTTTCCTCCTGGGAGGCGAGACACCGTAGCCTGTCTTTTAATACTGAAGCGTCAGGTTTTCTACAAGAAGCTGAAGCTCTCAAGAAATCAAAACACAACCGCAACAGATTCCCGGCGAAAAACATTTCCTCATCGGGATTCTCCCTGCACAAAGGGTGTGTGTCATCCGGAAATTTCCATCGCGATCAAGCTAAATGTTAGATTGCAAGATTCGACGGGCTCTTTCGAGCTCCGGGCTTTTCCAGGCTTCTTTCTGCCGTGTGATTTGAGGCCTTTTCAAGAATCTGTCGCCGACACCTTGAAACACTCAACAGTTCGGTGTCAGGGTGGCTTAATGGCCGTGGTGGTGGAAATTCCATTAGCTTACTATCAGGCATTTATTGGGCGCTCGAGAGTCGTGAATACCACGTTCTACGTAACGCGGTCATCGATCACGTTCCAGCGCATCTCCGCGATGGAAATGTCGCGACCCTGCTTTGTTCCGAAGACGACGCGAGGGTTCTTCTGAGAAGAGCGAAGCAGTTCTACCCAATAGCCGCGTCCTACATCGACGAGGCATTACATTCCCCTGTCTACAGGAAGGGGAGGTCCGGCGATGCTTCGGACTCTGCGCCGCCGAATACGAAGACGCTGGGGGATATTCTCTTTGCCGATAAGTCGAAGGTTCGCTTATCCGAAGATGAGTGGCTACAGCTCATCCGAGCCGTCGCCCGGGGTGACCAGCGTTCACTGCATTCCCTCTACGAGCAAACGCATCGAATTGTTTTTACGTTGATCGTGCGGATAACCGCGAATCGAGAAACTGCCGAAGAGATCACACTCGATCTATTCTATGAAGTGTGGCGAAAAGCCTCGACCTATGATCCTGCTAACGGCTCGGTCATCGGCTGGATCATGAATCAGGCGCGCAGCAAGGCGGTTGATCGTCTGCGATTCGGGCTTATTACCCGCTCGTTTGTCGGCCGGGCCACTAATGTGTTGCGCCCCCCGAAGTCTTTATGGGGTCGGCTCGCTAAACAACTCGCCCGTGAAACGGCTACGCAGCCGTTCGTACCTCCCTCGCAAGCGCCGATTGAACCAGAGTGGGAGGAAGCGGCGGTAGGGATCCGCGTCAAAATACTCGCGAGAAACGGGGAAAACGACAGCGTGAGCATGTTGGTCCGGCTTGGTCCGGGAACCGATTATCCCGGACACAAGCATGCGGGGATCGAAGAACTGCATCTTCTCCACGGCATATTGAACGTCGATGATAGAACATTACATCCCGGCGATTTCATCCACAGCGAGGCAGGCAGCGTCGATCATCGTGTGTGGAGTGAAACCGGCTGTACCTGCTTTCTGCTGACCTCGACGAAAGACGCTTTTTTCTGATTTCTGCTCATCGATAATCAGCTCAGCCTGTCTCCTTAAACTCCACTCTCGTCCTTGAAACATTCGAAGCTGCCTTGACCTCGATTCACCGTCTTATACGCTAGTAGTATCGCTAGCGGATTTGGTCCCAGATCAAGAACCGCCTTTTTGAGCTTGCTCTTTTGAAGCGTCGTGTCGCAACTTGGAAAGAGGTTTCTGTCGTAAAATTGCGACAAGACCTTTTGTAAGTGTTGTCACTTGGAGGAAAAAAATCAGCGGGAGCGTGATGCGTCCGCACGACAGTTCGATTTTTTGACACGCAAGGAGGATCATGCAGATGGCAAAGAAAAAAGTTCAAGACGATACACGACCAACCAGATTGTCGAAGGAGTCCGAGGAATACGTCGCCAAAAGAGAAGAACTCCGCTTGGCAGAGATCGAATCGGTGAAATCACGCGAACGTGTCGCGAAACTTCGCCGCCAGCTCCCCAAAGGCGCGATTGTCGATGACTACGCCTTCATCGAGGGTCCGGCCGAGCTCGATGACGGCGACGCGCCGACCCAAGTCGTTCGTTTAAGCGAGTTGTTCACCGCGGCCAAGCGCTCGCTTGTGATTTATCACTTCATGTATGGAAAGCGGCAAACCAGCCCGTGTCCGATGTGCACACTCATCATCGACAGTCTCAACGGAGTCGCACATCACTTGGCGCAGAATGTCGATCTTGCCATCGTCGCCGCGGCCGATCCACCGAAGCTCCGTGCGCACGCGCGCAGGCAAGGATGGGACAATCTACGCCTCCTAAGTACCGCCGAGGGCAGCACCTTCAAATATGACTTGGGTTCGGAAGATCGCGAAGGAAATCAGGACTCGACCATCTCGGTTTTCACGCGCGATGGGGACGGTACCCTGCGGCACTTTTACAGCGCTCACCCGCACATGGCGCCCGATATCAAAGAACGAGGCCTGGATCTTTTGTCACCGGTCTACAACGTGCTGGATCTCACTTCCGAAGGTCGGGGCAATTGGTACGCTTCGCTCGAATATCCCGTGAAGGCGAGCGCGGCGCGCGCCTAATTCATTTCGATCAGGCATTCCATGGGCTGTGATTTCGACAGTCGATGGTGAACGCGCGAATCGTGCGCCAATCGTAATGCGCCTTAGGATGCCGAAAGACACCCCGTCTCGATCTGCCGCTTGCCTTCCTTGGTCAAAAACGGCCACATGATTTGATGAACAAAATGCGGTGGCATGAATTCCGGAATGCCAATATCGGTGGGCGGGCGGCGATGGCTTTGGCGGAAATAGGTGCCGAACATTAGATCCCAGACCATCACGTTCTCGCAGTAATTCTTGTTGCCTTCGCGCGAATCCTTGCTGTGGTGCCAGCGGTGCAGCTCGGGCGTGTTGAAGAACCAAGACAGCGGACCCAAGCGCATCTCGACGTTGCAGTGCGTGAGCATGCCGACGAAGCCAGTGATCGCGCTGAACCATACGACCACCGCCGGCGGCGTGCCCAAGGCCAATAAAAGGCCCACACTCGGGACGATCTTGTAGAGCGAGTCCACAAAATGAAATCTGCCGGTATTGACGATCCAGAGCTTGATAACGCTGTGATGCACGGCGTGAAAACGCCAGAGAAACGGCCATTCATGCCCCACTCGGTGCGCCCAATAGAGCGGGAATTCCGCCACGACGACCCCGAGCACCACCTGCGCCGTCAGCGGCCAGCCCCGCGGCCAAATGCCAGGCGTCGGGTCTTCCATCAACTCCGTCAGCCCAATGATACCGCCGAACAGCAAGAGCAGCTGCGACGTGCCTTTGCTGGAAAGCGTATGGAGGATATTGGCGAGCGTCTGGCCGTCGGGTTTGGTCCATTCGCGCTCATGCGGCATCCAGCGCTCGAGGAAAAACAACGTGACGATCAGGACAACATACGCCACGTTGAAATACAGGACTGGATGGCCGTGCGTAAATCCATACGCCATGATCGCCACACACAGGACCATCAGCCCCGGCCAGGCGATGCAGGAAATGGGGTGTTTAATTTTAGATTCCATGTCGGAATGGCCCGGTTTTCACGCGCACTTTACCACACCTTGCGGGTCAGGTCTTGCAATACGATATCAGCAATTTCTCTGGTCTAATTTCTTGAGCTTTCGGCTCACCGTCGCGTAGTGGACTCCCGAATGCGCGGCAATCTCTTACAACCGGTACCCATGCTCGCGGTACGCTTCGGCCGCTGCCGGTATCAGTATCTTTCGCAAAGATCCGCTCTAATGTCGGCTTGATTGCCTTTAGCTGTGCTCGCGGAATTTCCTGGTCACCTGAGCCCGACGCGCTGTGCGGATAGCGTTACCGACGTGGCTTGGTAGACTGGTCATTGTTCACTCGTCGCAATGACGTTTGCGGCACGAGGAGGATAAAGAGGAGGAAGTATGAAGTTAGAAGGCATGGATGTCGGCGAGATCGGGATTTGGACGTCGCAGTTCGACTTTCAGCCCGCCGCGAAACTGCGCAAGGCGGCGGCAGATCTTGAAAAGCTCGGCTTCGGCGCCATCTGGTTCCCG
>Ga0075434_100003835_pt1 | contig 13448 bp, 6 predicted proteins | sample RhiMethybrSRZTD3_FD_75298 | JGI IMG/M metagenome (GOLD analysis project Ga0075434, IMG submission 75298) | Populus rhizosphere microbial communities from Tennessee, USA - Rhizosphere MetaG P. TD hybrid SRZTD3 | ecosystem: Host-associated > Plants > Roots > Rhizosphere > Soil | place: USA... | reverse complement strand
CGGATCGGCAGCGAGAAGTACCCGGTGAAACCGCTGACGGACGAATCGAGGCCAGGCCCCTCGAACCGGAATCCACCGATTGGATTCGGTCGATCGAGCACGACGACCGGCAGCTTGCGGCGTGCAGCCTCTTCGAGTACGTAGCCGACGGTCGTGATGTAGGTGTAGAACCGCGCCCCGATGTCCTGCAGATCGACGACGAGCATGTCGATGCCGGTGAGCATCCCATCGGTCGGCCGGCGTGTGTCGCCGTAGAGCGAGTGAATCGGCAGGCCTGTCTTCTCGTCGCGTGACGAAGCGACTTGTTCGTCGAGCTGACCGCGAATGCCGTGCTCGGGGCTGAACAACGCAACGAGCTTCACGCCCGGCGCGCCCGCGATGAGATCGATCGTGCTCGCGCCGTTTCGCGATCGGCCTGTCTGATTCGTCAGCAATCCAATGCGCTTGCCGTGCAGCAGCGCGAACCCTTCGCTCTCGAGGACGTCGATGCCGGTGAGCGTGGGGATCGCGGCCCTGAAACGGCCGCGCCACAAATTGCTGGCGGGTGATTGTGGCGCGGGAGTTTCAGGCCCGCGATCCTCCATCGAATACACGGCCGCGGCGGCAATCGTCGCCACGCGGCCGCGCAGCGGGGTCACGTCGCCTTTGCCATCCGGATGCACGCGGTTCGACAGGAAGATGACATAGCTCTGCGATCGCGGATCGAGCCACAGCGACGTGCCGGTGAATCCCGTGTGGCCGAACGATCCGAACGGAAACAAATCTCCTCGATTCGACGAATACGTCGAGTCCAGATCCCACCCGAGCCCTCGCACGTCCTTCATCCCGATCGGCGTCGCCGGCGACGTCATGGCCGCGACGGTCGCGGGCGACAGGACGCGCACGCTGCCGAGACGACCGCCCGCGAGCAGCATCCTGCAGAACTTCGACAGGTCCGCCGCCGTGCTGAACACTCCGGCGTGTCCCGCAACGCCGTCCATGCGCCGTGCGGTCGGATCGTGAACGACGCCGCGGAGGAACGCGACGCTCGCATCGCCGCACGGCCACGCGACCGGGCGGCATCGCTCGGTCGGCGCGATGCGGGGGCGCAGCGACTCGGGCGGCAGAAACATCGTGTCGCGCATACCTAGCGGCACGAACACGTGCTCGCTCGCGTAGCGATCGATCCGCTCGCCGCTGACACGGCGAACGATGTCGCCGAGCACGAAGAAGTTGATGTCGCTATAGATGAACCGTTGACCCGGCGGCGCCCCCGGCGGCAGTTCAATCGCACGGCGAATGGCTTCGTCCGATCCGTTGAATTCCACCTCGAGCGGCAGGTCCGGCGCGAGCCCCGACGTGTGGGTCAGCAGCTGACGGATTGTGATGTCGCTCTTCCCGTTTTTCCCGAACTCCGGAATGAACTGCGTCACACGGTCGTTCAACCGAATGCTTCCCTGTTCCACCAGCTGCATCACGCTCGTCGTCGTCGCAACGACCTTCGTGAGCGACGCGACGTCGAAGATCGTGTCCTCGGTCATCGCCTCGCGCGCCGGTTCGACCGCGCGGTCGCCGAACGCATGGTGATAAATGATGTCGTCTCCGCGGCCGACGAGCACGACCGCGCCCGGCAGTTCGCGGCGCGCGATCGCGCCCTCGACGACCGGCGCGATCCGGGCGAATTCCGCGGGCGTCTGGGCGAAGATCGAAATGCCCGTAAAGGCAGCAAATGCAACGGTTCCGGCGATTTTCACGCGATTCAATATATACTGGGCGCAGTCGCGACTTTCCGTCATTTTCGAGGGAGATTTGAGCATGCGTCAGCGTCTACATCTGTTTCGAGCAGCGCTCGCCGCGCTCGTCGTCACGGCGATGGCCGGCAGCGCCGCCGCGCAGACGGGGCGTGTTGGCGGCACTGTCAAGGACGAATCGGGTCAGCCGATCAAAGGCGCGACGATCACCGCGGAGAATCCGGGTGCGTCGCCAAGCAGCTTCACGGCGACGACCGATGATAAAGGCCGCTTCTCGATCATCGGTTTGCGTACGGGTCAGTGGACGTTCACGGCGCAGGCACCCGGCTTCGCCTCGGAGTCGGGCCGGCTGGCCGTGCAGACGATCGGCGCGCCGAATCCGCCGCTCACCTTCACGCTGAAGAAAGGCGGCAACGCCGCGCCGCCGAGCGCGCTCGGATCGATGACCGCGAAGGATTTGCAGGCGGAGCTGGCAAAAGCGGATCAGATGTTCAACGCGCAGCAGTACGACGACGCGATTGCGGCGTACAAGGGGATCCTGGCGAAGACGCCCGCGCTGGCCGTCATCAACCTGCAGATCGCGGCAGCGTATCGGAACAAGGCCGGGAAAGAGACGGACAAGGACGCCAAGACGAAGGAGTACGACAACGCGATCGCCTCGTATAACGAAGTGCTGAAGGCCGAGCCCAACAACGACAAAGCGAAGATCGGCATCGGCATGACGAATCTGGAGAAAGGCGATCTCCAGGCGGCCGAAGACACGTTGGCCAAGGCGGCGGAGGGTCCGAACGCGACGCGCGAGGTCTATTACAACCTCGGCGAGGTGAAGTTCGCGAAGGGACAGACCGACGAAGCGGCGAAATGGTACGAGAAAGCCGCAGAGAAAGATCCGTCATGGGGCAAGCCGCTCTTCAAGCTGGCGCTCGTGCAGCTGAACAGGGGCGACAAGGACGCGACGATCAAGGCACTCGAAAAGGTATTGTCCGCAGATCCGACGTCGCAGGAAGCCGCGCAGGCCAAACAAGTCATCGAACAACTCAAGAAGTAAATGGCTGAGGGCTTGGGGCTGATGGCTGATGGGATGGTTGATGGGACCATGAGCCATTAGCCATCATCCATTCCATCAGCCATCAGCCATCAGCCATCAGCCATGTCCCGTCCCGTCCGGTTCACGCTGATCATTTTTCTCGCAGCGCTGGGAACCACTCTGGCCGCAGTGGGCGGGTGGCGGTACGCGCGCGCGTCGGCGCCACTGAACGGACCGATCGTGGTCATCTCCATCGACACGCTGCGCGCGGATCACCTGCCTGCCTACGGTTACAAGAACGTTCGGACGCCGGCCATCGACGCGCTCGCCGCCGACGGCGTCGTCTTCGAGCGCGCGTACTCGCACGCGCCGCAGACGCTGCCGGCGCACACGTCGCTCCTGAGCGGGCGGCTGCCGTTTGAAACCGGCGTGCGGGACAACATCGGGTTCACGGTCAAACGCAGCGAGCGCCTGTTGCCGCAGATGCTCCGCGAGCGCGGGTACGCCACCGGCGGCGTCGTCTCGGCATTCGTGCTGCGCAAGGAGACCGGCATCGGTCAGGGGTTCGACTTCTTCGACGCCGACATGCCGCCAGGATCGCCGGATCTGGCGATCGCGCAGGTGCAGCGCGACGGAGCGGAATCGGAAGCGATCGCGGAGCGCTGGCTCGGCACCGTCGGCTCACCGCGCGCGTTCCTGTTCCTCCATCTCTACGAACCGCACAAACCGTACGCGCCGCCGGAACGCTTCTCGGAGTTCGCGCCGTACGACGGCGAGATTGCGTACGCAGACGAGATCGTCGGGAAGTTGATCCGCTACCTGAAATCGCACCAGATGTACGATCGATCCACGATCGTCCTGCTGTCGGATCACGGCGAAGGACTGGGCGATCACGGTGAGCAGGAACATGGCCTCTTCGTTTACGACGAAGCGGTTCACGTGCCGCTCATCATCAAGCAGGAAGGCAACGCGGGCAGCGGACGGCGCATCAACGATGTCGTCCAGCACATCGACCTCGTCCCCACGATTCTCGATCTCGTCAAGGCGTCGATTCCGGCGGGACTCCGCGGCCGATCGCTGAAGCCGCTGCTCGACGGCAGCGGACGGGTGACGGAATCGCCCGTGTACTCGGAAGCGCTGTATGCGCGCTATCACTTCGGGTGGAGCGAGCTGACGGCACTCACGGACGATCGCTACCGCTACATCAAAGCTCCGCGCGAGGAGCTGTACGACCTCAAGCGCGATCCGCACGAGCGCGAGAACCTCGCGCCCGATCGCGCGCAGCAGCGCCTCGCGATGCGCGGCGCCATCGATCGGCTCGCCGCAGGATCGACGATCCAGCCGCCGGCGAGCGTCTCGGCCGATGCGCGCGAGCGGCTGCAGGCGCTCGGATACGTCGGTGCGCAGACGGATGTGTCGCATTCATCCGCCGACACGCTGCCGGATCCAAAAGACAAACACGAAACGCTCGAACGGTATCGCGAAGCGGTCGACCTCGCGGCCGAGCGCAAGTGGACGCCGGCGATCGCGCTGCTTCAGCAGATCGTGCGCGAGGAACCGGCGATGGCCGACGTGTGGAGCCAGCTGGCGGTGTTCGCCGGTCACGCCGATCGCCTCGAGCTCGCCGTGGATGCCTACAAGCACTACATCGAACTGAATCCGGCCGATCCGTTCGGGTATCTCGGCGCCGCGGCGGTCCTGCTGAAGCGCGGCAGGCTGGACGATGCGCGTGCGCATGCGGAGCTCGGGGTCGACATGGCGAAGGCGGACCCGCGCGTCCGGGCCAGCGCGCACGAGCTGCTCGCCAAGATCGCGCTGGCGCGGCACGACGCCGACGAGGCGCGCCGCGAGGCCGCGCTCGCGTTCGAAGCCGATCCGAAGCTGCCGCTGCCTCCGTTCATCGACGGGCGTCTGCTGTACGACGAAGGCAAATACGCCGAAGCGGCGCCGCTCTTCGAGCAGGCGCTCGCCGAGCAGCAGAAGACGCATGGCGCGCCGATCGGCGAGCTGCATTACTTCGCCGGCGACACGCTCGCCCGCCTCGAACGCTATCAGGACGCCGAAGCGCATTTCATCGCCGAGCTTCGCGATTTTCCGCAGAACATTCGCGCCCGCGCGGCGCTCGCCATGCTCTTTCAGGCGACGGAACGGCCGGACGAGGCGAGCCGCGTGATCGCGGACATGATGCGAATCACGCCGACCCCCGAGTCCTACGCGCTGGCGGCGCGGCTGTGGACGATGTTCGGAAACCGACAACAGGCAGATGCCGTCCGAGCGGAAGCGCGGCGCGCGTTCAACGAGCCCGCGCGGGCCGGCGCCCACAACGCCAGACACTGATGGCCGCGATCGCCGGCCGCGCGCTCCGCGGCTGGCCGTCGTCCTGATCATCGCGGCGCTGATCGTCGCCGCTGGCGGCTGGCTGCTGTTTCGCCGCGCTCCGGCACAGGCGAATCTCGAACGGATCGCCGGCCAGAACGTCCTGCTCATTACCATCGATACGCTCCGCGCCGACGCGCTCGGCGCGTACGGCGGTCCGGCGGCGACGCCTGCGCTCGATCGCCTGGCGCGCGAAGGCGTGCGCTTCGATTTCGCGCACGCGCACGCCGTGCTCACGCTGCCGTCGCATGCGAGCATCCTCACCGGCCGCTATCCATTCCAGCACGGCATCCGCGAGAACAGCGGATATCGCCTCGCCACCGGCACCGACACGCTCGCGACGCGATTGAAGCACGCGGGCTATGCGACCGCCGCGTTCGTCGCCGCTTTTCCGGTGCACTCGCGGTTCGGTCTCAACGCCGGCTTCGACGTGTACGACGATCGGTTCGGCGAAACGCGCGCGCCGACGGAGTTCGTCATGCCGGAGCGCCCGGCAGGCGAGGTGGTGCCGCTCGCGCGCAAATGGATTGCCGATCATCCGTCCGCACGCTGGTTCGTGTGGGTGCACCTCTTCGATCCGCACGCGCCGTACCAGCCGCCGCCGCCGTTCGACCGCGAGTACCCAACACGTCCGTACGACGGCGAGGTCGCAGCCACTGATGCGGCGCTCGCGCCGCTCCTGGACGAGGTGCGCGGGTTGAATCGCGCGACGATCGTCGTCGCCACCGGCGATCACGGCGAAGGGCTCGGCGATCACGGGGAGCAGTCGCATGGGATCTTCGCGTATGAGGCGACGCTGCGTGTTCCGTTGATCGTCGCCGAGCTCGGAGGAACGCAGAGTTCGCAAAGTTCGCAGAGGAACTCTCTTCCTGGTGAAGTCTCGACGGTGTCGGTGAGACATATCGACATCGCGCCGACAATTCTCGATGCAGTCGGCGAGACGGTGCCGTCCGATCTGCCGGGGCGTTCGTTGTTGCCGGCAGCGGAACGTCGCGCGGGATCGGCTTCGCGAACGTCGTATTTCGAAGCGATGGCGGGAATGCTGAATCGCGGCTGGGCGCCGCTGACCGGTGTGATCGCCGATCGCGACAAGTACATCGATCTTCCAATCGTCGAGCGATACGACCTCGCGTCGGATGCGGCCGAAGCGACGAACCTCGCCGGGCGTTCCGCCGAACGCGATCGCACGCTCGCCGCTGCGCTGCGCGCGTTCAACGCATCGCTGCCGGGTGAGCGGCGCCGCGAAGAGCCGGAGGCCGCGGCGCGGCTCAAAGCGCTGGGTTATGTCGCCGGCGATGCGCCGATGAAGACGCGCTTCACCGAAGCCGACGATCCGAAGCGCCTCGTCGATCTCGATGCGGCGATTCACGAAGGGGTCGCGGCGTTCGGCGCCGGCAGACTCGACGATGCGGCGCGGATCTATCGCGAGGTGATCGCGAAGCGGCCGGACATGACGATCGCATATCGTCACCTCGCGTTCGTCGAGTGGGAACGCGGCGACGTGAACGGCGCGATCGATGTCCTGCGTCAGGCGACGGCAGCGGGCGCCGGTCACGCGTCGGTCGTCACGCAGCTCGGCACGTACCTCGCCGAAACGGGACGCGGAGCGGACGCGGTCAAGCTTCTCGAGCCGCTCGCCGCGGATCCCGCGGCCGATCCCGACACGCTGAACGCGCTCGGGATCGCGTACGCGCGCGCGGGGCGCATCGCAGAGGCGCGGCGCACGTTCGATCGCGTGCTGAACGTGACGCCCGACAGCGCGATCCCGCTCGAAAACCTCGGCGTCCTCGCGCTCGGACGCGGCGACCTCGCAGACGCGCGCCGCTACTTCGAACACGCGATCCAGATGGACCCGCGATCGTCACGCGCGCACGCCGATCTGGGCGTGGTGGCGCTGAAGAGCGGCGACCATCGCACGGCGGTCGAGGCGTGGACCGAAGCGGTGCGACTCGATCCGACGAATTACGACGCGCTGTACAACCTCGGAACGACGCTCGCGCGCGACGGCCGGACGGACGCCGCGCGCCCGTACCTCGAACAGTTCGTCCGCACCGCGCCGGCGGCGTTTTACGCAAAAGACATCCGCGAAATCACGGCCTTACTGCAGAGCGGCCGCTGATTCCTCCGTCTCTCTGCTCCTCCGATTCGCGATGATAAAATTCCGGGCAAACACGATGAAACCGCTCATCTGCGCGATGATGTGCGCCGCGGCAATCGCGATCGCGCGCGCGCAGGATCGGGCGCAGCCGCCGACGTTCACCTCCGGTGTCGAGCTCGTGCGGCTCGACGTCCGCGTGACCGATGCCGACGGCCGTCCCGTTCGCGATCTGCGGCAGGACGAGGTGGAGGTCATCGAAGACGGCGAACCCCGTCCCGTCGTGTTCTTCCAGCACGTCGTCGATCCGCAGGAATCGTATGCGGATGTCGCGCGACACACTATTGCCGGCGAGGTGTCGACGAATCAGGGCGCGTTGCGCGGTCATCTCTACCTGCTCTTCTTCGATCAGACGCACATCCAATCCGGAAACGAACAACGCGCGCGGCAGGCGGCGCAGCGTTTCGTCGAACGCTACGTGCGTCCCGGCGACCGCGTCGCGGTATACGGGTTTGGCGGTCCGGGCCCGGAGATTGGCTTCACCGCCGACGTGAAACGCGCCGTCTCCGAGCTGTCCAAAGTCCGTGGTCTTGCCGCGCCGCAGGAGTTCACGTCGCTGGCAGCGATGTCGCGGCTCGAAGCGTTCGAGATTACCCGCGGAGACGATCTCGTGCTGCAGCGCGTCGCGCAGCGGGTCCTCTCGTCGACCGGTCCAACCGATACCGGACGCGCCGCTGCGACGTCGCTCGGAACCGAAGCCACACCCATTACTGCGCTCGTTCTCGAAGACGCTCGAACGATCGCCAATCGCGCCGACGCCGATTCACGACGCACGCTGATGCTCCTCGCCGACGTATTGCGCCCGCTCGGCGCCATCGAAGGGCGCAAGTCGGTCATCTTCATCTCCGAGGGGTTCTACGCCGACAACGTGACGCTCGAGCTCGAGCAGGTGGCCGCGGCCGCGGCGCAGTCCTACAGCGTCATCTACGCGCTCGACGTGAACCGGCGCGATCTCGATCTGAGCGCGAACGAGCTGCCCGGATCGGATCAATTCAAGGCTATTCACGAACAGCTCGAGCCGCTCGGCAGCCTCGCCGCCGAAACCGACGGGATGCTGATCGTCGACGGCAGCGGGCGCGCGGACGAAGTCTTCGCGACGATTGCCGCGCAGTCGCAGGACTACTACATGGTCGGGTTCGTGCCTGGGCCGGCGTCGGAACGAAGCCGTGGCTCGTACCGTCGCGTGACCGTACGCACGCGCCGGGCCGGCAGCCAGGCGAGTGCGCGCACCGGGTTCGTCCTCGGCGACGATCGAACGCGTCTCGAGCGTCATCAGGCTATCGAGCGCGCGATGGCCGCGCCGTTTCCACAGCAGGGACTCCCCGTTCAGTACACGACGTACGTCCTCCGCGGCGCCGCCGCCGGTACGCAGCGCGTCATCGTCAGCCTGTCCGCCGAGTTGCCGTTTGCGGCAAACGATCGCGGTCCGGGCGCCCCCGGCGCCCCCGGTGTCGACGTCGTGTTCGTCGTCCGCTCGGCAAGCGACGGTCACGTCGCGGCGAGCGGGCACGACACGCTGACCCTGCCGGCGCGGCGCGGCGCGCACGGAACGCAAACGACGGCAGCGACCGGCACCTATCACGTGCAGTTCGAGCTTCCGGCGGGCGAATACCTGATGCGCGCCGTCGTGCGCGAACCAGGCGGTCTCGTCGGCAGCGCGGATCGACGGTTCGTCGTGCCTGCGCTCGATGGCCCGTCGATGACGACCGGCGATCTGATCCTGAGCTCGACGCGCGGCGAACTGCCGGTCCGGCCGACGGCGTACATCAACGATGGTCTCAGCGGCGTCATGGATCTGTACGACCGCACATCCGATCGCCTGCGCGCAGCGCAGGTGACCGTCGATCTCGTGCCGATTGGCGATGACGCGTCGATGATGTCCGGACGCTGCGACCTGCAGGACATTCGATCGGTGATCGGCGGCCTGGCGCGAGAAGCGCGCATCGAGCTTCCGCTCCGCGGCGTCGCTGCTGGTATGTACATCGCACGCGCGCGCGTTCGCGTCGGCGCCGAGACGATCGCGGAAGTCGTTCGCGAAGTGGAGATCCGCAACGGTCAGCGGCCGTCAGATGCAGACGAGGCGGACGGCGACGCGTTCGATCCGCGCGAGATCGCAGACGGTGCGGTCGCGCGACATTTTTCGATCGGCGCGTTGGCGCAAAAGACGCAGGCCATCGATCGATTGCGGCACCGCGACTACCCTGCGGCAATTGCCGCGTTCCAGTCAGTGCTCGCGTCGGAACCCGATAACGGCGAAGCGGCGTTCCTGCTCGGCTGGGCGTATCACGGCGCCGGCGACGATCGTCAGGCTATTACGGCGTGGCGCCGCGCGGCATTCGTTGCGCCGACGCTCGTTCCGGCGCATCTCGCGCTGGCCGACATGTTCACGCGCCTCGCGCAACCCGACCTCGCGGTTCAGGCGTTGCGCAGCGGCCTGACAGCGGTCCCCCAATCGCCCGAGCTGCTGGCGTATCTCGCGCACCTCCAGCGGAAATAGAACGCGTGCGCTGCCGCCTGCCGGCCATCTTGATCTCGATCGTCCTCGTCGCGGCGACGGTACCGCGCGCGCAGAACGATCCGCCGAACGTCCTTCTCATCACGATCGACACAGTACGGGCCGATCGCGTCGGCGCGTACGGTTTCGCCGCGGCTCAGACGCCGACCCTCGACCGTCTTGCGCGCGAAGGCGTGCGTTTCGCGGACGCGACGACGCAGGCGCCGCTGACCGGCCCGGCGCATGCGGCCATTCTCACCGGACAATATCCCGCGCGATTGGGAATCCGGGACAACGCGACGACGCCGATCCCCGCCGGCACGTCGACGCTCGCAACGCTGCTCAAGGCGCGCGGCTATCGAACCGGCGGCTTCGTCGGCTCGTTCGTCCTGGCGCCCGAGTTCGGGTTCGCGCAGGGGTTCGACACGTACGACGCGACGTTTCAGGGATTCACGTCCGGCATGAAGCTGCAAGTGCAGCGCCGCTGCGATGACGTTGCGGACGCCGCAGTGAAATGGATCGGCAGCGGAAACCAGCCGTTCTTCGCATGGGCGCATTTCTACGACGCGCACGCGCCCTACGATCCGCCGCCGCCGTTTCGCGCGCGCTTCCGCGCGTCGCCGTACGACGGCGAGATCGCGTACGTAGACAGCTGCATGGCGAAGCTCGTTGGCGCGCTCGAACGCGGCGCACTCCTCGACCGCACGATCGTCCTCGTCGTCGCGGACCACGGCGAGGGACTCGGCGATCACGGCGAAAGCGAGCACGGCATGCTGCTCTACGATTCCGTGCTCCGCGTGCCGTGGATCATGCGGCTGCCGGCTCACGCGTCGGCCGGCGCTGTCGTGAAGGCGCAGGTGCGCGTCGTGGACGTGATGCCGACGGTCGCATTCATCGTCGGCACCGCGGCGCCGAAGGTTGACGGCGAGAACATCGCGCCATACATCGGTGGCGCGCCGCCTCGCGATCCGACGCCGTCGTACGCCGAAACGTTCTACCCGAAGTGGCATTTCGGCTGGAGCGAGTTGAAATCAATCAGAGTCGGCGACTGGAAGTACGTCGACGCGCCGAAGCCCGAGCTGTACGACGAGCGCGCCGATGCACGCGAATTGAAGAATCTGATCGATAGCCGCGGACCGCTGGCCAACGGGTTGTCGCAGGAGCTCGCGAGAGTGCAAGGCTCCCTTGGGCCCGCGGCAAACGCAGAGGCGCCGCAACCGGATCCGGAGACGCTTGCGCGCTTGCGAAGCCTTGGATACGTCGGCGTCGCGGCACCTTCGTCCGGCGCGCGAGGCGCGGATCCCAAGGACATGCTGCCGAAGGCGGAGATGTTTCGCGCCGGCATCAGCCGCGCGCTCGACGCCCTGGAGCACGATCGTCCGGATGCCGCGATTCCCGAGCTGAAGAAACTCATCGAGATCAACGACCGATCGTACGAGCTGCACCTGTTCCTCGGCGATGCATACGCAGCGAAGAAGCAGTGGAGCATGGCGCTCGGGGAATACGCGGCCGCGAAGGTCCTCTATCCGACGAGCGCCGCGCCGCTGATTGCCGAAGCGCGCGCGTACGTCGCAAGCGGCGACCCTGCGAAGGCGCTCGACGCATTGACTCGCGCCAGCGCGCTCGAGCCGCGCAGCGGTGAGGTGGCGCTCGTGCGCGGAATGGTGTACGAACAACAGCGCGACGCCGCTCGAGCGCTCGAACAGTATCAGGCGGCCGTCCAGGCCAACGGATCGGATCCGCGCGCGCGCGTCAGTCTCGCAACGCTCGCGATGAGCATGAACCAGCTCGATCTCGCGCGCGAGCAGTTCGAGACGCTCCTGGCGCTTGGATACCGGCCGTCGCGCATGCACTACGGGCTCGGCAACATCGCGTACGCTCGAGGCGACATGAAGCGCGCCGAAGCGGAGTATCGGTTGTGTCTCAAGCTCGAGCCCGGCTTCGCGCGCGCGAGAGAGGCGCTGGCGAAGATGGGCGTGAGCGTCGCGCCGGCGCCGCCCAAACGATAACGTTAAACTCGGAACCGATCCCAGGGAGGACCGCATGCTGCTGCTCGCCGCCGTCGCCACGTTGATCCTGCAGGCGCCGCAGGCAGTCATCGAGCTCGACACGAGCAAGCTCAAAGGCGATCCGGTGCGCCTCGCGTGGTCGCCGGATGGTTCGGAGTTTTACGTCCAGACGGTCGAACGCGACGGGCACGGCGCCGTGAAAAGCGCGAAGCACTTCATCGTCTCCACTGCCGCGAAGAGTGTCAAAGGCGTCGATGCCGAGCCAACGTGGGCATCGAAGTACTGGACGTGGAAGTCCGGGCAGTCGTCGCCGGCGTCCGCGGCATTGAAGATCGACGTGAGCTCGCGGCAGGAATCGGTTCGCGCGACGGCGGCGCCCACCGGCGGCGCGCTCGCGCGCGGCGGCGGCGCGAATCCGCTCGCCGGAACAACCGCTGAGGACGTCGCGAACGCCACGAATCAGACGCAGCAGTCGACGATCTACGTACTCAAGTTCAAGGCGCTGACGATCGGCGAGTGGACGAACGAACCGGTGACGCCGGGCGTGAACTTCACGTGGGCGCCGGCGCCGCTTCGCATGCTGGCGTTCACGAAACGCGACGCGGGTCCGCTCAGCGTCGTCGATGAAACCGGCCGCAAACAGGACGTGGACGGACCGAAGGCAGCGCTGCTGCCCGCATGGTCCGACGATGGCAAACGGATGGCGTGGCTGGAGCGAAAGGACAAGAAGAAGTACCAGCTGATGATCGCCGACGTCGTCATGGATTGATGGATGCCGCTCGCCTGAAAGGCTCGCGCTACGTGGCTGAAAGGCTCGCGCTACGTGCCTGAAAGGGTTGGGCCAGGAATGCAACCCACCGTCCTTGCCGCGATCGCGACGATTGCAGTTGCTGCGACGATAGCTGCGCAGCAGCCGCCGCCGCCGTCGTTTCGCGCGCGCACGGACCTCGTCGAAATCGAGGTGACCGCGCGCGGCGGCAACGGCGCGTTCGTCAGCAACCTTTCGATCGACGATTTCGAGGTGCGCGACAACGGCGTGCCGCAGCGCATCGATCATCTGCTGCTCAACACGAACCCGCGCGTAAAGCGATCGGCCGCAGATGCCGGTGCGCAGGCGACCACGTCGAATCGCCGCGTGTTCGTCATCGTGTTCGATTCACCTCACCTCACTCCGGGCGGATTCAGGAAGACGCAGGCCGCGGCCCGCACGCTGTTCGACAGGCATTTCATCGACATGGTCGATCTCGGCGGTGTCGTGTCCGATGGGCGCATGGCGGGCAATCGTCTGAGCGCCGATCGAAGCGAGTTGTTGAAAGCGGTGTCGAACGCGAAGCCGGCGTCGAACCGGACGTCTCAAATGATCGAAGAGCGCGAGTGGCCGCGCCTCACGACGATGGAAGCGATTCGCATCGTGGTCAACGACGATCGCGCCCTGTCGAGCCGCGTCGCGACGCGCGCGTGTCAGGACGATCCCGACTTCTGCCGACGCCTCGATCCAGCGCCACTCGTCCGTGAGAAGGCGGTTCGGTTCACAAATGACGCGAGACGCACGTCGGAACGGACGGCGCAAACGCTGAAGGCTCTGCTCGACGGCTTGTCGAACGTCCCCGGACCCAAAACCGTGTTGCTGATGACCGAGGGGTTCATCAGCGAAGAG
>Ga0075434_100003834_pt1 | contig 13451 bp, 9 predicted proteins | sample RhiMethybrSRZTD3_FD_75298 | JGI IMG/M metagenome (GOLD analysis project Ga0075434, IMG submission 75298) | Populus rhizosphere microbial communities from Tennessee, USA - Rhizosphere MetaG P. TD hybrid SRZTD3 | ecosystem: Host-associated > Plants > Roots > Rhizosphere > Soil | place: USA... | reverse complement strand
CCCGAACGCAGCTCGCCCAGGGCCGATTTCAGCTCGCGACGCTCGAGGGCCAGCAGGAAACCGCGAAGGGAAACCTCGCGACGGCGATGGGTCTGCCGGCGAACGCCCGGTTCGAGATTGGAAACGTCCAGGCCAGCGACACGGTTGCCCGGATTACCGCGTCGGTCGATTCGCTCGTGAACGCGGCGATCGTTTCACGCCCCGAAGTCGCAGAGGTCCGTGCCGAGGCGGCCTCGCTTGCGGCGGCCGTTCGTGTCGCGCGGTCGGCGGGGTACCCGGCGCTCACGCTCAGCTCCACCACCAGCTCGATCCAATCCACCCAGAGCGGCGTCAGTCCGCGGAACGGCCAGCTCTTCCTCGGCGTGCAGATCCCGATCTTCAACGGGTTCGCTCGGCAGTATGACGTCCGTGGCGCGCGCGAAGACTACGAGGCCGGACTGGCCCGCCTCGCATCCACGCGCCAGCAGATCACGGCGCAGGTCTTCGCTGCGTACTCGGGCCTCACGACCGCCAACGAGCGCGTGCGGTCGGCACGCGAGCTGCTGTCCGCCGCGCGCCAGTCGGCGGATGTCGCGTTAGGCCGGTACCGAGAGGGCGTGGGAACGATCGTCGACCTGCTGCTCGCGCGCAGCGCGCTGGCCACCGCGCGCGCCGAAGACATCCAGGCCCGTTGGGAATGGCGCATCGCGCTCGCACAGCTCGCGCACGACACCGGTCTTCTGACGACGACCGGCCGCACTCTGATCCCTCTCTCGACCGAAAGCTCGAACGACCGACGATGAGATATATGCACTGCCTCGCGGCGATTGCGCTCGCCGCGTGCACGAGGTCGAACGCCGCGCGACCGCCGGCAGCTACGCCGGTTCGTGTGGCGAAGGCGACCCGCATCAACGCGCCGATATCCCTGGCCGCGAGCGGCGTGGTGGAACCCATGCAGACCGTCGCGATCACGACGCTCGTGACTGGCGCGCTGCTCGACGTCGCGTTCCGCGAGGGCGACTTCGTGAAGGCGGGCGACCTGCTCTTTCACATCGATCCGCGACCGCTCGAAGCGGAGGTGGACCAGACTCGCGCGACGCTCGCGCGCGATGAGGCGCAGCTCACGGCGGCGAGGAACGACGACGCGAGATACCAGACGCTTGCCGCGAAGGGATACGTCACGCAGTCGGACGCCGACCAGCATCATGCCGCCGCACTCGCCGACGCCGCGATCGTCAACGCAGACCGCGCGACGCTTCGCAGCGCGCTGCTCAACCTCGAGCACGCGACGATCCGTGCGCCGATCTCGGGGCGCACCGGCAGCCTGATCGTCAGGCCCGGCAACATCGTGAGCCCGGGCGGCGGAGCGCTCGTGGTCATCAACCAGCTCAAGCCGGTGCTCGTACGCTTCCCCGTGCCGGATCAACAGTTCCCGGCCGTCCAGCGCGCCGTTGCCGCTCATCCGCTGCTCGTGCGGGCGGCATCGAAGGACACTGCGGACGCACCGGAGCTGGGCCAGCTCACATTTCTCGACAACGCCGTGGACTCGCTCACCGGCATCGTGACGGCCAAGGCGACGTTCCCTAACGAGAACAGCCGGCTGTGGCCCGGCGAGCTGGTGTTTCTCGACGTGCAGCTCGACGTTCGCAAGCACGTGCTCGCGATCCCGACACCGGCGATCCTGCCGGGCCAGGATTCGAGCTACGTCTTTGTCGTCGGCGCGAACAACGTGGCTGCGACGCGCATAGTGGCGACCGGTCCGGAGGTCAACGGCATGACGGTCATCGACCGCGGCCTTCAGGATGGCGAGGTCGTGGTCGTGGATGGCCAGTCGCGGCTCAACCCCGGCGCCCGCGTCTCCGTGCTGCGGGAGAGCGGCGACACCGCACGCACGCGAACGGTCTCCACGCAGCCTGTGGGCGCGGCCGCCCAGTAGTGAGCTCCCGGCAATGAGCTTTTCCGAGCTGTTCATCCGCCGCCCGGTCATGACGATCCTTGTCATGGTCGGCATCATCGTCTTTGGCGTCGTCGCCTACCGAACGCTGCCCATCAGCGACTTGCCGACTGTCGACTACCCGACGATCAACGTCAACGCGAGCCTCGCCGGCGCGAGCCCGGAGACCATGGCCGCGGCTGTCGCCACCCCGCTGGAGAAGCAGTTCTCGACGATCGCGGGCATCGACAACATGACGTCGTCCTCGACGTTAGGCTCGGTGTCGATCACCCTGCAGTTCACGCTCGACCGGGACATCGACGCCGCCGCCCAGGACGTCCAGGCCGCCATCGCCAAGACGCTGCGCCAGCTGCCGACAGGCATCATCCCGCCGTCGTACCAGAAGACGAACCCCGCCGCGGCGTCGATCATCCTGTTTGCGCTCACGTCCAGCACCGTTCCGATCCAGCAGCTCGACGAAACGGCCGAGACGACGATCGCGCAGCGGCTGTCCACAATCGATGGCGTGGCGCAGGTACAGGTGTTCGGCGCAGCAAAATACGCCGTCCGCGTGCAGGTCGATCCCGTCGCGCTTGCCTACCGCAAGATCGGCATCGACGAAGTGGCCAGCGCGATCAACTCGCAGAACGTCAACCAGCCGACCGGCGTGCTGTGGGGCCCGAAGACCGCGTACACGCTGCAGGCGAACGGCCAGCTCAACGACGCGGCCGGATTTCGTCAGCTGAGTGTCGTGTACCGCAACGGCGCCGCCGTCCGGCTCGACATGTTAGGCAGGGTCCTCGACGACATCGAGAATAACAGGAGCGCGAGCTGGTACAACGGCGCTCGCTCCATCGTGCTCGCCGTGCAACGACAGCCCGGCACCAACACCGTCGCCGTCGCCGAGCGGGTACAGGCCGAGATGGACCGGCTCACGTCGCAGATTCCGAACGGAATTCACGTTAATACCCTGTTCGACCGGTCGCAGGGCATCAAGGAGTCGGTTCAGGATGTGAAGTTCACGCTGCTGCTGACGCTCGCGCTGGTCGTGATGGTCATCTTCCTGTTTCTCAGGAACCTCTGGGCGACGGTCATCCCGAGCCTCGCGCTGCCAATGTCGCTCCTCGGCGCCTTTGGCGTGATGTCGCTGCTCGGCTACAGTCTCGACAACCTGTCGCTCATGGCGCTGACGCTGGCGGTGGGATTCGTCGTCGATGATGCCATTGTGATGCTCGAGAACATCGTCCGGCATCTCGAGATCGGGAAACCACCGATGACCGCGGCAATCGATGGCGCGCGCGAGGTCGGATTCACGATCGTGTCGATGACGCTGTCGCTCACGGCCGTCTTCATCCCGATCATCTTCCTGCCCGGCATCATCGGGCGGCTCTTTCGCGAGTTCGCGATCACGATCGCGGCGGCGATTCTCGTTTCGGGCGTCGTGTCGCTCACGTTCACGCCAATGCTGTCGAGCCGGTTTCTCCGCGAGCACGGCGAGGTGAAGCACGGGCGAATGTACAACGCGACCGAGCGCGCGTACGACTGGATGCTGGACATCTACAAGCGGACGCTCGACTGGGCGATGCTGCACCGCGGGCTCATGATGGTTTTGTCGGTGCTGGTGCTGGTGGGCACCGGGATCCTGCTCAAGCTGGTACCGACCGGATTCATCCCGACGCAGGACACGGGCACGATCAACATCACGACCGAGGCAGCGCAGGGGACGTCGTTCGAAGACATGGTGAAGCGGCAGCGACAGGTCGCCGACATCGTGCAGGCGGACCCTAACGTGGAAGCACTCATGTCCACCGCTGGCGGGTCCGGTGGTGGCAACTCGGCGGCGAACACCGGCCGGCTACAGGTGACGCTCAAACCGCGCGACGAGCGCGTGGACGTCAACGAGGTCGTGGCCGAGATGCGCCGCAAGCTCGCGCGGCTCGCGGGGCTCACGGCGTATCCGCAGATCCCGCCGGCGATCCAGATCGGCGGACGGACATCGAAGAGCCAGTATCAGTTCACGATGCAGGGCTCCGATGTGGCGACGCTGTATCCGGCGGCGGCGAAGCTCATCGACGCGGCGCGTCACTCCAGCAAGCTGCAGGACGTCACGAGCGATCTTCTGCTGAACAACCCGCAGGTCAGCGTGAAGATCGATCGCACGCGCGCAGCCACGTTCGGCGTGAGCGTCGATCAGATCGAATCGACTCTGTACGACGCATATGGGTCTCGGCAGGTGTCCACGATCTACACGCCGAGCAACGAGTACTTCGTCATCCTCGAGCTGCTGCCGCAGTACCAGCAGGACATCGCGGCGCTCGATCTGCTCTTCGTGAAGTCGAGCACCGGACGACTCGTTCCGCTCAGCACACTCGCCACGCTCCAGAAGTCATCGGGCCCCGTAGCGGTCAACCACTCCGGCCAGTTGCCATCGGTCACGCTGTCGTTCAACCTCGCCGACGGCGTTTCGCTGGGTGAAGGAACGGCGGAGGTACAGCGGCTCGCCGCGCAGAACCTGCCGAGTGGCCTGACGACAGGGTTTTCGGGAACGGCGCAGGTGTTCCAGTCGACGCAGGCCGGTCTCATGGTCCTGGTCGTGCTCGCCGTGTTCGTGATCTACGTCGTGTTAGGCATCCTCTACGAGAGCTTCATCCACCCGCTCACGATCCTCTCCGGCATTCCGTTCGCCGCGTTCGGCGCGCTGCTCGCGCTCCTCGTCTGCCATGTGGAGCTCAGCGTGTTCGCGTTCGTCGGCATCATTCTCCTCATCGGGATCGTGAAGAAGAACGCGATCATGATGGTGGACTTCGCGCTCGAGGCGGAGCACAGGGAAGCGCTGCCGGCAGCCGAATCCATCGTGCAGGCGGCGCACGTGCGGTTCCGGCCGATCATGATGACGACGATGGCGGCGCTCGTCGGCTCGCTCCCGGTCGCGATGGCCACGGGCGCGGGCGCGGAGTCGCGCCGTCCTCTCGGCATTGTCGTCGTGGGCGGGCTCCTTTTCTCGCAGCTCATCACGCTGTATATCACGCCGGTCATCTATACCTATTTGGATCCGGTCAACCGGCGCGTTGAAAAGCAGCTCGCGCGCGAGGAAGCGGTAGCCGAAGGGAGTTTGGCTCCAGCGACGTAACACCCGAACACGAGAGGCCTGCGCATGGCCGCGACGACCATCGTTGACGAAGGTGCCGCCGCGGTATCCCCCGAAGCGCAATCGGGGTTGGACCCATGGACGCGGGCGGAGCTCCCTGAGCCGCCGAACCCGCGCGGTCTCGGCTGGTTCTCCGTCGTCGGGCCCGGTGTCATCGTGCTCGGTGCGTCGATTGGCAGCGGTGAGTTTCTGCTCGGGCCCGCGGTTTTCGTCCGGTATGGGCTCTCGCTGCTCTGGGTGACGGCCGTCGCGGTGTTCCTACAGGCCGTGTTCAACACGGAGCTCATGCGGTACACGATCGCGACCGGGGAGCCGATCTACACGGGCTTCATGCGAACCCGGCCCTCGTCGACATTGTGGGGCTGGTTCTACGTGATACTCCACTTGCTGCAATTGGGGTGGCCGGCGTTTGCCGCGACTGCGTCGTACGCGATCTACTTTCTGGCGGCGCGACGGCTCGCCGAGCCTAACGATCCGATGGTCTACCTGATCGGCGTCGGAACGTTCCTCGCCTGCGTGGCCATCCTGCTCGTGGGGCGCCGCATCGAACGCACGCTGGAGCTCCTGAACTGGCTCCTCGTGGTGTGCATACTCGGAGGGTTCGTCGTCCTCGCCGCGATATTCGTGCGAGGCGAAACGTGGGTGGCGGCTGCAGCGGGGCTGTTCGGATTCGACTGGACGAGTCGCGAGCTCGCGCTGCTGCCGGCTGGCGCCGATTACTTTCTCCTCGGCGCGCTCGTTGCGTACTCCGGGGCTGGTGGCGTGGGCAACATCCAGCTGTCGAACTGGGCCCGCGACAAGGGCTATGGGATGGGAACGCGCGCGGGCTACATCGCGTCCGCTGTTGGCGGTGATGCCGTTCAGCTCGCGCCCACGGGCTTCATGTTCCCGCCCGACGCCGAAAACCAACGTCGCTGGCGCGGATGGTGGCGCATCGTTAGGGCGGACCAGTGGGGAATCTTCTTCGTTGGTGCGATCCTCGGCATGGTGTTGCCGGCGGTGATCTACGTGACGTTCCTCCCCCAAGGCTCGGACATACGAGGGATGGGGATCAGCGCGGCGCTCGCGTCGGCCGTCGGCACGAGATCCGGTCCGCTGCTCGCGGGCGCGATTGCGTTCCTCGGCGCGTGGATACTGTTCAAGACGCAGCTCGACAACGTGGACGGTATGGTCCGCGCGATCACCGATGTGCTCTGGACGGGGAGCCGGCGGGTCAGAGCGTGGCGAGGTGGCGACGTGCGCGCGGTGTACTACACGTTGCTCGTCACCCTGGCGCTCTGGGGGGTCGTCGCGTTGCGACTCGCGCAGCCCATCGTGCTTTTGCAGATCGGAGCGAACATCGCTGGCGTGGTCTTCGTCGTCGCGTCGCTCCATCTCCTCTACGTGAACACGCGGCTATTGCCGCGCGAGCTTCGTCCGCCGATGTGGCGACGCGTGACGCTCGTGGCGATGGCGATCTTCTACGGATTCTTCGTTGTACTCTCCGCGAGCAGCCTCTCATGATTGCCTTCCCCTCCTCGAGCTTCATTTGACCACGGAGGTCACGAGGGTCACGGAGAATTGTTCACGGTTTTCTCAGTGACCTCTGGGTTCGAATTTCTTTCCCTGTCGCCCATCCCGAACATCAACACACCATCAATTCGGCGGTAAGCCAAGGTACACTCGTCGTTTTCGCGGACAGCGCGCATGCATGTCGCATGCGCTCCCACCTGATAGTGACCGCGCTCGGGCTCGTCGCATTGTCCGCCACCACCGCGAAGGCCCAGAGCGAACCGAAGTGTCACCGATGCCTCAACGGCTTCCGGTTCATGCCGTCGAGTGTCGTCGACGACCCGTTCGCCACGACGTTCTTCCAGAACTCGACCGGCGGAGGCTCGGCCGCCAACTTCAAAGTCCCCGTGCGCAACCTGGCGGGCGACACGCTCACGTCCCTGAGCGGCAACGTCGGCTTCCTGCTCGTCGACTTCGAGTATCAACAGGCGATCGCCAAGTGGCTCGCGCTGCGCGTCAGCGCGGGCGGCATCGGCCGACTCGGCACGAGCATCCCGTCGCTCGTCGCGACTGGCGTGTCCGCGGCGTTCGGCGCGGCGTTCGGGGCGACTGTCCCGATCGTGACTCGGTCGAACTTCATCGTGTCGGCCGTCGCTGACTTCCGGAGCAACACACAGTACGACGTCGACCCATTTGGATTCGCCGAACAGGTGGCCGACAGTATGTACGATCCGGAGTCGAAGTCAGGGGCTCTGCTCAGTAGCTACCCCGTGAATCGCTGGTCCGTCGGCCTCCGTGGGGCGTGGGGGATCGCGCCGTGGGTCGGTGTGAGCGGCGAGCTCGAGCCTGGTGGGGCACACGAAAACTCCGCGAACAAGTCGCTCACGACGTACGGCGCACTCGTCGGCTTCGACTTCGCCAAACGCCACGAAGCCCCGATCGGGTTGTCGCTCGGTTATCGAGGACAGAGCGGCTCGGGCAAGACCGGGAACATCGCGGGAGGGTATCGCACGGTTCAAGGCGGGGTGTACTACACCGGCCGACCCGACTTCCAGATTGGGTCGGACATTTTCTGGTCGAAGATCGCCGTTGCGAGTGACGGCCAGGACCTCGACGGCGTCCAGTTCCGCCTCGTGACGCGAATCGACTTCTAACCGGCCCGGCCCGGAGCGTATGATCGGTCGTTAGGCATCCCGTCCGCGTCTCGTCGCCGGCGCGCCCTTCTGCTGATCGACCCGCGCATGAGCCACCGCTCGCAGGGCTGTGACGAAGCGCTCCCGCACGGGTGACTTGTCGCCACGGCGCCACGCGGCCGACATCTCCATCCCGACGGACAGCGCGCGCACCGACCGATACACAACGCCGGGACTCTGAAAGCTCGTGAGTGACCGCGGCACGAACGCGAGTCCGACGCCCGCGCCGACGAGGCTCGCGAGCGTGTGCCACGCCGTCGCCTCCTGGACGACGCGCGGGTTGAAGCCGGCCGCGCGGCAGCTCGCGATGATGTCGTCATAGAGACGCGGCGCGTCGGTGCGCGGGAAGAAAACGAACGGCTCCGCGGCGAAGGCGCCGAGTGCGACGCGGGTCTGGCTCGCGAGCCGATGCGTGCCAGGGACGGCGGCGATCATGCGATCGGCGTACACGAGCTCCACGTGGAGCAGCCGGTCCGCGTCCGCCGGCACGCTGTGAAGAAGCCCAAGGTCGATGCGCCCTTCGCGGAACGCATCGGCCTGGGCGTGGGCGTCCATCTCGAAGAGCGAGATGCCGATGTTCGGCAAGTGCATGCGGAAGAAGCCGAGCACCTCGGGTAGCACACGCGCGTAGGTGGCGGCTTCGACGAAGCCGACGCGCAACCGTCCGATCTCTCCCCGTGCCGCGCGCTCGGCGGTGCGCAGCGCGCGCGCCGCTTGGGCCAGCGTGAGACGCGCTTCCGGGAGAAACGCGCGCCCGGCCGGCGTGAGCTCCACGCCGCGCGCGACACGCTCGAACAGCGGCGTGCCGACCTCGCGCTCGAGATCGCGGATCTGTCGCGAGAGCGGCGGCTGCGCGATGTGGAGCCGCGCCGCAGCTCGGCCGAAGTGGAGCTCCTCGGCGACGGCAACGAAGTATCGGAGGTGGCGAAGTTCCATACTCGTAAGGTATCACCGCTCACCAAAGATGTATTGGACTGCCGGCCCGGGATCCCGTTTCATTACAGGTGTCCATACATGACGGAGAAGAAGAGAGGAAGCATGGGTACGTTAGGCAGGAACGAAGGGGGGCGCATATGAAGCCCTACCTGCTGGTCAGCGATTTCGACCAGACGCTGAGCTTCAACGATTCGGGCCGCCTGTTGAGCGAGCTCCTGGGCATCAGCGGGTTCGACGACCGGGTCGCGGGGCTATCACGACTTAACCTCGTACAGGAAGGGGCCGAGCTCGCCTACCTGATCCGGCACGACCCCGAGTTCAGACGCGTACGGCGCGACGACCTCATCGAGGTCGGCCGGCGCATCCGACTCAAGCGCCACATCGGCGACCTCGCGCGCGTGCTGGCCGAGGGCATCGACGGGTACCGCTTCGAGATGCACGTCGTCTCCGCAGCGCCCGAGGAGGTGGTGCACTCCGCGCTCGAGGGGGTGCTCCCGCGCTCGCACATTCGTGGCACGAAGTTCACCTACGCGCCCGGCACCGGCGAGATCGAATCCATCTCGCGCGTCGCGTCCGGTTACGGGAAGGTCGAAGCCGTCGACGAGCTGCGTATCGCGCTCGGGTTGCCGCAAGATCGCGTCGTCTACGTTGGCGATGGCAGCTCGGACCTCCACGTCATGTTGCACGTCAACCGCGGCGAAGGCCTGACCATCGCGGTGTCGCAGGCGCGGCGGATCAGCGAGATCGCCAGGCGCACGGTGATGAGTGACGATGCGCTGAGCGTGTTGGTTCCTGTTCTGGAGGAGGTGGCCGGATATGGAGCTCCGGAGATCCGGATGCTCTTCGATCGTCACGGGTTCGTAATTCAGGAATGGGAGAAGGTTCGGACCGATTGGCTCACGGTGCGTGAGCACGCGGCGGCGGAGCAGCAGCCTCCCATGGCCGCGGTAGCGTAGAGTGACCATGACTGGAACGGTTGCATCCATTGGCGACATCGCGTTAGGCGCCACCGGCGCCACCGAGCGGCGCCTCCGGCTGGCGCGCTCGTCGGTCGCGGCGATCTTCTTCATCAACGGCGCGGCTACGGCGAACTGGCTCGTCCGCATCCCGGCGGTGCAGGCGAAGCTCGGGCTCAGCAAGGGCGCGCTGGGTGTCGCGCTTCTGGGCGTCGCGGTGGGTGCGCTCCTGGCCATGCCGCGTGCGGGTCACCTCGCGGCCCGCTTCGGCAGTCGGCCGGTGACGCGCGTTGCCGCCGCGATTTTCGGGGTGACCCTGCTCCTGCCAGCGCTCGCCTCGAACACGGTCATCCTGGTGCTCGCCCTGGTGGCGCTCGGGGTCGGCCACGGGGCGCTCGACGTCGCCATGAACGCGCAGGCGTCGACGGTGGAGCGGGCGTACGGTCGACCGATCATGTCCAGCTTCCACGCACTGTGGAGCGCTGGTGGCCTCGTCGGGTCGGCCACGGGTGGCGTCGTGGCCCAACACGGGATCGGCCCGGCCACGCATCTGGTCCCGACCGCGCTCGTCGCGGGGGTGCTGGCACTGCTCGTCACCGGCGGAATGCTCCCGGCTTCCGCGGACGTTGACACGGGAGAGGCCGCGCCGGCCCGCCCGCGCGGAATCCTGCTGACGTTAGGCACAATGGCGTTCTGCGTGCTGCTCGGCGAGGGGGCCATGGCCGACTGGAGCGCGCTGTACCTGCGCGACGTCACCGGCGCGACGCCCGGCGCCGCGGCCGCCGGCTACGCGGCATTCTCGCTGGCGATGGCGTCGGGGCGCTTCGCCGGAGACGCTCTGACGCTCCGCTTCGGTGCGATGCCGCTGGTTCGCGGCGGCGGCCTGCTCGCCGCGTTAGGCCTCGGCCTCGCGCTCGTCGCAGGGAGTTCCTGGGCCGCGATCGTCGGGTTCGGGGCGGTCGGCGCGGGGTTCTCCGTCGCGTTCCCGCTCATGCTCGCCAAGGCCGGCTCGCTCCCCGGGACCACGCCGGGGACCGCGATCGCGACAGTGTCGGTGTTCGGCTACACCGGCTTCCTCGCCGGTCCGCCCCTCATCGGGTTCGTCTCGCAGGCAACGAACCTTCGCGGCGGCCTGTTGGTGGTGGTGCTGTCGAGCCTCACAGTGGCGGCGCTGGCGGATGGGTTCCGGAGCTCCGAGCATCGTGGCGGCGCCAAGCCTTCTTCGGAACTGCCATGACGCGGATAAAGCCGAAACTGCCGGATCCGGCTTTGCAATGAAGCTGGCTCGCCTAACGAGCGAGGATTGAGAATCCCCGGGGCCGTTCTCAAGAAAACCAGGCTCGTTGTGCGAGACGCCCGATCCCTCAGGCAGTATCCGGTATCTTCCGCACGATCCGTTTCATCGTTCTTCCGGCCTTCGGTTGCGAAACGCGATGCCTGCGTTGGAACGATGCAACCGGAGTCTGACCCCAACGAAGCGTTCTATTGCACCGTCACCGACCCGGTCATCCCCGGATGGCGCGTACAGTGATACGGGTACGAGCCTGCGGTGCCGAACGCGCGCGTGTAGCCGCCTGAAGACTGGTCAGCCGACTTCTGGCCGTCGTCGAACGTGACGTTGTGGACGTCAGCTCCCGCGGCCCACGTCCACGTCACGGTGCTCCCCGCCGGCACCGTCGTGGCCGACGGGTCGAACACGTTGTTCCTGACCGTGACCTGCTTCGACGTCGAGCCACCAGGATTGTTGTTGCTGGGTCCCGAGCCATAGCTGCCACCGCTCCCGCCGCACCCGGCGCCGGCCACGACAACCGCCGCGAGCAATATCAAGGATTGATTTCGCATGCGCCTCCGCCTCCCACTAAGGGTTACGCGGCCTTCGCCGCCTGAAGGCCAAAGTTCAATCGGCCGCGGAACTCGCGGCTCAGCAGGTACATCGCGAGGGCAAGCTGCACAATCACTGCCGCAACGGACAAATACCATATGGTACTGAGTTTGAAGCCCGGCAGCCTCGACAACACGACGACCGGGATGCTGATCAGCAGGATGCGCACGGCCGATGCGATCAACGACGGCATCGTGTTGCCCATCGCCTGGAACATGCTCGACGCGACGAAGATCAGTCCCGACGCCACGTAGTTCCACGACACGATCCGGAGGTACTCCACACCCACCGCGATCACCGCCGGGTCGCTGGAGAAGATGCCAACGAGCGTCGTCGGTGCGATGTGCGACGCGAGTGCGAACAGCACCATCACAGCGGTCGCCATGAGCGACGCATCCTTGAAAGTCGCCTTCACACGATCGGGAATCCGGGCGCCGAAGTTCTGTCCCGCCACCGGCGCAACCGCGAAGCCTAACGCGACGACCGGCATGAACCCCGCCTGCACGATCCGCTGGCCAATCCCGAACCCCGCCTGCGCCGCCGCGCCGAACGGACGCGTGACCGCGTACACCACGCCGAGGTACACGGCCATCATCCCGAACTCGAAGCCCGCCGGCAGCCCGATCGCCAGCATGCGCCGCCATTCGGCAAGCTTCGGCCGCCACAGCGCGGTGTCGAAATGCAGGTACGAATCCTTCCGGAAGAAGTAGCTCGTGAACCACACACAGGCGATCACGATCGAGATGAGCGTCGACACCGCCGCGCCCGCGACGCCGAACGGCCGCCCCGTTCCCCACCCGAAGATCAGGAACGGCGCGAGCACCATATTGATGATCACGCTCGCCGTGGACACGATCATCCCGGGCTTGAAGTTGCCGGTCGCTCTGAGCGCCGATCCCATCGCGATCAGCGCGAACTGCAGCGCGAGCGCCGGGATGAACCAGACCAGGTACGCGTCCGCCAGCCTCGCCGTCTCGGCGTCGGCGCCCATCGCGGCGGAATACGGGGCGCGCAACAACAGGCCCAGGATGAGAAAGACCGCGCCGGCAACCATCGACAACACCTGCGACTGGTTGAACAGGAACTTGGCCAGGACGTGATCCTTCCGCCCGACCGCGTGCGACACCACCGTCGTCGTCCCGACGCCGAGCATCTGCGTGAGTGCCAGCACGATGAAGCTCAGGTTCCCGGCGACGCCGACCGCCGCCACCGCCTCCGTGCCGAGGCGCCCCACCCAGTACAGGTCGATCAGGAAGTACAGGGTCTGGAACACCATCGTGACGAGCATGAAGCCCGTCGTCTTCAACAGGTGGCGTGTGAGTGGACCCGTGGTGAGATCCTGCATTCGCTCTCCATTGTTAGTGAGAAAGGAGAATTGGGGACTGGGGACATCGGGACTGGGGACTCGGCCGGGAACCCTCTACCGCCTACCAAGCCTCCCGCGAGTAATAGCCTCCCGGCCGAGTCCCCAGTCCTCGGTCCCTAGTCCCGGTCCCGATGCCTAACGACCGAGCCGCGACAGCGCGAACTGAACGGCCAGGTCCGTGGTGCTCCAGAGCTGCACGTCCGCCCCACTCCCATAGCGAATCGCGACGACCTCGTTGCCGCGCGGAGCATAGCTCCACAGCTCGCTCCGGAACCCCGACGACTCCACGGCGTGACGCACCGTGGTGATCGCCTGGCGCATCTCCCGCACATACGTCGGGTTGCCCGACGAAGCGGCCGTCACCGCCGACACGTGCCTCGCCGCGCCGAGCAGGAACAGGTTGACCTCTCGGCCCCACACGACGTAAGGGCTGTGGTACCGATCGCGGTCGAAGGCGCGCCAGACCGCGGGCGTGGCATAAGCGTCGTTCGCGACCACGGGGCCCACACGCTCGATGAGCAGCCCCACGGGGTACGCCCGCACGAACAGCCGGACGTCGCGCAGCGC
>Ga0075434_100003833_pt1 | contig 13452 bp, 10 predicted proteins | sample RhiMethybrSRZTD3_FD_75298 | JGI IMG/M metagenome (GOLD analysis project Ga0075434, IMG submission 75298) | Populus rhizosphere microbial communities from Tennessee, USA - Rhizosphere MetaG P. TD hybrid SRZTD3 | ecosystem: Host-associated > Plants > Roots > Rhizosphere > Soil | place: USA... | reverse complement strand
GGCGACCCGCTGCTGCTGTCCGCCGGAGAGCTCGGCCGGCTTGTGGCTCAGCCGATCCTCGAGTCCCGTCGTCTTCACGACCTCGTCGAACCACGCTCGGTCGACGTCGCGGCCGGCGATGTCGAGCGGCAGGGTGATGTTCTCGCCCGCCGTCAGCGTGGGGATCAGGTTGAAGGCCTGGAACACGAACCCGATCTTGTCCCTCCGCAGCTGCGTCAGCTGTCGCTCGGAGAGCGTGGTGATGTCGACGTCGCCGATGAAGATGCGTCCCTCGGTCGGGGTGTCCAGCCCTGCCATGCAGTGCAGGAGCGTCGACTTCCCCGAGCCCGACGGGCCCATGATCGCCGTGAAGCCGCCGCTCGCGAAGTCCAGCGTGATCCCGCGGAGGGCTTCGACGGTGGCGTCCCCGGAGCCGTAGACCTTGCGGAGCCCCTCGGTCCGCGCGGCGACGGTCGTGACGGTCTGTGACATACGGGCATCCTCCTCGGTCGGCAGCGACGGGCCGGGCCGCGCCGCCCGCAGACTAGCAACGGGGATGTGAACGACAGGTGTCCGTCGTGTCGGAGGCCTGCGAAGGGATACGCCGGGTCGGTGGGCGCGGCTGGGTTCGAACCAGCGACCTCTCGCGTGTGAGGCGAGCGCTCTCCCGCTGAGCTACGCGCCCGGGAGTGGCCTCACGATAGCAACAGCCCCCCAAAGGCGACGGCGGCACGTGCCCGCGTCGTGCCGCCGTCAGGTCCAGGCGAGGCCCGGACCCGCGAAGTCTCGCACGGTGCCGTGAACGGAAGCAAGACCTCACATCTGAGGCGGTCGGATGGTTCTCACAGGGGTAGCATGTGGCCCGTTCGAACCACGGGAGGCGGGATGCTGGCGACCTGGCAAACGTTCATGAACAGCGTCATCTCGCACTTCCCCCCCAAGCTCCAGCACCCGGTCGAGATCCTGATCTACTTCGCGATCCTGGGCGCGATGGCGGTGATCCCGCTGCTGCTGTGGCTCGGTTGGTCGGTCGCAGCCACCGACCTCGACGACAAGAGCTGACGACTACCGGCCGCCCGACGCCGGGCAGCCCTCGTACGCGATGCCTTGCGTGAGCTTCCACCCGCCGAGGTGCCGGTCGTAGGTCAGGCGGCCCCCGCCGAAGCAGCCGTCAGGCCGGAGGTCGCGCCACGCCCAGCCCACCTTCGCCGTTTGGTCCCCGAAGCGGACGGGCGCCAACACCCAGACGACACCGCGCGTGGCCTGGTGCACCCACTCGATGGGCCGGCGGGCGGCCTTCGTGATCGCGCGCTGCAGCGCCGGCTTGATCGGGACACAGTGGCGCTGTCGGTCCGGGTTCCGGCAGAGCTCGTCGAGGACCTGGACCGAGCGGTGACCGTGTCCGAGCACGCCCGCGTCGAACGCCGCCTCGGCGTGGACGCCTCGCCCGTGGATCACGTCCGCCGACGCGGGCGAGGCGCTCAGAATGAGTACGACGGAACAGACCGCGACGGGGATGGGCCAACGCACGGGAGAACCCTCTCAGGACTTGGCGTCGGATGCAACGGTCCGAAGGTCGCGGAAGGGTGACTTTCGGCGCCGTCGAACGTCCGCCGGCCGTTCGCCGACCGCCGTGGACGGCGGGTCCGGCGGGTGGGGTCCATACACTTCACCGACGTGAAGATCGGTGTCGTCGTGCTGGCCGCGGAGGTGGACGGCGTCGACGGCACGATGCCGTCATGGCAGGACGTTCGTTCGCCCTCGCCGCCGAGGCATACGGCTTCGACTCCCTGTGGATGTTCGACCACTTCTTCAACCGAAGCGACGACGGGCGCACCGAGGGCATGTTCGAGTCGTGGACGATCCTGTCGGCGCTCGCACCGATCACGGACCGGATCGGGCTGGGGACGCTCGTGATGTGCGGCACGTTCCGCAACCCGGCGCTGCTCGCGAAGATGGCCACGACGCTCGACGAGGTCAGCTCGGGCCGGCTGATCCTCGGGCTGGGCGCCGGTTGGCACGACGCCGAATACCACGCGTTCGGGTACCCCGTCGATCACCGCTACACCCGGTTCGCCGAGATGGTGGAGATCGTCCGTTCGCTGCTCGACGGCGAAGTCGTCACGTTCGAGGGACGCTTCCATCGGGCGAACGACGCAGTCCTGGCACCGGCTCCTCGCCGACGGATCCCGATCATCATCGCCGGCGACGGCGACCGCATGCTGCGGCTCACCGCGCGCGCCGCGGACGCTTGGAACGCGAGTTGGTTCGGCGCGCCCGATGAGGCGCTCATGAACGCGCTGACTTCCTTCGACCGTGTGCTCGAGGCCGAGGGACGGGATCCGTCGACGATCGAGCGAACGGTGGGCGTCAGGATCCGTGATCCCTCGGTGCCGTTCGACGAGGCCGACGAACCGGCCTTCCGCGGCTCAACCGAAGAGATGGCGCAGATGTTCGACCGGTACGCGGAACTCGGGGTCGATCATCTGATGCTGGAGGTCGGACCGAAGACGAGCGCCGCGCTCGACCGGGTCGCCGAGGCGATGACGCGTCATCGAGCCTGATGCGCCGCCGGCGCCGCCGCCGTGAGGGAGCCGAGCTTGCGGTCGAGATGCGTCCCGTACTTGAATGGACGCATGCGCGGATCCTCCCGGCCGCGGGTGCGTCGTCCCCGTCGAACGACCTCGTGGCGACGAGCCGTCGTCGTCGGGATCGGTCTGGTCGTCCTCCAGGTGCCGATCGTGGCGTGGAGCGCCACCGGTGAGGCGAACGTGGCGGCGACGACCATTGGCCTGCCGGCGCCGATCGCCTGCGACAACTCCGTCGGCAACTGCTGGCGGCCGTCGGTCAAGGCACGCTGGCAGTACCAACTCCAGGGATCACCCAACCCGAAGGGCGGATGCCTCCACAAGAGCACGGGCTTCATCAACATCGGCGTGACGGGAACGTCCTTCGCCACCGGGAGGACCGTCGCACCGACCGTGTTCGATATCGACATCTTGCAGGACGGCAAGTGCTATTCGCCGCAGGACTACTCGGTGTTGAACTACGCCGCCGTCGACGCGATCCACGTTCGCGGCGCGAGGGTGGTCGGCTACATCGATGCCGGAACGGCGGAGACGTGGCGGCCTGACTTCCCGGAGATGCAATCGTTCGACCAGAGCTGCGACGGCTGCCTGTTCGGGAACCCGCTCAGCGCCTTCCCCGACGAGTACTGGCTCAACATCACGACCGACGCCAGGGGGGTGAACCCGAACAATGGCGAGACCCAGACGGCGCGGCGTTTCTTGCTCGACGAGATGCTCTTCCGCCTCAAGGAGGCCAGGCTGATCGGCGTCGACGCGATCGAGTTCGACGACGTCGACGGCTGGCAGAACCGGACCGGGCTCGGCCTGACGGGCGAGGATCAGCTTCAGTACAACACGAGGCTGGCGAACCTCGCCCATCGCATGGGATTCGGGGTCGGCTTGAAGAACGACCTCAGCCAAGCCCGCACCCTCCAGCCGTATTTCGACTTCGCGATCAACGAGGAGTGCTTCCAGTACGACGAATGCGGCCCCTTGCAGGCGTGGCCGTCGCAGTACGGGAAGGCCGTCTTCAACGTCGAGTACGAGGCGGCCCCGTCGGAGTTCTGTCCGCTCGCGAACTCGACGGCGTACAACTTCAACGCGATCAGGAAGACCGACGACCTCTACGACCGCCCCTACGTCCCCTGCCGCTGATCGTTCAACGGCGATCACCGGTCGGCCACGCACGATCACGATAGGCATGGACACGACCCGCGAGCGAAGGCCCCCGATCATCGCGCGAAGACCCTGAAGGAACGCAACCGCCTCTGACACCACGCCCTTCCGGCCTTCGAGATCGAAACGTGGTAGACGTGTGGCGTTGAGGGCCGGCGGATGATCGGCGCATCCGAAGGAGGGGGCTGATGGCTCGACGAGGTCTGGCGCATGCGTTCGAAACGGGCGAACCCGCGCGGCGCGGGCGGAGGGGTCTCGCCGCGATCGCGCTCGGTGCGTTCGTTTCGGTCGTTGCCGTCGTCGTGACGGTCGAGCCGGCCCGAGCCTCGACCGCCTTCGTCGATGGGTTCGAAGGCGGCAACCTCTCGGCCTGGACGGCGAACGTCGGCCTCGTTGCCCAGCAGCAGGATGTCTTCGCCGGCGCGTGGGCGGCACGTGCCCAGGGCGATGCGACTCCAGCGTACGCGTATGAACAGCTGCCCTCCGCGACCCCATCGCTCACGGCCGAGACGTGGTTCGATGTGGTGAGCCACTCCACACGGGTCGGCCTCCTCCGGCTCGAAACGGCTTCCGGCACGAACCTCGTGACGGTCTCGGTGAACGGGGCCGGAGAACTCGTGGAACGCAATGACGTGTCGAGCACGGTCACCAGCACCTCGATCGCGCCGGAGGAGGGCATCTGGCACCACCTCGTCGTGAACGTGCTGATCAACGGAACGGCCGGCCACGTCGACGTCGCCGTTGACGATCCGGCGGCCCCGCAGATCAGCAACGTGGAACCGCTCGGGACGACCCCGATCGGTCGCCTTCGGCTCGGCGACGGCACCACCATCCACACCTTCGACGTGGCGTTCGACGACGTGGCCGCCTACGCCCCCGACGACGTCGCTCCTCCGACGCAGCCCACGGGCCTGACCGCGGATCCGATCACGGCATCCGCCGTCACCCTGACATGGAACCCCTCACAGGACGACACGGCCGTGGCGGGATACACCGTGTACCGATCGGATCCGGCAACACCGTCGGCCCCCATCGCGATCACGACGACCGCGAGCTTCGCCGACACGACGGTTCTCGCCTCGACCGCGTACACGTACTCGGTGGATGCCTTCGACGACGCGGGGAACCACTCCGCGGCGTCAGACCCGCTGGAATTGGTGACGCCGCCGGCGAGCGGGCCCGCCAACCCAGTCGTCATCATCTTCATGGAGAACAAGTCGGCGTCCGACATACTCGGGAACCCGGATGCGCCCTTCCTCAACCAGTTCTCCAAGGAAGGCCTGACCTTCACGAACTATCGCGAGGGCGATCCGATAGGACCGTCGCTGCCCGACTATCTCCAGGTCGCGGCGGGATCGTCGTGCGGTTCGACCAGCGACGTGGTGATCGCGGGTGATCCCACGATCGGCAGCGCCTGTCCGACGACCGTATGGAATCAACTGAACGATGCCGGACAGAGCTGGGGCGTCTTCATGGAGGGCATGCCGACGGCGTGCTTCGACGGCGTCTCTTATGGGGACCCGATCACCGACGGTCCCTACGCGCTGAAACACAATCCGGCCACACCGTTCCCGTCCGTGTTCGGCGACCAAGCCTTGTGCGGGTCCCACGTCCTGCCGTACAGCTCCTTCGACCCGGCGTCGCTGCCCGCAGTCTCGTTCATCGCCCCGAACGTATGCGACGACCAACACGGGTCCGCGAGCACCCAGTGGACGAACTGCGCCGAGGATTCGCCCGAGCTGATGCGCAGGGGCGATGATTGGCTCGCTGCGCGCGTGCCGGCGATGGTCGCTGCCGGAGCGACCGTCATCATCACGTACGACGAGTCCGGGATCCTGTACGCCGCGGAACAGGGCCCAGACGTCGTACCTGGCTCCGTCGACCCCACGGCGTACACGCATTACTCGATCCTCGCCGCCATCGAGGCTCGGTACGGCCTTCCTGCGCTCGGAGGCGCCCAGATCGCGAACGTGCTGCCGTTGTAGGTCGAACACGTCCGCCGCGTCGGTGAGGCTGTCGGGACCAGGCGCGAGCAACGCCGGGGCAGGCGAGTGATCCCCTCGAAAGACGTTTGGGGGTTTCCTGCGGATCCGATCAGGGAGGCGATTTCCCATCCGTGCTGGGCGGCGCATAGACTCGACCACGTCGCCCACCCGGGTCGATCAGGAGGTCGCGATGCGGAGGCTCCTCGTGCTGCCGATCGCGACGATGTTGGTTCTTGGATCCTCGACGAACGCCTTCGCGAAGGTCGAGATCCCGAACGGCAGCTTCCGATCTGGGACGAGCGGCTGGAGGACGTCGGATGCACCCGTCACCGCCGCGAGCGACAACGACGGTCACTCCACGGGAAGGGTCGCCCTCAGCACGACCGCCAGCTCCTCTGCTGTGGTCGGCTGGTGGCACCTCGACGAGACGGGCGGCACGACCGCGTTCGACAGCAGCGGGAACGGCAACAACGGTGCGATCAGCGGCCCGGTCACGCTCGGGGCTCCGGGGCACCTCAACACCGCCTACAGCTTCGTTCCCCAGAGCACGGTCATCGTCCCGAACGCCTCCGATCTCGTACCGGGGACGGCGACGATCACGGTTTCGTACTGGCTGAACACGGCGACGCTCCCGTGCTGCAACGCGGTCGATTACGACATGTTCACGAAAGGGGACCATTCGAGCAGCGGCGGCCAGATCAAGATCGAAGTCCAGGAGAACGGGCAGGCGTCGTGCATGTTCCGCGGGTCGTCCGGCGGCAAGCAGCTGCAGGCGGGACCGAACGTCGTCGACGGGCGGTGGCACCAGGTGACCTGCGTCCGCAACGGCACGCAGATCGTCGAGACGGTCGACGGCGCGAGCTTCTCGCTGACGAAGGCCACGGGCGCCATCACGGTGACGGACCCTGTCCGCCTCGGCTCGCACAAGAACGGAGGCGACTGGTACAGAGGCGCCCTCGACGAAGTGACCTATTCGATCGGCAGCGTCAGCACGAACCAGCCCCCGACGGTCAACGCCGGGTCGGACCGGACGGTGACCCTGCCGAACTCCGCGACCCTGTCCGGATCCGCCAGCGACGACGGACTCCCCAACCCGCCGGGAACGCTCACCACCACGTGGTCCCAGGTCTCCGGGCCCGGGACCGTGAGCTTCGGCAACGCCTCGTCCCTGTCCACGACGGCGAGCTTCTCCGCCTCCGGGACCTACGTGCTCCGACTGACGGCCGACGATTCCGCGCTCCAGAGCAGCGACGACCTCACGGTCACCGTGAACCCGGCCGGGCAGAACCTCGTGGGGAACCCGGGGTTCGAGACAGACACCATCGGGTGGAGCACTTCTGGTTCCGACCCTGGGGTCACCTTGACCAGGGTTTCAGGTGGACATTCTGGTGGCTGGTCAGGACTCGTGTCGAACGGTGGCTCCGGCACCGCCGGGACATGCAAGATGCAGGATGCCCCGAACTGGGTGACGACGACCTCCGCAGGGACCTACACCGCGAGCCTGTGGGTTCGCGCCGATAGCCCCGGTGCGACGCTCACGATCAAGCTGCGGGAGTACAACAATTCCAGCCAGGTCGGCTTGCAGAAGGCCTCCATCACGCTCACCACCTCGTGGCAGCTGGTGAGCGTCAGTTACGTTCCCGCGATGCCGGGAGCCAGCACCCTCGACTTCCTCGGGCTGGTGTCGAACGCTCCCGTGGGTACCTGTTTCTACGCTGACGACATCTCGATCGCATCGACCTAGGTGGACCCATCCGCCTCGGCTCGCACAAGGGCGGAGGCGACTGGGACAGAGGCGTCCTCGACGAAGTCAGCTATCCGATCGGCTCGTGGACGCGTCCGATCCCCGAGGCTTCGCCCTCGTCCTGAGTGACGTGGTCCTGCGCGGCCGGGAGCACCGCGAGGCGCTCGGTAGCGGTCCCGTCAGGAAGTCCGAGTCGTCGAAGCCGTGGAAGATGTTCCGGCAGATGTTGTCTCCGGCATGATCGCGACAGCCTCGTCCGGGTCCACCGTGGGCTCGCCTTCACCGGCCGCAAGGACTGACTCGCGACGGAACGCGTCGGCTGAGACCGAGGGAGACTACGCGGGCGCCGAGGCCGCCTCGCGACCCCACCAGATCGCCTGGGTGAGCGACCGGAGCAGGATCTCGGCCGACGCCAGGTTGGTCGCGACCGGCACGCTGTGCACGTCGCAGATCTTGAGCAGCGCCTGGATATCCGGCTCGTGGGGATGCGCCGTGAGGGGATCGCGGAGGAACACCACCGCGTCGACCTCGCCAGTCACGATCCGGGCGCCGATCTGTACGTCGCCGCCCTGAGGACCGCTGTGCATGATCTCGATGGGCAGGTCCAGCTCCTCGGCCAGGATCGTCCCGGTATGGGACGTCGCGATCAGCTGGAGGCGCTCCAGCGTGGACCGGTAACGGCGCGCCAGCCGGAGCAGATCGTCCTTCTTGCCGTCGTGCGCCACCAGGGCGACGACCGCTGTGCGCTTCCTTCCGTCCGTGGGGATCCCGATCGGCCCGGCCATGCATACACCGTACGGAAACGGAACGCCGACGCGGCGGGCGGCACGTTACGAGTTGATGAAGTCGTAGGTCACGCCTCGAGGGCAGCGACGGACTTGTCCCACAGCCTCGGCATCCTGGCGTGGGATCTCGCGACGCCTCCTTCATCCCTGATGTTGAGACCAGCGAGCATCATCACCTCGGTCACCCCGTCGAGGATCACGAGCTTCGCGTCCACCCTGCTCGCCGAGCGTCGCCGACGCCCCCGATACAGTCGACGGCAGATGTCGACCTCCGCGCGGAAGGACCGGGTCACGAGGCGGGCGTTCCTCGTCGGCGCCGGCATCGTCGTGGGGGCCGCCGTCGCATCGACGCTGGTCGAGCGAGTGGCGAGGCACGGTCCCCCCGCGCTTAAGGCATCCGGCCGACCGCCGTACGGCATCGACAACTGGCCGGGACTCGATTGGCACCTCTTCTCGGAGACCTCGCCGTGGGTCGCACCGATCGACAAAGGCAACGTCGACCCCAGATCGGACATCTACATCTCGTCGCTCGTCTCGGCGGGGCCACCCGGCTCGGCGGGACCGAGGCAACTCTTCGGCTGGGGCTTCCCGCTCTACTTCGGGCAGGTCTCGGATCCCGTCTATCGGATCGTCCTCCGCGACACGAGCTTCACGTACGGGCAACACCTCGACGGCCACCAGATCCACGCCCCCAGCGGGATGCAACCGTCGTACCTGTCCGACGCGGTGATCTACGCGATCGACCAGGTCGACGGATACACGTACCGATTCCGGGAGACGACCGTGGACGACACTGCGAAGACGATCACGGCGCTGCACGCGTTCCGTCTCGAAACGTACGGCTCGGGGTACAACACGATCGAGGAGCCGCCGACGGGCATGCTGCCGATCCGACCCGAGGAGCTGGCCGCCGGGTACGTGAACCACACCGTGGGTCTGCACGCCGATTGCCTGTCCGGTCACAGCGTCGCGCCGTACGAGGATTCGGGAACGAAAGGGGTCCAGTGCTCACCCACGGACGCGACGACCCGCCTGAGCATGGGCAACGTGGTCTTCCTCGACCTGACGCATGATCAGATCGACGCGTTGACGATCCCGACGTGGCAGAAGGCCATCTGCAAGGGCCTCGCGGATCACGGAGCCCTCGTGGGATTCAACGGGTCGAGCTCGTGGACGCTCACGTTCGAGGCGCCGCAGGACCGCATCGCGCTCGGCAAGGGGAATCCCTACGCGGAGCTCGGGTTGCCCGAGACGCTCGACTACTCGGTGGCTCTGGACGAGATCGGCGGCTGGGGGGCGCACCTCAAGGTGCTGGCCCCGTTCCCACGCCCGGCCTGAACGGTCCGGATCGAGGGCGATCACCTCAGGGCAGAGATCGAGCCATCTTCGAGGACGTGGTTCCTACGTGCCCGCAGCTCGGATCTCGATGCCGAGGATCACCGATTGTCTGCTGGCGGTCGCCCACATCCCGCCCATCACGCCGCCGATCCAGCCGGGCAGATCATTGGTTTCGATGCCGGCGGCCGAGAGCGCGTTGCTATCCGAGACCTCGCTCGCGCCGTTCAGCGGCGTCACGTCCTGCGCGACGCTGTGGTTCAGGCCCACGTAGAAGAGGTCGTTCGGGGAGGCGAGCCCGGACGGCGTGACGCCGATGCTCGTGACCTTCGCCGCCGCAGCCGCCGCCTTCACGTTCGTGGCGACGAACGGCGTCGCCGGGTCGATCCCTCCCGTGAACCCGTCGATCGTGTATCGGATCGCGCTCTGAGACCCCGCGGAGAGGGTCACCACCAGGGGCCCCGAGCTCGAGCAGCCGGTCGCGTACCACAGCGAAAGGCGGCGGTGTCCGTTGACCGACACGACGTCCTGGACCTTGGCCCAGGTCCCCGACAGCCCCGTCACGCCGGTGACGGTCGACGGCGTCCCCGTCGCGAAGCTGTCGAAGACCCACAGGAACGCGACGCCGCTCACAGGTGAAACGGTGCTCGTTGTGAACGATGAGCTGGTGCCACCCTTGCCGGACGCGAGCGACACGCCGGCCAGGGTTCGTCGTGTCACGGTGAAATCGGATGAACTGATGGCGGTGCCGCCCGGCGTGGAGACCGAGATCGGCCCGGTGTCGGCCCCCGCAGGGACGGTCGCTGCGATCGACGTGTCGTCGGTGACCGTGAACGTGGCGGACGTACCCGCGAACCCGACGGCGGTCGCCCCGGTGAAGTTCTGGCCCGTGATCGTGACCGTGTCGCTCGCCACTCCGGCCGTGGGGTCGAAGTCGGTGATCGTCGGAGGTGGAGGAGGCGGCACCGTCGGGATCGGCACGGGTGCGGACGTCGTGGCCGCCGCGAGACGGGAGAGACCGAAATAGTCCTCAAGCCCCGCCAGAAGCCCGAAGTGTGAATAGGCGTGCGCGTCGATCGTTCCCGGCGCGACGTTGGTCCCGTCGATCACGGTGAGCACGTGACCGCCACCGTTCGTGGAGTCGGATTCCGCCTCGTCGAACGTGACGACGACGACCGCCCCACGAGCGAGGAAGGATGGGACGACCTGCGACAACCACGTGTCGCCGTCACGGATGATCTGATCGGTATCGCTCGGGCACGCCGCCGTGCCGTGCATGTTGTGACAGTTGTCCGGAACGACGAAGGTGAAGTCCGGGAGCGGATCGGGCAGGCTGCCCGGATACGGGAGATCCGTGGACGGGCAGCCGTACGACGCGCCCGAAGCTGCGTCGATGTTCGTGAAGTACGGCTCCGGATCGTGGTGCACGACGTACGGGAGGCTGTTCGCCATGAAGCACGGCGACGGCAACGACTGCGCGAATGTGGCGAACGATCGTCCCGCGGCGCCCAGCTGGTGGAAGAGGTCATCGACCGAGAGCGAATCGATCGCGCACGAGTTGCGCGTGCACCCGCCATTCGTCCCGGCGGTCAGATCGAGGTAGTTCGGCAGGGACGGGTGTGCGTTCGCGAAGTAGCTCGTGAACCGCGTGCCCTGCGGGACGAGGGTGTCGTTGATGTACGGCGCGTCTGGGTTCCCGACGATGTACTGGGTGGTGTCTCCGTTCACGGTGCCGTCGGTCGGCCCGTACGCATGGTTCTCCATCACGATCACCACGACCGGCGCCGAGCCCGTGGCCCTCGCTGGGGTCGCCGTCGCCAGCAGGCCGAGAGCCAGGACGAGTGCCGAAGTTCCTGACGCGATGCTCTTCGTTCGGCACCCCTCCCCTCGGTGCTGGACCCCGCGCCTCTGTATCACGAGGCCGGGGGCGACGCAATCCCAGGCACGTGGCGGCAACTTGACTCGAAGGGCGGGGTTGTTGCTACTCCGCCGGCGGTCCCTGTCGAAACTCGGACCCTAGATCGATGTAGCCGATTTGACCCTCACTGGTGTCCGCGGTAAGACAGTGGTAGACGCTGAGGAGGGGGTCCCAGTCATGGCTTCGTACCCGAACCCGAAGAAGGTTCCAGCACTGCTCCTGCTCGTGGTCAGCAGCTTGTCGATCGCTCTGCTCTTGCCGCCCGCGACGGCCACAGGCGATGTGCAAGCAAGAACCGTCGCGAGAGGACTGAACAACCCGCGAGGGATCTTCCTCCTCAGCGGGCGTCGGTACCTCGTCGCCGAAGCGGGGACCGGTGGGTCGGGGCCGTGTCAGCCGGGACCGTTCGGCTCCATGTGCGTCGGCCTCACGGGCTCAGTGACGCGCGTGAGGCACGGATCGCTCGACCGCCTCGTGAACCTCCCCTCGATCGCTACCCAGGACGGCTCGTTCGCCTTCGGGCCGCACGACGTCGCCCGCGGAGACGAGGGCAGCTTCTTCGTGACCGTCGGTCTCGGCGGAGATGCCGCGTATAAGGCCGGCTTCGGGCCGGAGGGCCGCGACCTCGCCAAGCTCGTCCGCGTCACGCGGGGCGGGGCTATGCGCGTCGTCGCGAATCTCCTTGCGTACGAACGGGCGCACAACCCGGCCGGCGGTGTGCTCGAGAGCGACCCGTACGGGATATTGCGTCGGGGAGACGCCAGCATCATCACGGACGCCGGAGCGAACGACCTGTTGCGCGTGAAAGATGGCGGACGCATCAAGACGCTGGCTGTGTTCCCGCCGCGCATGGTCGACTTCCAAGGGAGCCAGGTCCCGATGGACGCCGTCCCCACGACGGTCGTGCGCGGTCCCGACGGCGCGTACTACGTCGGCCAGCTGACGGGGTTCCCGTTCCCGCTCCATGGGGCTCGCGTGTTCCGCGTCGTGCCGGGCGAGAAGCCGACCGTATGGGCGCGGGGATTCACGAACATCATCGACATCGCGTTCCACGACGGGAAGCTGTACGTCCTCGAGATCGCCCACAACAGCCTGGCCACGAGCGGAACTCCATTCGGGGCGCTCCTGCGGTTGAACAGCGACGGGTCGAAAACCGTCCTGTTCAAGGACTTGTTCTTCCCGACAAGCTTCGCGTTCACCCGCGGCGGCGACGTCCTCGTGACCAACTGCGGTGTCTGCGCCGGCGGCGGCGAGGTCTTGCGGCTCGATCTGTAAAGGGGACGGCTGAATCCGGCAGACGAGTCCCGAAGGTGCACAGGGGACCCCCGGGGACGAACGCCGAGGACGATCAGGAAGCTGCAACGACGTGCTGCGAGCCGTGGAGCGTGCGCGTCAGTCCGGAGACGCCCTCGGGATCGACGACCTCGACGCGATGCTGCAACCGCCGCCGAACCCTGAGCGATACCGGCACGACGCTCGTGATCCACGAGTAATCGGGAGCCGGAGGAGAAGCAGGCTGCACGCAACGGATCCTGCCGTACGTGCGCGCCCGCTCGCGGGTTTTGGGCAGTTTGCCCGATCCGCTATGGAGACGAGAGAACCCGCCAGGTCTGCCGACCTGCGGGTTCTGTTGGGCGCTAGAGGATTTGAACCTCTGACCTCTTCCGCGTCAAGGAAGTTCGGTCGTTCGGAACGGTGCACGTCAGAGGCTTGGAGCAGCGCATCGTCACAGGTAGACGGTTAGATAGGTTCAGACGGGTTCAGACGCGCTAAGAGCGGTTCTGGCGATTCGCGTGGCACGTGTGTGGCACGCGGCGCGTCATCCGGCCCCCACCCAAGACGTCGGATAGCCTCTGCGATCCGCTCGAGTCGTTCGTAGTGCTCGGCGCGCATCCGCACCGAACGGAGGCTCTTGAGCTCGCGGAGCGCATCGTAGGCGAGCTCCCATGGGTCGAACGATTCC
>Ga0075434_100003832_pt1 | contig 13452 bp, 12 predicted proteins | sample RhiMethybrSRZTD3_FD_75298 | JGI IMG/M metagenome (GOLD analysis project Ga0075434, IMG submission 75298) | Populus rhizosphere microbial communities from Tennessee, USA - Rhizosphere MetaG P. TD hybrid SRZTD3 | ecosystem: Host-associated > Plants > Roots > Rhizosphere > Soil | place: USA... | reverse complement strand
GAGCTGTCGTCCAGCGTGCCGGTCTCGGGCAGCGCGTACACCTTCTCCTACGCGACACTTGGTGAGCTGATCGCCTTCATCATCGGCTGGGATCTGATCTTGGAGTACGGGGTCTCGGTCGCCGGTGTTGCAGTCGGCTGGGGCGGCAACGTCAACGAGTTCCTGCAATCAGCTTTCGGCTTCGAGCTACCGATAGCGATCTCCAAGTCGCCCTCAGAGGGCGGCGTGTTCAACATTCCTGCGGTGTTCATCGTCGCGGTGATCACCGTGTTGCTGACCCTTGGAACCCGCGAGAGTACTACGGTCAACGCGATCATGGTCGTGATCAAGCTGGGGATCTTGATCTTCTTCATCGTTGTGGCCTTTACGGCCTTCCACAGCGCGAACTTCGTTCCGTTCGCGCCCAAGGGAGTCGCGGGCGTCACAGCTGCAGCCGGGGTGATCTTCTTCGCCTATATCGGGTTCGACGCCGTCTCGACCGGGTCGGAGGAGTGTCCAAGAACCCCGGCCGCGACCTGCCGATCGCCGTCATTGGCTCACTGCTGATCTCAACGGTGCTGTACGTCATTGTGGCCATCGCCGCCGTCGGCGTTGCTCCGATCGAGACGCTGACCGGCAGCGACGCGCCGCTTGCCGCGGGTCTTCGGGAGGGTGCAGGCATCGCATGGGCCGGTGGTCTGCTAGCCCTCGGTGCGCTCATCGCCATCACGAGCGTCGTGCTGGTGATCATGTACGGCCAGACCCGGATCTTCTTCGCCATGTGCCGCGACGGGCTCTTCCCGCGCCGGCTGGCGCACGTGCACCCGCGGTTCGGCACACCAGCTCGGCTGACGGTCGGCTTCGGCATTCTGATCGCGCTGCTCGCGGCGTTCGTGCCACTGGGCGCGATTGTGGAGCTGGTCAACATCGGGACGCTCTTTGCTTTCGTGCTGGTCAACATCGGCGTCATCGTGCTGCGTCGCACCCGGCCGGATATGAACCGACCCTTCCGAGTGCCGTTCTCGCCGGTGTTCCCACTGATCGGTGTCGCCTTCTGCGTTTACCTGATGGCCCAGTTGCCCGGCGTAACCTGGCTGCGCTTCCTGATCTGGCTGATTGTCGGTCTGATCATCTACTTCAGCTACTCGCGCCGGCACTCGCGGGCCAGGCTCGAAGCTGCGCAGAGCAAGGCCGCGCTGGAGCCGTCGTGAGCGCATCGTCGCCGTTGCTCGCGGCGTACAAGGGTCCGGCCGGCGCCGACGTGCTCATGTTCGCCAAACTATGGAGTCAGGCGAGCGGGCGCCCGCTGAGGGTTGTCACCATCTACCCCGGCGCTGCACCGATTAGCATGGCTCGCGTCGATGCGGAGTGGGTCGCCTACAACCGGGAGGAAGCCCACGACCTCCTGGACGAGGCGCGCAGCCGACTGGGTACGTTCGACGCTGAGTTCGAAGCGATCGGGTCCGACTCGGCATCCCACGGCCTGCACGACGTGCAGGAGGCGGCCGGGTCGGACTCGATCGTGATCCTCGGTTCGCTCAAGACACGGGGGGTCCGGCGTACGGCGCCGGGCAACACTGCCGAGCGGTTGTTGCATGGGGCGCCGGGTCCAGTCGCCATCGTGCCCTGGGATTATGAAGCCGGTCCGGTTGGGCCGATCAGGCGGCTGGCCGTGGCCTACGTCGACACCGAGGACGGTCACGCAGCTCTCGTCGCAGCAGGGCATATGGCTCTAGAGCTGAAGGCCGAGCTGCAGCTGGTTACGGTCGTGCCAGACACTCGAGTCACACCAGCGATGGGCGAGCCAAGTGTTTACCGAGACGAAGAGCGAGAATCCTTCGAAGGGGCGCTGAAGGAAGCGAGTGGCCACCTCCCCGAGGGGCTGGTATGGAGCACGCGGCTGCTGGGCGGGCCGGTCGTCGACGCCTTGGCCGATCTGCGACCGCAAGACGCAGATGTTCTGGTCTGCGGCTCGCGCGGCTATGGCCCGGCACGTCGAGTACTCCTGGGCGGCGTCTCCTCGCGACTGCTCCGGCATGCGCGCCTACCGGTGATTGTCGTTCCGCGGAGGTGAGATGGGCGGCTGCCAGCCGTTGGTCTGCTGTCACCATCGCAGCTCGGCATCGGCAAGATCGAATCGCCGTATGTATCACTGAGCCAACACCCCGTAGCCGCAAGATCGTCAGTTCGAGGCGCACGAGTGTTAGCCTAATATCGAACGCGTGTTCGATAGGAGGAGGCTCGGATGCCGGCTCGACCCGCACTTCGACGACCCGCTTCGGAACGACCCGCATCGGAACGACCCGCTTCGGAACGAATTGTGATGCATGTTGACATGGATGCGTTCTATGCCTCGGTGGAGTTGCGTCGGCGTCCTGAGCTCCGGGGAACAGCGGTGATCGTCGGTGGATCGCCTCGTGGTGTGGTGCTCTCGGCAACCTACGAAGCCAGGGCACGGGGCGTACGGTCCGGCATGTCCTCGATGGAGGCAAGGCATTTGGCACCCCGGGCCACCTTTCTGGCGCCCGATTTCGATAGCTACGCCGCAGTATCCAAAGCGATCGTTGCGGTCTTTCGATCTGTCTCTGCCGTCGTCGAGTCAGCGTCGATCGACGAGGCGTTCTTGGACCTGACCGGTGCGGTGCGCATGTTCGGCCGTCCGGCTCAGATCGGAGAGTACGTGCGGGCTGTGGTGTCCGACGAGCAGCAGATCACCTGCTCGGTCGGCATCGGTCCGACCAAGTTCGTAGCCAAGGTCGCCTCGAGGGCAGCCAAGCCGGACGGGCTGATCGAGGTACCTCCTGACCAGGTTGTAGCTTTCTTGCACCCGCTGCCCGTGGAGGCCATGTGGGGCGTCGGAAACGCGACTGCACAGAAGCTGCACCGGCTTGGCATCTTCACCGTCGGCGAGCTGGCCCACACGCCACGGGCTACCTTGCGCCCTGGGTTTGGCCCACACGCGAGCGGGATGCTCAGCGAGCTCGCATGGGGCAGAGACCGGCGTCGTGTCACGCCACTGGAACCGGAGCACAGCGTCGGCTCGCAGGAGACTTTCGGCTACGACACCGACGACCCGGATACCATACGACGCGAGCTGCTTCGGATGGCCGATCGCACCTGCCGCCGGATGCGCAAGCAGCGCATGTTGGGCCGCACCATCACGATCTCGGTACGGTTCGCTGATTTCACCGAGTTGACGCGCTCCACTACCATGCCAACACCCACGGACGTCACGGACGAGGTCTACGCGCAGGCCTTGCAGCTCTATGAGCGACTCGATCTTGGGCGGGCACGGATTCGCCGCGTCGGGGTTCGTGTCGAACAGCTCGTTGACCGACATCGTGCCTACCGGCAGCCGCAGCTGACCGATCCGGAGAGAGGCTGGCCAGAAGCCGATCTTGCTATAGATGCGGCGGTCGGAAAATTCGGGCCGACAGCAGTGCAGAGAGCTGTGCTGACCCGTCGGTTCGAGGCAGCTGTAAAGGGTCGGTAATTGGCGGTTTGGGTGTTTCCCATACCCGTTACCGCAACCTAGACTGGAGCCACATCGCCCAGCTAAGGACTAGGCCCAACCAAGGAAATGGTGCACGAGTCACACGTGAGTGGGTATTCGATATCAGACGGATCAGTATCCCGATGGATCGGATCTCCTCCTTCCGTGTGAGGGGCGTATCATGACGGCACGCGTACGACGAGACCTTTGGGAGGTGGCTGGTGGCCCTCTCAGATGAGGAGCAACGGCTTCTCGAGCAGATGGAAGCCGCGCTTGCGGCCGAGGATCCCAAGCTGGTCAATGCTCTCCGTGGGACCAGCGCCCGGCGTGTCCATCGGCGTCGCGCGGCGCTTGCCGGCATAGGCTTCTTCGTCGGCCTAGGCCTCCTCATCGCAGGTATCTCGATCAATCCTTTCTTGAGCGTCCTTGGCTTCGTGATCATGGTGGCCGCCGCGGTCACCGCCATCTACTCTTGGCAGCATGTCGGTGGCAGCGCCGATGCGGGTAACGGACGCGATCGTGCCAAGTCTTCTCAGGGCTCCCGTGCCCAGGACGGGCAGGGCTTCATGGACAAGATGGAGGAGCGCTGGCGTCGCCGTCGCGACGAGGGTCTGTGACCTCCCGCCGTTCGGATCACAGGTTGTAGCAGGCAGATCGCTAAGGTTCCTTGGGCGTACGCCGGAACAGCGACCGCGGAAGTAACAGCGCGATGACTTTGCGCCGCCACTCGGTCGGAGCGGCCACTCCATGTCGGATCTCAGATGTCATCGTCGGCAGCTCCTCCACAGCTCCGCCACCGTCAAAGCTGCGCGCATAACGGGACCGCTCGACCAGCACGGCAACCCGGCTCATCGACTCAGACTCCCGCTCATCAAGCCGCTCAGAAACCTCGCGCCCGATGGCGCGGGGCGAACCTTCGGGCCAGGACCCGCCGTAATCCATAACCGTGTCTCTGATCTCGGCCCAGGCAGCCTCCACCTGCTGATCAGCCGGGCCGCTCCCTTTCAGCCGGCTACTGCGCCGCCGCACTCGGATGGTCGCCGGCGCCGCCAGGATGATCAGCAGCACGAGCGCGATGCCAGTCCAGATAAGTGTCCGCCCCCAACCTGCACCGGCCACCTGCCCAGGGCTATTCGGCTGCACGCTTGGCTCGACCGTTGGTTCGTCGCCGGGCGAGGCCTGGCTGTCTGTTGATTCCGAGGACGGGTTGGCGGAGGAGTCACCGCCGGACGATCCCGAGCTTTGCACCGTCCACGGTGGCGCTGATCCGGTCACGCTGGCTGGCGTGGGCTCGAACCGAACCCAGCCGTAGTTGGAGAAGTACAGTTCGGGCCAGGCATGCATGTCGCGGATCGACACTTTCCAACCGTCCTCGTCTTGCTCACCTGGTAGGAATCCCACCGAGACACGGGATGGGATGCCGACTACCCGCGCCATCATCGCCATGGCGGACGCGAACTGCTCGCAATAGCCTTTGTGATCCCGAAGCAGGAAGTTCTGCATCGCCTGATAGCCGCTGCCGGGAAGTGGCTCGGTGCTGTACGTGAACGGGCTGCCGCGAAGATAGGACTGGATGGCCGCGGCCTTCCCGGCAGCAGTATCTGCTTTCGCGGTGATCCGGTTCGCCAGCTGGACCAGGTTGTCCGGCAGGTCGGCAGGAATTGCCGCTGTCACTGCAGCGTCGGCAGGTGTGCCGGCAACGGCTTTGTTGAGGTCGTTAACACCCGGCTCGACGTCCACGCTCTCGACGGTGTAGCTCAGCCGGCGGAGATCCTGGGCATGGTTGTCGGCATTGACCACGATCAAGGAGTTGGCGTCGTATCGCCAGTCTCCCGGCGCGTCGAAGGTGCGCGGCGCGTACGGCAGGGGCAAGTATTGGGAGGCGAAGTCAAGCACCTTGATCGTGGTGCGACGCCGGTTCTTGGACTCATCGGTCAGACCCGGGATCGTCGGAAGTGTCTGCCCGCTGTTGAGCCGGATCTGGACATTGCTCCAGCCGTTTGCGCTCAGCTGTGGCAACGATGCCAATCGCAGGTAGATCCCGCCCGGAGCGCTGGTCGTGTACTGGATAACCTCGCGATCCTCTGGCTGGTTGAGGTTGCGCCGCAGATCCAGGGTCGGATCAGTCAGCTGCAGCGGGCCGTTGCCACCAGGTCCTTCGCCGAAACCGATGCCTGGCAAATAGAGCGTCGGCAGAGCAATTCCGAGCACGATCGTCGCGATGACAGCCGGAATTGCGAGATAGCCCGCGGCACGCCAGACCACCGGTGTAGCGGTGCCGAAGCCTTCAGCCGAATCGCGGGAGAGCCCTCGGCTCCATCGCGACGTTGTGTTCAGACCCTCCGCGATCAAGATCGCGAGGTACCCGAAGGCGATGCAGCAGAAGCTCATTACGCCGGTGTCAGCGCCCAAGCCGAGTGCGGGCACCAAGAACAGCGTTGCGGGGGGTGCAATGGCCCAGGCCGGGCGCCCAACGCCGGAGACCAAGAGATCGGTCATGATCAGGATCATCCCGATCACCGTCACGAAGATCAGCGTGACCCCGCTGTCGGGCTCCATCGGCGATGCCTGGGTCCGCATGTGCTCGATACCGGCCGCCCAAAGCGAGGGGTAGTGCTGGTACCACCGAGCGCCGATCTCACTCGTCGGACTGCTGAGAGTGAGGCTGAGGCCGAGTGAGTAGACCAGCAAGATCAGGATCTGGGCGAGCAGGATGGCACTGCTGGCCAGCCCGGAGCGTCGCAGTCCCAGGCTGGCAATGCCAATCGCGATGATCAAGATCCAGCTGAAGGCGATAAAGCTGGAGTCCTGAGTCAGCGGAGTGACCGTGAAGCATGCCAGCATGACCGAGATGATCACGGCGATGGTGCTGCGGTCGGAGGCGCGCATGTCAGGCCGCCGTATTGAGTTGTTCGAGGGCCGACCAGGCATCCGCCACACCCATGCCGCGCGGTACATCAATGACTCGCCATTGGTTGTCCCGCAGGATCTGTCCCGCCAGCTCATGCTGTGCCCGCTGCTGCTGGGTCGCAGGCTCGTCGCTGAAGGTATCGACATCCAGCAGCATGGCCACGCCCTGCGCCCGGTTGCGTCGTACGCGGAGCAGCGAGTTCGCATCCTGCGCACTCATCCGGCCCATGATCGCGATGGCCAGCTGTCCGGGCCGGTCGACGGTGGCCGATTCCACGGCGTAGTGAATCGTGGTCGTCGGGCGTGCCCTCAGGTCGGTCAAGCGACTGATTACCAGCTCCTGCGATGCCGAGCTGTGCTGGCCCATCGTTCCGCTGATATGCAGCGACCCGTCGGCTTCGTAGATCTCGATACTGAAACCGTCGTCCAGGAAGTGGATGCCGATCGACGCTGCTGCCGAGATGGCCCACTCCAAGGAGTTCTGCATGCCACGGCCATCATGGGCGCTTGCTCGCGAGTCCAACACAATACTTGCGCTGGGATCCCAGGCCTGTTCCTCGCGACGCACCATGAGATCTCCCCACCGAGCAGTGGAGCGCCAATGGATCCGGCGTACGTCGTCGCCTTGGCGGTACTCCCGGACCAGCGCATCGTCTTGACCCACTACGCCAACTCGGTGTGGTCGCGTCTCACCAGTGTTGCCACCACCACCAGTTGTCCGAATCTTCGGTAGCGGCACAACCCGCGGAGTCACCATGACTTCGCTGGTCGCAACGAACTGCCGATCAAGCTGCACCAGACCGAACGGATCAACGGTCCGCACCGTCAGCGGACCGGTGGAGAAGCGGCCGCGTACCCGTCCCAGCAGCGGGTACTCCACGACTCGACGCCACCGCAGATCCGCCCGGTCCACCAGGAAGCGCGGCCGACCGCCAAGCTCACGGGGCACTGAATCCTCAAGGAGCAGGATGCCTGCTGGCATCCGGCCATCTTGGCCGAGGATGATCTGGCCCTTCATAGGTGAGCCCAGCGGCACTTGCGCTGGCTCAATGGAACGCTCGCACGACATCCGCAGTCGTGCCCGGGAAACCAGGATTGCTGCGATGACGGGCAGGGACACGAGCAGCAAGCCGAGTCGCATCACGTCACGCTGGCCGGCTGCCATCGCCACCAGCACGATGATCAAGCCGATCACGACGAAGAACCGCCCACGGTGAGTAAGCAGCCGCCACGGACGCGACACGATTGTTATCTCCGGTCAGGAATGTGCACAGACTGAATGGCCTGGGCGATGACGTCGTTCACCGTTCGGCGGGCGAGCTGGGCATCGGTGGATGGCAACACCCGATGTGCGAGCACGGAGACTCCAAGGGCCGCGACATCGTCAGGGCTCACATAGTCTCGGCCGGAGAGCGCAGCGAACGCGCGGCTCGCGCGAAGCAGCTGCAGAGTCGCACGGGGCGATGCCCCGAGCCGGAGATCGCGCGAGTTCCGCGTGGCGTTCACGACTTGCACGATGTAATGCTTGACGGCCGGACTGACGTATACCCTCTTGACCGCTTCTATCAGCCCCCGGATGGTGGCACCGTCAGTCACTGGTTGGAGCTCTGCAAGCGGATCTGAGTAGCCGTGGGATTCGAGCATGTCCAGCTCGGAATTCGGAGTCGGATAGCCCATCTGGATACGGGCCATGAACCGGTCCCGCTGTGCCTCCGGCAGCGGGTAGGTGCCCTCCATCTCGATCGGGTTTTGGGTCGCGACGACCATGAACGGTGGTTCCAGCAAGTAGGTCGTGCCATCGACGCTGACCTGCCGTTCCTCCATCGACTCCAGGAGGGCCGACTGCGTCTTGGGCGAAGCGCGGTTGATCTCGTCGCCGACGACGATGTTGGCAAAGATGCCGCCCGGCTTGAACTCGAAGTCGCGAGTCTCCTGGTTGAACACCGAGACACCCGTGATGTCGGAAGGCAGGAGATCGGGTGTGAACTGAACCCGGCGTACCGAGCAAGCGATGGAACGGCCCAGTGCTTTGGCGAGCATGGTCTTGCCGACCCCGGGCACGTCTTCGACCAGCAGGTGACCCTCCGCGAGCAAGACGACTAGCGCGAGGTCGATGGAGCTGCGCTTTCCCTCGATGACGCTTTCCATCGCGTGCCTGACCTGGCCCATGACCTGAACCACGTCACCGAGAGAGTAAGCCGATTCCGGGCGATGGCCAATCTCCGCGGCCTTCTCATAGCCCAGGGACATGTCCAAACCCTACGTGTTCTCTTGCAGTCTCGACACTCTCTGCCCATCAGGCGGTAGTCCGCTTGCCACCGCGGCCTATTAGGCGGTAGCCCGCTAGCCATCGCGGCCCATCAGGCGGTAGCCCGCTAGCCACCGCGGTTACTTGGCGGTGGCTCGTTGGTATCGCGAGGCAACACGCCGGAGCTGGAACGCAGAGGCACCTTGACGTGCTATGTGGGGGAAAGTGGGGTACAGTGGCGGAAAGTGGAGCCCAATGGATGGACAGGGCGGACATTGAGTGGAGCTAGGAGGGTGGTCCGTGTTTCTCGGCACCCACACTCCCAAGCTCGACGACAAAGGCCGCCTGATCCTTCCGGCTAAGTTCCGCGACGAGCTTGCTGACGGCCTGGTGATCACTCGATTCCAGGAGCGTTGCCTGGCCATCTGGCCGATCAGTTCGTTCGTCGACATGACCAAAACCGTAAGGAGCGCCTCTTCCAGCCAGCAAGGCGTCCGGGACTACCAGCGAATGCTCGCCTCAGGAGCCTCGGACGAGATCCCTGACAAGCAGGGTCGGATCACGATCCCGCCGCATCTGAGGTCATACGCGGGCCTGGACAAAGACTGCGTGGTGGTGGGGGCGATCGACCGGGTAGAGGTCTGGAATGCGGCCGCCTGGGAGCAGTACTCCACCGACAAGGAATCGGCGTATGCCGATCTGAATCAAACCCTCTTCCCCGGAGGCTGAGGAGCACAACGGCAAGACAAGCAGGACGGCTCGTGTAGAGAGGCTTCAACCCGCAGGTTCGACTCCCTGACGCAACTTCCCCGGTGCCAGGTAGGACTCCCCGCGGATCTCGGGTTGAAACCCCTCTCCACGAGCCCCAGATATGCGCCCTGAGCCTGTCGGAGGGTGCGAGTCGAAGGGTCGAGTTGTCGGATGAGTGGCCAGGCGGAGCTGCACGTACCGGTCATGCTGGCGGAGGTTGTGGCACTGCTGGCTCCGGCACTGGAGTCGCCGCCCGCTGATCCGGCGGGTGAACCCGACTGCGTGCTTGTCGACTGCACACTCGGTCTCGGCGGGCACGCCCATGCCTTGCTGACGGCATGCCCCCAAGCGCACTTGATCGGTTTGGACCGCGATCCGCAAGCACTCACGATCGCCCGCGAACGTCTGGCCGAGTTCGCCGACCGGATCACCCTTGTCGAGGCTGTCTTCGATGAACTGCCGGGGGTCTTGGCGAGACTGGGCCGGCCCAGAGTTCAGGGGATTCTGCTCGACCTTGGTGTGTCCTCACTTCAGATCGACGACCCCGAACGCGGCTTCGCGTACGCCCACGATGCGCCGCTCGACATGCGAATGGGACGCCAAGAGCTGACCGCGGCCCACATCCTCAATACCTACTCGAAAGCCGAACTCACACGGATCCTGCGAACCTACGGCGAGGAGCGGTTTGCCGACCGGATCGCCGCACGGATCGTCGCCGAGCGGAAGCGCGAGCCGTTCAGCACCTCTGGACAACTCGTCCGGCTGCTCTATGACACGGTCCCGGCATCCTCGCGCAAGTCAGGGGGACATCCTGCCAAGCGCACATTTCAGGCATTAAGGATTGAGGTCAACGGCGAGCTTGCAGCTCTCCAGTCTGTACTGCCACAAGCCATAGCAGCGCTTTCTGTCCGTGGCCGGATTGCCGTGCTGGCGTACCACTCCCTCGAGGATCGGCTCGTCAAACAGATCCTCGGAGTCGCCGCCCGGGATCGTGCGCCGCGCGACATGCCGATTGTTCCGGCCGAGCTTCGACCGCAGCTTCGGCTGCTGACACGCGGCGCAGAGCGGCCCAGCGCCGCCGAGGTCGCCCGCAACCCTCGTGCCGCATCAGCCCGACTCCGCGCGGCCGAACGCATCGCCGAGATGGCGGTCGCTGGATGAGTGCGTTATGGGCGCCGATTGCGGGAAGGCGTGACGAGGACGGCACGACCCGTAGACCGCTGCACGCGGTGGCGGAACCAGCCCGGCGCATGGCTCGATTTCCCTATCTGCTGGTCATGATCGGGATTTTCGGAATCGGCATGGCCGGACTGCTGATGCTCAACACCACCCTGCAGAGCCAGGCGTTCGAATCGCGCACACTCAACCGCCAAGCCACCGAGCTCGCGTACGCCCAAGCTGATCTGGAAAACCAGCTCGATGCGCTGGCCGCACCGCAAGAGCTGGCGCGGCGGGCCTCGGCGCTGGGGATGCGGCCCAACCCGTTCCCGGCGTTCCTGGAAGTGCCGAGCGGCAAGATTGTGGGCAAGCCCATTCCGGTAGCGGGCAGCGAGGTTCCTGCCCTGATCGTGATGACGCCCGCGCAGCTCGCCGCCGAGCAAGCGGCCAAGCGAGCTCGCGCTGAGGCCAAAGCCGCTGCCAGGGCCGCCAAGCGAGCCGCAGCAGCGGCCGAGGCCAAGCGGAAGGCCGCCGATCGAGCAGTGCATCAGAACAAGGCGCACAAGAAGGAGGCCAACCAGACTGCCGGCACGACAACAAAGAAAGGCGCGGATCGCGGGGGACGGCCGTGACGGACGAGCCGCATCGTCTCAATTCGCCGCGGCCGTTGCGCTCCCACGTCCCTCGCGGCCATCACCAGCGAGCCGATGCCGAACGATTGTCCACGCTCCACGCCCGTGGCGTACGGATCCTTCGTGATGGCACAACGGTCACCCCTCGGCCGCGGGTCCGGCAGCCGCCGATTCGAGTCGTACGCCGGCGGCCTCCGTTGCGTCTACCCCTTGCCTCAGCACATCGGCGGCTGCATGCACTGCTGATCGTTATCGCTATGGCACTGTCCCTATGCGCGGGCCGGCTATTGCAGCTCCAGGGATTCGACTCCTCGTCCTACTCGGTTGACGCTCTAACCCGGACACTGCCACTGCTCCCGGCGCGAGGCCAAATTACCGATCGGAACGGTCTGGTTCTTGCGTCGACCCAGCCGGCTGTCGCGGTGACCGCCGATCCCACACTGACCGCGCCGCAAGCTGGTGAGATCGCCGGTGTGCTCGCTGGGCATCTCGGGATGTCGGAGGGCGAGCTCATGCCGTTGCTGACCAAGACGGGCACGCGGTTTGTCTACATCAAAAAGAAAGTGCCGGCGCTCACCTACAGCGCGCTGGCTGCCGACTTGTCGAGCCGCCACCTGCACGGGATCTTCAGGGAGAGCGATCCCATCCGCACCTACCCCAATGGCTCGGTCGGTGCCTCCGTGGTCGGGTTCGTTGGGGCGGACGGCAAGGGACTGGCGGGACTGGAACGCAGTCTCGACACGCACCTGGCAGGTGTCGAAGGCAAGGAAACCTATGAGAGCGCACCGAACGGCAGCAAAATTCCGCTAGGCCGAAGCTCGATAGCGCCGGCGCGCAACGGCCTGAGCTATCAGCTCACCTTGGACTCGGAGGTGCAGTGGGTCGCCGAGCGCCGCCTGGCGGAGCAAGTAGCCAAGACCCGCGCCGACTCCGGCTTTGCCATCGTGCTGGACGTCAAGACGGGTCAGGTGATCGCACTAGCCAATGCGCCCACGTACGATTCTTCACGGCCGCAGGCCGCAAATTCCGAGGATCGCGGCAACCGCGCAATCTCCGCACCGTACGAGCCCGGGAGCGTCGAGAAGGTCTTGACCTCGGCAGCACTGATCGACTCTGGCACTGCGAATCCCAACACACGGGTCGTCATCCCCAGCCGGATCTCCTCTGGTGGCAATTCGATCAAGGACTTCTTTTCCCACGGGGTGCTGCACTACACGATGCGAGGGGTGATCGCAGACTCATCCAACATCGGCACGGTTTTGCTCACTCGCCAGCTCAACAAGCAGAGGTTGCACGACTATCTGTCGAGCTTTGGTCTCGGGCACACCACCAGCATCGGGCTGCCGGGCGAGTCTGCGGGGATCATGCCCAAGGCAGACATGCCTGATGGCCAGCGCGATCGGGTGGCGTTCGGGCAGGCGATTGCGGTGACTGGCATCCAGGAGGCGTCCGCGGTAGCTGGCATCGTGAACGGTGGGATCTACAATCCGCCAACGTTGATCAAGAAAGCCACCGATGGGGACGGCAGGGAGGTGGCAGTGCCGCGTACGCCCCCGCGGCGAGTCATCTCAGACAAGAGTTCGGCGCAGGTACGCGAGTTGATGCAGGCTGTCATCGACAGCGTGAACGGTGAGCGGAATCTGAAGCTCGACAGATACACCAGCGGCGGCAAGACCGGTACCGCGCAGCGCGCCGATACCAGCTGCGGGTGCTATCGCGGCTACGTAACATCATTTGTGGGCTTTGCGCCCCTCGACGACCCGCAGATTCTGACATACGTCGTGATCAGCAACCCGAGGGCAGGCGATACCGGATCGATCACAGCCGCACCGGCGTACCGGGACATCATGAATTTTGCGCTGCCGCGCTACTCGGTCGTTCCTGATGCCAAGCCGCACGAACCGCTGCCAACTCAGTGGTGACCTGCAGCGCCAATCAAACATCGGATCGCGCGTCGCCGTGCTGAGGAGGAGGGGGCGGACATGCTTTTCGTCGGCGAGCGACGAGGAAGTAGGCGTCTTCCCGGTGCGATCCGCAGCGAGCGGCAGCGAGCAATCAAACACGGATTGCGCGTCGCCGTGCTGAGGAGGAGGGGGCGGACATGCTTTTCGTCGGCGAGCGACGAGGAAGTAGGCGACTTCCCGGCGCGATCCGCGCGGAGTGAGCGCAGCGAGTGGAGCAATCAAACAACAGCGTATTGGTCCGAACGGGCCGACAAGTCGATAACGTCACTAGCGTGTCTTCTGCTCCACGGGGGGGCGTGATTCGGCCGCGCACCAGAC
>Ga0075434_100003831_pt1 | contig 13453 bp, 5 predicted proteins | sample RhiMethybrSRZTD3_FD_75298 | JGI IMG/M metagenome (GOLD analysis project Ga0075434, IMG submission 75298) | Populus rhizosphere microbial communities from Tennessee, USA - Rhizosphere MetaG P. TD hybrid SRZTD3 | ecosystem: Host-associated > Plants > Roots > Rhizosphere > Soil | place: USA... | reverse complement strand
GCGGACCTGAAGCGAATCGCGGCTGAAGACACCGCTTCGCTGACGGAGATCGTCGCAGTCGCCGCCACGGTCGCAGCCCGCCTGCTGCAGCTCGACATGTTCGAGGTGCAGATTCAGGGCACGCTCGCGCTCGCGCACGGCCGCATCGCGGAGATGCAGACGGGCGAAGGCAAGACTCTGGCGGCTGTCCCAACGGTCGTCTGGCACGCCAGGGACCATCACGGGGTCCACGTGATGACCGCGAACGACTACCTCGCCCGCCGCGACGCCGCATGGATGCGGCCCATCTACGAATGGTTCGGCCTGAGCGTCGGCGTCATCCAGCAGGGACTCTCTCCTGACGCGCGAAAGGAGGCGTACCGATGCGACGTCACCTACACCACCGCCAACGAGGTGGGCTTCGACTACCTGCGCGACTGCCTCGCGCTCTCGTCCGATGAACAGGTCCACCGGCCGTTTTCACTCGCGGTCGTGGACGAGGCGGATTCGATCCTGATCGATGAGGCCCGCATTCCTCTCGTGATTGCCGGCGGATCCGCGGACGCGCCGGGTCACGCCGCTCGCGCCGACAAGGTCGTTCGAACGCTGACGGCGAATCTGCACTTCACTGTCGAGCCGCCGGGCCGCAACGTGGCGTTGACGCCGCAAGGCGTCGAGCGCGTCGAGCGCGCGCTCAACCGACGGAATCTGTTCGAGACCAAGAACCTCTCGCTCCTGACAGCCGTCCAGGACGCGCTCCACGCGCACGTGCTGCTCCATCGCGACGTCGATTACGTCGTGCAAGACAACGCCGTCGTCTCCGTGGACGAGCTCAAAGGGCGCACCGTGCGCGAACGCCGATGGCCGGCGGGTCTTCAGACCGCGATCGAGGTCAAGGAAGGCGTGGCCCCGAAGCAACAGGGCCGCATCCTGGGATCGATCACGATTCAGAATTTCATCGCGCTCTACCCGAACGTCTGCGGCATGACAGGAACCGCCGCGACGCAGGCGGAGGAATTTCGCGAAATCTACGCGCTGGAGGTCGAAACGATTCCGACGAACCGGCCGGTCGTTCGCATCGATCACCCCGATGCACTGTTTGCCACGAAGAGCGAGAAAGAAAACGCGGTCGTCGACGAGATCGCGCGCGAGCACGGCTCCGGGCGGCCAGTCCTCGTCGGCACCGCGAGCATCGAGGAATCGGAGCGATTGAGCGGGTGCCTCGGCACCCTGCCGCATCACGTGCTCAACGCGCGCAACGAAGAAGCCGAAGCGGGAATCATCGCGGACGCCGGGGCGCGCGGCGCCATCACCATCTCGACGAACATGGCTGGCCGCGGCGTGGACATCCGCCTCGGACCGGGCGTCGCCGAGCTGGGCGGCCTGCACGTCATCGGCACCAACCGCCACGAGAGCCGGCGGATCGACAACCAGCTGCGCGGCCGAGCGGGCCGGCAGGGAGATCCCGGCAGCTCACGCTTCTTCGTGTCGTATCAGGATCCGCTGATGGTGAAGTACGGCGCCCCCGATCCGGCGGACGGTTTGACGCCGGACGAGATCCAGCGCAGGGCCGAGGGACAGAACCTCGACATCCGGATGTTCCTCCGCAAGTACGAATCGGTCCTCGAAGGCCAGCGGCTGGCGATCCAGCAGCGGCGACAGGCGATCCTCACTGGCGAGCAACCCTGCGAGTCGGATCAGGAACGGTTGATCACGCTCACGACCATTGACGACCTGTGGTCGGATTACCTCGCGGCCGTCGCCGACCTGCGCGCCGGCACGGTCTGGATTTCACTCGGCGGCGGCAATCCCATGGGCGACTTCCTCATCCGTCTTCACGCGATGTTCGGTGAGCTCAACTCGACCATCGACGAGGAAGTCGCTCGCCGCGTCGAGCAGGATGCGGCCGCGCCGACAGACTGGCGGGAGCGGGGCGCCACGTGGACCTACCTGACGACCGATGAGCCGTTCGGCTCGATGTCGGAGAGAGCGATGCGAGGGCTGGTCAAGATGGTTCGGCGGACGCTGGGCAAGACGTAGAGTCCGCCTTTAGGCGGACCTGTCAGCGACAAGCGACAAGCGACCCGCCTCCGCTTCGCGCACGAGCTTCGGCGCGGCGGGCAGCCGGAAGCTAGCGGGCGCGCTGCGCCGCAGCCGCCGCGACGCCCTCAATCCAGCGGCGCTCGACGGGCAGCCACAGCGCACTCCAGGCCGCGGCTGGCGTATGCCGCTCGCCGCGAATGCCGCGGCCGCAGCAGCGAACAAAGCGATCACCGCGAGCGCGAGGCCGCCGAGGAATGCGGTCGAAGCTCACGAAGAACTTTCGTGTCCTTCGTATCTTCGTGTCTTCGGGTTGTCTGCCGTGGCGCGTCTCAGCGAACGGCGTCGAATTGATCTACCGCGACTGGCGCTGCGAGTCGTACGGCTTCCCTGTCAGCGGATCGTTCGGCACGACCGGCTTCGCTTCGAACGCATCCAGGCTCGGGACGACGAGCATCACGCCGTACATGCGCACGTAGTGGCCCGGGAACGAGCACACGAAGTTGTATTCGCCCGGCGTCGTCGGCGCGACGAAGTTGAGCCGCTCCGATTCGCCGCGCTGAACGAGCCGCGTCGCCGCCAGGACGGCGGGGCTGTCGGGCACGTACGCGCGCGCGCTTGGATCCGTCGGCGGCGGCATCGTCGCCGCGGCCGTGCCGATCATCATGACGGAGCCTGGCTGCCCGATGACGATGTTGTGCGGCATCGCATCGGGATTGACCAGCGTGATCTGCACCGGCTTGCCGGCTTCGACGACGAACCATCTGACGTCGAACAGCATCTGCTCCGGGATCGTGCCGATCGCGATCGTCTGGACCCCTTTGTCGCGAAGATCTCGCCGCATCGATGCGGCCGAAAGATCCGGAAGCGCGGTGGCCGTCGTGTTCGCGGCGACCGGTTCGGCGGATGTCATCTTCTTTCCAAGCGACCCCAGCGTCGCCATCGTTTGCTGGAAGGTGTAGTCGAGGAACTTGTCGCCGGGATATTTCTGCGATTCCTGGGCAATCGCAACCGCCTCAGGCCCTTCGAAGAAGCTCGCCGCGCGGACCGCCTCGAGGCGGACGCCCGGGTGCTCGTCGTTGGCCTGCACCTTCAACAGCGCGAGCGCATCAGGCACGCGATCGCGCCAGTAGCACAGCACGCGTGTTGCGGCGGCGCGGGCCCACGGCTGCGGCGATCGGAGCATCCGTTTCAGGAGCGCCTGGTCGACGCGGTTGTGCCACTGCTGCACCCACAGCGCTTCCATCATCTGGTGCTCGTACTGCGGATCGTTCTTGTCCAGGCGTCCAATCCATGTCTGCAGCGCGGCGAGCACATCGTCGGTCTTGCGCGAGCTGAGCTCGATCTTCGCGCGATACCGGACGCGGTTTTCCGGCTCCTTCAACAAATCCAGAAGCCGATCGATCGGCTCGCCGGCGATCTTTGCGGGCGTGAGCAGTGGGCGATCGACAGCTGTGACCCGGTAGATGCGCCCGTGCTCGTGATCGCGCGACGTGTCGCGCAGGTTGTGCTGCATGTGCCCGATGATCGCGTTCTGCCAGTCCGCGACATACAGTGCACCGTCGGCGCCGATCTCCGCGTCCACGGGACGGAAGTTCTCGTCGGCGGACTCGATGATGGGCTCGACTTCGGTCATCTTCAGCCCCGCGCCGTCCTCGGTCACCTTGTAATCGAGCAGCCCGCGGAACCCGATCGTGTTGAGGACGACGAGGTTGCCCTGCATGTCGTCGGGGAACTGACGGCTGGAGATGATCTCGGCGCCGCCGACGGGTCGCGTGCGCACGTTGCCGGGCCTCGGCGCCTTCGTCGACTCCATCGCGGGGTAGTACTTCTTCGTCGAGAACGACGGCCCGTAGTACGGCTGTCCGCCCGTCGCGTCGAATACGATGTCGCGCCCCCACAGGTCGAACACGTGGCCGTGCGGGTTCGGGAAGTTCATCGGAATGTACGTTTCGAACTTGAACGTGCGCGGCTCGAACCGGAAGACGCCGCCGTCCGCCTCCCGGACCGTCGGAGTCCATGGCGTCTCGACCTGGCTGCGGTGAAAAATGCCTTCGCGGATGTACAGCGCGCCGCCCGGATCGAACGTGAAGCTGTTCATCGTGTGGTGTGTGTCGGCTGAGTCCATGCCGCCGAGGATGATCTCTTTCGTGTCGTAGTGATCGTCGCCGTCGGTGTCCTTGAGGAATAGGAGGTTCGGCGCCTGCGCCACGATGACGCCGCCGTTCCAGAACTCGAAGCCGGTCGGGCTGTCGAGATCGCCGGCGAAGATCGTCCGCTTGTCCGCCTTGCCGTCGCCGTCGGTATCCTCGAGAATCAGCAGCTTGTCGTCCATCGGGGTCTTCGGCTGCCAGTGCGGATAGTTCTTCCACGCCGAGACCCAGAGGCGCCCCTTCGTGTCGAACGCGAGCTGCACGGGGTTGACGAGCTCCGGAAACTCCTTCTCCGATGCGAACAGGTTGACCTTCAGTCCCGTTCCGACCTTCATCTGCGCGATGGCTTCATCGCCGCCGAGATAGAGGTGCTCGCCGTTCGGCCCCTTGCCGGGCTCGTTGGTGCCGGCATTGATGAACGGCGGAGTATCGGAGTCGGCTACCTTCAACTCGGTCTGCGGTGCGGACGTCAACCCTTTGGCGACGCGCCAGACCGCGCGGTCGCGGTTCGACGTCAGCACGTCGAGGACGCTGACTTCGCGCTCCAGAACCTCATAATTGGTCGGAAGCACGTCTTCCTTGTTGATCTGCACGCGCGCAGGATTTACGTCGCGCGGGTTCGTGCGGATGAACGTCAGGAACGCGCGATCGCCGAACGTCGCGAACGCGTCCGTCGTGCGATAGCGCTTGAACCACTGGAAGTTCCGATCGGCTACCGCCTTCTGAAGCGCGGTCAAGTACGCGGCGGGGTACGTGCGGGGGCGCGCCCCGAACAGCTCGCGATCGATGATCTCCGCGACCTGCCGGTTCCCTTCTTTGTTCAGGTGAACGCCGTCGATCGTCAGCGGCGTCTTCGCCGAGGCATACAGCGTCTTCGTCGGCGCGAACAGATCGACGAAGCGCACGTCGCGAGCCGACGCGACCTCCGACATCGCACGCGTGTAGAGCTCGAGCCGCTGATTGTTCTCACGGCCGTCCGGAAGGTCGGGGTTGTGCAGATCTTCGTGCGCGATCGGCGACAAGAGGACGATGCGCGGCGAGGTTTTGCCGTTGTATTTCTGCGCGAGCGTATGCGTGATCCATTCGTCGAGCTGCTGCTTGAACGCCGGCAGGCCCGCCTCGCCCGCGTACGACTCGTTGTAGCCGAAGAAGGCAAAGATCACGTCCGCCTTCGTGTTCGTCCCGGCGAGACGATTCTCCTGATAGCCGCCGATCGTCGCCCCCTTTGCGCTCAGCCACTCGTCGGGCGTACCGAAGTTCTTCGATCGAAGGCGCGTGGCGATCTCGTCGCCGCTGAATCCGAGATTGCGGATGACCAGGTCGTGCCGCGGGAACCGCGCATAGATCAGCGTGTCGAGCCAACCCTCGTACTGCATGCGCTCGGCGAGCTGGTTGCCGATGATGCAGATGTGATCGCCGATCCGCAGGGGAAATGGCGTCGCGGCATTCGGGCGAGCGGGCGCCAGAAAAATCACGGCAGCCGCTGCCGCAAGCAACACAAGAGAGCGAATGTGCCTGGTCATGGGGTGATTATGTCCGATGGCCACCCTGAAGGGTGGCCCCACAAAACATGGACGGCTGTGGGGCCAGCCTTCAGGCTGGCCTGATTTCATGGCTGTGGGGCCAGCCTTTAGGCTGGCCTGATTTCATGGCTGTGGGGCCAGCCTTTAGGCTGGCCTGATTTCATGGCTGTGGGGCCAGCCTTTAGGCTAGCCTGATCTCATCGCTGTGGGGTCAGCCTTTAGGCTGGCCTGATCTCATGGCTGTGGGGCCAGCCTTCAGGCTGGCCTTATTTCATGGCTGTGGGGCCAGCCTTCAGGCTGGCCTTATTTCGGCGAAGGCGGAATCGGCGAATCGAAGCCCGCCATATCCGACGGCTTGGCTCCTTTCACGTGACCGCCGAAGCTGAACGTCGACGGATGATACGGGCCGACGAGGCTGACGTCGTTATTCGCCTTGATGTCCTTGTCGAGGCCAGCGGCCCAGAGGCACGCGTTCACGGCCATCCGACGGAACCCTTCGTTCAGCAAATCTTCCGACGCTCCGTGCGTCGTCGTAAACACGCGGCCCGTCTTGCCCGACGGGCTCGTATAGGTGCGGGCCCACGCGACCGGGAGCTGATTCTTTTCCGGCGCAGGCGGCGAGTCCGGCGTCATCCCGTTGAGCACCTGCCCGCGCGCGAGAATCGTGCTCGGCTGAAGCGGATCGGCCGTATAGCCGCCCGACTGCACCCACACGTCCTTCACGCCGCGCAGAATCGGATGATTCATCTGCGACGGGTCGAGAATCAGCCGTGAGCTTTGCTTGTGATTGGTCCCGTAATGCGAGACCCATGTCTCGCCAAGGATCTGCCGTCCGAATCCTCCCTTGAACGACTCGTCCTTGTTCTGCCAGTCGTATTTCGCGAACTTCGCATCGGGACGCTTGATCTGGAAGGCGTGCGTCGCCGTCCGGAACGCCACGATCGGACCGCCGCGATTCAGGTAGTCGACGATGTGCTGCATCTGGTCGTCGGGAAAATCCTGGAAGCGCGTGAAGATCACGAGAAGGTCGGCCTTGTCGAGCGCCTCGAGCCCCGCGATCTTCGAGTTGCCCGGATCGATGAATCCCGTCGCAGGATCGACGGTGAAGAAGACGCTCGACTTGAAGCCGTAGCGCTTCGCCAGGATCCGCGCTAGCTCCGGCAGCGATTCCTCCGACCGATACTCATGATCGCCGGCGAGCAAGACGATGTGCTTGCCGTGCCCGGGCCCCTTGTCGCCTTCGTAGACGACGAGATGAGGGTTCTGCGCGGCCGCCGGTGAGGCAAATAGCACGGCGGCGGCGCAGATGAACGAACCGACGAACCGTTTCAGCATCTTTGCTGCCTCTATCACCGATCTTGAATCGCGAACCGCGAACCGCGAACCGTCAGCGTATCAGAAGGTAAACCGAATCGCCCCCTGCATAATCCGCGGGTCGCGCGCCTGCGTCGCCTTGCCAAAACTCGCGTTCACCTGCTCTCCCGCCGGGTTGAACTGCGCGTTCGTGTTGATGCTCGACCACTGCGTGTGGTTGAACACGTTGTACATCTCCCAGCGGATCTGGACTCTTCGTCCGCCGCCGATCGCGAAGTTCTTGAACGCCGAGATGTTCGACTGCACGATCCGCGGCAAGCGGTAGAAGCTCCGCGGCGCGTTGCCGATGTCGCCGCGGCCCGTGAGCCGGCTGAACGCCGAGACGTTGAAGAAGCTTCCCGGCTCGCCAGGCGTCGCGCTGCAATTGTCGCCGCCATGGCAGACCACATCGTCGGTGCTGATTCGAGGACGCGTACCGGCGTCGCCGCCGGTGAAGTCGAAGTTGTCGGTCGTCGACGTGCTTGCCCCGGCCCAGTCGCCGCTGACGAACGCGCTATCGCCCGAGACCTGCCATCCGTCGAGCGCACCCCGGGTCAGCACGTTGTCCCACATGCGGCTGCCGTTCGGGACGTCCCACGTGTAGTTGATGACGAGATTGTGCAGCTGCGTCGACTCGTACGGCGCGACGTTCCACGCGTCGCCCGGGCGGTTCGGGATGTACGACGGTGGATCGGAGTTCGGTCCGAGGCTGACCGTCTTCGCGAGCGTGTACGCGACCGCGAACTGCAGCCCCTTGATGTACCGGCGATTGAGCTGCACTTGCAGCGAGTTGTTGTACGCCGTCCCGAAGTGCGACCGGATCGTGATGTCCTGATAGCCGCGATACGGACGCAGGAACTCGTTCGCCTTTGCCGAGTTCGCGGTCTGCGGGTTGCGGTTCTCGGGATGCACGTCCAGGAAGCGCGCGCCGTCCGGCACCACGTTGATGTTGGTCGACATCTCTGCATGCCGCAGCTGGAAACCGGCGTAGGTGACATCGATCACCGTGCCCCACCCGAGCTCGCGTTGCACGCCCGCGGAGTAGTTGAAGCTCTGGGGCGTCTTCGCGTCGCGCTCGATGCCGAAAACGTTGCTCGGTCGATTTGAGAAGGCGCCCTGCGCACCCGCCGCGAGCAGCGTGTCCATCGTGCCGTAGAAGATCTGCGGCGTGTTCTGCGCCGGCGGATTCCTCGCCATCGCATCCATGCCGTTCGCGTTGACGTGCGGGTTGTGATACAGCCCGGCGCTCGTGTGCAGCGCCGTCTTGGTGTCGCCGGTGATGTCCCAGGCGAGGCCGACGCGCGGCTCGGGCTCGAAACCCTGATTCTCGCGAAATCCCTTCGGGTAATTCGAGTCGTTGCTGCTCACCATCCCGTTGTAGCGGTCGCCGGTGTTCGGGACGAAGCTGCCGATGAACACGTTCGGGAGCGTCTGGCCCGTTATCGCGTCGTACGCGACGTTCACGCCGTTGACGACCGCGGGCTCGAACAGCCGCGGGGCCTTCGCTGGTTCGTAGCGTTCGGGGACGAAGACGGCCGCCGGCTGCGCCGAATACCACGGCGTGTACCAGAGGAACCGGACGCCGTAATCGAACGTGACGCGCCGGTTCATCTTCCACGTGTCCTGCACGTACGATTCGAAAATGTTGCGCTTGCCCTGGACTTCGGAGAACGCGTCGATCTCGGTATAGTCGCGGAACGTGCCGAGGAGTGCGTTCGCGTAGCTGTAGTTCGCATCGCCAGGATTGCTGGTGTCCGTCGCGAAATTGAATTGCCCGGCCCAGGGGCCCGCGCCGACGCCGCCCTTCCCTTCGGAGTTGCGCGACTGCTCGAAGTAGAAGCCCGTCTTATACGAGTGACTCCCCCGGATGTACGTCAGACTGGAACGGACCGAGCCGAGCCACGCCTCTCCCTGGTCCGTCAGCCGGTTGTCGAACGTGAAGTTCGGAGAGTTGGGCACGTTGAAGGTGACTTTCGGGATGACGTTGCGGGGGTTCAACTCCGGGTGGAACTGGCCGACCTTGAAGCCGACGACGTCGCGGTTGATCCGCTGCCAGTCGGCGTCGGTCAAGGGATAGAACTGCTCGGTCTGCTGGCGAAGCCCCATGTCGCTTTCGAGCACCATCGTCGGCTTGATGATCTTCGTGTAGTTTCCGCTGACGCCGCGGTCCGTGTTCAGGTAGTGCGTGTTGAAGAACCCCCACTTCGCGGGCCCTGCGGTGATCTCCGAGCCGCGCTGATCCGAATACCAGTCCTTGAACGTGAAGTAGAACGTGTCGTGCGCCGACGGACGCCAGTCGACACGCACGATGTTGTTCATCTTCGGGTTCTCGGCGTTCTCCTGCGTCGTGTAGTTGAACTGCCCGAGCGTGAAGTTGCGATCGAAGTTGTTCGCGCGCGGCAGCATGTTGAGCAGGGCCAGCCCGTTCGAGCTGATGCGGCCCGGCGGAATGATGTTTCCAGGGAAACAGGCTGGACCGCCCGTCACGGCATTGCAGGTGCCGCTCGCCAGCGGATCGCGGATGTTGATCAGGCGTCCCTGGCTATCGAGCGTCTGCGAAAAATCGCCCCTCAACTCCCGCTCGGTCGGCATCGTCCAGTTCCGCACAGGGCCCGGCCGGCTGACGAGCGGGGCTTCGAGCGAATAGAAGAAGAACAACTTTTTCTCGGCGCCATTCAGCTTCGGCACCGGGCCGCCCAGGTTTGCGCCAAAGGTGTTGAAGCGGTAGCGAGGCTTCTTGATGTTCGAGCGGTTGTTGAAGAAGTTGTTCGCGTTCAGCGCTTCGTTGCGCACGTAGTGATACACGTTGCCGTGATATGTCGACGTCCCGCTCTTGCTGACGATCTGCACCTGCCCGCCGCCCGCGCGGCCGTATTCCGCGCGGTAGTTGTTCAGCAGCACGCGCACTTCGGCAATCGCGTCGAGATTGATCTGCTGCGCCATCAGACCGCTGTTGCCGACCTCGTTGCCGATCACGCCGTCGACGATGACGTTGCTCCAATCGCGCCGCGCGCCGCCGACATTCGGCACGCTCGTGCCGAAGCTCATGCCGAGGGAGTCCACCGTGTTCTCGTACCGAACTCCCGGCAGCAGCCGCATGATCGACGTCACGTCGCGGCCGAGCACCTGCACCTGCTGGATCTGGGTCGACGTAATCAGGCCGGCGTTCTGCGTCTCGGCGGTGTTCACGTGCGTGCCGGTCGCCTCGACGACAACGGTTTCACCGATGCCGCCGACCTCGAGGGCCAGCGATCCGACCGCGAGCCGTTCGCCCGCGCTGAGCACGATGTTCTTCCGCTCGAGCGTCCGGAAGCTCTGGAGCGACACCTTAATCGTGTAGCGCCCAGGCTGCATGTTGGTCGCCTGGAAGTCGCCCTTGGAGTCGCTCACGACGTCGCGCGACTCGCCGGTGGCTTCGGAAATGATGCTGACGGTCGCACCGGGAATAACCTGCCCCTGCGCGTCAGTGATGGTGCCAGAGATGGTGCCGGTGTTGCCCTGTGCGGACACCGAGAATGGGAGGAGCACGACGGCGCAGGCAGCGAACGCCAGCGCACGCAAGAACCCTGACCGGGCTGTGAACATTGAGGCCTCCTCGCGGAACGGCCCCCGTAATAACAAACTTTAACGTTTAAGTAAACGACAAAACGGATCCCGGATCCCGCATCACGGTGGCTACGCCGGCAGCGTCTCCCGCAGGAACCGCAGGCCACCCTCGGCCAGGGCATCCTGTGTCGGCGCGAAGTTGCGCCAGATGGCCGCCGCTTTCGCGATCGTCTTCACCTTGTTGGTGAACGACTCGATCACATACGGTCCCTTGAAGCCGATGTCCCGGCAGGCGTCGGCGACTTCGCGCCAGGGCACGTGACCGGATCCGGGCGCTCCGCGATCGTTCTCGCAGGTGTGGATCTGGATCACGCGCTTCCCCGCGGCCCGGATTGCGTCGCCGATCGACCGCTCCTCGATGTTCATGTGGAAGGTATCGAGGAGGATGCCGCACTCGGCGTGGTCCACGCGATCGACGACGTCGATTGCCTGCGCGGCGAGATTCATGAAGCTCGTCTCGAACCGGTTCAACGGTTCGACGCCGAGCTTCACGCCGCGGTCACCAGCATACTTCGAGAGCTCTTTCAGCTGCTTCACCAGCAGGTCGGTGTCCCGCTTCCGTTCATCGTCGGTCGCCTGCCACGTCCGGCCCACCGCGCTGTAAAGCGGCCCGACCACGTGCGGCGCGCCCATCGTCTTCGCCGCGTCGATGCAGTGCCGCACGTACTCCATCCCGTTCTTGCGGATGCCCTCGTCGGCGTGAATCAGATCGCGATCGGGCCCCATCGCGGCGCACACACTGACGGCAAGGCCGTTGTCGCGGGCAATCTGCCCGCCGCGCGCGTAATCGAGATCCCCCGTCCCTTCGATCCCGAACTCGATGAGGTCGAACCCCATTTTCTTCACCATCGGGGCGAGCCGGGTGAATTCGTTCGTGGTGACGGGAGATGTCCAGACCCAGGCATTGACGCCGATTCGAGCCATCTGAATCCTCTTTGCCGGGGCTGAAGCCTCGCCTACGAGATCGGTAGGGCGGGCCCGCCGCGGTGTTGGCGGGGTTTGAAAACCCCGCCCTACAGTATACGAATCCGCAAAGCGGCAATCGCGATATAGTCTGGTCCGCCCGGCCGCGCCGGCCGAACACATCAGACGGAGCAGAACAGATGAATGAGCACAAAGGGGGCATGACGAGGGAGGATCGGCTGTTCGTTGCGTGCATCATCGCGCTGATCACGACGGCGTTCGGGTTCGTCGTCCGCGGCTTCCTGGTGGCCGAATGGGCGACGCAGTTCAACCTGACGCAGGGACAGGTCGGCGCGATCCAGGGCGCGGGACTGTTCCCGTTCGCACTGAGCATCGTCTTCTTCAGCCTGATCATCGACCGCATCGGCTACGGCCGCTGCATGGCGTTCGCGTTCTGCGGCCACGTGCTCTCGGCCATCATCACCGTGACCGCCAACAGCTTCCAGCAGCTGTACGTGGGCACGCTGATCTTCGCGCTGGCCAATGGCACGGTCGAAGCGGTAATCAACCCCGTCGTCGCGACGCTGTATCCGAAGAGCAAGACGCATCACCTGAACATGCTGCACTCCGGCTGGCCCGGCGGGATGGTCCTCGGCGGCCTGCTGATGATTCTCCTCGGCACGGCGTCGTGGCGCTGGAAGATCGGGCTGTTCCTGCTGCCGACCGCGTTCTACGGATTTCTGATGATCGGCCAGAAGTGGCCTATCCAGGAGCGCGTCGCCTCGGGTGTGAGCTACGCCGACATGCTGCGCGAATTCGGCTGGGGCAGCTGCTTCATCGTCTGCTTCTTCGTCGTGTACGCGCTCGACAGCGTCTTCGGCTCGCTGGGGCTGTACGCAGGCACCGTTTCGATGCTGATGGCCGTGATCCTCGCGGCGATCCCGACCGCGATCTTTGCCGTCATCTACAAGAGCTTCGGCCGGCCGATGTTCGTGTTCCTGCTGCTGGTCATGGTGCTGCTCGCGACCACCGAGCTCGGCGTCGACAGCTGGATCACGAACCTGATGACGCCGGTGCTCGCGAAGTACAGCCAGTACGGTGGTCTGTACCTGCTGCTGTACACGTCGCTCATCATGGCGATCCTGCGGTTCTTCGCGGGCCCGCTCGTCCATCGCCTGTCGCCGCTCGGCCTTCTCGCGTCGTGCGCGGCCATCGCATCGATCGGCTTGTTCTGGATCGCGAACGCCGGCGCGGCCGCCGGCATGATCTTCGCGGCCGGGACGATGTACGGGATCGGCAAGGCGTTCTTCTGGCCAACGACGCTCGGCGTGGTGACGGAGCAGTTCCCGCGCGGCGGCGCGATGACGATCAACGCCATCGCAGGCGTGGGGATGATCTCGGTGGGCGTCCTTGGCGGTCCGATCCTCGGCACGATCCAGGACAAATCGCTCGACGCACGCCTCGCGGCCGAGGCGCCGCAGACCTACACGGCCGTGGCGGGCGAGCCGCGCGATGCGTATCTGATGTCCTTCAAGACGATCGATCGCGCGAAGGTCGCACAGCTCCCCGAACCGCAGCGCCAGGTCGTCGAGGAGATCACGACGACGAACAGCCAGAGGACGCTGGCGAAATTCGCGATTCTGCCCGCGATCATGTTCTTCTGCTACGTCGGGCTGATTCTCTACTTCAAGGCGCAGGGCGGATACCGGCAGGTGGAGCTGCCGGCCGCGCCGGTCCGGCAGACGTAGCGACAAGCGACAGGCGACAAGCGACAAGCGACAGGATAAGCGACAAGCGACAGGCGGCAGAGCGCCGGCGGCATCCGGATGCGGGGTGCTGGTGCTGTGTCGCTTGCCGCTTGTCGCTTGCCGCTTGCCGCTTGTCGCTTGCCGCTTG
>Ga0075434_100003826_pt1 | contig 13458 bp, 11 predicted proteins | sample RhiMethybrSRZTD3_FD_75298 | JGI IMG/M metagenome (GOLD analysis project Ga0075434, IMG submission 75298) | Populus rhizosphere microbial communities from Tennessee, USA - Rhizosphere MetaG P. TD hybrid SRZTD3 | ecosystem: Host-associated > Plants > Roots > Rhizosphere > Soil | place: USA... | reverse complement strand
TGCTCGGCCGACCGGATACGGAGGCCGCCAAAAAGCTGGCACCCGTTGCCCCCCCGCCGGTGCCCACGGCGGCCGACAAGCTGCCCCTCGACAAACTCAAGGTTAAGACGGGCTTTAAGATCGAGGTCTATGCGGCGGGAGTGCCCAACGCGCGCTCGCTGAAGCTCGGCCCCAAGGGGACGGTGTTTGTCAGCAGTCGCCTGCAGGACAAGGTGCATGCCATCGTCGAAAAGAACGGCAAGCGCGAGGTGAAGGTCATTGCCTCGGGGTTGCACCGCCCCAACGGCATCGTCGTCCACAAGGGAACGCTTTACATCGCCGAACTGTCGCAGATCTCCAAGATCGACAACATCGAGGACAATCTCGACAATCCGCCGAAGCCCACCGTCATTCTGAGCGACCTGCCGAAAGACGAGGCACACGGTTGGAAATATCTGACCGTCGGGCCCGATGAGAAGCTCTATTTCCACATTGGTGCACCCTGCAACATCTGCATGCCCCCCGAGCGGCACGCCAAAATTTATCGCGTCGGGCTCGATGGCAAGGATCTTGAGGTCTACGCGACGGGTGTGCGCCACATCGTCGGCATGGACTGGCATCCGACCCTGCACCAACTCTATTTTTCCGAGAACGCGCGCGATTGGTTGTCGGAGGACATGCCCGAGGACAAGCTCAACCGCGTGACCAAGCCGGGCAAGGACAACTTCGGCTATCCCTACTGCCACCAGGGCAATTTGCCCGACCCGGAATTTGGTTGGGGACGCTCCTGCAGCGAGTTCACTAAGCCGCTCACCCTCTTGGGCGCCCACTCGGCGTCCTTGGGGCTCAAGTTCTATACCGGCAAGGGTTTCGGGTCGGAGTATCAGAATGCCATTTTCCTGGCCCGGCATGGCTCGTGGAACAAGAGCGTGAAAATCGGCGGCGATATCATGGCCATCAAGCTCAACCGCGATGGCACAGTAAAGTCCAAGGAGAGCTTCATCACCGGCTTCATCCAGAACAACAACTACGTGGGCCGTCCCGTCGACGTGCTGCCGATGCCCGATGGTTCGATGCTCGTTTCCGACGACTTCAATGGCGCGGTCTATCGCGTCAGCCGGGGAAGCAATCGCGTTGCCGGCAAATAATTCGCCTGCACCACAGGGTCGGGGGCGCTCCGCTCCCGACCTCGGCACGCGCCGCGGCGATCGTGTTGGCCTCAGCGTCGGGGTCGTGCTGGCCGCCGTCGCCCTGCAATGCACCCTGACCTGGGCGGCACGGGCGCAAAGCTTTGCCGAGCGGGTTGCCCCCTGTCTGGCCTGCCATGGCGGCGAGGGTCAATCGAGCTTGCCCAATGTGCCCTCGCTCGGTGCCCAGCCCGCACCTTATGCGCTGATCCAACTCTATCTGTTTCGCGGTCGCCAGCGCCGCGTCGAGGTGATGAACGAGGCCACCAAGGATTTTTCCGACGACGACCTCAAGACCTTTTCCGACTTCATCGCGACGCTGCCCGCCCCTAAACCGACGCCGGGCGAACCCGCCGAGCAAGGGCGTATCGAGCGCGGCCAGGTCCTGGTGCGCCAACATCGCTGCGATTTCTGTCACAACCCCGATCTCGCCGGTCGCGACAACGTCCCGCGCCTGGCGGGGCAGCGCGAGGACTATCTGATCAAATCGCTGAGCGAGTATAAAGCCAATACCCGTCCCGGTTACGACGCGTCGATGGCCGATGTTCTGGCGCGCGTCACGGAGGGCGAGATCCTCGATCTTGCCTATTTTCTTGCCCGCCAGCCCTAACAATGAGCGCCCGTTGCGTAGCGACCCCATCACCTGCGACGTGCTGATTGCCGGCTCGGGCGCGGCTGGGTTTGCCACCGCCTTGACGGCGCGGCTGGAAGGCCTCGACGTCATCATGGTTGAGAAGGAGCCGCTGTTCGGCGGCACCACGGCCTACTCGGCAGGCGTGGTGTGGATACCCTTGAGCGCCCAGCAGCGCGCCGCGGGCATCACCGATTCGCGCGAGGCTGCGCTCGAGTATTTGGCCTACCACGTCGGCAATCGGCTGGATCGGGCGCGCGCCGAAGCCTTTGTCGACAATGCCGCGCGCATGCTCGAACACTTCGAGCGCCAGGGCTTTGTGCGTTTCTCGCTGGTGCCGACTTGGGCCGACTACCATCCCGACGAACCCGGCGCCTCGCAGGGCGGCCGCTCGCTCGGGCCCGAGACATTCGACGGGCGCCGGCTTGGCAGCTCATTTGGCAAGCTGCGGGCACCGATCAAGAGCATGATGGCATTCGGCGGGATGATGATCGGTCGCAACGATCTGCCCCACATTTTTCGCATGTCGCGCTCGCTCAAGGCGGCCAGCCACGTGGGGCGAATGGTGGCGGGCTACGGCCGCGATCGGCTGACACACCAGCGCGGCACGCGGCTCGTGAATGGCAACGCCTTGATTGCGCGCATGGCCGCTCAAGCCTTCGCCCGCGGCATACCGCTCTGGTTGTCCTCACCGATCGTCGAGCTCAACCGAGAGCACGGACGTATTGTCGGGGCCGTGGTGGAGAAGGAGGGCAGGCGCCGGACGGTATCGACCCGGCTGGGCGTCGTCTTGGCCTGCGGCGGCTTTCCCGGCAACGACGAGCTCACCCGAGGCCTCTACGCCCACCGCCGCGCCGGCAAGAACCATGCGACCTTGCCGCCGCGCGGCAACGCGGGTGACGGCCTGCGCCTGGCACAGTCCGTTGGCGGCCGGCTCAATGATGCCATGCACCAGCCCGCCGCCTGGGCGCCCGTGTCGCTGGTGCCGCAGCCCGACGGCAGCCTTATTCCGTTCCCGCATTTCTACGAGCGCGGCAAACCCGGCTATATCAGCGTCGACCGGCGTGGTCGGCGCTTCGTCAATGAGTCGAAGTCCTATCACGTCTACGTCCCCGAGCTGATCGAGGCCTGCCGCGATGATCCCGTGATCGAGGCATGGATCGTGTGTGACCATGCCGCCATTCGACGGTTTGGGCTCGGCGCGCTCGGGCCGGCGCCGATGCCGATGCGGGCATTCCTTGCGTCGGGCTACATCAAGCGCGCCGATAGCGCAGCTGCCCTGGCGCTCGCCTGCGGCATCGATGCGCGGGGACTAGATCAGACGCTGCGCGTCTTCAACAGCGCCGCGCGCGGCGGCGCGGATCCGGAGTTTCAACGCGGCTTGGATGCTTACCAGCGCTTCAACGGCGCGGCCGACCACCTTCCCAATCCCTGCGTCGGGCCGCTGGAGAAGCCGCCGTTCTATGCCGTTCGCGTGGTTCCGGGCGAACTTGGCACCTTTGCCGGTATCGCCATCAACGCCCATGGGCAAGTGATCGATGCCGACGGCGTTGCCCTCGATGGGCTCTATGCCGTCGGCAATGACGCGGCCAGCGTGATGGGCGGCACCTACCCGGGCGCGGGCATCACCATCGGTCCCGCCATGACGTTTGGCTATCTCGCCGCCCGGCATCTGGCGGCCGCACGCCAGGGGCGCGCGGCGGAACTGGCGCGTCCGCAATCGGCTCAGCCTTGAAGCAGCCGGTCGAGGTCACCCTTCGCCTCGAGTTCATAAAGCTCATCGCAGCCGCCGACGTGGGTCTGCCCAATCCAGATCTGCGGCACGGTGCGGCGCCCGTTGGCCTTCAACGTCATCTCCCGGCGTAGCGCGGGATTGCCGCCGACGTCGATCTCTTCGAAGGCGGCGCCTTTCTCGCCCAGTAGGCGCTTGGCCATGAGGCAGTACGGGCAAAAGCGCGTGGTATAGAGGACAACCCTTGGCATCCTGACCCCGTGTGAAGGCGCGAACACGCTGCCTTTGCTAGCGCGCGCCGCGACGGCTTGCCAGGGGAACGCCGCAGGCGCCCACGGGTTGTCGCCCTCGACCGATTTGTTTTGCGCATTCGCAAGGGCTCGGTCAACGGGCACAAGGGGCCCCCAGCGCCGCCCCGTCCTGGCGATTTCTCCAAGCCTTTGCAAGGCCGCGAGGAGATCGCCGCGGCGATGCCCGGGCGCCTCCCACGCCGCCGCTGAGGCCCAGGCAGGGGCGAGGGCGCCCAGTCCCCTTGTCGCTTGCGCCACGATGAGCGCAATGGCAGCCTTCGGCCCAGGGCAGGTTTACCGCGAGCCAGGTGTGAAGGCGCCGAAATTCAGCTACGTCCGCGCCGCCAGCCTAGGGCAGGTTCTGGAGCTGCTCGAGCGCTATGGCGAAGACGCGCAAATCCTCGCCGGCGGGCAGAGCCTGATGCCGGCCCTCAACATGCGGCTCTCCGCACCCCGGCTCCTGGTCGATATCAACGGGATCGCGGCGCTGCAGGGCATCACCTGCAAGGAGGGCGTGGTGCGCATCGGTGCGCTGGCGCGGCATGCCGAGGTCGCCACGTCCGCCAGCATCCGCCAATACCTGCCGCTGATCGCTGCGGCCATGCCGCACGTGGCCCACCTCGCCGTGCGCAACCGCGGCACCTTTGGGGGCAGCATCGCACTGGCCGATCCAGCCGCGGAGCTGCCGGCCTGCGCGCTGGCGCTCGACGCACGCTTCGTGCTGCAAAGCCTCGCCGGCCGGCGCGAGGTTGCCGCCGCGGATTTTTTCAAAGGTTTCTATGCGACGGCTCGCCTGCCCAACGAGCTGCTGATCGAGGCGCTGATCCCGGTGCGACAAAACTGGGTTCCCGTCTTTCTGGAGCTGGCGCGCCGTCACGGCGATTTTGCCATCGCCGGTGTGGCCTTTCAGGTGCTGCTCGCAGCGGGCATCGTCGCCGACGCCCGCTTGGCCTATTTTGCCAGCGAGGCGCGGCCGACGCTCGGCCTCGCCACGCTGGCGGCGATCAAGGGCCAGCGCCTCGATCAAACCACCACCGAGGCCGCGGTCAGCGCCCTGCCGAAAGATCTGGCGCCGATCGGCAACGCCGCGGCGAGCGCCAAGCTGCGCCTCCACCTGCAGGGCGTGCTGACGCGCCGCGCCTTGCAACAGGCGCAGGCGACAATCACCGGCAACGCGAGGCCTTAATGGGCGGCGAAGAGAGCATGCCGATCCGCCTCACCGTCAACGGCGAAGCCGTTACGCACGTCGTGCCCGTGCGCCAGCATCTGGTCGATTTTTTGCGCGGCACCTTGGGTCTTACCGGCACGCACGTGGGCTGCGAGCACGGGGTGTGCGGCGCATGTTCGCTGCGCGTCGACGGGGTGCTGGTGCGCGGTTGTCTGATGCTGGCGGTGCAAGCCCATGGGGCAGAAGTGGTCACCATCGAGGGCCTCGACGCCTCGGGAGAGATAGCCGATCTGCAGCAGGCCTTTGTCGAGCGCAATGCGCTGCAATGCGGCTTCTGCACACCCGGCATGCTGATGGCGGCAGCGGAATTGTTGCGCGCCGGCGAGCAGCAAACGCGCGCGGCTATCCGCGAGCATTTGGCCGGCAATTTCTGCCGCTGCACCGGTTATCACGCAATTGTCGATGCGGTGTCAGCGACGCTCGAGCGGCGTGCCCACGCAGGAGGCAAGCGTGTCTGAAAAGGGGCGCTCTTCTCCGCTTGGCCAAATGAGCTATCTGGGCCAGTCCGTGCCGCGCCTCGGCGCCAAAGCCGCAGTGGCGGGAAGAGGGCGTTATACCGACGACATCCAGCTGCCGCGCATGCTGCACGCCGCCTTCGTGCGCAGTCCCTACGCGCATGCCAGAATTGTTGATATCGACCTTGCCGCGGCAAGGCGGCACGAGGGCATCCACCTCGTGCTGAGCGGCCGCGAGCTCGCCCAGCGCGTGACCGGACCGTGGGTCGGCACGCTCAGCTGCTTTGCCGGCATGAAGTCGGCGCCGCAGTACCCCATGGCGGTCGAGCGCGCCTGCTGGGCCGGCGAACCGGTGGCAATCGTGGTCGGACGCACGCGTGCTGCGGCCGAGGACGCGGCCGAGCTCATCCGCATTGACTGGCAGGAATTGCCGGCGATCGCCGAAAAACGCGCCGCCCTGGCACCACACGCCCCCGTTATTCATGCCGAGCTCGGCGACAATCTCGCCTTCCGCAAAGCGATAGACACCGGCGACGTGGAAAGCGCATTTGCCGGCGCCGATCTCGTTGTCGAGGAGACTTTCGAGTTTGCCCGCCATACCGGCGTGAGCCTCGAACCGCGATCCCTGCTCGCTACCTATGACAAGGCGACCGGAAAGCTGACGATCATTACCAGCAGCCAATGTCCGCACATGATCCAGCGGGTGTTTGCTGAGACGCTGGGTATTCCCGACCACAACGTGCAAATCATCGCGCCCGACGTTGGTGGCTCGTTCGGATTGAAGATCCATACCTACGGCGACGAGGTGGCAACCGTGGCGGCGGCCATCGAGCTCGGACGCCCCGTCAAATTCATCGCCGACCGGCTGGAGTCGTTCGTCTCCGACATCCACGCGCGCGAAAATTCCGTAACAGCGCGCATCGCCGTGAAGCGATCCGGCGAAATATTGGGCTTCGATGTCGATGTGCTTTCCGGCGCCGGCGCCTATTCACAGTACCCGCGCACCAGCGTGTTTGAAGCCAATCAGATCCTGAACGTCACGGGCGGACCCTACCGGCACCGGCACTATCGGGGGCGTGCGAGCGTGGTCTACCTCAACAAAGCGCCAAGCTCGCAATACCGCGCCGTTGGCCATCCGATCGGCAATGCGGTGGGCGAACACTTGGTGGATCAAGCGGCCTACCGGCTCGGCATCGACCCCATCGAGATGCGGCGGCGCAACGTCTTTGCGGATGACGCCTATCCCAGCCTTAGCGCCAGCGGCATCAAGCTCAAGGACCTGTCGCATCAGCGCTGCCTCGATCTGCTCGTGCGGCGCATGCGCTACGACGAGCTTCGCCGCGAGCAGGACGAAATGCGCCTGGCGGGGATCCAGCGCGGTATCGGCATCGCCCTCTTCATCAAGGGCACTTCGCCGGGTCCCTTGGGCTACTACGGCAGCGGCGGCGCGCCAATCTCGCTGCAGGACGCCTGCGTCATCAAGCTTGAGCCCAACGGCGGCGTGATCTGCGCCGTCGGCGTAACCGAACAGGGCCAGGGTACCAACACCATCATGGGCCAGATCGCCGCCGGCGCGCTCGGCGTGCCGATCGAGGCGGTGCGCGTTATTTCCGGGGATACCGACGCCGTCCCCTACGGCGGCGGCACCTTCGGCTCGCGCGCGGCCGCGATCGGCGGCGAGGCCGTTCTGCAAGCGGCGCGCGCGCTGAAGGAGGAGATCCTCGCCATTGCTAGCGAGCTGTTGCAGGCGGATCCAGCAAGGCTCGAGATCGTCGACGGCAGCGTGGTCGACGCGGCGGGCACGCGGCGCCTGCCGCTCGCCGAGATTGGGCGTATCTGCCACTTCCAGTTGGGGGAGCTGCCGGCGGGCCGCCAACCCGTGCTTTCGCATACCCGCCGGTTCAGGCTGGTCGAAGACCTCTACATCTTTGCCAACGGCGTCCACGGCGCTTACGTCGAGATCGACACGGACACGGGTTTCGTGCGGCTGCTGCAGCACTGGGTGGTGGAAGACTGCGGCCGCCTGATCAATCCGCAGCTCGCCGACGAGCAGGTCAGGGGCGGTTGCGTGCAGGGTATCGGCGGGGCACTTTACGAACACCTGATCTACGATGCTGCGGGTCAGCTCAGCAACGGCACCCTGGCAGACTATCTGGTGCCGATGGCAGCCGAGATGCCGGAGATCGATGTGGCGCACGTCGAGACGCCAAGCTCGCTCAGTGAACTCGGCGCCAAGGGTGTTGGCGAGTCAGGCACCGGTGCCGCCCCTGCCGCCGTCATGAACGCGGTCAACGACGCGCTGCGGCCGTTTGCTGCCCGCGTCACCTCGCAGCCGATCACGCCCGAGACGGTGCTGGTGGCACTCGGCAAGATCTGAGGCACCTCTGCCATGGGAAACCCGATTCTTGTCGAGCTTACGCGCGGCCGGCAGCGCGAGAGCGTGCACACCGGCGCGCTTGCCGTCGCGCGGCCCAACCGAGAACTCGTGGGTTTTATCGGCAACGTCGAGCAACCGATCTTCGCGCGCTCGGCCATCAAACCTTTGCAGGCCCTGCCGCTGCTGGAGACCGGCGCGGCCGACCGCTACGGCTTCGGGCCGCGCGAGCTGGCCATTGCCTGCGCGTCGCATGCGGGCACCCCCGAACACACCACCACGGTCGCCAACATGCTGACGCGGCTGGGCCTCGATGCCATGGCATTGGGGTGTGGCACGCAGGAGCCACTGGATGCGAGCGCTAGCCGTGCGCTTATTCGCGCCGGCCTGGCTGCCACGGCGCTGCATCACAACTGCTCGGGCAAGCACGCCGGGATGCTGGCCACGGCCGCGCACAAGACCGAACCGACCGCCAGCTACTGGCTGCCCGATCACCCCGTGCAAATGCGCATCCTGGGCACGCTCGAAAACATGACGGGCCGTCGGCTCGGCAGCGATGTGCGTGGCATCGACGGCTGCTCGGTGCCGAACTGGGCCGTTCCGCTGGCCGACCTCGCCAGCGCCTTCGCGCGCTTCGTGACGGGTGAAGGCCTGACGCAGGCGCGCCGGCACGCGTGTCAACGACTGGTGGAGGCCTGCTGGGCCGAGCCCAGGCTGGTGGCCGGCCAGGACCGGCTCGATAGCGTGGCCATGGGCAGGCTGCCCGGCAAGGTCCTCATCAAGGCGGGCGCCGAAGGCGTTTACTGCGGCGCCTTTCCAGCAGCGGGCCTCGGCTTCGCGCTCAAGGTCGATGACGGCGGCAAACGCGCGGCCGACCTGGTTGCGGCTAGCCTGCTGCGTCAGTTCTGTCCCGAGGCGACAGACCTCGGCTTGGCGAGACCGCTGCATAACTTCCGTGGCCTGACGGTCGGCGAAATACGCACCGCAGACGCGCTCAAGCGTTTGCTTGGCAGGCTTGGCTGACGCTGCCGCGGCTATCCAACGGGGCTCGGTCGCAAGCCAGCAAAGCCGGCGACAGTGAGGGCTCCAAGACGACGGCTACGACCGCCCGGCCGCAGCAAGCCGGTGCAGACAGGCGCCAAGGATTTCTTGCCCTCCCTCCAGCGCCTGCGCCCAGCTCAGCGGGGAGCTAGCGGCGTGGCGCCCTCTCGAGCCGCCCGCGCGTGCCAGGCCGGCCGGAACGTGGATAAAGCCGACGCGGCGGCCAGGGTGGGCGCGCGCCGCTGCCAGCGAATTGTAAAGCGTGGCGTTGCACAAATAACCACCCGCGTCACGCGAAGCAAAGGCCGGAATGCGGCGCGAACGCAAGCGCGCCACGATGTAGCTGACGGGCAGGCTGGCCGCCAGCACGTCCGGCCCGCCGGCGCGCACCTCGAGAGAAGAAGGCAAGGCACCGACCGCGTCGGGGTGGGCAAGGCAGCGGTTTTGCCCGCGGCGCTCGATCTCAAAGCCCCGCGCGCGCGCAGAGACCCCGAAATGCAGGATGAGGTCGGGCCGCAACTCGCCCAGCAGCTCCTCGAGCTGGCGGGGTGCGGCTTGCCATTCGGTCGACAGCAGGCCGGCACTCACCCCGATGCCGTAAAATCGGCGTCGCGCCTCGGCGGCGAGTTCCGGGACCAACGCCATGGTCGCGTTGACGGGTACGCCGGGAAAGGGGGCAAAACCGGTGAGTAGCACGCGCATGGCCATGTCCGCGCTCAAGCCCTCCCAGACCTTATGCAGCGCCGGGCGCTGGCGTCGCCTGCACACCCATTAACGCGGCAAGCTGCTTGGCCGCAAGCGCGGGCGTGAGATGGCCCGCGCGCACCTCGTCTTCGAGCGTCCGCACGCGTGTTTCAAGCTGCCGGTCGGTGCGCAAAGCCTTTTCCAATTGCTCGGCCAGGAGTGCGCGCATCCAATCGACGGCTTGGGCTCCGCGCCGGGCCGCAAACTCACCGCTCGCCTGCAGGATGCGGCGATGCTCCAGGATCCTGCCCCATAGCTCGTCGAGCCCGCGATTGTCGCGGGCGGAGATGGTGATGACGGGCGGCGTCCAATTCGGCGAGGGTGGTGTCAGGATCGCCAGCGCCCCTTGGTAGATCGAGGCGGCTTTCAAGACACGCTCCCGGTTGTCACCGTCGGCCTTGGTGATGGCCAGCATGTCGGCAATTTCAATGATCCCTCGCTTGATACCCTGAAACTCGTCGCCGCCGCCGGCGAGCAGAAGAACAAGAAAGAAATCGACCATCGCGGCGACCGCGATCTCCGATTGGCCGACGCCGACGGTCTCCACCAACACCACATCGAACCCCGCCGCTTCCAACAGCGCCATCGTTTCGCGGGTCTTGCGCGCCACACCACCCAGCGTGCCGGAGGTGGGCGAAGGGCGAATGAAGGCCCGATCGCTTTGCGCCAGGCGCGCCATGCGGGTCTTGTCGGCCAGGATCGAGCCGCCCGATCGCGTCGAGGTGGGGTCGACGGCCAGCACGGCGACACGATGGCCCGCTTCGATCAGATTGACGCCAAGCTGATCGATGGCGGTGGACTTGCCAGCACCCGGCACGCCGGTGATACCGACACGCATCGCCCCGCCGGTGAGCGGCAATAGGCGCTGCAGCAGCGCATCGGCCAAGGTGGCGTGCTCGAGTTTCGAACTCTCGATCAGCGTGATCGCACGCGCGAGCGTGGCGCGGTCGCCGGCACGCACGCCGGCGACATAGGCATCAAGCGAGACTTTCTGCGGTTGCCCGGCAATTGACATCGGCAAGCGCTCTCCTGACGAATAGGATCAAGAAAATTCGCCCCGCCCGCAAGCCTGCGCTTGGCCTGCCCGCCGTGCGCGCTAGGGCAGCGCGGCCAGAACGATGGCCGCCAGCACGAGGGCGCCGCCCGCAAGCTTCCAGGCATCGAGCGTTTCGGCGAGCACCAGCGCGGCCGCCGTCAGCGCCGTGACCGGAACGGCAGCCGTCGTCAGCCCCGCCAACCAGGTTTCGACATAGGGCAGTCCGCGATACCACAGCCACAAGCAGAACACGCTGGCGGAGAGAGCATACCAGGTGGCAAGCAGCCACATTGGCGGGGAGACCCCGCCGAGGTCGAAGGGCATCGACAACAACGCCAGCGGCGCGGCGCCGGCCAATCCAACCAAGTTGGCACCCAGCGCCAACCGCAGCGGCCGATAGGGGGGCGTCAGCCGCTTGCCCAGAAGCACGAAGCTTGCCTCGCAGGCAACTGCGCCGACGACCAGAAGGTTGCCGAGAAGGGTCTCAGTGCCGCGCTCGGTGCCCGCGGCCACCAGCAGCAGGCCGGCAACGGCGAGCCCGATGGCAGCCGCCTGCGGCAGGCGCAAGCGTTCGCGCATGACGGCAAGCCCCAACAGGGCAACCACCGCCGGCAAGGTGGCGGTAATGATGCCGGCATCCGAGGCGGACGTGCGCTTTAAGCCCTCAAACATCAGAGCCGTGAAGCCGATCATGCCGAACAGCGCCATGCACGTGAGGTCGCGAAGTTGCCGGCCGCGTAGCGCTCTGAGCTTGGGGCCCCCCTCGCGATAGACGAGCGGTAGCAGCGCGGCGGTGGACACCAGGAAGCGAAAAAGCATGAACAGGTAGATGGGCACCTCGGCGACGATGATTTTGCCCAACACTACGTTCGCGCCGGTCAAAACCATGGCGGCCGTCAATGACAGCAGCGCCGCAAGTCGGTGCCGGCTCGACGAGGGCTCGGTCATGCGGTTGCCAAATCTCGTTGCCACAGGTGCTGCCGCCGGCGCCTGCCGTTGGGTTTGCTACGATTGCAGCGATGCTGTTGTTTCTCGTAAGCTCTCGGGCGCCAGGTGGAGGAGGAGAGGGGAGGCCATCATGGGCGAGGTTTCGCCGGCAGCCGTCAACATCGCCATTTTGGCTGCGGGCCTGCTTCTCTACGCCCTGATCTGGTACTTGACGAGGGGCTTGCCGCGATTTGCCAAGGTACTGGCGCGCCTGCTGCCACTCGGGCTGGTGCTGCCGGCCATGCTCATTTTGTCGGGCCAGCGTGAGGCCCCGCGCAAGGAGGTGGCGACCGCGCCTGCGCCAGGCGCCGCGCGCCGCGAGTCGGCGCCATCGGGTGGGGCACCGCCGCCCGCGGAACCCAAGTCCTCGGCGGCTCCGCCGCCGGCGCCCGCCGTCCCGCCGCCACCCGTGTCGCAACCGGCACCCCGCTCGCTGCCGAACTCCGCACCTGCGCCGGCCCCTGCCGCTCCAGCGGAATCCGAAAAGGAGGCGACGCGCTCGCTCAGTGGTCCGCCGCCCGGCTCGCCGGCGGCGAGTCAAGGCGACTGGGACGTGGTGCCCGTCTTTTATGGCACTGATCGCGTACGCAAAGATGAGCCCAAGCGCGTCATCTATAGCTCCGAGCGCGCGCGTCGGCTCGAGCTCGGTCACGCCTTGGTGACCGTCCCCAAGACGCATCAAGTTCCCAACATTGAGCGCCCGTTCGCCATCCGCATCCCCTATTTCCAGGTGACCCTTTATGAGGGTGCCGAGGACCCCAAAAGCCATTTCACGATCAAGGAGATGGCGATACTGACGCGCGAGGAGTTCATTGCCAGGGCGCGCGAGCGGGTGAACGGCAGTCGCGCCTTCAAAGATCAGGCCGTGGTGTTCGTGCACGGCTACAACAATTCGTTCGACTATGCGCTCTATCGCACGGCGCAAATGGCCTACGACCTCAAATTCGACGGTGCGGCCTTCCTCTACAGCTGGCCCTCGCTCGGCGACTTCAGCGGTTATGGCTACGATCGCGAAAGCTCGCTGCAGGCGGAGCCCTACCTGCGCCAGTATCTCGAGCTCGTCTTGAAGGAAACGGGGGCCAAACAAGTGAGCGTCATCGCCCACAGCATGGGAAATCTGCCGCTGCTCCAGGTGCTGCGCGACTTGGGTCCGAACTTGCCGCCCGATGTCAGGCTCAATCAGATCATCATGGCGGCCCCTGACGTCGATCGCAACGTGTTCGAGAACATCGCCAGCGATCTGCAAAAGTATGGCCGCGGATTAACGCTTTATGCATCCGCCAACGATCGCGCCATGCAGGCGGCGCGCCGCGTTGCGGGCGGCATCCCGCGTGCCGGCGACGTGCCTCTCGATGGTCCCATCATTATCGAGGGCATCGATACCATCGACGTGACCCAGACCAGCCTCGATTATCTGGCGCTCAACCACTCTATCTATGCGGAAAAATCGGCTCTGCTCAACGATATCGGCTTGCTGTTGCAGACCGGGGAGCGGCCGCCGGACAAGCGCATTCCGATTCTGGAGCTGATCGAATCGGGGCGGGGAAAGTTTTGGCGCTACCCGGCCAGCCGCTAAAACATCGGCCCTGGCGCCGCGGCGGGCTGCTTCGATCGGCAAGCAGGATTTGCTTTACCTTGCCAGCGCATAGTTCCCGGTCGGCGAAGTCTCAATTCGAGCGGGGCCGATCAGGCGCGTCACAGCTTGCCTAGCCTGTTTGCTGCTCCTCTTGCTCGCCGCCCCGTGCCTGTCGGCGGTGTCGGCCCGGGCGCAGGG
>Ga0075434_100003825_pt1 | contig 13461 bp, 12 predicted proteins | sample RhiMethybrSRZTD3_FD_75298 | JGI IMG/M metagenome (GOLD analysis project Ga0075434, IMG submission 75298) | Populus rhizosphere microbial communities from Tennessee, USA - Rhizosphere MetaG P. TD hybrid SRZTD3 | ecosystem: Host-associated > Plants > Roots > Rhizosphere > Soil | place: USA... | reverse complement strand
CGTCACTGCCGGTGCGGCCGGCGGCGAGACGGTCGCGAAGAACCGATTGCGCGCCTCGCGGTAGGACGAGAGATTGCTCATGTCAGTGAGGAACACCGTCATTTTCACGACATTGGCCGCTGAGCATCCGGCTGTGCGGAGGGCAATGCCGAGATTGTCAAAAACTCGCTCTGCCTGTGCGGCAAAATCGCCAATGCCGACAACAATGCCCTCGGAATCCAGCGCAGTCTGGCCGGCGATGAAGATCAATCGGCTTGCCGCGACCTGCACGATCTGGGAGTAGCCGGGCGGCGTTCCCAATTCGGGTGGATTGATGCGGGAGATTGAAGGGCCCTCTTTCATCCCATCGCTTGTGCGCCAAAACGGATGCGAAGGGAAGGGCGACCTCCGGCTCAAGGTTGCGGCGCTTTCTCCGGCAGCAGGAACAGCGCCGCGAACGCCGCAAGGCTGAGCGCCGACGACACGATCAGGATGCCGCTCCCCATGGCGTCGATCAACAGACCGAACACCAGAGGTGCCGCGGCCTGCGTCATCCTAGCTGCCGCGCCGATCAGGCCGAGCCGGTACGCATAATCTTTCGGACCGAAAATCGCGAGCGGCAGCGTGCCCCGCGAAATTGTAATGACGCCATTGCCAGCGCCGTGAAGGGCGGCGAACACGCCCGCGGCGGCTCCGCCGGAGAGGGCCATGATGGCGGCGCCGAGCGGATGCATCAGGCAGGCGAGCTTGGTCGATAGCAGCGGATGATAGCGTTTGAGTACGCTGGCATCGACGACGCGGGCTACGACTTGCGCGGGTCCAACCAACGCGGCGGCTGAAACAGCCTGCAATGTCGTAGCGCCTGCGGCTTCGAGGATGCGGGGCAGATGCGCGGCCATGGCGCCCGTGACGGTCCAGGCGCTCGCGAAGGTGAATGCCAGCAGCGCCATGGTGCGGTCGATTGGAATGTGCGGCCTGACGGCGTTGTGCGCAATCGACTTCGCATCCCGCACGGCAGGGAGCATCGCCAGATTGATAGGCAGGCCGATCAGGATATGCGCGGCCGCCCAGGCAAAGCAGGTGTCGCGCCATCCGATAGTCTGCAGGCCGAGTGCGGTAAGCGGCCAGCCGACGGTTGATGCAAATCCGGCGATCAGCGTGATACCGGTGATCGGCCCGCGCGCGGCCTCGCCATAAATACGCCCCAACGCGCCAAAGGCCGCGTCGTAGAGGCCATAGCCCATGCCGATCCCCAGCAACAGCCACGCGGCGACCAGGACGTAGATCGAGTGTGTGAGTCCGAGCAACGCGAGACCTGCCGCCAGCATCAGGTTTGACAGCGACAATACCGGCCGTCCGCCGAGGCGATCGATTTGCCGGCCGACGCGCGGTCCGAGCACGGCGGCAACCGCAAGCGCCGCGGAATAGGCCGCGAAAATCCAGTTGGAGGAAATGCCGAGATCGCGCGCAATGGGATCGGCCAGGATCGCCGGCAGATAGACGCTGGAAGCCCAGGCCAACGTCTGGGTCGTGCCAAGCGCCACGATGATCGGCAGGTGGCGACCGTTCATAGCAGTGCCGCCGATTTGAAGTCCCTGCAAGGCAGGCGACAGGATTGAAAGGGGGACATCAATTCGAGAAGCGGCGCAAAGATGATGATTTCGCTGGTGACCATGGCTTTCCGAAGTGCTGAACTTCGGGAGCCGGGCGCCCGCCGCGCCCTCTTCCTGTCTTGCCGCATTCGCATCTCGAAAGGCATTTGCATCCTGAAGTACGGTGGCGTCAAGCACGAGCGGGTCAGCTTCCTCTTGCCACGAATGCGCGCCATAATGGCGCATGGAACTTTCCACCCGCCTCGATCTGATGAACTGGCTGGTCGCCCAAGGGCTCACGGGTCTTCCCGAAAACGATCTGATTCGCGGTTTTTGCGAGCGCTGCCAGGCAGGCGGCCTGCCATTGTCGCGGGGGCTCGTCTTCATCGACACGCTCCACCCGATCTACGAGGGGCGCGGCTTTCGCTGGAACGACGTTCCAACCAACGAAGGCGACACGTTCGAATACCGTTCGACGGCCGACGGCGATGCTGCGAAAAACTGGCGCCGTTCCGCCTTCCACCACATGCTCGAGAGCGGCGATGACGAGCTAATCATCGATCTCGCCGATTGCGCCTCGCTAGATTTCTCCATGATCGACGAGCTCGCCGAAAAGGGCCACCGCCATTTCATCGCCTTCGTGCACCGCTTCGGCGACGCCGGCACGCTGGGCCAGATGGACTGCTTCTATTCCTATTGGACGACGCGGCGTGAAAAGTGTTTTACGAAGCCCGAGCTGGAGGCGCTCCGCGACCTTGTTCCCGTGCTCGGACTAGCGGTCAAATCGGCGCAACAGGTCGATATCGCGCGCACGCTGGGGCGGGTGTATCTCGGACGCGATGCCTGCGAGCAGGTGCTGCGCGGGCACATTTCGCGCGGCGTGACCGAGCGTATTAACGCGGTGTTGTGGTTCTCGGATTTGCGCGGTTCGACTAAAGTCTCGGAAGGCATCTTGCCCGACGAGATCATTCCGTTCCTCAACGACTACGCGGAGGCCTCGATCGAGGCGATCCACGATGCCGGCGGGGACGTGCTGAAGCTGATCGGCGACGGCGTGCTTGCGATCTTCACGGGCGATGATATGGCCGAGGCGCGGCGGGCCGCGCTTCGTGCCGAGCATCGCTTTCGTCTCAACATGCAGGCGCTCAACGAGGCTCGCTCGTCGGCCGGCCGGCCGGTCACCACTGCCTATGTCGGCCTGCATGTCGGCGAGGTCTTTTACGGCAATATCGGCAGCGAGGACCGGCTCGATTTCACCGTGGTGGGGCCCGCGGTGAATGAAGTCAGCCGCATCGCCTCGATGTGCAACTCGATCGATCGGGAATTCTTGACCTCCTCCGAATTTCGCAGCGGTCTCGATGTGGCCGGGCGACGCTATCTCGTGTCCACCGGGCGCTTTGCGCTGCGCGGCATCGGCCGCGCGCAGGATCTCTACACGCTCGATCCCGACATCGCGGCGAACGAGACCATGACCGGAAGTTACGAACGCTATCTCGCGAGTTGATCAGCTGGCGGGCGCTGCCCGCGCATCGCCGACCATCTCGGGCTGCCGTGCCAGCGAAACGGCCGGCGAGAGCAGGATCACCAGCGCCTGTATACCGAAGATCAAGACCGCCAGATAAAGGCAGGCTTCGGCACCATAGAAGCCGCCGATCACCGCGCCCAGCCCCGAACCCAGCGGACGCGCGCCATAGCTCAGGATGTTGATCGCCGAGACGCGGCCAAGCAGCCGCGGCGGCGTCACGGATTGGCGCAGTGTCGTGGTCGAGATGACCCACAGAATCGGGCCGACGCCGAGCAGGAAGAAGCTCAAGCCCGCCAGCCATGGCGTCGGAACAAAGGTCGTCAGAGCCATGACCGCGGCCGCGACAAGACCGGTCACGGGGCCCAGTCCGATCACAGTGCCGAAGGCGAGACGCCGCATTACACGCGTCGCGAACAGCGCACCGGTCACCATGCCGACTCCATACATCGCGAGCGTCGTCCCGACGCCGGTTGCCGACAAGGAAAGATGGCGCACGGCGTAGGGCACGAACACGGCGAGCATGACGAACCAGCCGGTGTTGAAGTTGAATTGAGTTATGAACGCGGGGCGCAGCAGCGGGTCGTGCATCACGAACGCCGCGCCCTCCTTGATTTCCTGCAGCGGATGTCGGCGGACTGTCTCCTCGCGCCGAGGCTCATGAATGCCGGACATTAGCACCACCGCAATCGCCGACAGCGCTGCGGCGAATCCGAACGCGGGCCCGGCACCGATCCAGCCGATAAGCATGCCGCCGAGCGCAGGTCCGCTTGCGAACGCAACGGTCCGCGCGAGCTCGATGCGTGCGTTCGCCGCCGGCAGCAAGCTTGACGTGACCAACGACGGCACCAGCGTGGGTGCCGCCACGCTGTAGGTGACGGTTCCGCAGACTGCGACAAAACCAAGCAGCGCGAGCAGGGGTAAAGTCAGCCAGCCGAGCGAGATCAAAACGAGGATCGCGGCAAGCGCGCCCGCGCGAAGGGCTTCGGCGCCCGCCATGAGTACGCGCCGCGACATCCGATCGGACAGAAGGCCGGCGGGAATCGCGAACAGCACGAACGGCAGGGTCAACGCGGTCTGCAGCAAGCCGGTCTGGCCTTCGCCCGTCCCGAGCAGGAGCACCGCGACTATGGGCGCGGCTGCAAGCGCAATCTGCTCGGCCGATTGTGCCGACAGGTTTGACCAGGCGAGACGGTTGAAAGTCGAGGGCAGGCGCGGCGTGTCGGAAGCGGGCATCTTCAGTTCCTCAAAACATCGATTGGCCGACATTTTCTGGGTCGAGGGCGGCCAAACCCACCCGCTTTCCGATTGGCGGCAGCCTGGATCGGGCTTCAGATGCAGTTGCAAATGAGTTGCATTAAAGATCAAGTTCGGTCATTCTAGCTGCATGGATGCCCGATCAACCGACTTGTCACTGAAATCCGCTGGGGACGCCACTTCCGGCGCTTTCTCGACCCCGGGCTGGCGGGGCGCGCGAAACCAGCCATCGCTCGCCGAGGCTTTCGCATCCGTACGCACGGAGAAAAGCGGCTCATTCTGGCGCAAGCTTCTGGCGTTCCTTGGTCCCGGCTACCTCGTCGCCGTCGGCTATATGGACCCGGGAAACTGGGCGACGTCGCTCGCCGGCGGTTCCAAATTCGGTTACGCGCTGCTGACCGTTGCGCTGCTCTCCAACGTGATGGCGATCATCCTGCAGTCGCTGTGCACGCGACTCGGCGTAGGGGCCGGGCGCGATCTCGCCCAGGCCTGCCGCGACTCCCTTCCGCGATGGGCTTCTCTCCCGCTCTGGCTCTCGGCGGAGATCGCAATCACGGCGACTGACCTCGCCGAAGTGATCGGCACCGCGATTGGCCTCAGCCTCCTGTTCAACATTCCGCTCTCGATCGGCGTCGTCATCACCGCGCTCGACACATTTCTCATCCTCGCGCTGCAGGCGTTCGGGTTCCGCTGGATCGAAGCCTTCGTAGTCGCAATGCTGGGAGTGATCGCGACCTGCTTTGCCGTTCAGATCGCGCTCGCCGATCCCGACTGGGGCGCGGTGATCCGCGGCTTCGTGCCGAGTGCGGATCTCATCCAGAACCGCGAGATGCTCTATCTTGCGCTCGGCATCCTGGGCGCGACGGTGATGCCGCATAATCTTTATCTGCATTCGGGTCTGGTGCAGACCCGCGGCTACGGCGATACTCCGCAGGAGAAGCGCGAAGCGATCACGCTTGCAACCATCGATTCCTCGATCGCGCTATGCTTTGCGTTCGTGATTAACGCCTCAATCCTGATTCTGGCGGCGGCGACCTTTCATCGTGTCGGCAAGACCGATGTCGCCGAACTCGACCAGGCGTATTCCTTTCTCGCTCCCTTGCTCGGCTCGACGCTGGCTCCGACGCTCTTTGCCGTCGCGCTTCTGTGCTGCGGGCTGAACTCGACCGTCACCGCGACCCTGTCGGGCCAGATCGTGATGGAGGGCTTTCTGAACCTGCGCATCGCGCCCTGGCTGCGACGGCTCGTGACGCGCCTCATCGCCATTCTGCCGGCCGTGGTCGTTACAATTTACGCCGGCGAAAAGGCGACTGGTCAGCTATTGATTTTCAGTCAGGTGGTGCTCAGCCTGCAACTGCCGTTCGCGGTGGTGCCGCTCGTAATGTTTACCGCCAGCAAGGCGAAGATGGGTCCTTACGTCGCGCCGCGCTGGCTCACCGCGCTCGCCACTATCAGTGCGGTACTGATCATTGGGCTCAACGCGAAACTCGTGTTCGATTATCTGACCGGGTAATAAAGCGGGTTCCTGTTCGAAATTCGCTATCCGCGGCATCAGTCCTGCGGCTCCGACGTTACATCGCCGGATGCGTCGATACGGAGCCAGCCAGAGGGAGCGAGCCGCTGCTGGGGCAGAAACCGCCCCTTGTAGTCCATCTTCTTCGAGCCCTCGATCCAGTAGCCGAGATAGACGTAAGGCAGGCCTTGCCGCCTTGCACGTACGATGTGGTCCAGAATCATGAAAGTGCCGAGCGAGCGGGTTTCTTCGGACGGCTCGAAGAAGGAGTAGACCATCGACAGCCCGTCGCTCAGTACATCTGTCAGCGCGACTGCGACCAACTCCCGGCTGCGACCGGAGGGGCCGGCCTCGAGGCTGCGGCGGCGATACTCGATTATGCGGGTTTCGACATGGCTGTCCTCCACCATCATTGCATAGTCGAGCACGGTCATGTCGGCCATTCCGCCATGGCGATGCCGTGCGTCGAGATAGGCGCGGAAGATGGAATATTGCTCCGAGGTTGGTACCGCGCTGCGCTGTTCTCCGACGATGTCCGAGTTGCGGGCCAGCACCTTCCTCAAATTGCGTGACGGCCGGAACTCGTTGGCGATCACACGGACCGACACGCAGGCGCGGCACTGATCGCAGGCCGGGCGGTAGGCGATCGACTGGCTGCGGCGGAAGCCGCCATGGGTCAGGAGATCGTTGAGGTCGGCCGCCTTGTCGCCGACGAGATGCGTGAACACCTTGCGCTCATGCCGACCTGGCAGATAGGGGCAGGGCGAGGGCGCCGTCAGATAGAATTGCGGTGTGTCACGCGAGTGTTGGGTCAAAGGACTTTCGTCGGCCTCCGGGGCGAACTGATGCTAGCATCGCGCCGCGGAGCCTCATGGTCAATCGGTTTGCTGAACTCAGGACATCCGCGCCGGTTGTGCCGTCTCGGTGTGGATCGAATTGTTCATAATTACGGTTCCCAGAACGAAGTCGTGCAGCAGGCGGCGACGGCCGTTCAGGAAGCCGATGATCAAGACAAAAGGCGTCAGTGCCGAAATGGAAATCCAGAACAGTACGGCGTGCATGGCACCCAACAGGAAATATCCCGGTGCGCCGTACCAGGTGCGCAACTCCAGATCCATGATCCGCATACCGATCGTGGCCGAATGCGGACCGCCGATGCACGCGCCGTAGTAGACCAGTGCCCAGATGATCGAGGCCGGCGAAACCAACCAGAACAACGCCCAGCCGAGGCCGAGTGTGACGAGTCCGAATACCGCAATGAAAAGGATCGCGAACACGATCGGGATTGACAGCACGATCACATCGATGATGAAAGCCATCGACCGGCGCATCAGCAAGCCGCGGAACAGGTCCGGCTCCAAATAAGGGTCGAACGCATCCTGGTAACTCGGCCCGCCACCGCTACTGTCCGAACCGCCATATGTCATGACCAGTCCTCCGCACCGCATCGCCGCTGCACATGGGAACCGCGGTGGCTGTTACAAGGTCTCGGCGGCACGGAGGAATGGCAATATTTCAATCGCTCCGGGACTTGAAATGCTTACGCCCGTGCCTTGAGCCTTTCCGCAGCTTGCCGCGCGAAATAGGTCAGAACGCCGTCGGCGCCGGCGCGCTTGAAGGCGACCAAGCTTTCCATCATCGCCCGCTCTGCGTCCAGCCAGCCATTGCCGGCGGCGGCCGCGATCATGGCGTATTCGCCCGAGACCTGATAGGCGAAGGTCGGCATGCCGAACGCATCTTTTACGCGGCGAACCACGTCGAGATAAGGCATACCGGGCTTCACCATCACCATGTCGGCGCCTTCTGCGATATCAAGCTCGACCTCGCGCAGAGCTTCGTCGGAGTTCGCGCTGTCCATTTGATAGGTGCGCTTGTCTCCGGTCAGCGTCTTCGCCGAGCCGATCGCGTCGCGGAATGGGCCGTAGAAGGCGGAGGCATATTTCGCGGCATATGACATGATCTGGACGTCCAGAAATCCCGCGCGATCGAGGGCCTCCCGGATCGCGCCGACGCGGCCGTCCATCATGTCGGAGGGAGCGATGATGTCGCAGCCGGCTTCGGCCTGCACCAGCGCCTGGCGCACGAGCACCGCGACCGTCTCGTCGTTCAGGATCTTGCCGTTTTCGAGCAATCCGTCATGGCCGTGGCTTGTGAAGGGATCAAGCGCGACGTCGCAGAGCACGCCGAGATCGGGAAATTCCTTCTTTATGGCCCGCACCGACTGGCAGACGAGATTGTCGGGATTGAGCGCTTCCGACCCCTCTTCATCGCGCAAAGACGGGTCAGTGTAGGGAAACAGTGCGATACAGGGGATATCGAGTTTTATCGCACGCTCGGCATCGCGCACGGCCTGATCGACCGAGAGCCGATCGACGCCCGGCATCGAGGCGACGGGGACGCGCTTGTTGTGGCCGTCGGCAACGAACAGCGGCCAGATCAGATCGTCCGTGGTGAGCACGCTTTCGCGTACCAGCCGCCGCGTCCATTCCGCCTTGCGGTTGCGTCGCGGGCGCATCTTGAGGTCGAGAGCCGGGGAGGCGGTAGTGGTTTCACGCCGCGAGACATCCCGCATTTCGATCGGACGGCCGAATTTGATCGCCATTGCGGTATCTCCTCAAACACCTGCACCCTTGGATTTTGGCAAAAGCTAGCACTTCCAGCTTCCTCCGTCACTTGAACCAACGCAAGGTCCTGCCTGAAGGATTGATTTTGTCCTGCAAAGACGCCAAAAATCATTCAACTTGTCACCCTATTTTTGTTGTCCCAAACATTTCCCATGAACACTATCTTCCCGATCACCGTCGGCCTTCCGCATGTCTGACTCCTCTTCGCGCGACGGCGCGCGCGCCTCGTTGCCGGCGGCACTGTCCTCGGAACGGATCGGGAGCGACGACAATGTTTGGACACGACGGCTCGTTCTATTCCTGCGCGTCATGGCCCTGCTGTCGATTCTCAAAGGCCTCTACCATTGGGCGCAGGTCACGGGCTTTGTCGGCGCAGAGGAAGAGGCGTTCGAGAGCCAGCCGATGGCTTGGCAGGCCGCGACCGTCTACTTCGCAGTGATCGAGCTTGTAGCGGCTGTCGGCCTGTGGCTGGCAACGCCGTGGGGGGCGGTGGTGTGGCTCACCACAGTAGTGTCAATGGCGGTGATCGAGCTGATGTTTCCTGGCATCTATGGCGGAAGCCTGCTTGTGGTGGCGGGCGAGGCATTGATGCTCGCCGCATATCTCGTGCTCGCCTGGATGGCCGCGCGGGAACGCCCTCCGTAGTGAAAGCAGGTTTCCGGTAAGATTTTCGGTGAATTTCGATTAAGGTTTGGGTGACCTTAAGGCGCGCGCCACATCTGTTACGCGGACGTTTCGAAGTGCGGACAAGGTGTTTTGGAATGCGACAGGGTGTGCAGACGAAGCGTGAACAACTCGCATCCACCGTGAACAGGAAGTTGCGAGAAGTCCCTTATTCATGGGCTTAATCCACGATTCACTCTCTTAAATTCATTCTCTCTTTATTCTCTTATTTAAGCCGATCTTCAAAGGGCGCCCCTAAGTTGCACGCTTGAGGCGGGACAAAAGTTTCGTCGAATAAGTCGATAAAACGACAACAGGGGAAGTGTCATGATGAAAGCCGTTGCCTCGGCGGTGGAAACCGTCGAACGCGCGCCCGGCCAGTCGCAGGTGCAGGCGCTCTATCTGGAAGCATTGACGCTGGTGGAGCGACTGCATCGCCGCCTGCTCGACGTCATCAAGGATGAGTTTGATCGCCGCGGCCGCTCTGACATCAATTCGGTACAGGCGCTCTTGCTCTACAATATCGGCGACAAGGAGTTGACAGCGGGGGAATTGCGCACGCGCGGTTACTATCTCGGCTCCAACGTCTCCTACAACCTGAAGAAGCTGGTTGAGCTCGGCTTCCTCGATCATCAGCGTTCGCGCGTCGACCGCCGCTCGGTCCGCATTCGCCTGACCCAGCAGGGACAGGAGATCCGTCGCATCGTCGATGCGCTCTATCAGAAACACGTCAAGACGGTCGAGCAGGTCGGTGGCATCTCGAACGACGAGTTCGCGACGCTCAACAAGTCGCTGCATCGGCTGGAGCGCTTCTGGACCGATCAGATTCTCTATCGGCTCTGACGACCTTGGGTTAGCCGGCGAATCAAGAAGACCGGCGACCCGCTCATTCCGCTTCCCTGCGCGCACCGGCCGGTTTTCGGATCCGGTGCGCTCTGTTTTTGGGCTCGCGGTAATTCGCCAGGCGGAACCATTTTCACTCTTGCGGCTTATCCCTAGAGATCGAAGGGATATGGGCCATGCTGGTTGAACGCGGCGTTCGCGTCCTGAATAGAGAGGTGGTAGGCGACGCCTACGCCATCGCCTCGTATTATCTGGGCCGTACGGGCGCGATTGCCGACAGGGTCGCGATCAACGAGCGGCTGCTCACGATCATTGTGCAACTGTTTCAGCGCGGCGAAATCAACAGGATCAGGCTGGCCAACTTGGCGATCGCCGAGTTCGAGGCTACCGAGCTTGGCTGACGACGCTCGAGAAGGGAGGCCCATGCAAGCCGCCATTGATCGCATCATGCTGACCTATGATCTATTGAAGAACCGTTCCGCGGCGGCAAGCGATGAAGCGCGCGCCAAGGTGACGGAATATGTCAATACGCTGTTCGAAGCAGGCGAACGCGATCCTCATCGGCTTACGGTTTGCGGTCTCGCCTATCTGCGAGAGCTTGACGGCTCCAGTGATCCCGTGAAGGCGGGATATACGGGGCTGTAAGTAAGCCGCGGTCCTGCCGGTCGGCGTGGTCGGTTCTGACCGCCAGACGAGCCCTTCCTCAAAGGTGAGGTTGTCATGACCCAGCGGGCAGGTAATCATCTCTAGGATTCAACTTTGCCCTTTGTGAAATCTCTCTGTTAAACCTGCGGGACATCAGCCCCCGGGGGAAAACACCATGCTCACTCTGTATCACCTCAACGACTCGCGCTCTCAACGCATTCTCTGGCTCCTTGAGGAGCTGGGCACGCCGTACGAGATAGTGCGCTATCAGCGCAATTCTGAAACGCGGCTGGCGCCGCCGGAGCTCGCCGGAATCCATCCCCTCGGCAAATCGCCCGTCATCGTCGATGGCGACATCAAGATCGCGGAATCCGGCGCCGTCGTCGACTACATCATCCGCCGTTATGGCAAAGGCGCGATGATGCCCTCGCCTGGTACCGCCGAATATGAAGCGTACAACGAGTGGATGCATTACGCCGAGGGCTCGGCGATGCTGCCGCTGATGCTGAACCTCTATGTCTCCCGCCTGAAAGACGCGGCCGCGCCATTGCGTCCGCGCATCGACAGCGAACTCGCCAATCATCTTGGCTATAGCGACCGCGCGCTAGAGGGTCGTCAATTCTTCATCGGGAATGCGCTGAGCGGCGCGGACATCCAAATGAGCTTTGTCGGCGAAATGGCAAGGGTATTCGGCAAGCTTGAGGCTTACCCTCGTTTGGGCGGCTGGCTCGCGCGAATGCACGCGCGACCTGCCTTCCAGCGCTCGCTCGAAAAGGGCGGACCCTATCGTTTTGCGAAGTGAATGGATTCCGCCGCCTAATTCCGCGATGGCCTCGATGACGGCGCGGGCTTGGCGCGCTCAGGTCAACTCCGCGAAGGGGGGCCGCGACTCAAGTTGATCGATTCCCCGATGCTTCTTGTGGTCGCGACGCCTCGATCGCCTTTGAATTTCGGGCGGGCGAAACAAATTTCGTGAATGGAATCAACCCGATTTAGACCCGCCAGCGCTCGTAAGAACATTTTTCTTTCGTTTTTTCAGAAATCGTGATTACCTCCCCGTCATCCCGACTCACTTTGAGGGGCGGACGCGTCGTCACGAACGCGAGGCGGGATGCAATGGACGTGGGTGGTGTCGTTCGACGAGCGATGCCACCGCGGACGGAGAAGCCGTATGGTTCCAGTGCCGCCGATTTGAAGTTCCTGCGGAAGCTGCCGCGAATCTGCGACAGGAACTTCAAATCGAAAGCGGCACTGGAGAATTCAGAGTCTCTAGTGCCCTTTGCTTTCCGAAGTTCGCGACAGAGGTCGCTGCGATAACGCGCGAACTTCGGAAAGCGGGCACTAGCCGCCCCAAGGCTGGTGCTAAGTCGCGGAGTAATCCGCGGCGACGGTGACAACAACGCCTGGTCACCGGGAAGAGTGCGGAGGAAACCGTTAAAACCATTGCGCAGGGAAGGTCGGGTTGATCCGGTCGAACCTGTGGTGACTAACTCGTATCCTTCCTTCTATCGGATGCGAGGCTATGGGTGCGGCCAGCGCCCGGCTTTCCCTGCGCCCTCCTTCTTCTTTCGAGGGTGATCTCCGGCAAAACTCGGACGCACTTCGCGCCGCGGGAATGCTGAGTGACATCCTCAGGGCTGTTTGACATCAAATCGGATCATCGAGATAGCGGCGGTCCATCCAGCTCGTCATGCCCGCGCTCGTCGCGGGCATCCACGGCTTGCTTCGCACAATGCGCTAAGGACGTGGATTGCCGTGACAAAGGGCCCGGCCATGACGAAGAACGACGGGCTCGGTTGTGATACCGCGAAGGTAACCTATAACCATCGCGCAGCGCCAGCGTTGGCACCGGCCGATGCGTTCCCGAGGCATGGGCCTCGAACCGTGGACAGGATGTGACCCCAATCCCCACCATATATTGCATAAATCGCTGGTCGTTACCGCAAGCCCTTGGCCGGGGCAGGGCAATATGCTAACTCGCGCAGACCTTTTCCGCTCCTCCTACTGAACCGACCGCACCCCAAGCAGGGCTTGCGGCGGCGGAGATATTTCGCCCATGACCCCTCCCTCGACCAGTGTGAAAAGCGCGTCAGCGCCCGACTCTTTCTTCACCGCAAGTCTGGCCCAGGCCGATCCGGAGATCGCCACCGCGATCAAGGGCGAACTCGGGCGGCAGCGGCACGAGATCGAGCTGATTGCCTCAGAGAATATCGTCAGCCGTGCCGTGCTGGAGGCACAGGGCTCGGTCATGACCAACAAGTATGCTGAGGGTTATCCGGGCGCGCGCTATTACGGCGGCTGCGAATGGGTCGACGTCGCCGAGACGCTCGCGATCGAGCGTGCCAAGAAACTATTCAGCGCTCAGTTCGCGAATGTGCAGCCGAACTCCGGCAGCCAGATGAACCAGGCGGTGTTTTTGGCCCTGCTGCAGCCGGGCGACAGCTTTATGGGCCTCGATCTCGCCGCCGGCGGCCATCTCACCCACGGTTCGCCCGTCAACATTTCCGGCAAATGGTTCAAGCCGTCGCACTACACGGTCCGGCGCGAGGACCAGATCATCGACATGGACGCGGTCGCAAAACAGGCCGAGCAAGTGAAGCCAAAACTGATCATCGCGGGCGGCAGCGCTTATTCGCGTTCGTGGGATTTCAAGCGCTTCCGTGAGATCGCGGACAGCGTCGGCGCTTATCTCATGGTCGACATGGCGCATTTTGCCGGGCTCGTCGCCGGGGGAGTTCATGCTTCGCCCGTGCCATATGCGCACGTCACGACCACGACCACGCACAAATCCCTGCGCGGGCCGCGCGGGGGCTTGACGTTGTG
>Ga0075434_100003824_pt1 | contig 13461 bp, 12 predicted proteins | sample RhiMethybrSRZTD3_FD_75298 | JGI IMG/M metagenome (GOLD analysis project Ga0075434, IMG submission 75298) | Populus rhizosphere microbial communities from Tennessee, USA - Rhizosphere MetaG P. TD hybrid SRZTD3 | ecosystem: Host-associated > Plants > Roots > Rhizosphere > Soil | place: USA... | reverse complement strand
CAGGAACAAAATTTAATTCCTGTTTGTTGAACTTGTATCATAATGGAAATGAAGGTATGGGATGGCATAGTGATGATGAAAAACCACTAGGAAAGAACAATACTATTGCTTCGTTAAGCTTTGGAGCAGAACGAAAATTTTCATTTAAGCATAAGCAAACTAAACAAACCGTATCAGTAGTACTTGAACATGGTAGTTTGCTTGTAATGAAAGGTGCTACACAAAGCAATTGGTTACATAGCTTACTTAAATCTAAAAACATAACTCAACCAAGAATAAACTTAACTTTTAGAACTATACATGAATCACAATAGATCAAATTCTATAACAATGATATTAACAGTGTTCCATAGATAGCATATTTTAAATGGGTCTTGTAACAACTAGTTTAATGTAGTCCTGATATTTTTGAGGTACACTTAGGTTCTTTTTCAGATAACAATCTAGCTCCTGAGTTATGGTTTCATCTGGGTCATAACACGTTAGTTTTTCCCAGTGAGGAGACAATTTCTGCCGGACTAGAGCAGAAAATCATGGTGGTAGTATGAACTTTTCATACTTTATCAATTGTTGTCTGATTGCATGAGAAGAGTTTGTCAAGAGGAAGTCAGTTGAGTTATCCATAAGAATCGTAATGGATATTGAGCCGATTTGATGAATTACAGTCATCTTTTATGGTCCCTTCCAAGTATTTTCTGAAAAACTGCCATAAGTCCCTTCATATCGAAAGCTCAGATAACCATCACCTGCAAGAAGCTTCTTTGTAGATGCCTGTTCCATTCTGTTTGATTCAAAAGCTTCAGGTATCTCGATAATAGCTCTATGTACTTTGCCCGTTACTGGGTTTCTTATAGGTTTAAGCCATGCTTCTGCAATATTTTGTCCTATTTTTACACGGCTTTCAATACCCTTTGTTTGGAACTTTACGGTTGCTTTCTTTGGTTCTTGAAAATCTTCTATTGTGCTTGCATATAGTGCAAAAGGTCCTCCTCCAACTTTACCTGTAATAATATTTGATAAGGCCTCAAATTGTTCTTGATTTGTTCTATTGTCTATATAGTAGGATGCTTTTCCATGACCTTGATGAATTGGACCTGGCCAAGAAGCAATCAATGCCATATTAAATCCATCTAATTTAACTCTCTTACCATTTTCATAACTACCATTTAGTATATGATAACCGGCAACTCCTTCACAATTACCATGTGTAGGTTTAGCGTTAAACTGACAAGGACATCCCCAATCACAATTACAAGCATCAAGAAAATAGGCATGGATTTCCCATTTTGGTTGTTTTGTTGATAGCTTCCGCCTTTGTCCCTTTAGATTCAATACAGGCTTACGGGCTGCAAAGAGCACAAGGTTGTCTATATATGTATAGTATCTAAAGTGCTTAGAAATACCTGGTATTGCTCAGGTAATGCTCAGTTACATATTCTTTGATAGTTTCTTTAGCCTGAGACGAAAGACGGTATATTAGAAGTAGTAGGAGCCTTTGTGAGATAGAAAAAAGAAAATGACGTTAATAGGAGCAGTGTTCTTTAGAAAATTAGTAACACTGGCCGGGTAACAGCAGTTCACAAAATTAAGCCTTGCTTAACATTCCTTAATGTCCATCAACTAGAAAGACAAGGTGCAGATTACAAAGCAAGGTAGAAGAATTGAACCAGCTACATCAATCGGAGAGGTTTCCGAAGTGATATAGTTCAAAAGTTGGATTCTACTTTAGATGGAATAGACTAAGCTTTAAACCTTTCTAAATTTATAGGTCCAAGAGAACCGAAAAAGATATAGCTAATAGAAACACATTGATAGCATAAGAAGTGAATAACTCACCATCATTGTCTCACACTATGCCTCCAAACGATATTCATGTTAATAAGGACGGGGAAAGCGACACCATCACATTAACTGAAAAAATGAAATTAAAAAAGGATCAATATGAGGTCCTAAAAATTATCTGTGATACTTATCAGACCTCTTTTTCAGAGTACATGCAAGAAGCATTGATTGAGGCAATAAGATTTGATATAGAAGAGGGTAATTTTTGCGATACTCTGCTTAAGAAGATAAATGGCGATGATAAGACTAAGAATAATTCTCCTAGGTCTAGCCCCGATTCTCTTGCTTCCGACCTAATAAACAGTGACATGGACTTGCTTAAGAAGCTGCAGACATAGACATAGCTATTACATAAGAATTGTGTAAAAAAAGTCACCGGATCTTATGTAACTGGATATATACAATACCAAGCAGACTTGCTATCCCTAGGCGTAATACCACTGCATTTAAATCCTACGGTGTCAGATTTTTACTTTTGCGATCATCATTTGATTCGTTATTCTTCGGCATATGATTGCCGATATATTTTTTCTTCAACTTCTTGCTTTCAGGATTTTTCCAGTAAGCATAGTAATAAAGCCCATGTTCTTGCTGACAGATGTGCTTTCCACATTTAATATATTCTTTTCTTATAGTTGCGTTTTCAGGAATTGTTTTTGCTCTATTAGTACAAGCAAGCTGTCTTGATTTCATTTTAATGAGGAATTTGGTTGATTTCTCAATTGCCTTGTTAGCATTTGTAAGTACTTTTTGCGATGACGGGTACTTATTTCCAAAAAGTGGTGTATTCCACCCAAATAATTGCTTCTTGTTGTTGCCTTTATAGAGAGATGCTAATTCGCTGAAATGTGATTGTGAACTAGATTTATCATCATTGCTGTTCTTGCTAGTGACATTATGATATCTGCCGAAGCGTTTTGTATTGGTCAAACATTGTTATAATAGTCACCTAGAATAATGAAGCTATCTCTGGTTAGCATAGTTTATTCTTAGGTATTTAATCTGAGTTAATTTCTCTTTTTAATCTAATATTTGTTCTGCTATTGACAATTACAAAAAAGTGAAAATTGCAGACAGAAATAGCATAGAACATACCATCCAACTGGGAGAGGATTTAGCAAATGTTCCATAAGTTTTCAGTCACTGCTTCTAATATTTAGTAATGATGCTAAGGATGGTAAGAAAGGTATAGCGCAAAGTTTCTGGATTCATTTGGTAAATTGTGAGTATATCTAATTTGAACGAGGATAGTGCATTGCGAGATGGCCTCACTTACGACTCACTAAACAACGGTCATATGATGGTTTACAGGTAGTCATACGATACGTCTAGTTGCAACTTGCAGATAATATGTCATATGAGAGATTTAGCACATGGGCTATTCCTCTATACCCAGAGCAATCGGACATCATAGCAGTAGAATTGAGGGTAGGCTGCTTGCCTCCAGGTCGCGTAGTTCACAGAAGTCCAACTGAATAATCGCTGCTTGTAATACCCCATCTTCTAAGTCCCATCTTCAAGATCGAACAGTTGTCGTCAGCAATTTGTTAGATCGCCAGCAGAGCACCGTTTATGAAACATAATTTCTGATCGTTTTGTGAGACTCATCAGGCTCCTCCCTGTTGACTGTATTGGCTTATCCTGAGCGAATGCTTGGCAGGTTAATGACGATATCACATATTATCGTGACAGTTGCACCACTTTAGTCTCGGAATACACTATCATTTATTATCCTACCGATGACGCCGAATAGATTATAGCAATATTAATGGTTGGGAGGAGTAGCGTACTTCAAGAATGCTTCCGACTGTGCTGGCATATGTTCGCTGTCCCCGGCATAGTGCGCTATTACATTATCAATTGGGTAGGGTATACTACCTGTGACGCCGTAGAAACCGTCTGAGTTGGTGTGTGTAGGTGATAGTATACTAGCACCTGAATTTCCCATGCTCCAGGTAAAAGTTATGGTAGTTCCATCTAATCCTTCGCCTTCAGAGGTTAATCTACCTGTGACCTGATAAGAGCTCTCCCCCACGATGTCTGGCGACACCTTTATTGTTAACTGCGTTGGCTTCTCCTGTGCGAATACTTGGTTGGTTAATGATATCGCTGCCAGTACAGAAAGTGTCAGAATTCCCGCTACAGCTATGGGCGTGACCATACTTATTTTGGACATATTCCATTCCTTGAATACGGGTATAGTATTTATGTCTGGCCTTCCGCCGACAAGAATATGGTGATCAGCTTGTCAGTAGTACATTCGCGGCCGTTAACATTAAAAAAAGAACCGTCTTTGTATTAAGGCGAGGTTAGGGGAAGTCGTAATACTCCTTGACTAGCTCCACAAGCTAAGACCACAAGTCTAGACGGCATAGGATTTACCCAAAGTTGGGAAGGCTTTACAGGCCTGGATTCAGCGAAGTGTGTGCCTAAATTCTCTTCAACCCAAAAATAAGAGTTTCAGGGGATACTTACGATACACGATCCTGCAGTAGTCTTAGGATTCAGTCATGCCACATGAGCACTGCGATATTGCAATGTTCGTTACGGGCGACTTAATATCATTGAATGCTTTGGTTGAAGCTGTCACAAAACAAGGGGTTATGCCTAAGATCCCAAAGACCATCAGGATACTGTTTGATTCGTTATTTATGGAGCGTCAAGCTCACAATGACAATTAGGATATAACGGTTCAGCCAGGGCCTCATTTTTGACTAAGTATGTTAAAATTAAATCTTTCAGACATCCAGAATATAGTCATGCTAATAGATTTTCATATTGTCATAGACTCTATTATCGATCATGTAACACGAGTAGTTTAGATAACCATGTATTTTATTTGCCAGCTGATCAAAATATCATTTAATACTTTATATCTTATAATACAAGTTAGCGCGTTTAAGTTCCTAATTACTATGCAACACTTTACGTCCAAGCTAGCGCGCTATTATCTCGGCTTGAAGTTCTTATGTTTAAATTAAAATCTGACAGATAAGTTGTGATCAAGTAATGAAAAATGATAGTATTTCAAACATATCAAGCCCTTTATCCGCACTAGGCCAACAAGTCCCTTTTAGCTAATTGGAAATTTCTGGGAATCTGTAAGACTACAAACAGTAGTTAGCGAAAATATGTTGGACGTCTGGACGGGATTAGAATTTGAATTATCTGTTCTAAGGATTCTCAATATTCCGAGCTGCGATCTGCAATTCATCAGCATACTTCTAGGGCGACCTAGTTCCTATCTGACTAAGTGGTACTGTACGTATTATACGGATGATTTTACTGCTAAATCATTTGTGCCGCATAGTACGGCAGTACCAGAAGAACAATTCCTTCAAATTGATGTGTTACCAAAAATTAACAGCAGACTATTTCTAACATCGGAGCTAGCTGCTACGTTTACGACAAAAGACGAAGACATAGTCAAGACAACATGTATGATTACGAGAATGTGGAAAATATTCGTCACTTAAAAAAAAGGAGTATAGTATCAGTGTATATTGCGATTACTTCGATGTTTGGTTGCTTAGTTTGGGAGGAGCTGGACTTGTGGGAGGTGCGTTTAGTTGGGCAAGCTTTTTCCAACAATCTTTCTCATCAAATTTTTTTTGCATTGCTCCTATATCGCCATGTCCGTTGGTTAGCTTGGCATATAGGTCTTCACACTCGATCCCTACAATTTGAGGCTGTTTTGTTGCGTTACTTACCGCTTTAACATTAATCATCCTATCGCTACCCGAAGAGATTACCACTACAAGGATTGCAAGAATGCAGATTATCGTCATCTTAGATACTGTGTTCATTATCATTTTATATTCTTCTAGTGGTATTATAAAAGGATTTTATCGGTTGCCACTAAGAGGTTCAAATGCTATTGAAGCGTTTGATTATTGATGTAATTGATTATTGATCTAATTCACTTCGATTCAGACTCAAGGAATGAAAGGTTAATCAAGATCAGATGAAATTGGTATTGGGTGATAAAACTTAGTTATTTGCAGGAGTTTTAGGCACGATATGACAGGAACTATTAAACTTAATCAGGGATTCGTGCAACTACAGACAATGCTATATCTGTACTGGATTTAACTTAGAAGTAGGAAGATGACAAGTGACTAGATAAAGGACTTAAGCTGTCCATCTTACTAGATCAAATGCTCGTTATTACTTCATTGACAAAAGGGTATGGTCGTGGTAAGCATTCAATATCTACAGATGGCGGTACCTGGTATCCAAAACCCTGTCATTTCTTAAAACTAGATCACCATATCCATTCTTCATATGAAAAAAGTATCATCAAAAGAACAAAGCATTACATTAAGGATAGAACCGAAGGTTTTGATGACTATTTCCCCTGTAGCAAAGAAAATTGTAAACTAAAGCATGTACAAAACTGGTTGACCCTTTTTCTAAGTATGCATAACAAGGAGGTGATAAACGCTTAAGGTAACAGGGCTATCCAGAATATAGTCATGCTAACAGATTTTCATATCGTCATAGACTCTTCTATTTGTTGTGTACCTTCTGTTTTTAGAATGATAAGAATTGTCGAAACCGATCCTACTATCCCCGCACGTAGAAACGTTATCACCTGTCCGTATGAACCCCGAAAGCCCTTAAATTGTTCATTAACAGTTAGCGGTGGTAATACTCTTATCGTTAAATCTACATCACCAGTTATATCGCCAATAGTTGGATATTTTTTGGATACTTGAAACTCTGGATCTACAAATCCAGTTACTGTGTTATTAGACTTTGATTTTGAATCGGCTGTTTGTATTAGCAATGAAGCCACAAACGGTACAGTATATACACCTACTGGTGTTTGTGGAGAAACCTTTACCTTAAATAATGGGGGTTGAATTCCTTCGGCATATACGCTTAAGCCATTAGAATTGTAATGTGTACCATTATTGAACTTTATACTAGTAACAATATCAGAAAGTGGGGTATCTATCTTAGGTGAAATCATGCGCTCATCTCCTTATCTTATGACTATATCCTTTGGATTTGTTACTACATTTATGTATGTGGAGGAACAGGAACCCATGTTGTAAAATCTCTAACTTCATCTGATTGGAACGATTCTGATGTAAAAAATGATAGGCCGTACTGACCAGGAGAATGTATAGAATCTAGGTTTAATCGCAGTATAACGTCTCCTGGTCCTATTGTAGGACCACCAAAAGCTTCAGTATAGTTTATCTTAGAACTTATAAGCGCACACGGGTACCTGTTAGTGATAATCGGTAAAGATATTCACTCCATTTTCCATTAGATGCTTCAATATAAAAGTCGTAATTGGCTCCGTTATATCCTGAATTTTCAGGCATTGAAGCAATAGCAATAAGCATACCCTACCTAATATGTCTGAGAGATTGGTTATATATAGAAGCATTTTTCGAATTTGATGCTAACCAGAAAGTAGCATCTAGAGTTTTTCCATCACTAGCATAATCTACTGCCAATATGTTTGCGTAGTCAGACCTTAAATGAGTAACGTCATTACCATGAGTTTGAACCCAATCATCTGTATGATTACCGATTTCCTTATCAGAAATTAAAGTCTGATCAAATGCAGGCGATTTAGCAAAAGCCTTATGAAAAAGAGAAAGGGAGATTAATAGTAATAATAGGGTAGAGATAATAATATATGAAGCAAATGCTAAAGTTGTGTAGTACTGAGACTGCAACTTAATAATGCCCTTACCATACATATTCCTTATTCAAAGTCCCATTTACTATAGATTTAAAGCATGTAAGTTAAAACTCGACTAAACCAGCACAAACACATTCCACGTCTTCAGATAATTCAATATCATGACACATGGAAGAGGTTTCTGGTATCTAATTTGTTAGACGTCCTAAATCATATCTCAGCAAATATGTTTTTATCATAGTTTGGTAGAACCAGTCGAAAGACAAATACTATATATCCGAATGGAGTAATAGGTCATTGAAGTTACAGTTATTGCTCCAAGGGTAGCATTTGCCAAGAACTATTACTAAATTTCTACATCGAGAATAAATTGGTTAATCGATAAACTAATAAAAGTAATTATTGTAAAAGTTACTGACAAATTTTGTATAAGAAAGTGTCTTTAGGAATAATTACGATTCTGGCCACAGCGGCAATTCTGACAGTTCTGTCGTCCGAGCTTCCGCTATTATACGCACAGACAAATCAGAATTTGGAGAGAAACATCCTGGATGTGCATAACGCCGAGCGTGCTGCCGTTCATGTTGCGCCGCTCACGTGGGACAACAGTCTCGCAGATGGTGCCCAGACTTGGGCTAATCAGGTCGCTAGGACAGGCCAGTTCAAACACGACCCCGTGTACACAGGGTATACTTGTAAGGGTCCATGCTACGGTGAGAACATTGCAGGCTTTTTCAGAGACGTTTCCGAACCAGATGGGGGACAGTCTAAATGGATAGCCGAAAAGTCTCTTTATCACGGAGGCCCTGTAACTGATGCTAATCTTTATGACGTCGGTCATTACACCCAGATGGTCTGGCAGAAGTCGACTAAGGTAGGTTGTGCGACCGCACCCCCCAGTGTTTTTGCATACAGCATTCTGGTGTGTCGTTACGATCCTCCGGGCAATGATCCGAATCAGCTGCCGTACCCAGCTCCGCCAAGCCAAGCCGTAGGTGAGGAAGAAAATGCAGCCCCACCATTAGAGCAAGGTGCAGCACCTCCAGGTGAAAGCGGCGGCGGAGACAATAGCGGAAGCGGCGGCGGAGACAATAGCGGAAGCGGCGGCGGAGACAATAGCGGAAGCGGCGGCGGAGACAATAGCGGAAGCGGCGGCGGAGACAATAGCGGAAGCGGCTGAAATTAAAGAAGGACAAAACAATCCTCTTTTTTCATTTCAGTTCAGTATGAATTAAGAGAATTAGGAGAACTGCCTCATTTAGAAGCAATCGGATTCTCACAACACTCGCGCCCAATTTCTTTTGGAGATAATAACAGTTAGATTAGGAGGATTGGATCCATCCCTAGTATAAATATACAATTTGGAAATTCTCCAGCCAAGAAAAGGTTAACTCCCTCTATCACTTGAGCCACTTTGAGAGGAGAACACCTGTCTAAGTCATCTATAAATATTACAAGGGGAAGGAAGTTAAAGTGTAGAAGTTAAAATGTCCTACTCCACAGTAATGAGTATCTCTAGCCTAGGATTGATTAACTTCAAACTTAATAACTACTAATTATAAGTAGTTCTGTACATTTGAAGATAGATAAATTTTGCTCGGTGTGACTATTCCGTTTGAGATACAATTCTACATATCAGCTGATTTCGTCTACGCATTCTCGAAAATGGTCTTCATATTTGACAGGCGACTAGATATAATTCGAATATGTTGTCAAGCCGTTTTGATTGATATTAGAACCTTGTACGAATATGTGCACGTATTGCACGTACTATTTCTAAAACCGAGTACGGTAAGAGAAAAAATAAAGGAATGTAATAGTACAGTTCAAAGTAGTTGTTGCTGATTGTTTGTGCAATTTGTGCAAGTTTCTTTGTCATTGTCCTGATTCTGATCAGTATATGCTTTCAGCTTAATACCCATGTAGACGTAAACTGGTTCGTAATTCCTTTTGGTATAGCGTTTATGCACACGAAGTTGCTTAAGCTCCTGACCAAAAGCAGTATCTCTTAATGCAGTCACATTGAGGTTCCTACAATATTGAACATAAGCATCATGCAATTCATTGCATATTATATCATCTTCTTCATTTAGTGTAATTTCGCATGTATCATGTACAAAACTTGCGACTGTGCTAGAATTCAATTCATAGTCTTCTTTGACTGTCTCAATATCATCTGTTTCTGTAAATCCATTATTTTTGATTAGTTGTCTTAAAGATATTAAGACTAGATTTAATGCACCCGAATACTCTTCTGGTGTGCTTATTTTATCAAATAGATTGATATCTCTTTCTTCACTTGTAAACACACTATCAAAATGGAAGATTAACCAACGTTTGAAATATGCATAACCTTCATCACCGGATTGCGGTATGTTATTACAGGAAAAAATTAGTTTTGCATAATTTTCAAAATTGAACGGTATTCCGTATTTCTTTTCTGCACGGATTGAATCACCAGATACAAGCATTTTGAATGGTCCTGTATCCTGCAGTTTTTCAGATTTTAGATCTGCAAATGTATTTATCATTTTTCCATACAAGTCAGCAGCAGCAAATCTATTACCACCGCTTAAATCCTGAAGTGAAGCGTGACTCACATTCTGTCTACCAATGAATCCATCTATCCATTTCAAAAATGTGCTCTTACCATTGTCACCTTTACCTATACATAATGCTGCTTTCTCGTATTTTGCAGACTTGTACAGACAATAACCAACAAACTGTAACATAACACTGACATATTTAGGTTGTAAGATTTGGCTTAGGAATTTAGCAAATAGTGGGCATTTTGCTTTAGGATCATATATGACTGGCAGCATTGATAAAGCACAATGATCAGGTGAATGCGGCTTTAGTTCTAGTGTTTGGATATTTAGCACACCGTTCTTAACTACTAGCAAATCAGGATTCGAATCAAATATTAATCTGTTTTTATATGTTAAATCCTTGATATAATTAATCACTTCTTGGACTTCATGAGTCGTAGTTTTTGATTCAAGTAATCTACACTTCTCCTTTATAATCCACTCTTGACCTGGTTCGTAAATCTTACCATTGAAATGATAAAGTTCCCCATTGTCAGTCATAGTTACAAATGTATGTTCTTCCATTATAGAATCTACTAATTTCCGGACTCTCGTTCTTTCGTCTGCAGGATCTTCTAATATTGATACTTGAATGTCTGTCTTGCTCTTGCTCTCGATAAACCTAATTGCTTGTTTCCATTGTCTTTCAAAATCTACATCATTAATAGGTTCCTCGTAAAATTCAGTTGTATTGTGTTCTCTTGCTAACTGCTTAATTCGCTCCAATGGATAAATGTCTTTAAGTTTAGCAATAAGGGAATCCATGACTCTAAGCAAGTCTTCATGTCTGTTGTGACCCTTCATTACTTTATGTCCTGGCTTAAACAGTCCTTCAATCGAAGTTGCTGCTTTATACGTCTGACAGGATAAGTAATCAATACCATATTTAGTAAGGATAGTGTCTAGATGTTTTTCAAATTCGTCAGTTAATGCTTCGTCTAGTACCGCAGGCTTTCTTATACCTACAATCTCATATGAATAGCCATTTTTATGAACTGAGGGCGAGCAATATAGCAATCCGTGATTACCTAAACTTTTGATCTCTATTGCCGGTACATCGTTTGCTGAAATCTTATCACTTAACCTATTCTGATCACTGCTCTTTCCTTTGATTGGCCTTGTGGTATAGAAATAGAAATGCGCTTTGTTAGGATTATCATTATGTTGCTCGACTATTGTTACTGCAGCAGTTTCATGTATTGATTTAGGTTTATTATTAAAATTGCAAATCTCTTCTATTGCTTTCTTATTATCTGCGTCTATTCCAACCAAGTAGTAGTTTGCTAAATCTGGCCTATGCCAAACCCTGCCTAATATGACAGCCATACCGTTTTTAAATGCATTTTGTTCCTTCCATTGATTATGCAATTCATCATGTATTGGATTATCTTGCCACTGACTCCATTCAATATATGTTATCTTATGTCTTGTATCTGCAGGAATAACATTAACTCCTATATCATATCGCCAGAAATCTGCAAATCTATTATAGTCGGTATATCCTTCTTGAACTGTCATAATTCTCTCCTTACTGAGGTTGGACTACTACTGCTGTTACTGCTGCCGACTATAGGAATATACTCAAATGTCATCTTCTTGAGTCTATCGCGAAATCTGCAGCTTATCTCATGATTTTTTACTTCTTGAGATATCATACCTCCTACCGGCATTGTTAGACATATATTTGAGCATATCTCTAATAATGCTAAACTGCTTCTTTCGATAACTTATGAAAATGGAGAGGATGGACTGACTGAATCTATGCGCACTAATGACCGAATGGTGGTAGTAACCAAGTTTGAGCTACTGCATTAGACCAAGATGGCAGCGGGCTGAGATCACCAGCTGGTTCTTGTGTCACCACAATATCAGTATAGGTCGTTGCATTATTCATTACTTCCTGAAATCTTAAGCCACCAGAATTCAATATTTTGCCCATACTCAGAGCGTAGTCTGAACCCTTTGAAAAATCATCCACAAGCCAGGCTTCAAAAACTTTACCCGGTTGAGGAATATAGTTTGTAGTGATGGCAACATCAATCAAATTGCCGTTAGTACACACCGTCTTTCTTAGTCAACAAAGTACAAGCGCCAGTCCTCCAGATTCATGGATTGCAGGACCCATTTCTGTTGCCCGGTGGCTTGAACAATACCTGGGATTGGCTGGAAAATAACTGGACCTTACTCACAATTCCTCATGCCGGTCATTTTGTTCAGCACGATGCAGCCGATCTCGTTAACCGTACCATTGTAAACTGGCTGACATGCTACTAGATAATCTCTATAATTAGTAGTAACAATCATTAATCAAAATTAGTATGTTCTACTACGTGTCAACTGAATTAGTATGTTGATTCGCCATTGCTAATGTCATTTAATTTGAATTCTGGGTGACTAGTCGATGTGTTGGTTTGGATGATATCGACCTTGAATCTAAATTGAGGTTATGTAAGGCATTTGTCAGATGTTAAGTTATCAACAAATGACATTGATGACACTGATGACACTGATGACACTGATGACACAGAAGAGACCATCGTACAATTGATCTGAAAGCCAGCAATATTCAGTTATAGTTAAGAGTAATGCGGAGTGTACCTTAATCATATTTACTCGTTTCATATCATAACAGGATTTTACAAATTACAGTTAGGTTCTACTAAAACATATCAATATAATCAAGCAAATAATTATTATGAAAAAAGAAAAAAACTGTGAAAGGCTTAGGCTATTTGTAATAGCTGCTGCGATTCTGGCAGTTAGTAGCATTGTTATCATGGGAGCAGAGCCAGGAGCTAGCGCGCACACAGACCAACCATTAGCACTTGCACAGCGGGCTTGCGTCGTATACCAAACTTATCCTTCTACAGCTGACTGTTCATTGACGATAGGTAAAAGTACATTCAAAGTAGTATAACAAATTTTACTTTAGTACGCAGAACGCTTTTCTCTGTCAATATCCAAAGGACTAGTGGTTTTTTATTTTGCAGCGCAATTATGACGACAATCTTTATTCTAGTGCACGGCACCGAAAATGGTGCCTGATGCTGGCGTTTTATAGCTCCCCTTATGAAAGCTGCAGGACAAGATATCTGCACACTTACACTAGCTGAGTTAGGCACAGAAATCTAAAGTCCTATATGACAGCGACGAATCCTTGGAATGCAGCTAGATTCAAAACAGTTAGAATAACTGATGATATCTCAACTGCTTAGTTTCCCGTGCGCGCCTCTTAAAAGACAATACACCTAGTTTCTATCAACATACCGGAGCGTCAGTCTATACGTATGATACCTCAATTTGGAACATGACATGGATACATACCGGCATGGGCACTACCTCTAGAGTCGTCAAAGCCATCAGTGCAGT
>Ga0075434_100003821_pt1 | contig 13467 bp, 15 predicted proteins | sample RhiMethybrSRZTD3_FD_75298 | JGI IMG/M metagenome (GOLD analysis project Ga0075434, IMG submission 75298) | Populus rhizosphere microbial communities from Tennessee, USA - Rhizosphere MetaG P. TD hybrid SRZTD3 | ecosystem: Host-associated > Plants > Roots > Rhizosphere > Soil | place: USA... | reverse complement strand
GACGAAGCTGCCCCAGTACAGCGAGTGGCGGAACACCGGGTTGCCCTGGGCCAGGACATGGAGGAACGGCACGGAGATGAGCAGCACCACCGGCCATGGCGAGAGCGCCGCGAGGAACTTGCCCAGGACGAACTGGACGCGGTGGGCGGGCGTCAGCAGCAAGGCCTCGAGTGTCCCGCGCTCGCGCTCGCCGCTGATGCTGTCCGCACCGACGATCATGCCGATCAGCCCGCCCGTGTAGTACACGACCTGCAACGTCGCGAACACCATCTCCTTCGGCGGGATCAGATTCGACTGGCTGGTCCGGACCTGACTCCACGATTTGAACCCGAGGTAGACGGCGTAGCCCAGGATGAGGTAGAGCGCCTTGCCGCCGAGCCAGAGGTCCGAAAGCTCGCGGACGAATACCCGCCACCAGACCATCCACAGACGGCCAGAAGACACGGCGCTGTGTCCGCGGGCCGGCGTCCCTGAGCCCATGACGCCGGTGGCGTCGCTCATCCGATCGTGCTTCCGGTGAGGGTCAGGAATACGTCGTGCAGGCGGCCGCCCTCGACCTCGAATCGAAGCACGGGGACGTCGATCCGGATGATGGCGCCCAGGATGTCGTTGTTGATCAGCCGCGCCCTGGACGCCTGATCGGCGACGGAGTCGATGAGCTCGATGCGCAACCAGCCGCCGTCGGCCTCGCCGAGCACCTCGACCCTCACGTGCCCGGGGAGGGCCGTCTCGACCGCCTCCGCCGCCTTCGCGGCAGCGCCCCCTGGGACCTGCACCCGGAGCGCAGCCCCCTGCGCCGCCGGCGCCTGCTCGCCGCCGATCACCTCGGCCACCGTCCCCTGCGCCACGATCCGGCCGTCGTTCAGGATGATGACGTCATCGCAGACGTTCTCGATCTCGGACAGAAGATGGCTGCACAGCACGATTCCCGTCTTCCGCTCCCGAGCGATGCGCTGGATGAGCGCGAGCAACTCCTCTTGACCGAGCGGGTCGAGCCCGAGGGTCGGCTCGTCGAGGAACACGACGACGGGATCGTTGACCAGGGCGCGCGCGATCCCGATCCGCTGTCGCATTCCGTGGCTGTATGTGCCGATCAGCGACCTGGCGCGGCGCTGCATGCCGACGTCCTCGAGCAGCCTGATCGCCTGGGCCTTGGCGGCAGCGGTCGTCCACCCGTTCAACTGGCCGAAGAAGATCAGGTACTCCAGGCCGGTCATGTGCTTCGGGAACCCGAGATTCTCCGGGAGGACGCCGATCCGCCGCCGGATCATCGACGGACGGTCCGATGTGATCCCGTCGATCACGAAATGGCCGGACTCGGGCTCGAGCATCGTCGTGAGGATGCGTATCGACGTGGTCTTGCCCGCGCCATTCGGACCCAGGAACCCGACGATCCGGCCCGCCTTCAGCGAGAAGGACAAGCCCTGCAGCGCATGTCTGGCACCGTAGGACTTGCGCAACTCGTGGGCGACGAGCACGTCGGCATGCCCACGCGACCTATCCACCTCCCCCACCATCACCTTACGATCCTCCCCGCGAGCGCTCGTGTCAAGGGGCACATTCTTTGTGTGCCGGCTCAGGGTACGTTGATAGGCTGATACGCGTCGGCCACTCGGAGCAGTCGGACGAACCTTCCGCACGGCTGCACCAACACCACAACGATGGTGGACGGACGTGTCGTCAAGCGTTATCGGGGGGAGCGACGCCTCCGAGCGCTTGCGGAATGAGGTCGATGCGATTCGGCGTGCGGCCGGCTTTGCCCGGCGCTCGTCCGTACTGGACGTGCATGAGGATCGTCGCAGTGTCACCTTCGCCCGGCTGCGGGGACGACACGGCCAGGAGTTGATCGACGAGGGTTTCGGAGACGGCGTGCCGGAGGCGGCGGGCCGCACGCTGCGAGCCCTATGCGCCAAGCCCATGACGCCGCCGAGAACGCACGGTGACTACGGGCCGCAGAACCTCCTCTACGACGAGGCGGCGACCGGCTTCGTGATCGATCGCGCTGCCGAACCCCGCCCCTCGCCAAGACTCAAGAGCGAACAGCCGGAGTACGACCTCGTGCCGATCTTCTGGGCGATGAGAACCCATCGCCCGAGCGCCTGAAGCCTGCTCGCTCGGCCTGGACTACTTCCGGACGCGAAACCGCAGGATGGTCGCGTCGCCCGACCGCCGGCTGCTGATCGGCTCCAGGTCGACGCGGGCGAGGCCCGGCGCCGAGAAGCGGATGCCGTCGCCGAGCAGCACCGGCAGCACGTACACCAGGATCTCGTCGACGAGTCCCCGGCCCAGGCACTGGGCCGCCACGTCGGCGCCGAGGATCTCCAGGTTCTTGTCGCCCGCAGCGGCGAGCGCGGTTGCAACCGCATCGCCGATGTCGCCGCTCAGGATCGTGACGTCGGGGTTGGGCGGATCCAGGGGCCGGTGGGTGAGGAGGAAGAGCGGGCCGGCGAATGGGTAGTCCACGCTGCCGGAGTCTTCGGCCTCCATCTCGTCGCCGACCTCCCAGGTGCGCCGGCCGATGAGCATCGAGCCGGTGGCCGCGGCGATCTTCGCGAGATCGCCCGGCGCGACGAAGTCGGCGAGCGGACGCCCGCCGCCGCCCCAGTCCATCGCGTGCCCGGGACCCGCGATGAAGCCGTCCAGCGACATCGACCGGTTGACGACGACCTTGCCGGTTCGCATGCCCATCCATTCTCGCATCCGGCGACGCCACGAACACCCTGAACCTGCTCCACTGACGCTGTCGGTGGCGCCCTCCCGCGCCGGTCGCGTCCGGCCGGCGCGGGAGGCATCAGTCGTCAGTCGCCCAGCGGAAGCCCGTGGAGTCGGGGCGAGACGCGAGCGGGCTGGCCGGCAGCGCGACCCTGGGGTCATCCTCGTTGTAGGCACTCGGCGCCACGTCGTTCGGCCCATCCGGGTGGAACAGGGACGCGAGCAGCTCGATCTGGCCGCGGCCGACGCCCAGCTCGCCCATGCCGCCGCCGTACATCGGCCGCCCCTCGCGCGCACACCGCGCGTAGACCTCGAACAGGTCGGGCAGGCTGCCGATGCGCGAGGGCTTCACGTTCACCACCCGCCCGGCGAGCGGGGTCGCGCCGATGTCGCCGGCGCCGTGGATCGGCGCGTCATAGGACACGCGGTCCAGGTGATCGGCGAGCCTGGAGGCGACACCGGGCAGGTCGTGCGGATCCTCCAGATAGGCGTCCGGGAACATCTCGGGGATCCGCGTGTACAGCGCCGCGAGCGCAGCGGGATCCTTGACCTCGAGCCCGTACTGACCCTTGAAGTCGATCGTGTCGACCGCGCCCGTCGCCGCGACCTCGTCCACGAGCGCCGCGGGCCAGGCCGCCTCCGCGTCGAGCTTGAACCGCACACCGGGGGAGCGCTCGAGGCGCCGCCGCAGCGGCTCGATCGACGGCTCCTGGCCGAGGCCGAGCGAGTTCACGAAGCGCACCGGCCGCGGCTCGAGACCGAGCGCGTCGTGCAGCGAGCGGCCGGCCTGGCGCAGCGCGAGGTCGAGCGCCGCCGACTCGAAGGCCCACCGCCGATACCTAACGGCGGCGTCCCACTCCGGCGGGTCGGGCCAGAGGTCGAGTGTCGCGAGCTGCTCCGAGAAGCCGGCCAGCGTCCACTCGCCCGCGAGCGGCAGCGGCGGCCGCGTTTCGTGGAGCGTCGTGCCGTCCTCGCGGAACGCGGAGACGTCCTCGCCGAGCCCGTCGACGCCGGCTCCGACGAGCCGCACCTGCGTGGTGATGCGCTCGAACTCGTGGGCGAGGACGCAGTGCAGGCGCTCGTACTCACACTCCTCGATCACGAGCGCGAGCCCCGCGACCCGCGGCCACAGCGACTCGCCGTTGCCCAATTCCATGGTTCGTTCCGCCTCTCGTCGTGGTCTTCCACGTCTTGACGGCGGCGACGCCGCGATCTCATCGGTCGCGTCGATCTTGCTCGTTTTGTGACGAAGTGCCGCGAACCCGGTAGAATCGCCGCCCGCGAAAGACACGGATAGGGAGGGAATCGATGTTCTCCACAGTCGTTGTCGCACTGGACGGGTCCGACGCCTCGGAGCGCACGCTGCCCGTGCTTCGGGAGCTGACGGGACCGGATGGGGTCCGGGTCGAGATCGTGCACGTGCGCGAGCGGCTGGTCGGCCGGCCGGCCGGGCCGTTGCACGTGAACGAGGACGAGCTGACCGACCGCGTCAAGGCCCAGGCGGACGAGCTGGCCAAGGCGGGGTACGACACGCACCTGCACATCGAGCCGACGGTCGGCACGCAACCCGCCCACATCATCGCCGAGCATGCCAAGACGTGCGGCGCGGATCTGATCATCACCGGGACGCGGGGCCACGGACCGGTTGCCGGCCTGCTGCTGGGATCGGTGGCGACGCGCCTGTTGCACGTCGCGCCGTGTCCGGTGGTCGTCGTGCCGGCGAACGTGCCCGACGTGACGGGGCCGCGAAAGGCCGCGACAGCCAGCACGACGGCGTAGCTCAGCGCAGGACGAGGAGCTCGAGCCAGTTTCCCCGCGGCTCCGGGGCGGCGCCGGCCTCGGCATGCCGTACGGCCCGGCGGAGGCGCTCCTTCCCGCGCAGGAACTCGTCGTCGGTGAGACTCCGCATCGTCGTGTCGGCCTGGCGGAGCGTGTCGACCCTGGCGAGGAGGTCGGCGAGGCTGGTCGCGTTCGAGTCGCGCACCTGCTCGAGCGTCTCCCGATGGAATCCTGCGGCCGCGAACGCCGCGCACGTCGCCTCGAGGGCTGGGAACGTGCCGGCCAGACGAGCGGTCTCGGGGAACCAGCGGAAGGTCTCGATCCCGTCCATCCGGAGCGGGCCGAACGGCTCGTACCTGTCCGGGAAAGCCTGCCTGACGAGCACCGGTGCGCCGGGCCGGAGCACGCGGCGGATCTCGCGGGCCGCGCCCTCCAGGTCGAGGATGTGATGGATGACGAGCGAGAGCCACGCGCCGTCGGCCGAGGCATCCGCCAGCGGGAGCGCGCCCGCATCTCCGGCCAGCACCTCGATCCCCGGTGTCCGCGGGATGTGCTCCCGCATCGCTGCCGACGGCTCGACCGCCACCACGCGCAGACCGAACCAGTCGCGAAACGCCGACGCGAAGACACCGGTACCCGCGCCGATGTCCACGAGCGTCATCCCCGGCGCCGGGCGCAGGTGGCGTCCGACCGCATCGCGCCACTCCGAGAGCCCGTCACGGCTGATCTCACGGACGGCCTTGAACGCCGCGGCCATCCCCTCGTCGTAGCTGATCCTGGCCATGTCCGCCTCCTTCGATTTGATATAGCCATCATGCTATATCGCACGGAGGCTATCGTCAACCGGGCGGTCAGGCGAGCGTGAAGCGCGTGACGAGGTCTGCCAGGCGGTTCGCCGTGGACGCCAGCTCGCCGGCCGATGCCGCCACCTGCTGGGCGCCTGCGCTCGTCTGCTCCGTCGACGCCGACACCTGCTCGGTGGCGCCGGTCGTCTCGTGGGCGACATCCGCGACATCCGCCGTGGCGGCCGAGATCGCCTGCATCTTCGCCGTCACGTCGACGACCGCCTCGGCGATCGAGGTGAACGCCTCGCGGGTGCGGTCGACGATCGCGACCCCGTCCTCGGTGCGGCGGGCGCCGTCGGTGACGACGGCCACGGCCTGGTCGGTGTCGGCCTGGATCTCGCCCACCAGGCCCGCGATCTGTGCCGTTGCGGTCTGGGACTGCTCGGCCAGCTTGCGTACCTCCTCGGCGACGACGGCGAACCCGCGCCCGTGCTCGCCCGCGCGAGCGGCCTCGATAGCGGCGTTCAGCGCGAGCAAGTTGGTCTGCTCGGCGATGCCGCTGATCGTCTCGAGGATGCCGCCGATCTGCTCGGACTTGGACGCAAGCAGGCGGATGGCGTCGGTGACGTCGCCGCTGGCCGCCATGACGGCGGCCATGGCCTCGGACGCCTCGGCGGCCGCGCCGGAACCGCCTTCGGCGACCGAGCGGGCGTGCTCGGCGGCGTGGGCCGTCTCCTGGCTCGCCGCGGTCGCGGCGGCGACCAGCTGGGACTGGCGCTCGGCGCCGTCGGCGACCTCGCGGATCGCTCCCGCGATCTCGCCGATCCCGCGACCGGACTCCTGGGCCGATGCCGCGATCTCCTCGGAAGAGGCCTGCACGGTGCTGGCGACGTTGGCGACTTCGCCGATCAGGCTCGCGAGCGCGTCGCGGCTCTGGTTGTAGGCGACGACCGATGCCAGAGTCGCCTCGCGGATGGCGTTGACGGCATGGGCAGCCTCGCCGATCTCGTCCCGGCTGATGTGGTCGATCGCGGGCGCGGACGGCTCGAGCTGCACCCGCAGGTCGCCCTTCGCGATCGCCTCCAGCCCCTCGCGCAGCCCGGCGGCGCAGTGCTCGCGCAGGTGCTTCAAGCGGTCGACCACCGGCGCGATCGATGCCATCGTGCTGCGGTAGAAGCCTGCGAACAGGTAGAAGGCGAGCAGCAGCGTGACGAGGGCGATCGCTTCGACCAGGCGCTCGTCGTGCGTGAACCGGCCCTTGCGCGCGGCCAGCAGTGCGTCCAGATGCGGGCCGGCCGGCTGCCAGAGCCCGAGCCCGGCCTGAGCCGTCGGGATCCCGGACGTCGACGGCGTGCCCTGCGTGAACGTGCCCAGCGAGCCGGCAAGCGTCTTCGCGGCCGCGTCGAGCGCGCCCAGCGGCCCGTGCAGCGCGGGGCGCAGCGACGCGTCGCGCGTGTTGCCGAACGCGGTCGCGAGGTCCGAGTCGATGCCGGAGACGGTCTGGGTGAGGATGCCGCGGTCGACCGCCAGCTGCACCTGATCGGCCTGTGCGGGCGCGCCCGAGCGGGTCGCGATCCAGCGCAGGTCGCCGGCCTGACCCGCGATGTCGAGCAACACCGGCAGCTTCACGACGTACGCGTCCATGACGTAGAACGAGTCGAGATCGGGATCGAGGATCAGATTGGAGTAGTTGCCGGCCGTGGTGACGAGGCCGGTCGCCCCCGTGGTCAGCCCGGAGTACGCGACCAGGGCGGCGCGCGGCCCGGCGAACTGGCGCCCGGTCGTCGCCTCGATCTGCCCGCGCAGGCGGCGCCATTGCGCCGTCGTCCGCAGGGTGGAGCCGTCGCGCGCGTCGACCGCGTCGACCGCGCGCACATCGCGCTTGAGAGCGGCGAGCGTGGTCTGCAGCGGCCCCTGGGCGGCGGCGTCGCCGCCGGCGACGTGCACGGCCAGCGAGCGCGCCCGTACGAGATCGCTCATCAGCGTCTCGATCGGCGTGATGTACTTGACGCCGACCTGCTCCTTGGCGGCGAAGTCGATCGGCGCGTTCTCGGTCGTGACGTACTCGTAGGCGACGTAGACCAGCGGCGCCAGGAGCGCCACGCCGAGCAGCGCGAACTTGCGCGTGTACCGCAGCGAGCTCATCAGGCGCGCGCCCGGCTCGAGCGCGCGTGCAGCAATCTGCTTTGGTGAAAACATGACTACTGCCTCCTGCGAGATCGGGCGTCGGAGATGCCCGACCGTCATCGGCCGCAGCCGCGCGAACTTGACGCTCGTGTGGGGCGGCTAGCGGCGCGCGAAGATCCGCAGGAAGAACAGGAAGACGTTCAGGATGTCGAGGAAGATCGCCGCCGCCATGAGCGGCGCCACCCGGATGTCGCGGGAGCGGCGGATGCGCTGGAAGTCGATCATCGTGAAGCCGGCGAAGATGATCAGCCCGAGCACGGCATAGATCAGGTCGCCGTTTGGGATCCGCACGAAGATCGTGACGATGCCGAAGATGATCAGCGCCAGCAGCGCGAAGAACAGGAGACGGGCCAGGTTCGACAGGTCGCGCCGGGTCGCATATCCGGCCGCCCCGAAGCCGGCGATGAAGAGCGCCGTCGCCCCACCCGCCTGCCAGACCGCCTGCGGGTTCGTGCTCACGTAGTAGGCGATCGTCGGCGCGGTCGCCAGCCCCATCACGAGCCCGAACGCCAGCAACAGGCCGATGGCGAGCTGCTCCGATCGCTGCACCGCGCCGTTCAGGGCGACCAGGCAGACGAGCGCGGAGATGAACCAGAGCCAGCCCCATTGATAGGCCATGTCGCGGCCGAGATACGCGCCCAGCGCGAAGAACGCGGTGGTGAGCGCAACGAGCCCCATCGTCTGCGCGAAGAGGGCGCGAGATTCGTCGCGGGTGATGACAGGGGAGACGGCCGTGTCGGCGATCACGGCCCGACGCTACTCACCCGGCCTGGCGCGGGGCTCGCCCGATTCGTACGATCCCGCCGATCAGCTCGCCGCCAAGGAAGACGAGATGCACTGGTACGGACCGGCGCCGGCGCCACGGCAGGCACCGTGAGAACCCTCGGGATCGATCTCTCTGCGCAGCCTGCGAACACGGCTGCATGTGTGCTCAACTGGGACGGGCGGCGGGCGCGCATCGAGCGGGTCGCGCTGCGGGCGGACGACCACCGTCTGACCGCGCTCCGCGCCGGCGTCGAGATGACGGCGATCGACTCGCCGTTCGGCTGGCCGGACGCGTTCGTGAAGGCCGTACATACGTGGAGAGATCGGGGCCGCTGGCCCGAGGCGGAGGGCGCCGAGCTGCGCTACCGGCTGACCGACCGGCATGTCGCCACGACGCTGAAGGTGTATCCGCTGAGCGTGTCGTCCGACCGGATCGCGGCGTGCGCGTGGCGCTGCGCCGCGCTCCTGTCACGTTGGGGGATCGCCGATCGGAGCGGCCGCGAAGGCGTGGCCGAGGTGTACCCGGCGGCGGCGCTGCGGTGCTGGAGGCTGCCCCACGTCGGCCCCAAGACCGACTCCGTCGTGCTGCAAGGACGGGTCGGCGCGATCCGCGCGGAGTGTCCGTGGCTCCGGGCCGGCGACGCGGAATGGAACATGCTCGCGGCGAACGATCACGCCCTCGACGCGCTCCTGAGCGCCCTCGTCGGCCGCGCGGTCGCCATCGGGGCCGTCGGCGATCTCCCTCGTGACGACCGACCGGCTGTGGAGGGATGGATCCACCTCCCCACCGGGACGCTCCGAGATCTGGTGTAAGCGTCCCGGCCGCCCCACGCGTTAACCGACCGTGAGCCACGACGAGACAGGGTTCGCCGAGTTCTTTGCCGCAAGCTGGGATCCGTGCCTGCGGGCGGTGGCGGCGAGCACCGGCGACCCGGCCCGGGCCGAGGATCAGCTGGCCGAGGCGTTCGCCCGGGCCTGGGCGTCGTGGCGCAAGGTCAGCCGCCACCCGGCCCCGCGGGCATGGGTGGTGCACACCGCGCTCAACGCCGGGACGTCGTGGTGGCGGCGGCGGGCGCGGGAGCTGCCGCTGATCTTGCACGACGCACCGGCGCCGGGCCGCCCGTCTCCCGCGCTCGACACCCCGCTCCTGAACGCGGTGCGGCGGTTGCCCGACCGTCAGCGCGAGGTGCTCGTGCTGCGCGTCTTCCTCGACCTCGACATCGAGACGACCGCCGCCCAGCTCGCGATCGCGCCGGGCACCGTCCGCGCCCACCTGTCCCGGGCCGTCACGGCGCTGCGCAAGGAGCTCGCCCAAACAGACACACCGGAGGCCGACCCATGTTCGACGACGACCAGCTGACCGAGACCCCGGAGCTGCGCGAGCTGCGTGACTCCCTGAACGGCGTGGCCATGCCGGCCCGGCCGCCGCTGGCGGCGATCGAGGCCCGCGGCCGCGCGCACCGCCGCCAGCGCCACTCCGGCGTCGCCGGCCTGTTCGCGGCCGGGGCGGCCGCGGGCGCCGCGGTCACCGTCGCCCTCGCCGGAGCGGGCAGCACGCATCAGGGCGTCCTGCCGGCGCTCTCGCCCGGCACGAGCCATCCGCCGCGCGAGATCACGACGAGCTCGTACACCCTGATCAGCGACACGAGCGGCAAGGTCAAGCTGACCATCAGGCCGGGCAAGCTGTTTCACGCCGCCGAGCTCCAGAGCGACCTCGCCCGCTACGGCATCCCGGCGAAGGTCACGAAGGGCCGCCTGTGCACGTCCAGGCCCGAGCCGGACGGCCTGCCGCAGGTGGTGTCGTTCAGCACCACCAACGAGACCATCACGTTCGACCCGTCCGGCATCCCGGCCGGCGAGGAGCTCAGCATCGGCCACTTCTGGATCAGGGACCACGTCCAGCTCGTCGACGTCGTGCTGATCAGGACCGGCTCCTTCAGCTGCACGTCGCACGTGCCGACCGACCGGCCCTTCGGCAAGCCCGGCCAGGCGTTCGGGTTCATCGCGATCCCCGCGGGTCGGGCGACATCGCACGGCTGAGAGCGACGCTGGCCGGTGCGCGGCGCTACGCGAACAGCGGCCGCAGGTGGTCGTTCAGGAACACGCCGTCGGGGTCGAGTCGGCGGCGGATCTCGATGAACGCCTCCGCACCCGGGTACCGGCGGTGGAGCTGCTGCGCCGTCAGGAAATGGAGCTTGCCCCAGTGCACGCGCGCGTCGAGCTCGCCGAGCAGTGCGTCGACGCGGCGCAGGTAGTCCCAGTAGTCGGTGCCGGCCCGGCCGGAGACGCTCAGGACGAGGGTCGGCATCTCGAACTGCGGCGAGAGGTAGGCGGTGTCGGCGGCGACCGTCCGCAGCTCCAGCGGGAAGACCGCGTCGGGCTGGGACGCGAGCATCAGCTCCCGCATCGCGACCGCCGCCTCCTTCGCTCGGTCGAGGTGGACGTAGTACTCGAGCTCGTGGAAGTTCGGCTCGAACGGCCCGATCGGGTAGAGCCGGTAGCCACGGTCGACCCGGCCCGGCTCGTCCGGGACGCCGTCCCCCACCTCGTCGAGCGTCTTCACCCACACCATGTCCCGGCCGAGGGCGGCGCCTCCGACGTCGAGCCCGTAGAGCGCGCCCGACTCCGCCGCCGGGCACCAGAAGCAGGAGAAGTGGCGGTGGCGCGCGATCCGCTCGTCCCACTCGTCGAGCAGCCGGTCGAACGTCCATTCCTCGATCCGCTGGGCGAGCCGGTAGCGGGGCACGACCTCGATCTCGACCTCCGTCATGACGCCGAGCATGCCGATCGACACCTGCGCGGCGGCGAGCAGATCCGGCGTCGACCCGTCGATCACGACCACCTCCCCCCTGCCGTCGACGAGCCGGCAGGCCCGCATTGACGCCGAGAAGCTCTGCAGGCGGGCACCCGACCCGTGCGTGGCCGTGCCGATCGCCCCGCCGATCCCCTGGGTGTCGATGTCACCCTGGTTCGCGAGCGCGAGGCCCTGCTCCCACAGCGGCTCGCCGAGCGCGCCGACGGCCGTCCCGGGGAGCGCCCGCACCCGGCGGGCGGCGGCGTCGACGAGCGTGATCCCGGCGAACCCGGCGACGTCGATCAGCGTCCCGCCGGTCAGGTGCACCGGCGAGAACGAGTGCCCGGTCGCGACGACGCGCACGCCCTGCCCGGCCGCGGCCGCGTCCCGAACGCCGGCCTGAACCTCGGCCTCGCTCGCGGGCGACATCCGCCGCGCCGGCGTGCAGCGCTGGTTCCCCGCCCAGTTGGCGAACGTCGCGCTCATCGCACCGCACGCACGAACGCCACCTGGTCACGGGGGAGCGCGCCGTAGACGTGTGCGAAGCGTTCGGGCTCTCCCCCGGCGACGGGTTCGTCGCGGGTTTCCGCCGGCAGCCGGGTGGGGTCGAACGCGAGCGCGACGAGCTCGGCATCCGGGGCGAGGTAGCGTTGACGCACGGCGGCGATCTGGCTCTCGTCGCAGCAGTGCACGTAGCCCTCGTCGCCGGGCATCGCGACCGGGGCGTCCGCGGTGGCTGAGTGCCAATCGTGGCGCACCAGGAGGTGGAAGATCACCGGTCGATGCTACCGCAGGGTCTCTCGCCGGCCGGCCTCGGCCTCGTCGATGCCCCGATCAGGCACCCACGGCCGGGACGGGTGCGAACTCGGGGAGCTCCTGCGGACGGCGGCAGGCTCGGCGCCTCCTTGAACTCTTGGAGCACCGCGAGCGGAGACCAGGAATCGTCGGCCTCCGGCTAGATCGGGACGCCGCCGCCCCGCTTGACCATCTTCATCGTGAACTGCGAGTTCACCCGGGCCAGGCCCGGCAGCTCGGCGAGCTTGTTCATGTAGAAGGTCTCGTACGCGGCCTGATCGGCGACGGCGACGCGGACGATGTAGTCCGGCAGCCCGAACATGCGGCGGCACTCCACCACCTCGTCGAAGGCGGCGATCCCTGCCTCGAACGCCTCGACGGTGGCCCGGTCCTTGAGCGTCAGCTCGACGTGCACCGTGACCTCGAAGCCGCGATCGACCGCGGCCGGGTCGATGTCGGCGTGGTAGCCGCGGATGGCGCCTGACCGCTCGAGCGCGCGGACGCGGCGCAGGCACGGCGACGGCGAGAGCCGCACCCGCTCGGCCAGCACGACGTTCGTGAGCCGTCCGTCCGCCTGCAGCTGGCTCAGGATTGCGCGATCGAGGGCATCCACGGGCAGATCATGCCACGGATCGGCCATGGAGACGTTCAGAACGCCAGAAAATGCCCTGCGAGGCTGGCTATCGTGGCGGGATGGACGTCGCCATCGTCAGGCCGCCGGGCAGCGCCGTCACCGGCGCCGTCGGGATCGGCATTGCGGTGGGCGTCTACGGCATCTCGTTCGGCGTGCTCGCGGTCGCGAGCGGCCTCAGCCCGGCGCAGGCCTGCGTCATGTCGATGCTCGTCTTCACGGGCGCGTCGCAGTTCGCGTTCGTGGGTGTGCTCGCCGGCGGGGGCGGAGCGGTCGCCGCGATGGGCCCGGCCGTGATGCTGGCGGTGCGAAACGCCGCGTACGGGCTCTCGCTGACGTCGATCCTGCCCGCGCGGCTGCGCGACCGCGCGCTGGCCGCGCACCTCGTGATCGACGAGACCACGGCCATGGCCCGGGCGCAGTCCGAGCCCGACGCCGCCCGGCGCGCCTTCCTCGCGACCGGCGTGAGCGTGTGGGTCTTCTGGAATGCCGGCACGCTGGCCGGCGCCCTGCTCGGCGGCGGCATCGGCGACCCCAGCACGCTCGGCCTCGACGCGATGTTCCCCGCCGCCTTCCTCGCGCTGCTCGCGCCGCAGCTGCGCCGCCGCGGCGCGCCGGTCGCGGCTGCCGCCGGGGTCGTCATCGCGCTCGCCCTGGTGCCGTTCGCGCCGGCCGGGGTGCCGATCATCGCCGCGCTGGCCGGGGTCGTGCCCGGCGTGCTGACCGCGAGGGGCGTGCGCGGGTGACCTGGGCCGCCCTCCTCGCCCTCTCCGTCGTCTCGTACGCCCTGAAGGCGTCCGGCCCGGTGCTGGCCGGCGGCCGCCGGCTGGGTCCGGGGGTGCGCCAGACGCTCGACCTCGTCGCCGTCCCGCTGCTGGCCGCGCTGATCCTCGTACAGACCGTCGGTGACGGCCACCGCCTCGTCGTCGACGCCCGCGTGCCCGCGCTCGCCGTGGCGGCGATCCTCGTCTGGCGGCGGGCGCCCTTCCTGGTCGTCGTGCTCGCCGCGGCTGCGACGG
>Ga0075434_100003820_pt1 | contig 13471 bp, 16 predicted proteins | sample RhiMethybrSRZTD3_FD_75298 | JGI IMG/M metagenome (GOLD analysis project Ga0075434, IMG submission 75298) | Populus rhizosphere microbial communities from Tennessee, USA - Rhizosphere MetaG P. TD hybrid SRZTD3 | ecosystem: Host-associated > Plants > Roots > Rhizosphere > Soil | place: USA... | reverse complement strand
AGAGGCTTCCCGTTTACAGTAAAAGAATCTGCTAGACTCATTGCGAACCTTGCATACTCTGGTCTCAAGAACTATCAGCCATATTTTGTGGAATTATTGGTAGCGGGTGTTGATCAAGAGGGTGCACATATATTGGCAGCAGATATGAGTGGTGCAATAACCGATGAAGACTTTGCATCTTCTGGTTCTGGGTCACCAATAGCATATGGTGTTCTCGAAAGCGTTTACAATAAGGATATAACGAATGAACAAGCAAAACAAATTGCTACTAAAGCTGTAGCAGCAGCAATGGAGCGAGACCCTGGGTCGGGAAATGGCATAGACGTACTGGGGATTCCAAAGTTGTTAGTGGTCAAAGAACACAAGAAAAACAAGGAGGTGAATACTTAATTGTCAGAAAACGGTAGTACAGGCGCCATTGGTTTTGGTAACAATAGTAGATTTCCTTACTACTATGGTCCTGAAGGTAGGCTAGTATTAGTAGATAGCGCTTTAGAAGCTGTTAACAGGGGCTCAACAACAATTGGAATCAAAACTCCAGCCTTTGCCTTGTTGTCCAGTCATATCAAGCCAACTAAACCCTTAGTAGAACCTGCGGAGAAGATATTTACAATTGACGAACACATAGGTGCTACAGGCTCAGGATATATAGGTGATATATTGCAACTAATTGATGAAATACAATTAGCAGCACAGAAACATAGACTTACATATGAAAGTCCAATTGATGTCAATTCACTTGCAAAGCATCTCAGCTCTTACTTACACAACTATACAATTTATGCAGTTAGACCACAGGCAGCCTCAATAATAATCGCTGGAGTAGATCAGACTGGAGTTCAACTATATCAAGTAGATCCAAGCGGAACATTCTTCAGAGGAGCAGGATTTGCAATAGGTCAATATTCAGACATAGCATTAGATGTTATACAGAAAGAGTATAGCATAGAGATGGATGTAGAGCAGGCTATACAATTAAGCAATAAGGCAATAGAAAAAGCATTAGGGGAAGGACCAATGGTACAGACTGGAATCATTACAACTAAAGATGGTTCATTTAAGAAGGTAGTAAATAATTAGCCTTAAACTACTGGTACAAGCGTTAGCGGATACACTACTCCTTTTCAATTTTTGAAAAATTTTGGTATTAGATTACGGACACTTTTCTAAAAGTGTGATCGCTTCTTTAAGTTCGTCAATTGAATAGTCAGCATTTGCATGGCACTCATCAATTCTGTCACATCCCGGCCTATATACAAAAGTCATAAATTATAGTCCTATATTCGTCAATTGTGGCCGATTGTTACAAGTCACGCCTTATTGCCTATTAGGAGAGCCATTTCAAGCCACTTCCAATAACAATCTACCTCCACAAACCCTATATCTTTTAGCCAGTCCAACTGTACCTCCATTGGTAACAATCTATTAGCTTTGTCTTCTTTTTCTGGAGTATAACCGATTGCTTTGAGGAATCTAACATGTAATTGAACAGAGGGTGATGCTACATGTTCTAAATTGCAAAATACACCTGTCGGATTGACGATATCGTAAACTTCTTCGTAAAGTTGATGTTTACGTTCATGCTTAAGATGATGAATGGCAAAGCTTGACACAACCGCATCAAAGTAACCTAAATCTGGTAGTGGCTGACTGAGATCATGTTTTACAATCTCCACATTGGAATCACCAGCAAAATGATCTCTTGCAGATTTCAGCATTGTTGGAGATACGTCTAGAGCTACTGCTTTTATATCTGGATAAGCAGTCTTTATCAGCTTGATTAACCTTCCATCTCCTGTCCCTAGATCCAATACTCGTTTAGTATTTTCAGGTAGATGATCTATCAGAACGGATTCACCCTCTGATCTATGCGGAAGGCTATCCGCCACGTTTAGATATGCTAGAGCATTTTGTGGACTAGACCATTCTTTTGCCGAACGGCTCATAATAAACGTTCTTAACAGGATATAAAAAAGCATTGTGGATTCCAATTAGTCATCTCATAGTAGTAGGTCATGGTCAACATAACATACACTTGCAATGGTTTGTCATATTTGTCATATGTCGCATTTAAACCAACTATACATTTCTCATACTCTTTTGGCAGTTTTTTCTTCAATGTATCTTTTGATATTTTATTTTTGCTTGCTGCCTAAGGAATGTTATATCCCTGTTAATGGTGTTGGCTTATTTGCAATATTATTGATATCTCTGATTGATTGTAGCCTTGAACTGTTAATTTTCGTGCTCAAAGTTTATTTTTTGCCTGGCGAATATTATGCAATTTAACTTTTTAGCTTTGTCGAATATTGTGATGGATGGTTATCCTACATTGTTGTTCGTTTAAATAATATATCAACCAGTAGCAACGTATTATGACTTGTAATGCTGATGGAGATGGTAACAAGCCTACGCTAATAATCAAAAGAATTATTTTGTTATTCGTTCAGCTGTCTTTGACAGTATTGATTTTGTTTGGAGCTGCGTTAGCTCCTGTTGGATCTTCGGCACAATTAATTCTAAATAATAGCAATTCACCCCCATTGCCCAACCCCAGTACACCTTCTCCTCTCGGGCCCAGTTCTGCAGTATTTCTTCCGCCACCGCCATCTCCTGAATTGTCTGCAGCTCAAAAGAGCGCATCAACAAACAAGACGTGCACGCTTACTCCTTCACTGATTGAATATGAAGGTACACCGCAGCAGACAGAAGGTCCATACTTCGTTGATAATATGCCTAACAGATCTGATATAAGATCAGATCCTTCTGATGGGTCAGTACAGCAAGGCATTCCATTGCATCTTGTAATTCATGTTTATGGTTTGAATGAAAATGGTTCATGCAGTCCTCTCAAAGGAGCCAAAGTAGATGTCTGGCATGCTAATCCTCAGGGTATCTATTCTGATATTGCTGACCAAGGTACTACAGGAAAGCAATTCCTCAGAGGATACCAACTCACAGATAATAATGGTACAGCTAGATTTACAACAATATATCCAGGTTGGTATCAGGGTAGAGCCATTCATATACACGATAAGGTTCGCACATTAAATGGATCAGAGAAAACTTTGGAATGGACATCACAGCTTTACTTTGACAATTCTGTTAATGAACAAGTCCATAAGCAGTCACCATACAGCAAACGTGGACCTCCTGACATGACTAATGAACAAGATGGCATTTACGCAGGACCATCAACTGATGGTCTAATTCAAAGTAATACTGGAAAGCATTTAATGGTCGATTTAACTAAAGGAGAAGGACAGTCCTACATCGGCAGATTCAATATTGTATTAAATACTACATAAGGCAGAGGCTAACAATCAATTGACAATTGCCTAAATCAAAAGTCAATCACGGCTCATAATTAGATTATTCATTTTTGTGAATTCGTAAATCCTGTCATTATGTTCAGACCTTTGATGTTACCCCCTTCAATTTCCAACACACTTTTGTTCCATGGGCAATATGTTGGGAGCAAGTATTCCTATTCAAAATCTTTACAATTCAACCTTGCCTTGACAATGTAAGGTATTAGATATTTTTTATTTCCTATCTTAAATCATTCCTCTCCTTGCGCTTCCTTAAACGATCGAAAACATATGTTGACACACTCCCAGCAAACCCTGCTCCCATCAAAGTTATAAGGGGTCCATATGTACTCCAGAAATCCTTGACCTGTTCTTGCATACTTAATGGCTCTACCACTGATATTGTCAAATTTGTTGGTACGGCTTTGGATCCTTTAGTTGGGATTGTTGCATTGAAATGTCCAAAGAAAACATTAAGTGGAAAGGAGGATCCTGTGGATATATTTGCTAACAGTGGTATTGTGTACTGACCAATCTGTGCTTCTTTCAGAGCTGCAATCATGAAGGGTGCTGGCTCGACACTAAAAGAAGATATATTTGCTTTATCGGGATTAAAATTCACATCTATATTAGATTGGTGTTCTTTAATGGTAAAATTCGTGACTTCTGGTATAACTCCTGTAGATGACTTTAATTGTACCCCAACAATTTTTTGCTCTCCTTGCCTTAAGACTAAAGGATTCGGTATAGTTGAAATGCTATACTGTGGCGGCGGAATATCAATTAGGCTACTGAGATCATACATGAAGTTAGATTTGCCATAAAATGCTGTTGAATAAAACATTAATTTATAGTTTCGAGGGGAGACTAGAGTATTCAAGTCTAAGGATAGTAAAACATAATTTTGATTGTTTCTCAAAAAGCCACTATAGTTTTGGTCAACGTCTAGGATTCTATAGCTGTTATCTGAACCCCATTCCAAGGATGTTCTATGCCATGTACCATTGTTCCACTGAATTTCAACCTGATAATCAAATCCTGATTTTCCAGTTTTTTCATTGTTATCTGCATCAATTACCATTCCATAGGCTACCATTTTAGCGCCATATGAAAGAGGATTTTCCTTAACTCCATTACCACCTAGCCAAAGTGTGGCATTTAAGAAATTTCCGTCGCTGGAGTAACTTATCCTTTGAATGTCAACTGATCCAGATAATGAATTTTTATTGTTATTATTGTTATTGTAGTCATTTGTTTTCTCACGACTGCTGTTACTGTTTTCCATGCCGGCAAATTGTTTGAGATCGTTTATTTCGTCATTAACCTCTTGACGTGTAAAAGAAGGCGAAACATTTTCAGCTTGTGCATGTAATAGCAAAAAGGGTATTGATATTCTAGATGTTATTAGTATAATTATGATTAATAGCAGCAAAGGCATAACGACAATATATTTTGATCTATAACGCCCTTGCATGACCTGCTAACTATTGAATTCCATCTATGTAATAACTTTCCTGCTTACACATAAACGAGAAACGGAAAGGTTGCGGCATGTATATCTGATATTATATTTACTTGACAAGTGCATCAGGCAGAACTGTATATAAATTCTGTTGCTCTTAGTATATACTGAAATGCGAAGGTATAACTTTCTAGCAGTTAATTTAAGTCTATATGTATTGATGATTGTGCTATTATCTCTTCTACAAATAGCTACTGTTTATGCTGGATCCGTAAATACTATTCTTATATCAACCTCGATAGACTCTCCTGAGTCGCTAAAATCCTCACAGTGCTGTGCGCCAGTATTTTTGGCACCGATATTTACATCAGGAAACAATGTCTATGTAAGTTGGTCAAGCAATAAAACCGGAGAAAGCTTTGAGATAATGTTCAGAGCAAGCGCAGACGATGGAAAGACATTTGGGGCCAAAATCAACTTGAGCAACACTCCAAGAGTTGATTCAATAAATCCATCAATAGCAGCATCAGGAAACAATGTCTATGAAAGTTGGTGGGAAAGAGCAAACAAAACATCAAATGAACCAGTTCTTAGAATAAGCAGTGATAATGGCAAGACCTTTGGACCAATAATGCATCTCCAAAGCACAGAACTATCTGGGAATAGTAGTTAAGTTAATAGTTAGATAGAAAATAGGATTCCAATCAACAACACGATAAAATTGTGCCAAAAATTCGGGGACAATGGAATGGAATGGTATTCATATTCACGTATGGTATATTCTTTTAACTATAAATACAAGAGTCTGTCAAGAAGAAATTCGAGGCAACAAAATTAAGGAATATGTTTCGGTTAGAAAACTGATATTCATGAACAACTCTTTAGATATATGATACGTAACTCCGACAAAAAATTGAGAATTTATGCATAGAGTTTTAAAAAACTATATAAATTTCGATAATCTAATGTACATATGAAGCTTAACAGTCATGGCATAGCGCTAGACGACGTTGATCTTCAGATAATGTATATCCTAGCTAAGGATTCATCAACAGCGTTTGTTGAAATAGCCAAACAAATCGGCATATCTGACGCTACCGTACATTTAAGGGTAAGAAAATTAATAGATAAAGGAATTATTCGCAGATTCACATTATCTCTAAATAATGATCTTTTAGGATATGATCATTTGGTTTTTGCTGGAATAAATATCAAATCAGGTTTTGCCGATCAGGTTACTGAAGAACTATCAAATATAGAAGAAATACTTGAGATACATGAAATGCATAATACATTTGATTTATTTTTAAAAATCCGTGCTAAAGATTTGAACGATATAAGAGACATTGTAGAAAACAAGATACGTAAATTACCATATATTTTGGAAACAGAATTAATGACTGTTTTGAAAAGTAGCAAAGAAGAACAAATGGTTACTTTAAGTAAAGATATCTAGAAAAGTAAATTTTACTCAAGTTAAACATGTTTAAATTTATAGTTAGAAATTCGGGGCAACATTTCTAAAATTATAAGCAAGACCATATTCTAGGAAGCTTTTATCAACACTTTCTTCTGGGATAACTCTTCCTTCTGTGATGAATCTTTCATTTTTCAATGCAGAAATATAGATTATTCTCGAATATGTTTAAAGCTTAATCAGACTAGAAGTTCACCAATTTCATTTGCGTGCATCAAAATAAGTTCTCAGTACAGATACTGACACAGAAGAACAGAAATAGTAAGTGTTATTAATTATACCATAGATCGAATAAATCTGTCTTTCTTGCTGCAATCATCTCTCTTTTGTTATTAACAGTATCTCATACAGTATTTGCACAACAAAAGAAAGGATTAGTTATTGTCAGCGATAATGGATTTAATGACAACGAGTCAAATTTGCCACAATATCATATTGTTGCAGAAGTACAAAATAATGGTACTTAATCAGCCAAATTTGTTCAAGTATCTGCAATGCTTTATGACAGCAATAACAAAGTAATAAGAACAAACTTTTTATTTACAAATCCATCTGATATTGATCCAGGAGAAAAAAGCACTGTTTGAAATAACAGTAGGAACTGATACGGTCATGGGCGGTGACTTGAGTATAATTGATCACTATGCTGTTCAGGTTAGTGGACAACAATAAGAATTTGTTTCTGCTTTTTCTTTACCTGTACTAAAGAGTGCTGTTCTTTTATTTCTATAAAAACAAGATAAAGGACAGGAACTTGTATAGTATATAATTAATTTGGTTCAAGATGAGAAAAAGCAGTTAAGTCTATTTTGCAGATTTGGCATTAATTATTTTAAAATTCATATATCACTATTCTTCATAATAATTGGTGTAAACTTACATGACTACATCATCAACTAAGAAATCTAAGACAAATGTTAGAAGAGTAAGAGATGGTGTAAGTGCGTATAGGCCCCGCCTTCAAGACTTTAAAATAAGAGGTAGTGAAGGTAAGAGTGGTAGAATTGGCAGTGATAGAGAAAGAGCAATAGAATCTCAAAGATCTTTGCAGACCAGACGCATGCATGACATTTTTGATAGTTTTAGAACAGATATTGAAGATATGATGATGCCTTGGTCATCGTCATCATCTTTATGGGACTGGCGCTTTCCGTCTCTATCAACAACTGAAGAGAATAACGATCAAAGTACGGTAAGAATGCCGATTTTTGATATGGTCGATAAGGAAGATAGATACGAGTTAAAAGTGGAAGTACCTGGAATAGAAAAAGAAAAGGTAAAAGTAAAAGCAACCAAAGACTCACTTGAAATCTCTGGCGAACAATCAAAAGAAGAAGAATCAGAGGATAGGAGAAAGAGATTTGTATACAATGAACGTTCGTATAACTCATTCTATCGCAAGATCCCAGTTCCGGAGGAGATAATATCCTCTAAAGTTAGGGCTAAAATGAGTAATGGAGTACTACATATTGAGCTTCCAAAGAAAAATCCTACAAAACTAGAGGAAGAAGAGGGAACAACAGTAGAGATCAAATGATGTAAAATGTGCCCAGGCAAATTAGGAATTTATCTCAATTTTTTGTTGGTATTGATAGATCCTAGCAGTTAGGGGCAGCATTGAATATGTCGAGTCTCAAACGACGTTTGCAAGGCTGTAACCTCAGATAAATAGCATCTTCACATGTAAAGCGTTGGGTGATGGAAGCCAATTCTCCACTAAGGGATTTTACGTTCTCCATTATCATTGTACGAGCATCAGACGGAAGCTGATTGAAGTACCCTTCAGTGCCTATGACTCCATCTAGAAATATTCGTGCTGCGTTTTCTGCATCTCCTCTGTCAATAGCTTCCATTACTAACGAATGTCTAAACGTATTCTCTATATCTTAATAATAAGATGGATTGCCTTCAAGTAATGAAAGGACAGGTGGTTCACCTAAAACAAGTGTTTTTACCAAATCTGGATGCTCAAATGCAAGATAAAGCGCGATAAATGCTCCATACGAGTGACCAATTATATGAGCTGGACCAAGGTTTAATCTTTTGATTATTAGTTCTACTAAGTCAGCAACATTATTTGGTATGGTATTATCCTCACCATTACCAATCCATTGGTTTGGGTGAGCATCTTCTTTTTATTTTTTCATTTTATTTAGAGGGGCCCAAATTCAAGCTTTTTCAAACGTTTGACCGTATCGATTGTAGTATTACGCCACCATAGCGGTCAGGTACTAATTTGAGCTTCTCCTTTGTTTTGACACAATTTGTTGTTGCTGTGAGACTATTTCTTGATTTATTTTATTAATTGACTCACTTCTGTGCCAAATGACAGTATTCGCATACTTAATTGGCAGCAAATCAGACAGCAAGTGAGTTATAAGATAATCATGCCGTTCCTTTTTTAGGTAATTTTCCAAGCTATCAACCCTGAGAGATTCTAATACTTTATATCCTAGAATATTTTTCACATGAATTCAAAAACAACACTGTCAATATTTGCCATAGTAGCTGCTCTAACGTTGGCAACAGCAATAGTAGCTACAGCTGTTATTACAGCCAACTCTGCATTTGCAGTCGGTGGACCAAAAGCCGAAAAGAACTATGGTCAATGCAAACAAGACTTCAATACCAAGGTCTGCAAGAAGTTCCATACAGGTAGTGGATAAAGATCCTGTAATTTCCGCTCACCTTCTTTTTTCTAGTTCACTAATCCGATGTTGTTTTTTGAGTACATCTATGCCTAACAAGCTTGGAATAGACCTTATTGTCCGCTTCTTTTCGGGATCGTCATTTGTAAATGGTGATAAAACCAAAAAACATATACCCAGTCTGTTCTGCCTCTGTGGCTTCATGTCAGAGGATGATAAATACACAATATAATAGACTTGACATTCGTAAGAGAATCTCTGTATGGATACCTAGAGTATATTCTGAAGATAAGGATCCTGTTATTTGTCCAAAATGCAAGAGTCCATACTGGAACAAGCCAAAGGTGGCTGCAAAGAAATGACCGACAAAGACAAGAAGCCTAAATCCAAAAGCATATCTGCTGCCGAACTCGACTTAGACGTAAGATCCACTCTAAACATCGACGATCCAAACATCTTCATACCCGAAGACCCTCACTTAATCAATTTAGCCGTACAGCGCGCGGCTAATGAAAAAGAGAACCAACGACAGGCCAAGCTCGAAGCCAAGCGTCAAGAAGAGGAGCGCCGAGCAATGGAAGAACGCGAAAAGCAAGAAATAGAGCGTCATAAACTAGAGCAAAAGCAGCGCACGAATTTACCTGAACGGCAGCTTCAGATGTTCCTTTCCGGAGAGCGTCGTACGTGCACACACTGCCACCGCGTAGAGTATGCTGAATTGTATGGTCACAGTACGAATTGCCCAATTCGAACAGGGATTGACATTGAACCAGGGCTAGCCCTCTTGAGGAAGGAGTTCAGCACAGGCAAGATTATAAGAAGGATAATAGGCGACTTGGCATATAACAGGCTTTTGAAATTTGCCAAGGATGACGAGACATGGGATGACTGTGTAAACCGATTACTTGATTTTGTTACTGCAGAAGCGCAGAGAAAGCGGAGTCCAAATGAAACCCTGCAGACAAAGAAGCTCGGTACCAACAACAGCATTAATGACAATGCAGTTTTGAAGTAGATAGATAGATAAATAATATCTCACCCACTCACTCCCCGCCGTTCTAGTGTCTCATTGTATTTTATCTGCTGATTGTAGATGTTTTTGTTTCCCAAATGAAAGGAGTCGAATTAGCTGAAATGTTACGAGATGTTTTAGATGTTAAAATAAGGAAGTGTAGAAAGGAAATGTTGGATACTTACAAGCAAATAGAAGTTGAAAGGATACAGGCTCAAATAATGGCGTATCAATGGGTTCAAGGCCGGGTACAAGACTTAGTTATCAACAACGAAGACAAAGATACCAAGATAAGCATTTAGAGGATGCTCAAATGAACAATCTGAATACTGCTAGAGCTTCCAATATCAAACATAATTCCCCTGAAGTCAAAGACGTATGTTATTTTGCAGAGAGGGTTAGAACCATGCTAGAAGTTAAGAAAAAACATCTTAGAGCAGCGATGTGGAAATCAATTAATCTGCCTAATATCGACATGGTTATGGTAAGAATACAAGCATTAGAATGGGTTCAAGCAAAAATACAGGATTTAATTTTGGATAATGTAACGACAGATTATCCGTTCTACGATAATGACGACAACGACTAGATAAATACAAATAGACAGACACTTTAAAGGAGCATTTTAAATGAGTGGCAATATTTCAAAAGTCATATAAGAACCGTTTTACATGTGCTTATTGCAGTTCGAGAACAATCTGCAACCAAGAACCATCCGAGCATTGAGATACCCCTTATGGTCTGTCTACTCGTCCCATTTACCACTTGGCATGCGCTTAACATCAACACCATAAGGGGTTATGATTAGAGTCATAGTTCTCATTATAGTTGAGCAAATAAAATTTGTACGTTACATCCTTTCTATACTATCTCTATGGATAAAGTATCGAAGCATTGGATAATTCATCTTAAAATTATATTACAAGATAGTCAAATCAAATGAATAATAACAATAATCCGAATATTGCTAGAGCTCCTAATAATGGATACTACTTGATTTTGCTATTTCAGAAGCGCATAAAAAGGGGAGCGAAATGGTGCAGACAAAGAAGCTCAATCAAGGGGTCATGATCCTGCAAGGATTTCACTCATGATATTATTAGTAATAATATCAGCTTAGTCAATATTATATTTTTAGTAATGTCAACACTGGCAGAGGGGAACTTGAATAAGGAAGACATCACGATACATCCTGAGTAATGAAATTTGTAGCCTTAGCATCTTTCATAGCATGTGCAGCATTTATGATTACAGCAGTATCAGCAGTATCAGCAGTATCAGCAGTATCAGCAGTATCAGCAGTATCAGCAGTAGCACTGTCATCCCCAAGCGGTATATTGGCTGGATTTAAAGCAACTGATAGCGACTGTATCCAATCAAGAGACAATAGTCAAGATATCCAACTTTATAATGATTCAAATGCGACAATCATTAGCAATCCAAGCAATATCCAGTCAGGGAAATGCGGATAGTGACAACTTCCAATTACAGATCCGCCAGAGATGACGCTATCTATAAACCGAGCTAGTGACGGAAAGAATTAAGAGAAATTATAACTAATTCATAAAGGCTAATGACTTTCCCGACAAAGCGGAAATCCTGAGAAATTACCTCATTTGTCTAAAGTTGTTTCGCCATCTGAAGACTTCCCTTGATACATGCAGTAGTCTACGTCATGAGACACTTTCCGAGGGTATGTGGTAAGACTGATTCTAAATATGGAAAACGAAAATGATATCCGATTTTGATAAGGCGCTCAGGAATAACACGTGAGCTTGATAGGATTGCAGCATTGGCTAATTCCTCTCCTAATGCTAATTTTATTATAGATTCAGGAATAGAAAATATTGTAGGTCGTGACAGAACCTTTCCTAAAGTCGTTGTGAAATCCGCGTTTGTTACAGGGTTGGGTGATACTGCATTCACAGGACCAGAAATAGATTCATCTGCTATGGCGTACAGAATCAGCCCAAGTAAATCATCTAGCCCAATCCAACTCATATATTGGTTGCCATTCCCAATTCTTCCACCTAAGCCTATTTTGAAGAGGGGAAGAATTTTTGATAGCATTCCACCGGAGGAAGATAAAACTATGCCAATCCTCAAATTGACTACTCGGATGCCAAATTCTTTAGCTATTTGACTTGCTTCCTCCCAATTCCTGCAAACATCTGATAAAAAACCAATGGAAGACTTACATTCTTCTGTTAACATCTCATCTCCTCTGTCCCCGTAATAGCCTGTTGCAGATGCAGATACAAGGACTTTGGGTGGTTTATCAAGTGAAGATAGCAGCTTACACAGAGACCTGGTAGTATTTACTCGGCTATCAGAAATCCTCTTTTTCTTTTTCTTTGTCCATCTTCCAAATATGTTCTCTCCAGCAAGATTGACTACAGCATCCATCTGATTATTGTTATCGTTTAAAGATGATAGGTCTGTGTAATCTAAAGAAGAAGGATTCCATTGAATACACTTGATATTTTTTAGATCTAGTTTATCATCGTAAGTAGGACGATGTCTCATGAATCGTATTACTTTATGGCCCCCACTAGTAAGAAATGGTATGAATGAAGAACCAAGAAATCCACTAGAACCAGTAATTCCAATAGTCATAGGTCTGTCATTACCTCTTATTTTGTTGGCACTAGCATGAATTCGAAGATCCTCTTTAGTTATGCGGTGTCTATAGTCAAACATTTGGTTTAGTTTTTTATTAATTAAAGGTGAGACAATTCTTTCGCTCAGTATGCATCCTGGTAAAGAGTATTCTATATGGTCGTCTAAAACAGATGAAGATAACTCAAGTGGCTTGAACAAATGGGTGTGTGTCCATGATGAAAAAAGTCCTTCAATTTGGCTGTCTCTAAATTGTTTGCCTTCTATATAGTCAGAATGCTTTACCAGCCATTTAGTATGGATGGGACCTGCAATCTTCATCTTTATCTTGACTGTACCGTTACTTTGGATGTTTCCTTTTCGTTCAACTACCTTAAATTGCTGCCATGGAGGATTAAGCCGTTCAAATGCACCTTCTCTTATATGCCATGCAAATAATTCATTTGAAGATATTCCATTGATGTGAGTAGTGCGGATAAAGGATTTCATTATGTGTCTACACTATGTATCATTCTGTAGATAAATAGAACAGTCATCCATTTTAGGATCGTCTCAGCTGGCATCAACCCAGCTAGATCACTTTGATGCGATCTAGTACCTCAATTGGCATATCTCAATTACCATGTTTTGAACATCGGCATATTTCAATAGCTTCCCCGCATTTTGGATCTAATCTATCATTTCACCATGTGCCACTGGCTTTCCCATACAAATTAAGGGGCCGCTAAAGCTTTGATACTTTGATGCCGGGTCGTTATCCTACATATCTCTAGACATTTTACGAGCAGTTTTCATCCGTTCATTTGTTAAATTACTGGTTTGTTCTTCTGGCACAGATCTAGGTTCTTCCCCTATCTGTCCGCCAGTGGCATCATTTAATGCCTGATCGCGTTTTAGAGGATTCTTTCTTTCTACACTCATTATCACCTATATAATATACAA
>Ga0075434_100003819_pt1 | contig 13471 bp, 12 predicted proteins | sample RhiMethybrSRZTD3_FD_75298 | JGI IMG/M metagenome (GOLD analysis project Ga0075434, IMG submission 75298) | Populus rhizosphere microbial communities from Tennessee, USA - Rhizosphere MetaG P. TD hybrid SRZTD3 | ecosystem: Host-associated > Plants > Roots > Rhizosphere > Soil | place: USA... | reverse complement strand
CACCTGCGCCCAGGCCATCGTCCACGGGCGCGTAAACACCTTCGGATCCTCGACGCGCACTTCGTAATCAAGCGTGTCCGCGTCGATCATCGTCAGCCGCTCGACGACGTGCGCGGTATTCGTGTAGAAATTCCCTGAGTCGTCGAGCCAGTTGTACCCATTGAAATTTTTCGAGTCGATGACCAGCGTGTTGCCTTCCCAGTGCCCGCGGGAATCGCCTTCGGTCACCGTGATGCCGTCGCCAAGCGGCGGCCGTCCATCCATCGCGATCACGCGCTGCACGTGATGATCCTCGAACAACCAGACGACAAACTGATCGCCGTCGGGCTGCAGGATCTGATTGGCGTCCTGCTGCGCAAGGCGCGGCACGCCAGCCCCACCGCACGCCGTTCGCGGATCGACATAGTCCTTGTAATTGACGCCGATTCTGCCGATCGGGACGGCCCAGGGTTGGTAGGGGATTCTGCCGTCGGGCGGGTCGACGATCATCGGCGGTGAAATCGTCCACGGCATGACCTTGTCGCCCACGAGCGGTTCGTTTCCGCGGACACCTTCCATCGAAAACGACTGCGAGAGCTGACCGCGCCAGTAGCCCTGCAGATCCGGCTTGCCGCTGCGCGTGCGCGGCGGCGTGAACGTCTTTGCCTTCTCGATCGCGCAGGTGTGGAACGCCAGCGAGCCGGTCGCGGGGCAACCGCCGATCGTCTTCGGCTTGTTGTCCTGCGCGCCGAGCGGAGCGATCAGCACGATCGCGAGAGCGAGCACGAGACCTGAAGTTCGCACGCCGGCCTCCTGAAATTCTTAGCGACTCGCCGTCGCCTCGTCGATGAGGCGCCCGGGATCGTATTCGAGCACGCGCACGTTCGGTTCCTTCCGCCGGTACAGCACCATCCTCATCGTCCACGGACGCGTGTAGACGCCGGGATCCTCGAGGGTCACCTCGTAGTTGATGTGATCGGGATCGGCGAGCGTGTAGCGTTCGACCAGGTGCAGCCCCTCACTGTGGAAGTTGCCGGCGCGATCCAGCCACGTCTCGTCGGTGAAGTACACGACGTCGGACACGAGCGTGTCGCCTTCCCAGCGTCCGCGCGAATCGCCCATCCAGAAGTTGAGCGGGCCGCGCGGATGCGGTGTGCCGTTGGTGTAGATCGTCCGCTCGCCGCGGTCGTACTCGAACACCATCACGACCTGGTCGGGGGTCTGAAAGATCTGAAACGGAAAAGGCATGTACATGATCCGCGGCACGCCCGGCAGGTACCCTTTCGACTCCGGATCGGCGGTGGCGCGGTTTTCGAAGTTCTGACGTTTCTTCGCGAGCGCCGCGGGCGTGTAGGGGATTTCGTTGCCGACGACGATACCCTGACCCGCGGGCACGCCCAGCCGCGCCGAATGATCCTGAATGTCCCAGGCGGCGGTGTTGAGGACCTGCCAGACGCCCTGCAGGTTCGGCTTCCCGTCGGACGTCCGCGCAGGCGCCTGCGCTGTTGCATGCGTACCCGCGACGAACAGGAGCGCGGCAGTCAGCGCGCTCGTGAATCCACGTTGCATCCGCGTACCTCCAGCGCTACTGAATCCTTCCCGCCAGCGGGATCGTTTGCCGCCTTCCCTGAGCGTCGAGGACGAACACGTTACCGCGCAACGAACGCGGCGGGATCGACGTGCAGGCGAAGGCCGGCCGCAGCGCAAACGCCCGGGTGCTGCCCGCATCGATGAACAGGGATCCGAACTGCGTCGCCAGCTCGGAGGACGGAATCATGACGGACGGTCCACCCAGGTTTGTTCCGTCGATCATGTGAATCGTCACGCTGTCCAACGTCAAACGCTGGAGGCCAGCGGTGATGAAGAGGTTGAAGGACGTACCGAACGCCAATCCATCGTGGCACGGTGAGCTGGCGAGCGGTGTCAGCCTGATCGGATTCGGCGAGAGAGTCGCCGCATTCAATGAAGACGTCGTATTGACCAACGAAACGCGGCTAGGAGAGGTGTCGTCACAGGCCGACGGCAGGACGCCCACCGTTGCGAGACCACATGCGATCGCTGCGCGAATCGAAACCTTGCGAAGGGTGGAGAGGCTGTTCATATAGCACCTCGCTCTCAAAGGCCGGGCCGGGCCCGGAGTGTAAACGATCCCTTCGTTCATTGACACCACCGGTGGGCAGGTCTAGAGTTCATCCGTCTTCACAGGAGACGTGATGGATCAGCCTGAAAACCCCCACGCGCCTCAGCCGTCCACCGCGGGCATGAGCCGCCGTGCCTTTATTAAAGGCGTGATTGCGAGCGGCGCGGTCGCCTCGTCGGCGGCCTATCTGTTCCGCGCCGGCGGCGAAATCTTCGGCCAGACGTCGGCGCCCGGCTCCGTCGAGCGTCTGATCACGCTGAACGTCAACGGCCAGATGCGCCGCGTCGACGTGATGAAGCAGGAAACGCTCGCGATGACGCTGCGCTACAAGCTCGGACTGACGGGCACCAAGATCGGCTGCGACCGCGCGGAGTGCGGCGCCTGCACGGTGCTGATCGACGACGTGCCGCACTATTCGTGCTCGGTGCTGACGCACACCGTCCGGGGGCGGAAGGTCCAGACGATTGAAGGGCTCGCCAACGGCGAGCAACTGCATCCCGTGCAGCAGGCCATCGTGGACGAGCAGGGCTTCCAGTGCGCCTTCTGCATGCCGGGGTTCACGATGGCTGCAGTCGGTTTCCTCAAGGTGAACCCGAACCCGACGCGCCAACAGCTTGCGCACGGCATCTCCGGCAACCTGTGTCGCTGTCAGGACTACGACAAGATCATCACCGCCTTCATGCGTGGCGCGGAATATATGAGGAGAACCACGTAGGGCCGGCAACAGCCGGGCCCTGCGATTGGATACAGCTATGGCGGATACGAAATACATCGGCCAGAACTACACGCCTCTCGATCTCGTGGCGAAGGTGACGGGCCGCGCGCGCTACGCGGAAGACTTCCGCGCGGACGGGATGCTGTTCACCAAGCTCCTCACCAGCCCGATGCCGCATTGCCGCGTGCGCACTATCGATGCGAGCGCCGCGCTGGCGATGCCCGGCGTGAAAGGGATCCTCACCGCGGACGATCTTCCGGATCTTGGCCCGAACGTCGAGCGCGCGCTGACCAACGAGCCGTTCTACGCGGGCGAGCCGATCCTCGCCGTCGCGGCGGTTGACGAGGCCACCGCCGCCGAAGCGGTCGAGCAGATCAACGTCGATCTCGAGCCGTTGCCATTCGTCGTCGATCCGCTCGATGCGCTGCGGCCCGGCGGCCCCGACGCTCGAACGGCCGGCAACGTGTGGGGCGCACCGATGCCTGGCGGCGTCGGTCCGAACGCGGCGTCGCCGATCAAGACGATCAAGTGGACCGGCGAGCAGTTCGCGGGCGCTGGTGAAGGTCAGCTTCCGATGGGCGAGCCCACCGAGCAGTGGTCGTATGGCGATCTCGATGCGGGTTTCAAGAACGCCGCGCTCGTGCTCGACGAGACGATGGTCGTGCAGTCCACCGGACACCATCCGATGGAAACGCGATCGGCGATGGCGTACTGGCAGAACGGGAAGCTCTATATTCACTGCTCGACACAGAGCGTCGCGCAGACGCTGCCCAACGTCGCGCGCTGGTGCGGCATCATGCCGCAGCAGGTCGTCCTGATCAGCGAGTACACCGGCGGCGGCTTCGGCAGCAAGGGTGGCGGCGCGGTGTCGACCGCGATCCCCGCCATGCTCTCGAAGAAGCTCAATGGCGTGCCGGTGATGATGCGCATCACCCGCGAGGACGAGAACTACATCGGCCGCGCGCGCACGAACATGAGCGGCCGCACGCGCATCGGCTTCGCGAAGGACGGCCGCATTACCGCGCTCGATCTCTTCATCGTCCAGGACAACGGATCGTACGGACCGATGGGCGATCACCGCTCGGCCGGCCTCGCCGCGTCGATCATCTATCAGCCGCAGGCAATGCGGTGGCGCGCGATCAGCGTGCTCACCAATACGCCGCCGCGATCGCAGCAGCGCTCGCCAGGCCCCATGCAGGCCAACGGCATGATCGAGCCGTTGATCACCAAAGCGGCGAAGCAGCTGGGCATCGATCAGGTCGACATTCGGAGGATCAATTCGCCCGTCGGCCGCGCCACGTTCGGTCCCGCGCAGCCCAACGGTCAGCGTCAGAAGCTGACGAGCGCGTTCATCGTCGAAGCGCTCGACAAGGGCAAGCAGGCGTTCCGCTGGGACGAGCGGAAGGCGTACTCGGGCCAGCGACGCGGATCGAAGGTGCGCGGCGTGGGTGTCGCGGTCGGGCCGCACGGCTCGGGATCGATCGGCTTCGACAGCCTGATGACGCTGCGCCCCGACGGCAGGCTGTACGTGCAGTCGGGTGTCGGTAATCTCGGCACGCACTCGGTGATGGATCTCGCACGCGTCGCAGCGGAAGTGCTGGCGATGCCGTGGGAGAAGGTCGAAGTGGCGTGGGGCGACACGGGAAAGGGTGTGCCCTGGTCGTGCCTTTCGGTCGGCAGTCAGACGACACACGCGATGACGCGTGCGAACTTCGCGGGCGCCAACGATCTGAAGCGGAAGCTGCAGGAGATCGCGGCGAAGGATCTCGGCGGTTCACCGGACGACTACGAGTTGAGCAACGAGCGCGTGCATCGCAAAGGCGCGGGCGGCGGGCTCACCTACGCGCAGGCCGCGAAGCGCGCGATCGAGCTTGGCGGCAGGTACGACGGCCACGAGCTGCCGGACGACATCAACGCAATGACCAAGGGCGCTGCGGCCAAGCACGCCGGACTCGGGGTGATGGGCGTCGCGAAGGACAACTATCCGCGCAACGGCGCGACCTACTCGTTTGTCGCCGGCTTCGCGGAAGTCGAGGTCGATGTCGAGACCGGCAAGGTGACGCTGATTGACTACCTCGGTATCGGCGATGTCGGAACCGTCATCAACCCTCGAAGCCTCCTCGCGCAAATCAAAGGAGGCAGCTGCCTGGGCATCGCGCACGCGTTGCAGCAGAAGTGGGTGTTCGATCCGAAGTACGGCCTGATGGTGTCGCGCCGCTTCCATTACAGCAAGCCGCTGACGATCCTCGACATCCCCGCGACGATGAATGCGGACGCGGTCGGCCTGCCGGATCCGGAGACGCCCGTCGGCGCGCGGGGGGTCGGGGAACCGCCGGTCGGTGCCGGTTACGGCGCCGTGCTGAACGCGATCGCGGATGCGGTGGGTGTCGACGTCTTCCGCCGTGCACCTGTCACGGCCGATCTCGTCTTGATGTCGCTCGAAAACAAGAAGCGCATGCACGAGCCGCTGCAGGCGCACGTGTAAATGCGAAATGCAAAATTCAAAATGCAAGATGCAAACAGGAAGTAATTCGAAACCTTGGGGTGGAAATCGCGACGCCTCACACAACATTGTTCCGACTGACGTAGTGTTTGCATTTTGCATTTTGCATTTTGAATTACAGCGGAGTATCGAATGGCCGTAATCCGAGATGTAATGCCCGCCTTCGAGCTGTTTCAGCCCGCGTCCACCGCGGACGCGCTGACCCTGCTCGATCGCTACGGCAGCGATGCATGGATCCTGGCCGGCGGTCTCGACAGCTTCGACTGGCTGAAGGACCGCATCAAGCGTCCGCGCTACGTCATCGATCTCAGTGGCATCGATGAGCTGAAAGGGGTGCGCGAGCGCAACGGCGGCGTCGAGATAGGCGCGATGACGACGCTGACCGACGTCGTGCGGCATCCGATCGTCCGCGACCGCTACGCGATCCTGATGGACGCGGCGGAAGCCGCGGCCTCGCCGCAGATCCGCAACCAGGGCACGATCGGCGGCAACGTCTCGCAGGACACGCGCTGCTGGTATTACCGCTCCGGCTGGTCCTGCTACCGCGCGGGCGGCAACATCTGCTACGCCGACACGCCCGAAGCGATCAATCGCGAGCATGCCATCCTCGGCGCGGATCGCTGCGTCGCGGTCAATCCGTCAGATACCGCGCCCGCGCTCATCGCGCTCGACGCCGAGATGGTCCTCCGCAGCGCAAGCGGCGACGATCGCGTCGTCGACGCCGAAGACTACTTCATCGGGCCAGGCACCGATATCACGCGCATGACCGTGCTGCGGCCGGGCGAGATGCTCACGGCGATTCGCATCCCCGGCGACTGGGCCGGCGCGACGTTCTACTTCGAGAAGGTGCGCGATCGGCAGGTGTGGGACTTCCCGCTGGTCAACATCGCGTCCGCGATGGTGACTTCCGGGGAAACGATCCAGAACATGCGGCTCGTCGTCAACGCAGTGGCCGCGCGTCCGCTCCGCCTCGTCACCGTCGAGCAGTTCGTCAAAGGGCGGCCGCGAAACGAGCAGACGGCCGACGCCGCGGGCGAGATGGCGACCCTCGGCGCGCAGCCGCTGCGGTTCAACGCGTACAAAGTGCCGTTGATGCGAAATCTGGTGAAGCGGGCGATTCGCGGAGTGGGGGAATGGGCTACTTCCTGACGTTCGGTCACAGCCCGTGGGGGCAGCAGATTCTCACGCACGTCTCGTGGAACCTGCTGTGGGCATCGTTGTTCGCCGGCTTCGCGTTCCTCGTGGCGCACGCGAGCTACATGGTCCTGTCCGCACACCGGAAGCGGCATCCTGATGAAACCGACGCCATGGAAGCGATGCGGCCTGATCTGCCTGCTCGTATCAAGCGCCATTCCGCCGGCGCCCGTGCTTTTCACTGGGTGATGGCCGCATCGATGTTCACGCTGCTCCTCACAGCGTTCCTGCCGATCGCGGGTGTGAAGTTCGCGTGGGTCCAATGGCACTGGATGGCTGGCCTCGTCCTCACGACGTCGATCCTGTTCCATGTCATCCACGCGACCGTCTGGCTCGATTTCTGGTCGATCTGGGTGGGACCGAAGGATGTGCCCGAGCTGCGTGCCGAGATCATGCGTGAGCTTGGTCATGACGTGCCCGGTCCGAAGCCCGGAAAATACCCGCTCGGGAACCGGCTCTATCACCTCGCGCTCGTCGTCGTCGGCCTTTCGGTCATCGCCTCCGGCCTGACGATGATGGTGAGGGTGAGGACACCGCTCTTTCCGCGCAACCCGTACCTGTTTGGCGATTCGACGTGGGGGTTCATCTACGTCGCGCACGGCATGGCCGGCGTCGCGCTGGTCGGACTCGTCATCGCGCATATCTACTTCGCGGTCCGGCCGGACAAGTGGTGGATCACGAAGGCGATGATTGTCGGCTGGATCACACGGCGCCAGTATCTCGAGCATCACGACCCACAGCGCTGGGTCGTTTCAGGCACGGGCCGCAGAGGCTCAGAGACGCAGAGCTTCTAAAGTACAGGTACAAAATGTTCTCCGCGTCTCTGCGTCTCTGCGGCTCGTAATCGTGACCGTCCGCGACGATCTCGCACGGCGCTGCGAGACAATCGAACAGGCCTACGAATTCATGCTCGCCTATGCTGCGCAGGGGCTGAGCGGCGATACGGCCAGCCAGTCCGGCGGGCAGCTTCGCGAGCTCCTCTCGCGCGCCGCCGCGGCGCTTGACGGGCTTTCCGATCAGTACGCCGCACTCGTTGACGCCGATCGGCTGCAATCACGCGACAAGTTCACCGCCTTTCTGCAGGTACTCGGCCGCGATGCGGCGGACGCGCGCGCCGCAATGGAGCTGGTGCTTGCCCAGCCGTCCATCAGCTCCCAGGTCGTGGACAACCTGAATGCCTCGATCCATGTGCGTGCGTTGCTGACCGACCTGTTCCTTATCGACGAGATTGTCAAGAAGTAGGCTTCGATGCGCGTGTGCTGCATCGCGCTCCTCGTTGCGTTCTGCGGCAGCGCGGCGGCCCTGGCGCAGCCGTCCGAAGCGGGACGCAAGCAGGCGCGCGCCGTCCGTGTGGCGCCCCGCGCCATCGTGATCGACGGCCGGCTCGACGAGGCCGCCTGGGCCACCGCGCCGTTTGTCACCGACTTCACCCAGAAAGAGCCTGACGAAGGCGCCGCGCCTTCCGACTCCATGCGGGTGGCGTTCGCGTACGACGACACCGCGTTGTATGTGGCTGCGCGGATGTCGTCCGATCATGCGGCCATCCAGTCGCCGCTCGGACGCAGGGACGATGTCGGGCAATCGGAATACATCATCGTCGCGCTCGATACCTATCTCGATCACCGCACCGCGTACGGATTCGGCGTCACCGCGTCGGGCGTCAGGCTCGATCGTTTCTATCCCGCCGATGCCGAGGATTTTGACGCGACCGCCGATCCGGTATGGGAGGCGCGGACCCGAGTGGAGGAGCACGGGTGGACGGCGGAAATGTGGATCCCGCTGTCGCAGCTCCGCTTCAACGCACGCGACGAACAGGTGTGGGGACTCAACGTCTCGCGCTTCGTGCCGTCCAACAAGGAGATGGACTACTGGGTGGCCGTTCCGCGGACGGAGAAGGTGTGGGTCTCGCGGTTCGGGGAGCTGCGCGGCGTCGATGGAATCAGGCCGGCTCGTCGTCTCGAGCTGCTGCCGTACGTCGGCGGGTCATCGACGCTGACGGGCAACCGCGATCCGCGCAATCCGTTCGACGACGGCAAGAATCTCGCGGGGCACGCAGGCGTGGACGCAAAGATCGGATTCGGCTCGAACCTCACGCTCGATGCCACCGTCAATCCCGACTTCGGGCAGGTCGAAGCCGATCCCGCCGAAGTGAACCTTTCCGCGTTCGAAACGTTCTTCGACGAGAAGCGGCCGTTCTTCATCGAAGGAAGCCGGCTGCTCAACAGCGGCTTCGAGGGCTATTTCTATTCGCGCCGCATTGGAGGCGCGCCGATTGGTCCCGCGCCAGGCGATTTCGTCGACTATCCGAGAACCAGCACGATTCTGGGCGCGGGGAAACTGACCGGACGTCTGCCGTCGAAAACATCGATCGGGATCCTGGGCGCGGTGACCGGCGCGGAACGCGCCACGACATTCGACCTGGCGTCGGGCGTTCGCACGCGTGTGCCGGTTGCGCCGAGGACCGTGTACGCGGTGGGCCGGATGCAGCAGGAGTTCGGCCGCAATGCGTCGACAGCCGCGATCATGTTCACCGACGTGCATCGCGATCTTCGTCCCGGCAGTCCGCTCGCGTCGCTGCTGACGCGTAACGCCTCTTCGATCAACGGCGAGATGCTGCTGCGTTTCCGCGACGGCTTGTACGAGCTCTCCGGCCAGGCGGGCGTCACGCACCTCGACGGTGACGCGGCGGCCATCGCCCGCGTGCAGCGCAGCAGCGCGCATTACTTTCAACGGCCCGACAAGACGTACGCGCTCTTCAATCCCCTGCGAACGGCGATGAACGGCGGACAAGCCTTCGTCTCGTTCGCGCGTACCGGCGGCAGGCATTGGTTGTGGAACGTGAACACCAACACCGAGTCGCCCGAATTCGAAGTCAACGACATCGGTCGCCTGATGGCAGCCGACGGCATTTCAGCAAGTGCGCTGCTCACGTATCGCGAGACGCAGCCGAATCGATGGCTCCGCAACTACGCTCTGAATCTGAATAGATATGCGGAATGGAATTTCGGCGGCGATCTGCAGTCAGACCAATGGTCGCCGCAGCTCAACCTGACCTGGTTGAACTTCTGGATGATGAACCTGCGGGCGTGGTTTTTCGGTGCGGTACCGTATCAACAGCTGACACGCGGCGGGCCGCTGATGGTTCTCCCGGCAGCGACGCAGGGACAGGTCGAGGTCGAGAGTCCAACCGCGCAGCAGACTCAGGGCAAGATCGGGATGTACTACACGACACGTGAGGATGGCAGCGGGCTGCGCTATTTCTACGGCGGGATCGGCATGCGGCCCAACCCTCGTTGGCAGATGTCCGTTTCGCCGACCATCGTCCGTGAAATCGATGCGAAGCAGTACGTGGCGACGCTTGACGGCGGCCCGGCGGCCACGTTCGGCAAGCACTATGTCTTCGCGCGAATCGATCGTTCGACATATTCGACGCAGTTCCGCGTGAACTACACCGTCAAGCCCGATCTGACGCTCGACGTGTACGCCGAGCCGTTCGCGGCAAGCGGGGCGTATGGACCGACTCGCGAGCTGGCGGCCGCGCGTACCGGAGAGCTGCGTCCCTTCGATCTTCCAGGCAGCCGCGACTTCAACGCGCGCTCGTTCCGCAGCAACGTCGTGCTCCGGTGGGAATGGAGGCCAGGGAGCACGCTGTTCGTCGTCTGGCAGCAGAATCGGGCGGAGATCGATCCGACAGGTGGGCGCGCCTCGCTCAGCGACATGTTCCATTCGGTGGGCGCTCCGGGCGATCATGTGCTGGCGATGAAAACCACCTTCTGGATGTCCGCGCGCTGATGGGCGCCGAAGCACATTGCAGCGTGACGTTCGGCCAGAAGACGGCCGAAGGCAAGGCACTGCTCGAAACCGACGAATTGATCTTCCGCGGCGAAGGCTTGAGACTCGCGATTCCATACAAGACGATCTCTCGCGTGGACGCGCAGGACGGCGTCCTGCGCGTCAGCTGGCCGGACGGCACCGCGGCGTTCGAACTGGGTCCGGCGGCCGTGAAGTGGGCGGAGAAGGTGCGGAACCCGCCGAGCCGTATCGACAAGCTGAGTATCCGCGCGGGTCAGCTCGTGCTGTTTGTCGGCGTGCGTGACGCGACGTTTCGCGAGGAGATCGAAACGTGCGGTGCAACCGTGCTGGCGCGTGGCACCACGCCTGTGGACGCGATTTTCGTCGCCGCGAACGAGCGCGCCGATCTCGATCGACTCGTGACGCTGCAGAAGTTCCTCAAGCGCGACGGCGCGATCTGGGTGATTCGTCCGAAGGGAAGCGCGCAGATTACCGAGAGCGACGTAAGAACGGCGGGCAGGACCGCCGGCCTCGTGGACGTCAAGGTGGCGCGCTTCTCCGACACCCACACCGCCGAGAAATTCGTGATACCGGTCTCGCGCCGATAGGGCCGTTTCGCACCGGTACGGCGCATCCTTTCGGATGGGCCAGATGCGACAGGAGACGACATGAATCGTTACGTGACTGAGTTCACCGGGACCTTCTTCCTGGTTTTCACCATCGGCTGCAGCGTCCTGGTGGGGACGCCGATGGCGCCGCTTGCGATCGCCGCATCGCTGATGGTGATGGTCTACATGGGCGGCCATGTCTCGGGTGCGCATTACAACCCGGCCGTGTCGCTTGGCCTGGTGCTGCGCGGCTCGTTTGCCGCGAGCGAGCTTGCCGCATACGTATCGGCGCAGCTCCTTGGCGCAGTCGCTGCGAGCCTCGCCGTCTGGCTGGTGACCGGCCGTACGTTCGTGCCCGCGCCGGCTGCGAATGCGACGATCGTTGCGGCGCTGCTGGTGGAGATTCTGTACACCACGGCGCTCGCGCTGGTCGTCATGAACGTCGCCACCGCGCCAGCGACGGCAGGCAACTCGTTTTACGGCCTCGCGATCGGCTTTACCGTCGGGGCCGGCGCGTTCGCAGGTGGTCCGATTTCCGGCGGCGCCTTCAATCCCGCCGTCGGGCTCGGTCCCGCGCTCATTCACGCCATCATCGGCCGTGGATCAATTGCGCATGTCTGGCTCTACATCGTCGGGCCGTGCATCGGCGCGGCAATAGCGGCCGCGATCTTCAAGATTCAACACGCGGTCGCGCCGGCGAGCGCGTGACCGCGCTCATCACCGGCGCCTCGTCCGGCATCGGCGAGGCATTTGCCGACGTCCTTGCCGCCGAAGGCTTCGACCTCGTCATCACCGCGCGCAGGGAAGAGCGGTTGCGCGCGGTACAAGCGCGACTCCAGCAGCAGCATGGGGTCCGCGTCGAGGTGATCGTCGGCGATCTCGAGCGGGCGGAGGCTCCGGCGCGGCTGTGTGCCGAGATCGAGGCACGTGGTTTGAAGATCGACGTGCTCGTGAATAATGCAGGCTACGGCGTTCCCGGCTCCTTCCTGTCGAGCAGCTGGGACGTCCATGCGCGCTTCCTGCAGATTATGGTGACCGCAGTTGCCGATCTGACGTATCGGTTGCTCCCGGGCATGATCGAACGGCGGTACGGACGCATCATCAATGTTGCGTCGCTCGCCGGGCTGGTGCCGTCGCCTGCGGGACATACGCTCTATGCAGCGGCCAAGGCCTTTCTTATCAAGTTCTCTGAATCGCTCGCGCATGAGGTGCGCCGGCACGGCGTGCTGGTGACCGCGCTCTGCCCGGGTTTCACGTACAGCGAGTTCCACGATGTGACCCGCACGCGCGCGATGATGAACAAGATGCCGCGCTGGATGTGGATGTCGGCGCCCGATGTTGCTCGTCAGGGCTACGATGCGGTCATGTCCGGCGAGACAGTGGTCGTGACCGGCCGCCTGAACTCCGCAATCGCGACGCTCGTGCGGATTCTTCCACAGCGGCTCGTCGTTGGAGTCGGCCGGCGAATCGGACGTTCGTACCGCAAGGCGTGATGATGGAACGCCCGAAGACCTGGAGCGAGCTGATCGAGATGCTGTTTGCCGGGTCGTGGAACCCGGGGTTGCAGCGGTTTCGCTCGCCGTACGCGTTCCGTGGCCTGGCATCGACCGGGCACCATTTGTCGAACAGCCTGTTGCGCCTCGCAGCCGGACAGGCCAGCATCAACACGCTGGAGCTCTCGCTGCTGCGCAACTTCTCGAAGTACGCGCACGCGCAGCCGGCGCCAGGCGTCGACTCCGTCTGGCACTGGCTCGCACTCGGACAACACCATGGGCTGCCGACGCGGCTGATCGACTGGACGTACTCGCCGTTTGTCGCGCTCCACTTCGCCACTGACCGTCCGGAGGAGTACGAGCAGGACGGGATCGTCTGGTGCGTGAACTTCGTCGAGGCGAACAAACTGCTGCCCAAACGGCTCAAGGCGATTCTCGAGGAGGAGCAGTCGCAAACCTTCACCATCGACATGCTCTCCGAGTTCAGGTCGCTGAAGGCGTTCGATTCGCTCGCGCACGAGCCGTTTGTCCTGTTCATCGAGCCGCCGTCGCTCGACACGCGCATCCTGAACCAGTTCGCGCTGTTTTCGTTGATGGCGGATCCATCCGCCCGGCTCGACGAATGGCTCGAGGAACATTCACACCTCTGCCGCCGGGTCGTGGTTCCTGCTGAGTTGAAATGGGAAGTGCGCGACAAGCTCGATCAGGCAAACATCAACGAGCGCACCCTCTTCCCTGGTCTCGACGGCTTGAGCCGATGGCTCGAGCGCTATTACACGCCAAAATCAGCACCCGGGAATTAGGGAGAGAAACGGTCTGCCCATTGCAACCTCTGGCGTGCATGGGTATCCGCTTCCTCCAAGTCACCTTCGTGGTCACCGCGCTGACGCTGGCGGCAGGCTGCAACCGCGAGCCGCAGGTCGACAATTCGCGCTACGCGCCTGCCATCGAGCGCATCGTCGACTCGTCGCCGGCATGGATTGATCGCGACAAGCTCGGCTCGACGCTGTGGAAAGCGGAGCGAGAGTTCTACGAATCTCGCGGACA
>Ga0075434_100003817_pt1 | contig 13473 bp, 14 predicted proteins | sample RhiMethybrSRZTD3_FD_75298 | JGI IMG/M metagenome (GOLD analysis project Ga0075434, IMG submission 75298) | Populus rhizosphere microbial communities from Tennessee, USA - Rhizosphere MetaG P. TD hybrid SRZTD3 | ecosystem: Host-associated > Plants > Roots > Rhizosphere > Soil | place: USA... | reverse complement strand
TCGTAGAATTAAATATTGAGCGTGCAATAGGCCAGCACATTTGAGCCGTTGAAATAACCTTGTCATTTTAAAATTTTTTCAGTATAGCGCTTTCCTCACCCGTCAAGCTAAGGTTTCATGGCCGAAATCAAATTCTTAGGAATTTTTCCTTTTAGCATTTTTATCTCCTAAGATTTAGTCACTGTTTGACTCCATTTCGATGTCCTTTTAGGGAAGACATACACCAAGATAATCATGGCTTTTCAAAATATTGAAAATGACAATGAACCAGTTAGTTTAGCAGAAGATGGACAGGAGGAGATAATGGAAGAAGGACAGATAGACTCCAACGTTCAAGTCTTAGAACCAGAAGCACCTCTTGTGGAACCGGAAGACGAGGACCACTTTGAAGAAACTACCTATATGGAAGTTACAAAAGAACCTGAGCGGACCATAGAACCTGAAAAAATAAAAAAGTCAAAGAGAAAAAAACCAGAGAAAGTTGAATCAAGATCGATTTCGAAATTACACAGTGAATTGCGCAAGCATTCTGTTGCTAGAAAGAAAACCGATTTGGCAATCAGGGATATTGAAAAACAACTAAAAGGTCTGTTATTATCACACCACTCAGCCATTAAAGACCTTCAAAAACAAGTTACACTGATACAGAGAAAGGTTGCCACGTTCGGACCTAAAAAGTCGGCTCCGCAGAAAAAGGTTAAGAAGAAAAAAACCACTAAGAAATTAAAAAAGAAGATTAGTAGAGGGAAAGACAAGAAACGCTAACTCCTCCCTTTCCTATCTCTAGTTTAGTTTAGTACATTATAACTCTCTAATTTTCGAATGATTTATACTGTAAGTTACAAGCGAGAATTTTACTGGACCGTAGAATAGTCGAATTTGCTGGTGCACAAACTTGTAGATATGTGCAGACATCGACAAGAAGCAAACCTTACGAATCAAGCGGGTGGGAAAGGCCTTGTGTACGAAGAGCTTTCCCGGCGTCAGAGTCGGCCAAGTTCCAGCTGATAATTTGGTCCATACGCACCTTCAAGGTCACGTCATCGCCTTTCGAAAGATATGAGGCAACACTGATATTTCTTAACCCTTCGGGCGTTACATATTTCGAATGAATTGCATGATTTGTCTTTTGAGCTTCTTCGCCATCGAGGAGTTCAACACAACCCATAATCAAGACCCCCTTTAGGTTCAGTCCTTCTAGGGAAATATCGATCATGACCGAAGCGCGGGGCCTTGAACATAAGTTTTTGTATTTACGTGTGCGTCGAGAAGTCGGGATACAGATATTGTTACCTACTCGCATGAACCACATTGGGACAATATGTATGCTACCATCATCATTGATCGTTGCCAAATTGGCGACCAGAGTCTTCGAAAGTAGTTCTTCGATCTCATTTGACGTAAGAGAAAGTGGTTTTTTAGCCTCCGGTTTTGTTTCACCATTGGTCATACTCTTTTCTCCCATAACCCTTGATAACGGAAAAGAACCATATTGCTCTAACATGCTTGACCTTTATAAAGTCAATATTTGGTATACGATCTTCCAGGCAGTTCAATTTCATCCATCAAGTCTGAATGTTCGCTAAAACCAGACATTCCTTCATTCAATCGACTCCTGATATGTCGACTGGATGTAAATTGTATGGATTATTTATAAAATTAGATATGCTTCATGAATGAGGGTACTTTGTAGAGATCTCATCTTGCCTAACTTCAATCTCAGTTTATTACATGCTTTCTTTTACACTTGTCCTTCTTTTCTATCCTTGAATAAAATAATTATACTTAATACTATAAAGGCAATTTGAAATACTTCCACGGCAATTGCAGTTGCCCCTATAGGACCACCCCTCCCAGTAATTGGATTGTTTGGAATTCTGGTAATAACCCATATTATTATCAAAACAAATGTCCCAACTATTCCTGTATAGTACCATCCCCTACCCCACCGTCTCACAGTAGGCAGAAACCAGAATATCTGAGCTAATCCACCAGCCAAGAATAAAATGCCCGTGTTTACGTTCCTGTCAATTATATTGGGTACTAGAGATACATGTAGTATTCCTGCAATAAGTGTGGCAGCAGAAGCGCTGTAATGCAAAAGGTTTGAACTTCTTTTCAATTGAGGGTACGGCTTTACGATTTATTTCATATTATAAAAGAGAATCGAACCATTGTTACCTAATCTATAATACCCTAGGTTTTAGCGTTATGAACATAACTCAATTTCGATATACAGAAAATGGGATAAAATATGGTTCAAAAAACTGTAAGACTCAACAAATAGCATTAACATGTAAATACCTATCGTCAAAGTAAATTAACGAATAACGAATATATCGTCTTTTTTTCTTTCCTTCCTCTGTTATTCGTCCTTATTAGAAGTAACACTAACTGACTAATATTGTCATCTGATATTTAGAGTCAAGACTAAATTACGGAAGGTATTGTTCAAAGAATCTGTTTGGAAGGAGAGACTATCCTACACGTGGAAACATAATGATATTCCTGTCTTTCCTGAAACTAACCTTCGTTTGGCGATTAAAGCAGATTCGTTCTAACAAATCAATAGTGACTCTACCTTATTTTTGCTTCACTGGAAGAGAAACTGATTTGACCTCTATTGAGAGCCATGATCAGGGTTGGACTGAAGTACGAGTAACCTGGCAAAACATGTAAGGAATGATAACAGAAAGAACTCCCTATTGTCTATTGCCATGTCGTAAAAATCAATCTCGATCTGGTCCTTTCTATTTTCGTTGGGATCTCAGCCATCCAATTATCTTGTATTATGAATTAACCGAAAGTGGCTAAAGGTACTCCATTTTGCCAAACCAGATAGAATCTTTAGGAAGAATTTTATAGTACAAACAATAAATAATAATGTATTGCAAACCGTAACGCGATGTCAATTATGTGGAAAGAGGACCCACGAACTCCGGTACTGGTTCGACAAGATGCTGTGTAAAAAATGTTATAAATTAAGTAGAGCCAGCTCAGCAGTTATCCTGGAAACAGCTGTTAATTAACTCCCTATTTTTCATTTCGTTTCAATTCATTTCAATAAGATATAGGAGATTTCTGCATTCTCCAATGCATTCCAAATCTAAGCGGAGATAGGTCTACTTGGCTTTTACAGCCTTGAATGCTGGATGGATTTGATGTTGCCCCTTAGGTTTATCTGTAATCCAAATACCCCAACTTCAACTTAAATCCAGTTTTAGGTTTAATCCAACTTCAGTATACTTGCATCAAGTAGAACGACTAGTCTAATAGTATCCAAAATACAATTCGATAAATATAATTTAACGTACTGATATCAAATCGACAAAAGTTAGTGTTTTGGCGGTCAACAATGGATTCACAATCTTAGGTCAAGATTAATTAATAGTGTCTACAATAGTAGATACAGTATATTGGAAGAATTTCAGAAGTGTCCAAAATGCAAAAGAGGCTACATGCGTCTGACCGCCAAGGAGTTAGAAGATGAACGGTTCAATCTTAACGTGTACTTATGTGACAACGACACTTGTAGAACTAAACTTCTTGATGCGGAACTGAAGGAGTATGTTTCAATGAATAAACCATCGTCTGCTTTTAGTCATTATCAGTGAGCATTAATAAATGATGAATTGACGAGTCGAGGATGTCAAGTGACCCTGCCAAATTGAGATCTTTGCTAGACTGAAACCAAAAATGGTCTAACTGACATAGATTTTGATCTTGCAGAGTTTGCAGCACCATCTGTTCTGTTGAAATTTGTGTATCTAAATAACAAACGATTGTTATCTCTGCCAGTAAATGAAAATGTCTATTCCTTATCTAGGAAATATGCTCTCATAAGGCTCTAAAATATTCTTACAGAATTCAAATCCCTTGGGGGTACACTTGTAAACCGCAATTGCCTTTTTACCCAGAGTCTTCTCTGTTCTCGCAACTAGATCATTATACTGCATTTTCTCTAAAATGGATCGATGCTTGTTTATGTTAAGACCACAAAAACTCATAAGTGCAGTTTGGTTCAACTCGCCATACTCTGCCAGCTTTAGGATTATATCCTTAACAATGTATATCCTATCTCGATAACTGAGAGTCTTCCCTGTGGGATGTTTTACAAAGAGTGTTGATTCTAGCAACGACATTCTAAAGTACTCCTTCTACTCCTGTATTCCCCCGTCAAGAGCCAAGTCCACCGTAATACGAGCGTCCATTTCCTCTTTCCTGGTGATAAAAAATTGATATCTTTTACTCCAAGAATCTATCAAACGATACTGTTTTATTCCTGCTATTAACCAGACAGAAGAAAAAACAATTACAGATGCTAATAAAACGCTTAATACAATCCCGAAGTCATTAGCCCCTTGTAAAATATTGAAAAATGTTGGATGGCTAATAAGATATATTGCAAGCCCAATCGCAATTGGAGCCAATATCAACGCGGAGATAGACATCGCACGAAGTGTATTCTTCAACTTTAACATCTGGTCTATGAAAGAGTCAACAAGTGTTAGAATATTATTTCCCAACCTAGTAACCTCTCAGTATTTTACCTCTAAGAAGCCACCGGAGGACATGGGCCCGATAGAACCCCTAAAGTATATTCCATACTTAACTATGCATTTGGCTCTTAATTAAGTTGGAGTAACAAGGTTAAGCCAGATTTAACTATAGTAAACCGTCAATTCAAAAAGATGCCACTTTGCCACATTTCCTAGATTATGATGCATTCTTTTTCAATAATTGAGATTGAATTAATATAGATGGACTTCAGAAACACTCGTTGCTTAACGAAATAATGAGAGATAGGGTCAGCTTATGATAAATTTACCTTTGCAAGGCGCTGCTCAGTCTAGAGATAACAATGTTCCCTAAGTTATTTAATCAGGAATTACCAATATAGAGTATATTGAATAGAGGCAACTTACTATACGTTGGTAAGATGGCGAAATTTGTTTTAGTGGTAAGTGTAATTATGGTTGCGAGTTCCGGTCTAGTTCGATTTGCCGCAGCGGCAGATAACAATTGGTACGTAGGTCAAGGGGTAAAGGCAAACATGTATGTTACTTATAGAATTGCAAGTCACGATACAAATCAGGGACAGCCCTTTACCATGACCATATACTTTAAGGAATATAATGCCACAGGCCACTATTGGGTAGCTCCCGTATATGTTAATGACCAGGGCGCTATTATCAATGGAACATTTCACTTAAGCGATTTGGATCTTACTGCATTAGGCAGCTCGAAAATTCCACCATCCATGTCACCTTACAGAAGCGCCTATGAAAGTTCAATACAATGGTTGGCCGCTTTCGTTCCAAAGCCCGGGCAATCGTTGGGTGCCGCATACTGGGGGAAAATCGCCTCAATAGGAGGATCGCCGATTGCGCCAGGAGGCCAAGAGAAGGTAACCGTCCCTGCGGGATCTTTTGATACAACTCTCGTTTCATGGCACAAAGGGGTAGATAACAAAATATGGATAGATAAAGACTTACCTTATCCAGTTAAGGCACAGACGTTCGCCGACGTAACAGCAGGAAATCCGCCAGTATTATATCAATTTGATCTTTTGGCGATCGGACAAGGCCAGCCTCCAATACCTAAGAATCAACCAGAAATTCCAAAACCGCCAATAACATTGCAAACTGGTCGGGGAACTTATTACATTGAGCTTCTCTGGCAACCAGCAGTGCTAAAGTCTGGTGTTCCAACACAGTTTGGTCTTCTGTTTATGGACAGCTCCCAATCTGTCATTCCTGGAGTTAGTTACAGCTTCAAAATAACGGACTCGAACAATACAGTTGTACAAGATCTTCACGATCAAAAAGCACTCGATGGAACCGGGACCCAAACTGTGAAGTTTGATAAAGCAGGTCCAGTTGATATTTTAGTAAGTATAGACGGAGTCCAAGGGCAAAATGTGGGAGATTTTGTAGAGCGTTCAGACTTTAACTTGATTGTTCTTCCGCCGGGAAACGGAACACAGAGTACGACTTAGCTGTTCCATTCTCCCTTATATCTCATGCCCAAGATTCTGAACTTTAGCATAAGACTTAGATTTGAAGTCATTGATTCGTGCCACACGACAATAAAATAAGAGCAATTCAGACCTAGATTTCAAGCACTATTATGTTTATACGAACTCGCCATATTGTCTCAGGTCAATGTAATATGATATCGGACTAGAATCCCTGAATATCAAGAACAGTCAATTGCTGATTATATATAATGGTATTAAAAGCGTTGGAATAGAATTGGACAGCGGGTAAAGAGCCTCGAGAATAATATATCAAGACATATCCTATTAAGGGAAAGACTAATCTAAACAACACAATCCTGCATAATGCCCGATTCTAATCGTAGATCCCAGTTAAAGAGGGTCGCATTCTATGGAAGAACATTATCAGAATATCTTATGATGTTTGGAATCGACGACCTAGTTTCACTGAAAAATTATAATGCAGTATTGGATTGTCCCTCAGGAGCTTCCTCCTTCGTAGCTGAGGCTGCTCGATATAAAATAAACGTAATTGGTTGCGATCCTTTATTTGGAAAGGATGCAAAAGTTTTACGCGAACAAGGAGAAAAGGATATTGAGTATGTAATAAAGAGAGTATCAGAAACACCTGATCACTATAATTGGGATTTTTATACCTCCTTAGATATGTTAAGGGATTTCAGAAAGTTAGCATTAAGACAATTTATAGCAGACTACGATCAGGGTATCAAGAATAGGCGATATGTAGAAGGGAGATTACCTAAATTACCTTTCAGCGACAATATTTTTGATTTGGTATTAAGTGGGCACTTTTTGTTCACATATAGTCACAAATTCGATTACAAATTCATTCTATTCTCCATGTTGGAACTATTACGAGTAAGTTCAAGGGAAGTTAGAATCTATCCAATGCAAAAGTCAAGCTCTGAACCTTATGAAGATATGCCAAAATTACTTGATACTCTAAAAGGGACATATGGGATCAACTACAATATTGTAGATGTTCCGTTTGAATTTCAGAAAGGTAGTAATAAGATGCTATTATTATCACATTAGCTCATGCACGAAATATTAATAGAGTGAAGTATAGATAAATAATTTGTAACCCTCAGCCGTTCGAAACATTCATCACCTTATGCAAAAAACTATAATATCTATGGATTTTGCCACGACTGCGTTAGCTATGTGGGACATAACTAGGACTTAGTTACGAGTTGTACTGGGAATTACATTTTTCACATCCTATTTACTGCGGATAATTGGTAACTTCATCGATAAACTCTTCCCGATTGTAGAAATTTTCTAACTCCGAAATTTTGAGTGCGATGACAATCATAGATTGATTTAAAAGCCCCGTCAATTCTAATTGAAGTTTATAATTTTATATTTTATAGGAAATAAGAAAATAAACCTTATAATCAACTGTACCGGAGGTCATTTCATGAGTCAAACCACTCAATTTCCTCCAGGCCCATCATACAGGTTACCGGGTAAGCTTATCCGCGAATTTATTGGTGATCCCATCAGAACTTTATCAAAAATCGCTCAACGCTATGGAGATATTTCGTATTTTAAACTAGGACGTGAACACGTTTACTTGATTAACAATCCTGATCTTATTGAAAAGATCCTTATATACGACCATCGTAATTTCAAAAAAGGAAAGAGATTACAGATCGCAAAAGGATTACTAGGAGAAGGATTGGTAACAAGTGAAGGGGACTTTCATAATCGTCAGAGACGATTAATACAACCAATATTTCTTCCGAAACAAATCAAGTCATATGGAGATATTATGATAGATTATGCCAAGAAAATGGCTGAGGGTTGGAAAGACGGGTCCGTGTTGGATATTAACCGAGAAATGATGGAGCTAACACTAGGCATTATATGCAAATCCGTGCTAAATTATGACGTTAAATCTGAGGCCCAACAGGTAGGAAAATGGTTGACCACAGTTCGAAACTATTCAAAAAGGCTCCAGAATCCAATAGGGCAAGTCATTGATAAAGTTCCAATTCTCCCAAAGGTCAGAGGTGCACACAATGCAATGAAGGAACTTAACTCATTAGTTTATGAACTTATAGCAGATCGAAGGGGTAGTAAAATAGGTTACAATGACCTGTTAACTAGACTACTTCGGGCACAAGATGAGGAAAGCAGCGGCACGGATCCCAGTAGTATTAAGACAGAAAATTCCGGAGGCGTTATGTCTGATAAACAGGTAAGAGACGAAGTTATGACAATTTTTATCGCTGGTCACGAAACTACAGCCAACGCACTCACTTGGACATTATATTTGCTTTCCCAAAATCCCGATGTTGAAAATCGTCTTCACGAAGAACTAGACTCAGTTCTTTCTACCGATAGTAACGGCGATAGTAATAGGATAAAAAGGGTAGTTACAACTGATGATATGTCAAAGTTACGATACACTGAAAACGTCTTTAGAGAATCAATGAGATTGTATCCACCTGTATGGACTATTGGACGTTATGTTGAAAATGATTATCCGGTAGGAGGTTATAATGTCCCTGCCGGTTCTTCAATACTCATGAGTCAATATGTTATGCATCACGATTCAAGGTATTACAAAGAACCAGAAGCATTCAATCCAGACAGGTGGACTGAAGAATTCAGAACCCATTTACCTAGATTTAGCTACTTTCCTTTTGGAGGCGGAATAAGAGGATGCATTGGAGAATCATTTGCGTGGATGGAAGGAGTGCTTGTATTAGCTACTATAGCACAAAAGTGGGAAATGAGAAAGCTCCCAAGCCAACGTGTCAAACTCGATCCTGCAATAACACTTAGACCAAAATATGGTATGAAAATGAAGCTTAAACTTCGAAAATAAAAGTAACACTTGGTAGTACTAGATTAACCAGAGTAACTAATCTATGATATAGATAGACTTTTTTCTAACCGGTAGTAAATAATTTGATATTTTAGAATTCGCCGACCCAAAGTTTTAATGTACACTTAGATGGGATTAATGACTCGATATGTGAGTTCCAGTTAAGATCGATGGGGTCAAAATTAATAAAAATAATATAATCAATCCAACGCCACCGACAGCAAACGCCGGATATCCTATCAATTTATTCTTAGCGATTTCTGATATTCCGCCCAATCCTGCCCCGATAATTAATAGTATCGTTATTAGTTCGTATATCCCAATAATTTTTGAGGTCTCTGAAATACTGACTAGAGAACTTTCGTATCTGTTGCGCTCCAATTCAACATTGGAGCTCAGATTCGCTAGAGAACCTACTACTGTTTTGTCTGCATGTAATAAGCTAATATGAGATTTATATTTAGCCAAATTTTGAATTACTGTCGAAGCGGGAGTTAGGTTTTTAAAATTATTTTCGATAGTTAAACTGAGTGTATCTATTTGCGCTTGCAAGAGATTATCGGCAATCTTCTGTTCCTCGTAGTCATTTTGCCAATCCATTTCTTTCACTAGATGGGTTAAAGACATAACCTGAATGTCATCTTTTTTTATACCAAATTCCGTTGCAGCAGTGGTTGTATAAACAGCAATAATTGATATGACAATTACAAAAAGTGCTATCACTAAGAAAAAACCTTTAAGGTGGGCTCCGATAACAGACCTGGAAGACATCTGCTTTCACACTATATTGTCCTTTATTAAAGTAAATGATCTAAAAAATTGAAGATTCATTGTGAGAACTTGAGGAAGTATTAGAAAATAACTATTATTTAAAAGACATTGCCCAGAAATTTCCCTACACAAAAACGAAAAATACGGAAAGTCATCAAATGCATCTTTAACGATTTTAAGCCGGCAGGATCTACTCTCCAAGCATCAAAATGGAGTCTAACGACCGTTGAATATCAGTCAATTTTCTTCGAAAAAAATCTCTGAAATTGATTGGGTAACGGTAACTAAGAATATGAACGAGAAAGGGTACGCATTGGTATCACGATTCTTACCTTTTCAAGACTGTCAAGAACTCATAGGCAGCTATGACAATTACGATTTATACCGTAAGACGATTGTAATGGAAAGACATCGTTTCGGCTTAGGAGAATATAAATATTTCAAATACCCTCTACCCACTCTATTACAGACTATCAGAACAGAGATTTATCCATACCTTTCAACTATAGCAAATAAATGGATGAAGTTATTAAATATAGACAGACAGTTTCCAGATAATTTTAGTGGACTACAAAAACTCTGCCAAGACAAAAATCAAACAAAGCCTACTGTTTTGATACTAAGATACGGTAAGGGGGGCTATAATTCGATGCATCAGGACCTATACGGGGAAGTTTTTTTCCCCTTTCAAGCAGTTCTATTCTTAAATGAGCCAGAAAATGACTATTATGGAGGGGAATTTGTATTGATGGAACAAATCCCGAGAACACAATCAAAAGCCGATGTCTTGAGACCAAAAAAAGGTGATATGCTCATTATTACTACGAACTTCCGCCCTGTAAAAGGGAGCAAAGGATACTATCGGGCACAAGTAAAGCACGGTGTTAGCGAAATTCACAATGGGACGCGTCATACGCTAGGAATAATTTTCCATGATGCTCTAAGCTAAAGCTTAATTTACGGCTAACCAAATTGTAAATTAATAAATTTCATGCTAAATCAAAATTCTGTCCTCTTGCATTTGGAACAAGAAATCTATAATCAGATTTATGGGCCTTATCGGGATTGTGAAATTTCAATAGAAAATATATGAAAAAAATGATTCTGCCTACTTCTGAAAAAATAATCAATCTTTTGAACACGGATGGCACTGTAAACTATTACGGAAAAATAATGAGCTACGATGAAGCCAACAGATACTTTGATTTATTATTGCAGAACATATCATGGGAAAATGAGCACGTTATTATTTTTGGTAAACCCATTATTACAAAAAGAAAAGTTGCATGGTATGGTGACTCTAACTACCTGTATGCCTATTCAAATACTAAAAAGCGAGCGTTGGCATGGACTGAGGAACTTGAGGAATTGAAGGGGGTTGTAGAGGATTTCACAGGAGCAAAATTCAATTCCTGTTTGTTGAATCTGTATCATGACGGAAATGAAGGGATGGGATGGCACAGTGATGATGAAGAATCGATGAGAAAGAATAATCCAATAGCTTCATTGAGTTTCGGTGCAGAACGAAAATTTTTGTTCAAACATAAACAAACTAAACAAACTGTTCCAATAATCCTTGAACACGGAAGTTGCCTAGTAATGAAAGACGATACACAAACTAATTGGCTACATAGCCTACCCAAGTCCAAAAAAGTGACCGGAGCCAGAATAAACTTAACCTTTCGAAGTACAGTTTGTTGAATTTCACCTGTCCTAGACTTACGGATAGCCTAGAGCTAAAGAAAAAAATAATCTATTTACAGTCAATATCTTGAGACTGCCTGCTATTCTTTGATTTTACTTGGACATTTCTGCGAAGGCAGCTTCTGCTGCTTTCTTTAGTTCATCCGGAGAAAGATCTTTCTGATGTGTAGATATAGACCACACATGTCCAAATGGATCTTCCAATCGACCATGGCGATCTCCCCAAAATTGGTCCTTTACTGGATCTAGAACTTTGGATCCGGCAGATACAGCCCTATTAAATACCGTGTCTACATCTGCTACGTATAGATACATAGACACAGGACTTCCACCAATAGATTTTGGAGACAAGCATTTCATTTCTGGAAATTCATCTGCGAGCATAAATACAGAATCGCCTATCTTAAGTTCCGCATGTCCTAGCTTACCATTGGGAGCTTCCATGCGATAACGCTCTTCAGCACCAAATGCTTTCTTGTAGAAATCTATTGCCTCTATACCGTCCTTTACGATAAGAGCAGGCGTAATTGAATGATATCCTTCGGGAATTGGTTTTGTGTTATTTGTCATGTCTTTCATACGCTTTCGCTTCATAAATTCTTTATTGTTTATATTATGAACCGATAATTCTGACCCATTGAACGCGTGTAAGGATCAGTATTAATCAAAATCATCGAGTACCTATGAATCCCTTAACCTGTGTTTTTAACTCTTAATGTTACTCAAATGAACTCTAGGCTTAGGAAATTTTTGTTGGCAATATCTGTTTTATGAATTCAATTCTGGTTTCTAATTTGGGTTACTGACAATGGGAATATTACCGCAAACTATTCACTCTTAAATTACGGGACTACTTATTTGTCATAAATAATGGATATGTAAAGATGACAATATTCTAACCAAAAATGGTTAAATAAAATAAAAGAATAGTCTATTTATTGAAAGCAGCGATATTTGATGCTCCAGGTTTGGATAATTTAAAAATTATCGATAATGCAGAGGACCCGAAAATAGGTGACCATGATGTTCTGATTAAGGTGAAGACGGTCGGCGTAAACCCGATAGATCATATTGTGGTGTCTGGAATGCTACCACAAATAAGACCATTTCCACATATCCCGGGAGCGGAATCAAGTGGGATAGTAGAGCAAGTTGGAAGGCATGTTAATGATAGTGATATAAAGAAGGGTGATAGAGTTATAGTGCATAACAAAGTATTTGATGGAAATTGTGATCTGTGTTTAGCAGGTCTTGATATGATTTGCAGAAATGGTGGACTAATTGGTGCAATCACAAATGGTGGGTTTGCGGAGTATATTTCAGTACCGGCTCGAAATGTATTCAAAGTTCCGAATGAATTGAGTTGGGATTTACTAGCAAGCCTACCTGTAACCTCGTTGACACCTTATCACGCCTTGCAGGAAGCCTCGCTGAAACTTAATGAATACTTGCTTGTCTACGGAGCATCAGGCAGTACTGGAATGGTGGCCGTACAGCTAGGTAAAAAGATGGGGGCAAAAGTTATTGCAGTTTCCAAACATGATTGGGTAAAAACCGACTTAGGAGCTGATTATGTTATTAATGACTACGATATAGTAGTGGAGCAAGTAAAAGAGATTACTGGCGGCAAAATGGCCGATGTTGTCTTAAATTCAATAGGCGTTAGAGCATGGGATAGCAGCATAGCATCGGTTGGCATTAATGGTAGATGGGTAACATTTGGTGGATTAACCGGTGCGGATGTTAATCTGAATGTTCAGAATCTTTATAGAAAACATATCTCCCTAATAGGAAGTACAGGTGGCACCAGGTACGAACTCCGGGAACTCATCGACATAGTCTCAAGAGAAGATATGAAAATAAAAGTATGGAAGAAATTTAAGCTCGAAGAAACCAAGGAGGCATTAAAGGGCTTATTTGCAAAAGAAAGAGATGGCAGAATCCTATTAGAAGTATCGTAACCATCAAGTATTTTTAGAATTAATAATAATACCTCTACCTTATAATCAGTCAACTCACCTTCACATATCAATAGTTAAGAGATGTGTTATGAAATCATAACGGTAAGACATATAGTCTTTAGATCCTAATAAAAGGTAGTAACCACATTGAGCGAAAATTTTGTAAGGGTTGCAGACACGAA
>Ga0075434_100003815_pt1 | contig 13475 bp, 4 predicted proteins | sample RhiMethybrSRZTD3_FD_75298 | JGI IMG/M metagenome (GOLD analysis project Ga0075434, IMG submission 75298) | Populus rhizosphere microbial communities from Tennessee, USA - Rhizosphere MetaG P. TD hybrid SRZTD3 | ecosystem: Host-associated > Plants > Roots > Rhizosphere > Soil | place: USA... | reverse complement strand
CCGTTGTTGTGGCCGACCCAGACGATGCTCGAGTTGCCGGTGGCGACCGCGACCGCGCTGATGTAGTTGCCGGTGCCGCTCGCCGGCTTGATGCTGGCCCACGACGGCCCCGTCGTCGACGTGTTCGGCGTCGTCGCGTCGTCGCTGCGCCAGAGCGCGTCGGCGCCGACGAGCAAACGGTTCGAGTTGTTCGGATCGAGGATGAACGGCGCGATGAAGTTCGACTGCGACGCGTTGCACGAATCGACGATGAAGAACGGCGCCGGCTTGCAGACGTACTGCGTGCCGTTCCAGAAGAGGCCGTTGATCCAGTCGGAGGTCGCGCCGGCGTCGGTGCTGCGGTGGATCGCCGCGTAGGTGTATTCGCCGTAGAGATTGTTGTTGTTCGACGGATCGACCTGCGCTTCGCCGCCGTCGCCGCCGAACTCGGTCGTCCACGTCGTGCCGGTGGCCGGCGTGTACTTCACCGTGCCGTTGTCCTGCGTGCCGCCGAGGATGACGCCCGTCGTTGCGCCGCCGCCCGCGCCGTAGAACTGCGTGACGCCCAGATTGGTGTTCGAGACCGTCCAGCCGCTCGTGAACGGCGAGACGCCGCCGCCGACGGTGTAGACGTTGGTCGTCTTGTAGATACCGCCGTCGTTCGTGAACCAGACCGTTCGATTCGGTCCCAGCGAACCGTTGAACCCGGGCTGCTCGACGATCGCGTGGTGGTCGGCGTGCGCCGAGCTCGGCGACGACTGCCAGTTGCTGATCTGCGTGAAGGACAGGCCGCTGTTCGTGCTCTTCCAGAGGTCGATGCCGCCGACGATCAGCGTGGCCGCGTTCGTCGGATCCACCCAGAGCGCGTTGCCGTACCAGCCCTGGCTCGACGCGGGCGGTCCGAGGTAGTCGGGCGCGCCGTTGAACATGAGCGAATACGACGTTCCGCCGTTCGTGCTTCTGTAGACTGACCCGCCGTTGGTGTCGACCGACGCGTAGACCGTCGTCGGCGTGGCCTTGGCGTACGCGATCTCGACGCGGACGAGCCCGGCGCCGCCGGGCAGGCCGGTGGCCGCGGTCCACGTCGCGCCGCCGTCGGTCGACTTGTAGGCATTCCCCGCGTAGCCGGACGCGATCGCCTGCGTCGAGTCGGTCGGGTGGAAGACGACGTCGGTCATCTCGACCGAGGACACGTTCGTCCACGTCACGCCGAGATCGAGCGAGCGGTAGATGCCGGTGCGTGTCGCCGCGAGCAGCGTTGCGCCATTCGGCGACATCGCGAGCCGATTCACGTACCACCAGTTCGAGTTCGCCGTCGACGCCAGCTGCGTCCAGGTGACGCCGCCGTCGACGCTCGTGAAGACGCCGGCGCCGCGGATGCCGTCGCCGTTGTAGAAGCCTTCGCCGGTGCCGGCGAACATCGTCGTCGGCAGCCCCGGCTTCATCACGATCGTCGACACGGCGAGGTTCGCCATGAAGTCGTTGACCGGCGCCCACGAGGCGCCGCCGTTGGTCGACTTGAAGATGCCGCCGCCGACGCTGCCGGCGAACATGTTGTTGGTGTTCGTCGGGTCGATCACGAGCGAGCGGACGCGTCCGCCGATGTTGCCGGGGCCGAGCCACGTCCACGAGGAGTTGCTGATGCCGGCCGAGATCGAGGCGGCGCCGCCGGTGCCGCCGCCCCCCGCCGGCGCGCTCGGGTTGAGCGCCGGCGCCGCCGTGCCGCCGACCGCGGGCGCGCTGGCCGGCGCCGCACCGCGGAGGTTCGGAAAGAGCCGGCCCTGCCGGTGGGCGCGCATCGCGTCGGCGTGGCGGCGCCCGTCGATCAGCCCGTTGTCGGGAACCCACCCGTTCTCGTTGCGCCACTGCAGCTGGCGGAACGCGATGGCTTCGCCGGGGGAATCGGGGCGGGGGAGCGGCCGCCCGGTCGGGCCGATCGCTTCGTCGGGATCCACGAGGCCCCCGCCGATCGACGCCGGATGCTGGAGCGCGAGCAGGCACACGGCGAGTGCAATGGCGAGCAGCCGTGCGAGGTCGCCGCGGCGCGAACGGATCATCCGCGCGCCGACCTCCCGGGAAGCGGTGAAGCCGGATCGTTACGAGGCAACGTGGAGCGTCACGGTGAAACGCGGCGGGTTCGGGCCGCCGCGGATGACGGGCGACACCGTCAGCGCGGTCTCGCCCGCGCGAACGACGGCGAACTTCCAGCCGGCGGCGTCGGGATGCCGAAGCGCCTCGGGCGTGCCCTGGAACTCGAGATAGGCGGCGTCGTAGGACACCTGCCATTCGGCCGCGGACATCGGCGGCCGCACGACGAGCGTGTCGCCAACGCGCACATCGACGACGCCGCCGAAATCGCTGGAGACGATCACGCGCTCGGCGCCGCCGCCCGCGCGCGCGGGCGCCAGCGATGCCGAGGCGCAGCCGGCGAGCAGCCACAGCGTGGCGACGACGAGGGCGCCTGCCGCGGCGGGGGTTCTGAACGTTCTCGCGCGCACGTTCCGCTCTCTCAGTTCGTCCTCTCCTCGCTCGATAGCCGGCCGCTCGACCTGGCCGTTGCCCCGGTCCTTCGCAGCCGCGGCCGGGTCCGTCTCGGAGAGGAAAAGTCCTGAGACCGGCGACGCGGGATCAGCTCGAATGTCGTGTGACACGATGGGCTGCAAAGGGACAGCCACGTCAGCCGTTCGGCATCTGGAATCAGGCGCCGAACCACCTGATTGGTCGAATCAACTAAATCGTTTGCTGACTAGTGGTTGCGCTGTTGATTGCAGAAGCGCTGCACGGTCCGCCGCCGCGTGCCGATTTCTGTCAATCGCGGCCGCGCGCGGCCCGGGGGATATGGAGATAAAAGTCTGCCGGCCGGCGGACTTCCCGATGTGGAGTCGCCGCCAGGCGCGCCTTCCGAATTCCGGCGAAGTCTTCCCTCGGCGCGACTAAGTTCCGGAGAGTCACTCATGGCGGCGCGTCGATGGTCCGCGCATGAGCTGTCGCGGCGCGCCTCCGACCTGCCCGCGAAGATGTAGTCCACCGCACGCATCGCGCGATCTCGCGACCCGAGCTCAACAGGCTGGCGTGCGTATTGCTCAGTCGACCGTCAAACACTTTCCGCTTCACACGAAGAAGAACCGTCAAGAGCCGATCACGTGACAGGTGTGTACGCGTGCGTGCGTGGCGGGGGGCCGACAAGGATGACTATGACAATTTTGCAGCGCGTCGCGGCTCGGAGAACAACTCAACTCGTTGCCATCGTGGTTGCAATGCTCCTCGCGGCGGGCTACGCGATGTGGCCGGCGCACGCACAGACGAATCCGATCGTTCTCGAGAATCAGCAGCCGGGAACGATCGATCTCTGGGACGTCTCGGGTTCCGGCGATCCGTCGATCCAGGGATTCGCCAGCGACATCAGCGTCAACAAAGGCGATACGGTTTCGTTCAAGATCAAGACGGACTCGACGAGCTATCGGATCGACATCTATCGCCTCGGCTACTACAGCGGCGTGGGCGCGCGCAAAATCGCGACGGTGAATCCGTCGGCGGTGCTGCCGCAGGCGCAGCCCACCTGCGCCAGCGACCCGTCGACCGGTCTCGTCGACTGCGGCAACTGGGCGGTGTCGGCATCGTTCTCTACCGCAGGCCTGACGTCGGGCATTTACATCGCGAAGCCGACGCGCAATGACGGCATGGGAGGCGCGAGCCACATTCCGTTCATCGTGCGCGACGATGCGCGGCCAGCCGCCGTGATCGTGCAGACGTCCGACACGACCTGGCAGGCCTACAACCAGTACGGCCTCGGCGGTCCGACAACCGGCGCGAGCCTCTACTGCAACGGTCCGCTCTCGAACGCCGGCTCGTCGTACTCGTGCGCGGGACGCGGCGCGAAGGTGAGCTACAACCGTCCGTTCGACACGCGCGGTCACGATTCGCAGAGCTGGCTGTTCAACGCCGAATATCCGATGGTCCGCTTCCTCGAGGCCAACGGCTACGACGTGAAATATATCAGCGGCGTCGACACCGAGCGCCGCGCGGCGGATCTCGTCGGCACGCTCAAGCCGAAGGCCTTCATCTCGTCGGGCCACGACGAGTACTGGTCGGCGGGGCAGCGCGCCAGCGTCGAAGCCGCGCGCAACGCGGGCGTCAACCTCGCGTTCTTCAGCGGCAACGAGATGTACTGGAAGACGCGGTTCGAGTCGTCGTTCCGCACGCTGGTCGCCTACAAGGACACGCTTGCCGGCTCGAAGATCGACCCGCTCGCGGGCGTCGCGACCGGCACGTGGCGCGACACGCGGTTCGCGCCGCCCGTCGCCGACGGCGGCCGTCCGGAGAATGCCGTCACCGGCACGTTCTGGACGGTGAACAGCGGCACGAGCGCGATCGCCGTGCCCGCGTCGCTCTCGACGCTCCGCTTCTGGCGCAACACGCGGATCGCGGGCGCCGGCGGCACGCTCGCCGACGGCTCGCTCGGCTACGAGTGGGACGAGGATCTCGACAACGGCTCGCGGCCCGGCGGCCTGATTCACCTGTCCTCGACGACCGTCAGCGGCGTCGAGAAGATCATCGATTTCGGCGCGCAGACCGCCACGGGGACCGCGACGCACTCGCTGACGCTCTATCGCCACGCGAGCGGCGCGCTCGTCTTCGGCGCCGGCACCGTGCAGTGGGCGTGGGGCCTCGACGGCAACCACGATCGCAGCGCGTCGACTCCCGATCAGGCGATGCAGCAGGCGACGGTCAATCTCCTCGCCGACATGGGCGTGCAGCCGGCGTCGCTGGGGAATGGCGCCGACAACACCGCGCTCATCGCGAGCGCGGCGTCGGCCGATCACACGGCGCCCGCTTCGTCGGTCACCGGGCCGACCGGCGCGGTCGCGAGCGGCAGCCGCGTGACGGTCTCGGGCAGCGCGTCCGACACGGGCGGCATCGTCGCGGCGGTCGAGGTCTCGTTCGACAACGGCGCGTCGTGGCACATCGCGCAGGGAACCACCAGCTGGACGTATCAGTGGCAGCCCGGCGCCGTCGGCACGGTGGCGATCAAGAGCCGCGCGATCGACGACAGCGGCAACCTCGAGACGCCGTCCGCGGGCCTGTCGGTGTCGGTGAACGCCGGCGTCTGCCCGTGCCCGAACCTCTTCCCGGCCTCGAGCATCCCGACCAACGCGAGCGTCGACGATCCCAACCCGGTGGAGCTCGGCATGAAGTTCCGCAGCGACGTCGGCGGGACGATCACGGGCGTGCGCTTCTATCGCGGCCCGGCGAACCTCGGCACGCACATCGGCAACCTCTGGACGATCAACGGCACGCTGCTCGCCAGCGCGCAGTTCGTCGAGAGCAACTCGACGCCCGGCTGGCAGCAGGTGCTCTTCAGCACGCCGATCGGCATCGCGGCGAACACGACTTACGTCGTCTCGTACCACACCAACGCCGGCAACTACGCGGCGGACGGCAGCTACTTCGCCTCGGCCGGTGTGGACGCGGCGCCGCTGCACGCCGATCCGACGACGGTGGCCGGCGGCCAGGGCGTCTATCGCTACGGCGCCACCGCGTTCCCGACGCAGACGTTCAACGCGACGAACTACTGGGTGGACGTCGTCTTCTCGACGACCGCCGACACGACCGCTCCGGTGATTTCAGAGCTTATGCCGACAGTGGTCGATAGTTCGACGGCGTCGATCTCATGGACGACGAACGAGCCCGCGACCTCGCGCGTGGACTACGGCACCGATTCGACGTTCGCGTCCAACACGCAGTCGATCTCCGACGCGGCGTACGTCACGTCACACTCGGTGCGAATCGCCGGTCTCCGTCCGAACACGCATTACTACTTCCGCGTTCTTTCCGTCGACACGTCCGGCAACGCCGCATCGGCGCAGCCGCCGGCAACGGCGCCGAACGGCCAGCCGGTGCTGCCCGGCTTCGACATGCCGCAGCCGATGGTGCACGACACGACGTCGGCTGATTTCAGCGCCGGCGCGCTGAGCAACACCTACGTGTCGGAGTCGATCGACGGCGAGGTGATCCTGGCGCCGACGGTCGGATCGGAATTCTCCGGCACGACGATGCCAGCCGGCTGGCCGGTCCATCAGTGGACGACCGGCGGCGGGGCGACTGTCGCCAACGGCCATCTGTCGGTGCGCGGGGCGCGCGTGGCCGCGTGCGACGTCGCCGAAGTCGGCGTCGACGGCGCGTGCCCGGATCAGTTCACGCCGCCGCACTCGGTCGAGTTCGTCGCGACGTTCACGGGCGATCCGTATCAGCACTCGGGATTGGGTCAAACGCTGAACTCCACTACGGAGCCGTTTGCGCTGGTCAGCACGGTGTGGTACGACCTCAACGGTGCGGCCCACTCGGGCAGCAAGCTGGCCGCGCGGACGTTCACCGGCAGCGGCCTCGAGCTGAACACCGTTCTGTCGATGCGCGATCCGTTGACGGATCCGCTCTGGGGCACCGACTTCATCAACACGCCGCACAAATACCGAATCGACTGGCAGCCGACCGAAGTCGATTACTACGTGGACGACAACCTGATGGCGCGCCATGTCGTGGCGGTGCCCGGCCTGATGCGGCCGGTCGCAGCGAGCGACATCGCGTCGATGAGCGGCAACGTCACCGTCGACTCGATGCACATGTCGCCGTATCAGACGAGCGGCTCGTTCCTCTCGCGCGTGATGGACGGCGGCGCCGTCGTCGACTGGTCGAACATCATGTATATCGTGCTCGGCGACGGCGTGACCTTCGAGGTCCGCGGCGGCAACACGCCGACGCCGGATGCGAGCTGGTCGGCATTCCGCGCGCCGACGCTGAACGCGATCTCCCCGGCGCTGCGCTCACGCTACGTGCAGTACCGCGCGACGTTCGCGTCGTCGGATGCGAGCCAGACGCCGCAGCTTCACGATGTGCAGATCTCCGGCACGCTGGCGCCTGGCACAGTTCAGCCGCCGCCGCTCGCCTGGAACCCGGCGCCGCTGACCTACGGCCAGCCGCTCGGCGCGGCGCAACTGAACGCGACGTCGAGCCTCCTCGGCTCGTTCGCCTACACGCCGGCGGCGGGCACGGTGCTCAACGCGGGCGTCCAGACGCTGTCGGTGACGTTCACGCCGAACGATCCGAGCTACACGACGCTGACGCAGACCGCGCAGGTGACCGTGAACAAGGCCCCGCAGACCGGCCTCAGCTTCACGGGCGCTCCGGCGTCGGCGGCGTTCGGCTCGACGTTCTCGGTCGTCGCGAACCCGGGCGGCACGGCCATCATCTCGGCGAGCGGCGGCTGCTCGGTCGCGGGCAGCCTCGTGACGATGACCAGCGGCACGACGGCGTGCAGCGTGTCGGCGACGTGGCCCGAGACGGCGAACTATCTGTCCGCGAGCCTGTCGCAGGGTCCGATCGCGGCGCAGAAGATCAACCCGTCGACGACGACGATCCTCTCGTCTTCGGCGGCGACCGTCTACGGCCAGCTGGTGTCGCTGACGGGCTCGGTCTCGGCGCCGGCCGGCATGCCGGCCGGACCGACCGGGATCATCACGTATAACGACGTGCTGACCTACAACGGCGTCACCTCGCCGAGCGCGGTGCTCGGCACGGCGGCCGTCACCGGGTCGAGCGCGATCTACAGCACGTTCGCCCTCGCCGGCGGCACGCACAGCATCACGGCGGCCTACAGCGGCGACGCGAACTACAACAGCAAGTCCTCGTCGCTCGTCATCGTGACGGTGACGCCGGTCGGGATCGCAAGCCTGAATCCGACGAGCGTCAACTTCTCGAGCCAGCCGATTGGCGTGCCGAGCATGGCCATCCCGGTGTCGATGACCAACATCGGCGACGCGAACCTGGCCATCTCGAGCGTGCAGGTCGCCGGCGACAACGCGACCGACTTCCAGATGTCGGGCAACACGTGCGCGGGCGCCAGCCTGATTCCGGGCGCCTCGTGCGTCCTCAACGTGAAGTTCAATCCGAACGCCACGGGCACTCGGACGGCGTCGCTCGTCTTCACTGACAACAGCAACGGCCTCGTCGGATCGACGCAGCCGATCAGCCTCGTCGGATCGTCGATGTCGAACAGCTCGGCGAACTTCACGGCCAAGCCGATCGCCGGCGGCACCACGCTGTGGTTCGCCAGCGAGCTGACGTGGGCGAAGGGTCCGCACGACCTGCTCAACGTATTCATGGACATGACGAACCATCCGGTCCGCATCTTCGTGACCAACGGGTCGATCAAGTTCACCGCGAACGGGACGAACTACTCGATTCCGGTGCCCGACGCGCTGATCACGTTCAGCCCGCTCGTCACGAGCGTCACGACGACGTTCGACGCGGCGAACAACCGCTGGCTGACGACGGTGCCGACGGTGCATCCGTTCTCGAAGCTGAAGCAGTTCGACATCGAGATCGGCCGCATCTTCGCGAGCGGCGCCGCGTTCACGGTCCCCGCGGCCGGTCTGCCGGGCGGGATCAAGAACGTGACATGGTCGGCGGCCTATACGACCGACACGCCGGGCATGGACCTGCGGTGGCGCTGGGGAGCGGCCGTCTACAGCCAGTTCAGCGCGGACTACAACGCGCTGGCGGTGAAGCCGACCGATCCGACGCGCGGGCCGTGGGCGAAGATGACCAACAACGACCAGGCCGGCACGCCTGAGGCGTACAAGCAGTACTTCCTGGTCAACGGCGGCGGCACGGCCGACGACGCGGGCGACTTCACGGGCGACCAGACGCCGAACGTAGGAGTCGTGCCGGACGTCGCGCAGGCCAGCATCGCGCCGATCCCGGTCGTCTTCCCCGGGATTCAGGCGGCGGGCACGACGACGGCGCCGATCGTCGCGACGATCACGAACAACCACCAGACGTTGTCGTTGATCGTCTCGAGCTTGAGCGTCAGCGGGATCGACTTCACGCTGGTGAGCGCAGGCACGATGCCGTGCTCGCTCACCGGACCGATGACGCTGGCCGGCGGCGCGAGCTGCACGGTGGGCGTCGTCTTCTCGCCGAAGGACATGGGCACGCGGACCGGATCGGTGAACATCGGCTTCAGCACGCCGCCCGGTATCGCGGCTGACGAAGCGCCGAAGCCGTTCAAGCTCGACATCGTCGGCGTGGCGAAGTAGCAAGCCGTCGGATCACCGGCAGCACGATCACGGACCGATCGAGCGCGCGAGCGCTCGGTCGGTCCGTTTCTTTTTCACAGATCTGCGCGAAGAATTCTCGTGTCCCATTTCAGGACGCTGCGGGCGCGGCCATTCGCGCGGATTCGCGCGATCGCGCACATTTGTACATAAATTTCTTCAGATGGAACACGGTGCGCGCTGATCGGTCATGACAGAACAACGACGGACACGAAAACCAATAGCGGAAAACCATTGACACAAGTCACCCTCCTCAGCCATAACATCACTCTCACTTCACAACACACACCTGGCGGGCGGGCGACGGTCGCTGCGCATGCGGGTACTTCGCGAGGGTGACGCGTGGAAACGCCGGTACTTCTCGGCCGAAGCCGAGCCATGTTGGATGTCCTCGAGGAGGCGCAATACGCGGCTCCCACCGAGTCGAAGGTACTCATCACCGGTGAAAGCGGCGTCGGAAAGGAAGTGCTGGCGCACGTGATTCATCAGCGCAGCTCGCGCGCGCGGCGCCCGATGATCACGATCAATTGCGCCGGCGTTCCCGAGACGCTGCTCGAATCGGAGCTGTTCGGCCACACGCGCGGCAGCTTCACCGACGCGCATCGCGACAAGCGCGGGCTGCTCGAGCTCGCCGACGGCGGCACGGTGCTGCTCGACGAAGTCGGCGAGATGAGCATGCGGATGCAGAGCATGCTGCTGCGCTTCCTCGAGAGCGGCGAGATCCAGCGGATCGGCTCCGAGGGCCATCGCATCACGGCGGACGTGCGCATCATCGCCGCGACGAACCGCGACCTCTTCGAGCGGACGCGCGAGAAGGAGTTCCGCGAGGACCTCTACTACCGGCTGAACGTCGTCCACCTGGTGATGCCGCCGCTGCGCGCGCGGCAGGACGACATCCGGCTGCTGTTCGAACACTTCCTGCGCGTCATGGCCGAGCAATACCGGCTGCCGGTGTGCCAGGTCTCGCACGAAGCGATCGAGCACCTCGAGGCGTACCACTGGCCCGGGAACATCCGCGAGCTGAAGAACGTGGCCGAACGCGTTGCCGTGCGCTACGCGGGGCAGCCGCTCACGGTGCGCGAGCTGCCGCGGCAGATCACCGCGCGCACGGCGCCGGCCCAGGGCGCGAACGCCGCGTCGCCGGCCGCGCCGGCGCTCGCTGACGTGCTCTACGATCGGATGACGCGCAATGGCGAGTCGTTCTGGACGGTGGTCTTCGCGCCGTTCATGTCGCGCGACCTCACCAGGGAAACGGTCCGCGCCGTCGTGCGCCGCGGTCTCGAGTGCACGAAGGGCAACTACCGCCTGATGGCGCCGCTCTTCAATTTCCCGGCAACCGACTACAAGCGCTTCCTGAACTTCCTGCAGAAGCACGACTGCCATGTGCCGTTCCAGCATTTCCGACTGATCTCACGGCCGGGGGCGCGGCCGGAGCGCGAGGAAGACACGGCGGCGCCGGGCGCGAAGGTCGGCTGAGATCCACGCTAGATCCGTCGCGGGTCGGCATCCTGCGCGTGGAGGAAGCCGACGTCGACGATCGTCGCGGCCATCGCCGATGGCCGCTCGCCCTCGGCCCGCGCCGGTTCCGTGCGGACGACACGGCCTCGGCAGATCGCCGGCGCGTCGCGGCCGCCCACTTCACTCGGCAGCGTAATCAGAATCTCGATCAGCGTTCGCGGCGGGAGCAGCTCCTGCGTGCGGATCAGCACGCCTGAGCAGCTGATGTTCTCGGTCCGGCCGTCGTGCCACGCGGGCGCATCCGGCGTGCGATAGCGGATCGGCAGCTCGATCGAATAGCGGGGAGCGCGGATTGCCGGCGCCCTGGGGTCCATGTAATCGCGCAGCATCCGAGTCCACGCTTTTTTCTTTCAAGATGACTGCCAATGCTTTTGCGGTCAAGCATTGCCTGCACGGTCAAGCACAAAGTTGTCGCCCGCGTGCCGTGCCGCTCGGCCGTATCGAGCGTGCCTCGAACGGTCGAGCTCTCGCGCGGGGAAGCAGTTCTTACATCGATGTATGGGCATCTGCCTGCCCGGCCGCGCGCGCCGCACGAATACAGGCGCGATCCGAGGCGATCGGCGTGGCAGCGCCGTTGCCGCTTGTCCTGCCATGGCTCGTCACCGCAAGAACCCACACGCAATGGCGCTTGGCAGGCTCGGCGGCCTGAAGGGCGGACGCGCGCGCGCGGAAAAGCTGAGCGCGGATCGCCGCAAGCAGATCGCGCGGCAGGCGGCGCTTGCGCGTTGGCGCGGCCTGCACGCCAGCTGAGCTCCCCCGATCCGCTCGCGCGCCCGTACGCTTGACCTCGTCGGGCGCGCGCCTTACAGTCCACAGACATCCAGGCATCTCCCGTGCGCGTCCACCTCGACGCCCTCGCGTGGCTGCGCGACAGCGGCCGTGATCTGCGCTTCGCGGCGCGCAGCTGGTGGCGCACGCCGGGCGTCGCTGCGGTCGCGGTCATCACGCTCGCGCTCGGCATCGGCGCCGCGGCCGCCGTGTTCAGCGTCGTCGAGGCCGTGCTGATCGAGCCTCTGCCGTATCGCGACGTCGATCGGCTCGTCGTTGTGTGGGACGGCCACGTCAAGGACTCGAGCCTCGCGAAGATCTTCGCCTCGTTCGACGACTTCGACACGTGGCGGCAGCACGGCACGAGCTTCGAGCAGATCGCGGCCGCGACGTGGGCGACCGGGGATCAGATCCTCACCGGCGTCGGCGACGCGAAGGTCGTGCTCGCGATTCCGTCGAGCGTCGAGCTGTTCGCCGTGCTCGGCGTTCCCGCGGCGACCGGGCGCACCTTCGAGCCCGACGATCTGACGCGCGGGTGCACGGTCGTTCTCTCGGATCGGTTCTGGCGCACCACGCTGGCCGCGCGCGGCGACGTCGTCGGCCGCAGCCTCGCGCTCGACGATCGCGCGTGCACCGTGGTCGGCGTGATGCCCGCGCGCTTCGCCTTCTTTCCCGAGGCGGCCGACATGTGGCGGCTGATCACGCCGAACCGCGAACCGCTTCGGCCCGATGGCTACCAGGGCGTCGGCGTCTTCGGCCGGCTGCGCCGCGGCGTCTCGCGCGAGCAGGCGCAGGCGGAGCTCTCGGCGCTGCACCGCACGCAGCACGCGCACGATCAGCACGGCGCCGCGTTGGTGCCGACGGTGTATCCGCTGCAGGACGAATTCACGTGGCTCGCCGGCCGCAATCTGCGGCTGACGCTGTGGACGCTCTTCGGCGCCGTCGCCGGCGTGCTGCTCATCGCGTGCATGAATGTCGCGAACCTGCTGCTCGGGCGCGCGCTCGTGCGGCAGCGCGAGTTCGCGATCCGCGCGGCGCTCGGTTCGGGCCGCTGGCGCGTCGCGCGGCAGGTGCTCGCCGAAGCGCTGCTCGTCGCCGCGTGCGCAGGCCTGCTCGGAATCCTCCTCGCCGAAGGCGCCGTCGGCTACCTCCGCGCGTTCGCGCCGATCGAGCTGCCGCCGGGCGTCGTGCTGGCCGTCAACGCGCGCGTGCTCGGGTTCGCCGTTGTCACCGCGATGGCGACGGCGGTCGTCTTCAGCGTGCTGCCCGCGTGGCGCGCCTCGCACGCGAACATCAGCGCTGCGCTCCAATCCTCCGGTCGCACTGTCGCGGGGCACGCGCACGCGAGCCGGATCGGGCGGATGCTGGTCGCGGTGCAGATCGCGTGCGCGATGGTCTTGCTCGTCGGCGCAGCTCTTCTCGGGGAGAGCATCGTGCGCCTCGGGTCGGCGCCGCTCGGGTTCAACCCCGACGGTCTGTTGACGATGACCGTCCGCCTGCCGCGCACGGCGTACGCCGCCGCCGATCGCCGCGTCGATTTCTATCGCCGTTTCGCCGACGCGGTGCGGCGCCTGCCGGGCATCTCCGACGCCGCGCTGTCGACGGCGTTTCTGCGCGGCCACGGCAACAACGTGCTGCTCGTCGAGGGCCGCCCGGCGCCCGCGATCGAGACGACGGCGCCGGACGTCGGCGAGGATTTCGTCAGCCCGTCGTATTTCGCGGTGAGCGGCGTGCCGATTCTGTCGGGCCGCGTCTTCGACGACCGCGACCGGCGCGAGGGCGAATCGGTGAGCATCGTCAACGAGGCGCTCGCGCGGAAGTATTTTCCGGGCGAGGATCCGACCGGCCAACGGATTCGGACGACGCGCTCGCCGTGGACGACGATCGTCGCCGTCGTCGGCAATCAGAAGAGCATGAACGTGATGCAGGAGATGCGGTGGGTGGAGTCGCCGTTCGTCTACCGGCCGCTCGCCGACGGCGCGCCGCCGGAGGCGACCGTGCTCGTGCGGACGGCGGCGCCGAGCGGTGCCGCCGACGGCGTGCAGCGCCTGGTCGCGTCGATGGATCCGGCCGTTCCCGTCGCGAACGTGCAGACGA
>Ga0075434_100003814_pt1 | contig 13476 bp, 12 predicted proteins | sample RhiMethybrSRZTD3_FD_75298 | JGI IMG/M metagenome (GOLD analysis project Ga0075434, IMG submission 75298) | Populus rhizosphere microbial communities from Tennessee, USA - Rhizosphere MetaG P. TD hybrid SRZTD3 | ecosystem: Host-associated > Plants > Roots > Rhizosphere > Soil | place: USA... | reverse complement strand
GCCAAGGCATCGATTCGGGGCATGCAGGTCGGTATGCGCGATATTCGGCTCGCCAATTCCCGCGAAGCCCTGCAAAGGGCGATGCAGTATACGGAAAGTCGCCATGGCAGCGCCGCCAAATTTATCGAATCGGCCCTGCCCACATTGAAGACGCCGGAGAATCGGGAGCGGGCGCAGAAGGTGAGGAGCCTTATCGATCAATTTTGGGCCGGCGCCAAGGAAGTGGCGGCCACGAAGGAGCAAACCTTCGAGCTCGAGGCGAGAGGCGGCTCCGATGCGGCTGCGCGCATTGCTGACCTGAACCAGAAGGCGGCCCAGATCGTACGCGAGCGCACATTGCCGCTGGCAAACGAGATGGAAGACACAATCAACAAGACCGTGGAGGTGACGAAGGCGCTGGCGGAGAAGGAGCACGAACAGGCCCTGGCAGTCATGACCTCATCGGAGCGGCTGGGCCTTGGGATGGGCGTGTTCGTCATCGTAGTCCTGATCGCCTCGGCGATATTCGGTGCGCGTTCGATCGCAGCCCCGCTGCGCAAGATGGCCAGCGTGCTTGGCGATCTCACCAACGATCGGATTGTGGACGTGCCCTATGCCAATCGCGGCGACGAGATTGGTGAAATCGCCAAAGCCACCGAAGTCTTCAAGGACTCGATTGCCGAGAAGGTGGTCAATCTGCGGGTGCGCGCCGGCCTCGACGTCGTGGGCTCCAACGTCATGCTCGCCGACGACAGCTACAATGTCATGTATATGAATGCGAGCCTGAAGAGCATGATGCGGGACGCCGAAGCGGAAATTCGCAAGGTGATGCCGTCGTTCGACTCGAGCAAGCTGCTCGGCGCCAACATGGACATGTTCCACAAGAACCCCGCCCACCAACGCCGAATGATGGAAGCACTGACCGGAACTCATCAGACACGCATCTCCATTGGAACCCAGAAATTCTTCTTGGTTGCAACTGCCGTGTTGGACAAGCACGGCAAGCGTTCCGGTACCGTCGTGGAGTGGCGGAACGAGACAGTCGAAAAGGCCATCGAGGAAGAGGTTGACGGGTTGGTCAAGGCGGCCGTGGCTGGAGACTTCTCGCAACGCGTGCCGCTCGAGGGCAAGAAGGAGTTCATGCTGAATCTCGCCACCGCAATGAATACGCTGTGCGAGACGACGGGCAAGGCGTTGAACGAATTTGCCGGCATGTTCGGCGCGCTCGCCGAGGGCGACATGACCCAGCGCGTGAACGGCGATTATCAAGGCATGTTCGGCAAGCTCAAGGGCGACGCCAACAGCATGGCGGAACGGATCGGCTCGACCATCGCCGAGATCAAGCAGTCGGCGCGCGAAGTCTCCAACGCGTCGGCCGAGATTTCGACCAGCACGACCGATCTGTCGCAGCGCACTGAGGAGCAGGCGGCAAGCCTCGAGGAAACGTCCGCCTCGATGGAGGAGATTTCTGCGACCGTGAAGAAGAACGCAGAGAACGCCCAGCAGGCCAACCAGTTCACGAGCGAGACGCGCTCGGTCGCGGAGCGGGGTGGTGCGGTCGTCGGCGATGCCGTCAACGCGATGGCACGCATCGAAGAGTCCTCGCGCAAGATTTCCGATATTATCGGCGTGATCGACGAAATCGCCCGGCAGACCAACCTGCTCGCACTCAACGCCGCGGTCGAAGCGGCGCGAGCTGGCGAGGCCGGTCGCGGGTTCGCGGTGGTGGCGACCGAGGTGAGAAGCCTGGCACAGCGCTCCTCGCAGGCCGCCAAGGACATCAAGGATCTGATCACCAACAGCTCAGGCCAGGTCAAGGAAGGCGTGGATCTGGTCAACCGGACCGGTGCCTCGCTCAATGAGATCGTCGACTCGATCAAAAAGGTGGCAGACATCGTGGCGGATATCGCCAATGCCAGCGCTGAGCAGTCGACCGGTATCGAAGAGGTCAACAAGGCCTTGACCCAAATGGACGAGGTCACCCAGCAGAACTCGGCGCTGGTCGAGGAGAACGCGGCAACCGCCAAGACGCTGTCCGAGCAATCGACCGCGATGGACCAGCGCGTCGCCTTCTTCCGCCTCATCGAGGCCGCGGGCGCAGGCCATCCGCCGCGTGCCGCCGCGCCCAAAGTGGCTACCGCTGCGCCGAAGCGGCCGGCTGTTGCGCCGAAGGCTCCGGCCGCGTCCAAGCAAGCGCCCAAGAACGCTAGCTTGAATGGCGGCGGCCCAGCTCGCCGTATGCAGACGGCGCTGGCAACCGCCGTGCAGACCGATCCGGACTGGAAGGAATTCTAATTCGTCGAAAAGCCAGGGTTACGGCACGGCGGCGGCAATTGCACTCGAGCAATTCCGCCGCCGTATTGTTTGGCCGATCAGCGCCTTTTGCGTCGAGCTGATCCAGTGAGCGCCTCACGCCCAGTCGCGGGACAGCGGCGCCGACCTGCCGTCAGCGCTGCCACCCGCGGGCGTTGCTTCCTCACTATTTGTTGGCCCCTTCAGTGAAATGCTGCAGATCCGGCGGCCGCTGTCCCTTCTTGGCGGGCATCAGCTTGCCATCGGCGCCGCGCATGTAGATCTCGCCCTCAAGCTGCACATAAGGATTGCCCTCCGGGCAGATCGCCTCGACCCAGACGATCGGCCGCAATTCCCGAATGTAGCGCTTGTTCGACACCCGGGGGCGGACCAACGCGTCGTCATAGACCGTGATGTCGTCATGCAGGACGTTGGGGTCGGCCTTGTCGAGATAGATGCGCTCCTTGACGATGGTCTTGGCATCGAAATGAAGAGGCGCGCCACTCGCGTCGTAAGCGCGCGGATGCTTGAGGTGGCGAGTCTCGATCTCGAGAACGTCGTATTTGCCGTCGCCGTCCTCGTCGATCCATTTGCCGATCGAGTAGCCCATGTAGGACGGCGGGAACTCCTCGGGGAAATTGCGCCCGTCGGTGAAGACCCGCCGCTGCATGGTCAGATATTCGATCAGCATGTAGGTCGTGTTCGGCGTGATGATGATCTCCATCGGGAAGATCACGTTCATCGCGCGCGGCATACCGTCGGGGAGACATTGATAGGTCGGGTCGGTGCCCTGCCCGCCGAGCGCCTGATCCTTCAGGTTCTCTTCGAATATCTTCTGATACTCGGGGGTGAATTCAACCTTCTGCGCCTCACGCGGCGGTTTGGTCTGGTCGAACTGGTTGCCGATCCCGGGCGGGCGTTTCCATTGGCCGCCAAAATTTGGATATTTCGTCTCATCCCACGCTCGAGCGTTCGTGGGCGTCCACAGCGCGACGGCAATTGTGAGCGCCCCGATAAGTTTTCCGGCGCGCGCAAGCATGCTCGAATTTCCAGCAGTCATCCTGTCCTCCCGTGCTGACGGATGACTCGCGATGAGCCGAGCTTCGCTCTCCGCTTCTCATGCCGTCGTTGGCTTTCATGTGCCGCGGCGTGCTCGCCGCCCAGACTTTGTGCTGGCTTGGCCCCCTTCTACGTGGGGTCAATGGAAGCCCATCATGTCACTGAGCGCTTTCCCTCCAAGCCCTATGGTTCCCCAAGCCCTTATAGTTCCTGCCACCAGCAGGGGCTTGCGGTTTGCGCCACGGCAGCCCGGCTGAAGGCCCACCAATGCGCGCGTGCGCAATAGTGCGCTGGAACGTTTCAATTGCCAAGGGGCTGCCCTGGCTTCAATTTTGGGAACCGTGATGCATCGCCAGAGGGAAAGGGCCGGGGGCACCAGGCGACGCCTCATAGCGCAATCAATAGCGGTCGAAAGCGGGTTCACCGTTGAGCCCGTAGCCAAGACTTTGGTCTTGTGTCCTAGGGATGATTGCTCTGCGGGCATCGGCATTGTTGTCTGCGGCGGCTACCTCAATTCAAATAGATTGCGAGATTGCACCATGGGGGACAAGTTTCCCGCGGTCGGACATCGGTACTTGGTGGATTTCAAGCAGTTCCGAGTCGAGCTCTATTTCGCATCGGTAACCTCGATGACTTATACCGTCCTGGGGCCGGACGGAAGCCGAGACGGCTCAGAAACCGTGTCGATTACAGTCGAGCCCATCCGCGACATGCTTTTCCTCGTCACCTGGCAAGAGGCGGACAAGACGACCGTCGTGCATCTGGAAGACTACAAGAACAACACCATCATCACCAACATTACCGACCCCAACGAAAATCACGCCTTCCTCAAATTTCACGGCACAATGACTTTGATCTCCTGACCTTGGCAATTGCACGTCGCCTATTGGAGAATAGCCATGCCTGAATCCCGTCCATCCTCGCTTGGAGTGTCACGCCGGGATGTTCTCACAACCGGCGCAGCAGCAGCATTCACCGCTTTGTCGCCCAACGCCGCCATGGCGCAGACGCCTGCACGATACCGGAGACTCAGCGTCTCCAATCCGCAAGCGGCGCGCGCTCTCGCCAGCTACAAGAAGGCGATCCGCAATATGCTGAACCGCCCACCAAGCGATCCACTCAATTGGTATCGCAATGCGCTCGTTCACACGCTTGACTGCCCGCACGGCAATTGGTGGTTCCTGGCCTGGCATCGCGGATATCTGGGTTGGTTCGAGCAGATTTGCCGTGAGCTGAGCGGCGATCCCGACTTCGCAATTCCATATTGGGACTGGACAAAGGAACCGCGCGTACCGCAGCTGATGTTCGATGAGGTGCTTACGCCAACGGCCCCCGCGTTCATCGATACGTTTGCAAACTTTGCGAAGCAGTTCAAAGACGTCGTCGCAAACGCGGACTACTGGAAGGGCGGCTCTCCCTTCAACGAAGAGGGCCAGTATGCTCAGCTCCTGGCCCGCGGCCTGCGATCTCCAGACGATCTCTGGTTCGATATCGGAAGCGATCCCCGGCCCGGCTTCCAGATGTTTTTCGATCGCGCCCATGCTCGCGGTCTGACCAAGGACAAGCCGGACTTCGATCAAGACACCGCCAAAGCAGTTTCACTGCCGATGATACTCGACGGCCTTGCCCCAAGGGACTTCATCACATTCGCCAGTCCCAAGACTTTCGCGCATAGCGCGTTGACCGGCTTCGGCGTCCTGGAAAGTCAGCCCCACAACCTCGTCCACAATTGCGTTGGCGGTGAATTCACGGCCAACGGACAAACGACGCATGCTGGCGGCTTTATGCTCAATTTCCTGTCGCCCGTTGATCCGATTTTCTTCCTGCATCATGCCAACATCGACAGATTGTGGGACGTGTGGACTCGCAAGCAGCAAGCGCGTCACTATCCAACCTTGCCGGAAGGGAATGATTTGAAAAGATGGTCAGCAGAGCCGTTCCTGTTCTTCATCGATTCAAAGGGCCAGCCGGCGACCAAGACAAAGGCCGGTGACTACGCGGCGATTGGGGACTTCAACTACGATTATGAACCAGGATCGGGCGAGGAAGTTGTTCTGGCGCCGGTTCCCGCCACTGCTTCGGTGCAGCGGTTCGGCGCCCAGCTTGTCGCGGAGGGGGTCGCAAGCCGGGGAGGCAGCGTCACCCTTCCACCCGCAATACTGAGGGCAGGAGCTGATGCCCAACTGTTTGCCAAGGTTACGCTCGGCCTGCCCCCATCGGCGCACGCCGGACACCTTGCGGTCGTTGTCGACGCTCCTGGGGGAGCACCTCTGACTCCCTCCAACATCGTCAAACTGTCGATGTTCGGTCATCATACGTTGCACGGACCAGTCACTTTCACCGTGCCTTTGAGAGCGCCGCTCTCCACGCTTCGTGCGGCGAATCGCCTGGAAGCGAACACAATCAACATCCGGGTTGCGCAGGCTCCGATGGTGATGCCGGGCGGAACCGTGCACGAGCAACCTGTCGAGCCGAACGTCGAGGTTCTGTCAATCGTCGTCGAGGCGCACTAGATCGTTACGGCGAAGATGCTCATCCCGAGACCACATCTCACGTTGGGGGCGGCCGCGCTCAGTCTCGCACTGGTGACAACAAGCGTGTGGCATGGGATGGCGGCCCCACAGCGGACGGGGGACGATCGGATAGATCAGAAAGCGATCGAGTTGGTCCTCCCGCGGCAACCAAATTTGCGCGAGGCCGTTTGGTTGGAGATCAGCATCGGAAATCTCAGTAGCGGGAGCATTCGCGTTCTCACCGGCAACGGAGAACTCATTGGAGCGGTCTCACCATTCGGCAGAGCCCGCAGTCAAGCAGGCCTCACATACAAGCTGCCGCTTCCACGGACGGCTATCGTGGACGGGCGCGTTCGGCTTTGCCTTGAGGTCGATGAGCCTGGAATGCCGCCCCGCGCCCCGAAGGCCGGCGAGGTCAATGGCGTAATGCTGATCTACGTGCCCGTGTCAGAATAGCCATTCGTGACCGGCTTCCGTGAGGCGGCGCGCTCCCTTGGGAACTGCGCGGCACCTCCGACGAGGGCGGGTGGCGGAGAGGGAGGGATTCGAACCCCCGGTACGGTTACCCGTACGCCGCATTTCGAGTGCGGTGCTTTCAACCACTCAGCCACCTCTCCGAGCTTTGAAATCATAAAGCAAACGCGGCCGAGTCGAAACGTTTGCTATGGAAATTTGCTACTGAGCGCTATTTGGCGCGCTTTTCTAGAGCCTCCCGCAGGGTCGCGTCAACCACGCCCGCGGCTTCCTCCTGCATGCCCTCCAGCACGTGGCTATAGATGTCCAGCGTCGCTGAAATTGTCGAGGACCCGAGCCGCGCTCGCCTTTATCGAAACTCCCGAATCCCGCGCTCGCGTGCAGCGCCGATGGACCAAGCCGTGCAAGGATAAAAAACTGAGCCAGCCAGAGCGAGAGGAGTTGGCCCGGAAGGGCAGCCGAGCAAGAGCTGAGGCACTCGCGGCTTGGGGACGATCGAAGATTGCCCGAAACTGACGTTTCCAGCTGGTCTCGAAAAATGCATGCCGACGAGCTGCAAGCAGGGCCGCAGCATGAACCAAACCCCGGTTCGGATCGTCTCAGACCACATGGACCAGCAACATTCGATCGAGGGTATCGCCCGCGTTTGCCATGAAGCCAATCGGGCTTGGTGCTACGTCAATGGCGATGTGTCCCAGGCCGAATGGGCTGAGGCGCCAGCCTGGCAACGTGAGAGTGCCATTAGAGGCGTTGAGCTTGCTCTCGCCAATCCCGACGCGCCTGACAGCGTGCTGCATGATGGTTGGTCGGCCGACAAGGTTCGCGATGGTTGGCAATACGGTCCGGTGAAGGACACGCAGGCCAAGACGCATCCGTGTCTCGTTCCGTTCGATCAGTTGCCCGCCCACCAACAGGCGAAGGATCGGCTATTCCGCGCCATCGTGCGTGCGCTGGCAAACTCAAATTGATCCGCAGAAACAGCCAACTCGCCGTGTGACACGGGGACAAATCGATGAGCGACGATCCTGGCCGACATCGATGATGGGCTCGACGAACTGGAGGCCAGATAGAAAGCAGCTTTCTGAATATTGGAAAGCGGCTTTTTAATAGATTGGAAAGCTGCTTTTCACTATCATGGAAAGCAGCTTTCGTGTTAGAGTGAGTCGCAGCACCGGGGGCTCCACAATGAAGGTCGTAACGATTGCGGCTGCCAAGGGAGGCGCCACGAAATCGACCGTGACCGCCTTGCTCGCTGTCCGCGCCGCCAAGGGTGGCAAGCGAGTGGCGCTGTTCGACCTGAACGGCGATCAGGGTGACCTGACGCAATGGTACGCGCTGCGCAGCAAGCCCAAGCGCGGCCCGAACTTCCTGCGGCTGATCCCAGTGCAGAAGATCAGCCTCGATGTCGAGGTCTGCCGCGCCGAAGGCTTCGATTTCGTGTTCATGGACACGCCCCCGTCGGAGCTTGATGTCATCGACAACGCGATCCTCAAGAGCGACGCTGTGGTCATCCCGGTTCGCCCCAGCATCTTCGATATCCAGAGCGTCACGCCGATCGTCGAGACGTGCCGCGTGCGCAATCGGCCGTTCTCGTTCCTGCTGTCGGCCGTCGACACCAAGATGCCCAAGCTCACCGAAAGCGCCGCGGCAGCTCTCGCAAACGATGGGCCGATCTTTGCGACCCGTATCCGCTACTTGCAGGCCTACATCACGGCTGTCGCACACGGAAAGACCGGTCCGGAGGTCGACAAGAGCCTGCAGACCGAGGTCGACAGCCTCTGGGATGAAGTTGAGCAACTTGCTGCAACAGCAAAACATCCCGTCGGCAAGGAGCGTCGCGCATCATGACCAAAGAACCCATGAGGCCAGGTCCCAGCCCGGAAGACGAGGAATGGGACTTCGCCAAGGCACGGGCCAAGCTGGCGCCGAAGCTCGATACTCGAACCGCAGCGCGCAAGGCGCGCAAGCAGATGCTCGCGGATGCTGTTGACGGCCGCAGCTTGCGCGCCACCGGCCGCAATCAGCATCTCAATTTCAAGGCCTCTCAGCAGGTCAAAGATTTGATCGCGAAGCACGTTCCGAAAGGGAAGATCAGCCTTTGGCTCGAAGGCGCAATCCTCGACAAGCTGCGCAAGGAGGGAATTGATCCCGATGCGTAAGGTTCTCGGCTTACTCGTCGTCCTGTGCGGCATCGTGTCGATCGCGATGACGAGCCGGTATGGCTGGAAGCAGGCCGACAACGTGATTGATCAGGCAATGTCGGCGATGATGTTCGGCACCATCGCGTTGTGCGCCATCATCTTTGACGGCGTCGCAATCCGACTCTGGGTCAACGGCTGGCGCGCGGCTGGATCTTTCATCGGCGTGATCGCGTGCCTCGCTTTTGTCGTCACATTCTCGAATAGCCTGGGCTCGATTCTATCGCGCTCGGATGCGGTGGAGGCGCAACGCCAAAACATCACCGACCAGCGTGCCGACAACCGACGCGAGTTGAACCGGCTGGAAGATACGCTCGCCCGGATCGGCAGCTTCACGCCCACCGATCAAGCTGCCGTCGAGGCCGCAACCAGGGCAGCCAATACGGCCACTGACCGGCGGAAGGTCGAATGCGGCGAGAACAACGAGAAGCGCGGACCGTTGTGCAGGCAGCGCGAAATCGAGGATGCCGACGCGGCTGCCAAGCTGGCCACCACGACAGCCAACAAGGCGACGACTGATCGGGCGCGCGACCTTGAAGGCCAAATTGCCAAGGTGAAGGCAAAGCTCACTGCATCGGCAAACATTGGCAGCATCAATCCGCTTGTGCAAGCGCTGGCGCGGATCGTTCCGACTCTGGGCGACGGCATCAGCACTATGATGCAGGCCGCGATCGCGCTGGTGTTCGAACTCTGCATCATCGGGATGATGGTGGGCTTCGAGCTATTGGGCCACACCACGCCCGCCCAAACGACTCCACGGGCTGAAGTGCAGGAGCTGACGCCACCGGTCGTCGTCGTGCCCCTAGCACCTGAGCCAACGCCGGCGCGCGAGCCCGAGATACTTGTCGTCCCAGCACCGACAAAACCGAAGCTGATCACCACGAACTCTGACCGGCGGCCCGCAGGCTCAGTTAAGCGGATCTTGACAGTTCACCTGGAGTCCGCGCCCGGCGACAAGGTCGAGATTGCCGACGTCGGCAACCGCTATCGCCATGTGTGCCGGCGGGATGGAAAGCGAGCGGTGACGTCGGATGAGTTCTGCTCTGAGCTGGACGAATTCTGCCGGACAGTCGGTATCAAGCGGAAGCAAGCCGGGGAGCACCTCTATCTGCTGGACGTGCGGCTTGCTTCACTTGCAGCATCGCCGGGCAGTCTCTCAGTTTGAGACGTGCGCGCCCTCAAGGGTCACGTCCCAACTGCACGACTCACATCGAAAACTATCTTCGCGCCCCCTGCTCGGAATCAGTTGCAGCCTCGACTGATCGGCATCCTCGATCCAGCAGCGCGGGCAAATGTACTCGACTCCAATCTTGGTCCGATAAGTATCGAGGCGTTCGGCCACACCGCGCAGCAAATTCAGCTCCGCCTCTATCTCCGCCCTGAGGTTCTCTACATTCACCAGCTCGCGTTGCAGCGTGGAATCGCGACCATGAAGCTGGTTGGCTATATCGCGAGCGATTTTCATGAATTCCACAACGTTTATCCGCATTTTGCCTCACTTCCCCCTGTCAAAGGCGTCCAGCCCGAACGCCTCGTGAACTCCTGCTACTGAACTGCGACTGAACGCGTCGATACGAGACGATTCGGGCCAGAACGCGATGGAACGTCAGGCTCGAATTTCAAAGCAATTTCAACACTTGACGGGATTGATAAGGACAGAACAGAACGAGGGCAGAATTTCGAGTGCAGTGCATTCAACCAATCAGCCACCTCTCCGTGGCGGCGGGCGGGTGAATGCCAGCCGGCGCTATGTACCCAAGCCGCGCTAATGAAACAAGAGCGCCGCTGGCCCGGCGCCCCCGCTCATGTCGGGCACCCAGCTGCTGATCCGGTCGGCGTTCTAGAGCTCGCGTCCGATGACGCGGTCGAGCGAATAATTCCCGCCGCCGCGCAGTGAGATCGCGAACGCCAGCATTCCCCACATCAACACATACTCATAGCCGTCGGTACGCCAGCCGTAGCCGTTGGACCAATATTGGACGAAGGTGAGATAGGCCATTTCGATCGCCACTGCGGCCGCGAAGAACCGAGTGAACAGCCCGAGCGTGATGCAAATGCCGCCCGCAAACTCGATGAAGGTCAGGAAGATTCCGAACGCCAGCGTGGAATTCGTCACCGCGCCGCCGCGCGCGACCTTGCCCCAGCCGTGAACAATGAGATGAAAGCCGCACGCCAGGCGCGTCAGCGGCCATGCCAGCGGCACAACCACATCGTAGAACGAGCGCAGGAATGGCAGCAAAAGCTTCGGCTCACGGACAACCCGCTCGCGCTCTGCATCAGGCATATCAAGTTCCCCAGTTGTGGAAGCGGCCGCAGCGTATTGCCGGTGCCCGAAGAGGCAAGAGCCGAACACCGGCTCAATTGCCGCGCCCCGCGCCGCGCGTGATCAGCGGGAATTTGCCGATCTCCCGAGCGGGGTTGCCAGGCAACCGTCCTCGCAGGCGGCCCGGACAAGGGGTGTCCGCCCGCCCGTGGCCGTATTATCCTGGTATAACGATTTTACACGTACCGGCCCCCACTCAACCGACTCGGAACGCATGGCGTACCAGTGGCGATCGACATTCCGGCTTGAGACGATCGGGCGCGAGCTGCGCGGCGTCGCGCTCGCCCTGCTCATGGTGGCGGCCACGACCGTGGTGGCCTGGGCGCTGATCCGCTATCTCGATGTACGCCGTGGTTCCCCGATCTACCTCATTCCTGTGCTGCTGGCCGGCTGGCATCTCGGTCTGGTGCCAGCGCTGGTGGCAGCGATCGCGGGCGTCCTGTGGTCGGGTTATTTCTTCTATGCGCCGTTCTACACCTACTTTGTCGCCCGGCCGGCCGAGATCATCAATCTCACGCTGTTCATGATCGTGGCGCTGGTGACCAGCCATCTCGCCAATTCGATGAAGAAGCAGGCCGAGCTTGCCAGGAAGCGCGAAAACCAGATGAGCGACCTCTACGCGTTCTCGCGGCAACTCGCCGCGGCGCCGACGGCCGCAGACATCTATCGCGCCATCGAGGAGCATCTCGCCACGCTGGTCCAGCGCCGCGTGCTATTGTTTGGAGCCGGCCGCAATGGCGCGAGCGATGTCGCGGCGCCGGAGCCGGTGGAGGCCGCTATCGCCAGCATCCAACGTGGAGCCGCGCTTGCCACGACCGTCAGCGATGATACCGGCAATATCTGGCTGGTTCGCCGGGTATCCCCCCGCACGCCGGCCTTCGGCGTCATCGCGATCGACCTCGGCGGCATGCCGGCCGTCGACGAGATTCGCCGACGCGTCGACGACGCGCTTGCCGATGCGGCTGCCACGCTCGAGCGGCTCGACGTCGCCCGCGCGCTCAATGAGGCCAAGATGCGCTCGGAGACCGAGCTTCTGCGCGAGGCGCTGATCGGCTCGGTGTCGCACGAGTTGCGCACACCGCTGTCCGCGATCCTCGGCGCCGCAACGGTCCTGCGCGGCTCGCCGGCGGTCGCGCAGGACGAGCGGCTGCGCTCGCTCGCAGGCGTCGTGCGCGACGAAGCGGAGCGCCTCAACAACGACATCCAGAATCTCCTGGACGCCACCCGCATCAGCCGGCATCAGATCAAGCCGCAACTGGAATGGATCGAGCCCGCCGACATCGTTAACTCGGCATTGGAGCGCCGTCGGCGACGCTTGGCGGATCACAAGGTCGTGCTCGACATGGACTCGAACCTGCCGTTCATCTATGTCGACCCCGTCCTGGTCCAGCAGGCCTTCGTACAGATCGTGGACAACGCAGCCAAATATTCCCCGGGTGGATCAACGATCGACATCAGCGCCGGACGCAACGGCCATGATGTCGTTCTCTCAGTCCACGATCGCGGGGCCGGCCTCACAAAGGACGAGATGGCCCAGCTCGGCGAGCGGTTCTTCCGCGGGCATCGCCTTGCCGGAATCACCTCGGGCTCCGGCCTCGGACTATGGATCGCCAAGGCGTTCGTCGGCGCCAATGGCGGCCGGCTGCAGGCCGCCAGCGCCGGTGCCGATCAAGGGACGACTGTCTCCCTTTTCTTGCCGTATAATGCGGACGCAACCCAACCTGAGGCCGCCCCGGATGACTGAGTCACCCCCTGTTGTCCTCGTCGTCGACGACGAAGTGCAGATCCGCCGTTTCCTGCGGGCCGGGCTTGAGCTCGATGGCTTTGTCGTGGAGGACGCCGAGACGGGCGCCGATGCGCTCAAGAGCGTAACGCTCAAGCAGCCCGATCTCGTGATCCTCGATCTCGGGCTGCCCGACATGGATGGCGGCGACGTACTCGAGCGGCTGCGCTCATGGTCGACCGTACCACTGATCGTCCTGTCGGTGCGCTCGAACGAATCGGAGAAAGTGCGGCTCCTGGAAAGCGGCGCCGACGACTATGTGGTGAAGCCATTCGGCATGGCGGAGCTGCTCGCGCGCGCACATGCGGCAATGCGCCGCCAGGTGCGGGCGACGACCGGCGAGCCGGTCGTCAAGGCAGGTCCGCTCACCATCGATCTTGCGGCGCGCATCGTCACGCTGAGCGGGACGCGGGTGACGCTGACGCCGAAGGAATACCGGCTGCTGCAGCTGCTCGCCCAGCACGCCGGCAACGTGGTGACCCACCAATACCTGCTTAAGGAGGTGTGGGGCTCACCGCATATGCACGACACGCACTATCTGCGCATCTTCGTGCGCAAGCTGCGCCAGAAGATCGAGCAGGACCCAACGCAACCGCAGATCCTGCTCACCGAGCTCGGTGTCGGCTATCGGCTCGCCAATCCGGAGGTCGCCCAGCGCGTGACTAACTAGAGCGCAGGGGGAAGATCATCGTCCCTGCGCTCACCACCGCCGCGACCGCGCAACCGTCCGCACTGCCACCGATCCAATCAGCCACCAACCTTCAAATTCTCAGCGGATTCCTTCCCGCGATTGCTGACGATCTCATACTGCACGATCTGCCCCTCATTGAGCGTGCTCAGTCCCGCGCGCTCGAC
>Ga0075434_100003812_pt1 | contig 13480 bp, 12 predicted proteins | sample RhiMethybrSRZTD3_FD_75298 | JGI IMG/M metagenome (GOLD analysis project Ga0075434, IMG submission 75298) | Populus rhizosphere microbial communities from Tennessee, USA - Rhizosphere MetaG P. TD hybrid SRZTD3 | ecosystem: Host-associated > Plants > Roots > Rhizosphere > Soil | place: USA... | reverse complement strand
TCACTCCGCTTCTCATGGCTGGCGGTGCCTACCTCTGTTACGAGGGGGTGGAAAAAGTCGTTGAAGCCATCATGCCACATCAGGCGCACGCCCATGAAGCTCAGCTGGGCACGGTAGCGTTGAACCCGCAGACGCTCGAGGATGAGAAAGTCGCAAGCGCTATCAAGACCGATTTCATCCTCTCGGCAGAGATCATGGTGATCACGCTGGCGGCTGTTCCCGATGGGAGCATCTTGATGCAGGCACTCGTGTTGGCGCTGGTCGGAATTGGGATCACCGTCGCGGTCTATGGCGTGGTCGCGTTGATCGTGAAAGCGGACGACGTCGGTGTGGCTCTTGCAAAGCACGACGGGGACTCGGCTATCGGCGGTATAAGCCGTGCATTCGGGCGTGCCCTTGTTCTCGGTATGCCCAGCTTCCTAACATTTCTCGGTGCCGCCGGGACTGCCGCCATGATCTGGGTTGGTGGCGCCATTATCGTTCATGGTCTGGAGGCGTACGGCGTGCATTCCGTTGGCCAAGTCATCAATTCCGCTGCCGAAGCAGCAGCTCACACGCTGCCGTCCACCGCCGGACCGGTGAAATGGATAGTTAAGGCCGTTGTATCAGGGGTCGTTGGACTGGCGATCGGCGCAGCGTCGATCCCAGTAATCGGATTTGCCGTCGCACCCGCATGGAAACTGGTGAAAGCTATTTGGGCAGGTACCTAGGATGAATCTAAGATTCGAGACCGTTAGTTTCGCAAATTCGTGGGGTGCGGACCTGAAATCCGCTTTTGGGTGTAAATCGGACATGGCTCCAGCATCGCAAAATGTCCGCTTATGACCCTAAGCGGACATTGATTTGTGCAGCGCTAATGTCCGCTTTCGGGTTAAGGCGGACATCCCCAGTTGCACTGCACATGCCTGCTTTTGCTAGAGCTCTAGATCAAACCAAAAAGCGATTTTGACTTATCTCAAAAGTTGGCGCGGAGCCTCATTCTAAATAGACGTGCCAACCAATCGCAGCTTCCGGCCGCGCGCTTGTTTCAAAGGCAGAGACTGCACTTGGCATTGGAGTCGAGGCATGCCGACTCATCCCGAGACAACGCGCCGCGTGGGTGGTTGTTGCCTCATGCTCGACCCGACAAATTGCGATCTAATCAGGCGGTACTCCCGAACACCGAGCCAGTCTCTGACAAGGTAAAGCCGGTGCAGGCGGCGCACGCGAAGCTCTAGGGTGGGAATGTCCCTAAGCAAACTCAAACTGGGTCGACTGGCTCGCCCTTCTTCTGTGCATCGTTGTTCTCGCGCCCGAGAGGCACGAAGCTGGAAAACAGGATCGGAACATGTCTAAACGCGCAACCGTTGACGGCAACGAGGCAGCGGCCTCCGTCGCCTATCGCCTCAGCGAGGCGATAGCGATCTATCCGATCACCCCCAGCTCGCCGATGGCTGAGCTCTGCGACGAGTGGGCCAGTCGGGGGAAGACCAACATCTGGGATGTGGTTCCGCAGATCGCCGAAATGCAATCGGAGGCCGGAGCCGCGGGTGCGATCCACGGTGCGCTCCAGGCTGGGGCGCTAGCCACGACGTTCACCTCGTCCCAAGGGCTCCTGCTTATGATTCCAAACATGTACAGAATCGCGGGAGAGCTCACGCCGTTCACCATGCACGTAGCTGCGCGTGCGCTGGCCACACATGCCCTATCGATTTTTTGCGATCACTCGGACGTGATGGCGTGCCGCCAGACGGGTTTCGCTTTACTGGCATCCAACTCGGTCCAGGAGGCGCACGATATGGCTGCTATCGCCCACGCCGCGAGCCTTTTCTCGCGGGTCCCTTTCTTGCACTTCTTCGATGGTTTCCGGACCTCGCACGAACTAGCGAAAATCGAGGAGCTCTCTGATGATGACCTCGCGAGCTTGATCTCGGAGGACACAGTTCTGGCTCACCGCCGGCGGTCACTCAGCCCCGATCGCCCCGTGATGCGAGGCACCGCCCAGAACCCCGACGTGTTCTTCCAAGCCCGCGAGGCCGCGAACTCCTTCTACAAAGCCTGTCCGGATATTGTCGCGCACTTGATGGCCGCCTTTGCCGGGCGCACAGGCCGAAACTACGGTCTCTTCGATTACGTGGGCCATCCTGAGGCCGAACGAATCATCGTGATCATGGGCTCCGGCTCCGAAACGGTGCACGAGACGGTTGATCACCTCGTGGGCCGCGGCGAGAAGGTGGGTGTCGTCAAGGTGCGCCTGTACCGGCCATTCTCTCGCGCCGCTTTCCTAGCCGCGCTACCAGCGAGCGTCCGGAGCCTTGCCGTCCTCGATAGAACCAAGGAGCCGGGGTCTCTCGGTGAACCTCTTTACCTCGACGTCATAACCGCACTCGCCGAAGCGCGTGCCGAAGGGGTCTCGCACCTGAGGGCCGAGCCACTCGTCCTTGCCGGCCGCTACGGCCTGTCGTCGAAAGAATTCACTCCGGCAATGGTCAAGGCCGTATTCGACGAGTTCGACAAGAAAGTGCCCCAGCGCCACTTCACGGTCGGGATCATCGACGACGTGACACACATGTCACTCGCCTGGGACGGTTCGTTTCGCAGCGAGGGCGAGGACGTGACCACTGCGCTGTTCTACGGTCTAGGCGCGGACGGCACCGTGAGCGCCAACAAGAACTCCATCAAGATCATCGGCCAGGAAACCGAGCGCCATGTGCAGGGCTACTTCGTGTATGACTCCAAGAAATCGGGTGCGATCACGGTCTCGCACCTGCGCTCGAGTTCAAGGCCTATCCGCTCCGCCTATCTCGTAAACCGGGCCAGCTTCGTGGCCTGCCACCAGTTCAACTTCCTGGACAGGATTGACGTACTTGAGCACGCCGCTCAGGGAGCTGTTTTCCTGCTGAACGCGCCTTACGCCGCCAACCAGGTCTGGGATTGTTTGCCGCGAGAGATGCAGGAGCAGCTTATCGAGAAGCAAATCAGGTTGTTCACCATCGACGCCTATGCCCTCGCAAAGCAGGCGGGGATGGGCGGGCGCATCAACACTATCATGCAGACTTGCTATTTCGGCATCTCTGGCATCCTTCCCCGCGAGGAGGCAGTGGCGCACATCAAGAAGTCCATCGAAAAGACGTACGGCAAGCGCGGGACGGAGGTGGTGCGGCGAAACTGCGAGCTGGTAGACCAAGCCTTGGCCAACCTTCACGAGGTTAAAGTTCCGGGCGGAGCGAGCGCCACGCGCGTGAGGCCACCCGTTGTATCCGAGCGGGCGCCCGACTTCGTGCAGAAGGTCACGGCGGTCATGCTGGCGGGCAAGGGCGATCTCCTCCCAGTCAGCGCGTTCCCCGTGGATGGCACCTGGCCCGTTGGAACGGCCAAGTGGGAGAAGCGCAACCTTGCCCCTGAGATCCCGGTGTGGGATCCGGAGATTTGCATTCAGTGCAACCAGTGCGCGCTCGCCTGTCCGCATGCCGCAATTCGGGCCAAGGTTTATGACGAGGGCGCACTCCTCAACCCACCGTCGACATTCAAGGGCATCGCTTACCGAGGGAAGGAATACAAAGGCCGGCAGTACACGATTCAGGTGGCGCCAGAGGACTGCACCGGCTGTAACCTGTGCGTCAATGTCTGCCCGGCAAAGGACCGTACAAATCCCAAGCACAAGGCGATCAACATGGCGCCAAAGACGCCGTTGCTGGAGGCGGAACGGGCCAATTACGATTTTTTCCTAGACCTGCCCGAGCTGCCGCGAACTGAGGTTGTGCGGCTTGACCACAAGGCCTCGCAATTTCTGGAGCCACTTTTCGAATATTCGGGCGCATGCGCAGGCTGCGGGGAGACGCCATACCTCAAGCTGTTGACCCAGCTCTTCGGCGACCGGTTGCTCATCGCCAACGCCACAGGTTGCTCGTCAATTTATGGGGGCAATCTGCCCACAACACCCTACACAACGAACAAGGAAGGGCGGGGCCCCGCCTGGGCGAACTCACTCTTCGAGGACAACGCCGAGTTTGGCTTTGGCTTCCGCCTTGCGCTCGATGCCCAAGTGGCCGCCGTTCGACACCTGGTGAAGCTTCTGGCTCCCCACGTCGGCGATGTCCTTGCCACGGAGTTACTGGAAGCGAACGAAGGAAGCGAGGCGGGCATCGCGGCTCAGCGTGAGCGGGTCGCGGCGCTGCGGAGGCGGCTTCGCGAATTGAAGGACCCCGAGGCGTTGCGTCTCGATACTCTTGCCGATTATCTGGTGAAGAAAAGCGTATGGCTGGTCGGTGGCGATGGATGGGCCTACGACATCGGCTACGGCGGCCTCGATCATGTTCTCGCGAGCCGGCGCGATGTGAACGTGCTGGTCCTCGACACTGAGGTCTACTCGAACACTGGCGGACAGCAGTCCAAGGCGACGCCGCTGGGCGCCGCCGCGAAGTTCGCTGCCGCCGGAAAATCCGTAGGGAAGAAAGACCTGAGCCTCCTCGCTACCATGTACGGTCATGTCTATGTGGCCCGCGTGGCTTTTGGGGCCAAGATGGCTCAGACCGCGCAAGCCTTCCTGGAGGCAGATAGCTATTCCGGCCCATCGCTCATTGTGGCTTATAGCCACTGCATAGCCCATGGCTACGACATGGCTCAGGGCCCCGCACAGCAGAAGCGTGCGGTAGACTCGGGAGTTTGGCCACTCTACCGATTCGATCCGGTGCGGCTCGCCAACGGTGAGCCGCCCCTACACCTCGACTATGGTGCTCCAAAAATCAACGTGGCCGATTACATGGGCAACGAGTCGCGATTTCGGGTGATCGAGCGCGCCGACCCCGAACGCTACAAGAAGTTCATCCAAGAGTCCCAGGAGGCGGCGCGACGTCGATACATCGTCTACCAGCAGTTGGCAGGTATTAGCGTGCCGGCGGTGGAGCCCCAACGCCCGCAGACGGAGTCCCCCGAACTCGACCGACACGGAGGGCAAATGAAATGAACCTGGCCACCACCTACCTTGGATTCCGGTTGCCTCACCCATTTATCGTGGGTTCTGGGCCCCTGACCGATGACCTCGGTGTGGTTCGCCAGCTCGAAGATGCAGGAGCTGCCGCGTTCATTCTCCGTCCTCTGTATGAGGAGGAGGTCGTGGAAGAACAAATCTCTGCGTTTTTCCACTCCGAAAGCCATAACGATTCCTTCGCCGAGGCCACGAGTTATTCTCCCGATCCTCAGCAGGCGCCTGGGCCGGACGAGTACCTTGAGCACCTGCGACGAGTAAAGGACGCAGTGGATGTCCCCGTGTTCGCCGCGCTCGACGGTCACAGCCTGGGTGGTTGGACTTCATACGCACGCTTATTGGAGCAGGCGGGCGCCGACGCGCTGGAGCTGAACCTCTATCATGCTGCCAGCGACCCCGAGGCGAGCGGGGCCGAGGTCGAGAAACGGATGCTCGAAATTGTACGAAGTGTAAAAAGTGGATTGCGCATACCTGTCGCCGTCAAACTCTCGCCTCTGTTCACCGCCTTTGCGCATTTCGCGACACAGCTCGACTCGGCGGGGATCGACGGACTTACTCTCTTCACCCGCTTCCATCGCGCAGACATCGACGTCACCGAGCTTGAGATCGTGCGCACTTTTCCCCTCTCCGACTCTTCGGAACTCTTGCTGAGGCTGCGTGGGGTCGCGATGCTGGCGGGTCGCATACGAGCTTCCCTCGCAGTCTCGGGAGGCGTCCACAATGTCCTCGACGTAGTGAAGGCCACGATGGTGGGGGCCGACGCCGTGCAGATGGTGTCCGCTCTCGTGCGCAACGGCCCTGGCCACCTACGCACACTGCGAGCCGACCTTGAGGCTTGGCTGGCAGAAAACGAATGGAGCTCGCTTGAGAAGATGCGGGGAAACATGCGGTTTGATCGGATTCCAGATCCCGCCGCCTACGAGCGCACGCATTTCCGTATGACCCTGCAATGAACTTCGCGTGCTTGGTAGGGAAGTTCGGGACCCTCGCCATCAAAAAATTTGAGGAAAAGACCCGTTTAGCGCGGCGCTAGTCGCGGTATCCCGATCAGGCCTTGTTGAGATATGTCAAAGACAGCGCGACGCTCATCGGAAAAGCTTGCCGATGCATTGTATGGAGGCGATCATGCCCGCGCACAGCAGCATGCATTTCTATCTCAATTGGGCCAAGGAGCGGATCGACGAAATGGATGCCGTACTGGCATCGTTCGAAACCAAGGCCGGTGAGGTGCAGGTCGATTCCCGCTCGAAGGCCGACCAGTTCATCGCCGATTTGAAGAAAAAGCGAGACGAGTTCCAGGAGTCTGTCAATAAGCAGGCCGATGCCGGCGAGGCCGCGTGGTTGAGCGCCAAGAGCCAGATGGAAACCACCTGGAAGGGCTTCGAGGCAGAAGTCAAAAAATATGTCGAAACTTTCGGCAAGCAGGTCGATCAACAGCAGGCGACATTTCATGGAGCAGCCAACGCCCAACTGAAGGCTTGGCGCGACGCAGCGGATAAAATTCAAAGTGCCGCAACGGAATTGGCGAGTGATCGGCGTAACGACATCGATGCCGCGTTGAAGAGAATGAAGGCCGACGCTTCGGAAGCGGAAGCAAATTTGCAAAAGCTGAAGCGTGCGGGAGAGGAATCCTGGGGCGCTTTGAATGGCGCCTTGTCAGAGTCGCGTGCAGCTTTCGATCGCGCCAATCAAGCCGCGTGGGACGCCTTCAAGCGCGCCGCTAATCCGCGGCCATAGGTGTCGAGCCGACCGCCCTTCGCTCGCATAGAGGAGTATCAGGCCATGAGCGCCAAAGAAAAAGAGAAATTGGAGAAGGTCCAAGCCCCGACGCTGCAAGATCTTTTTGAGGGCGTCAAAGGTCGTCGGCCAAAGAGCCTTGATGAGCTGAATGAGTGGCTCGCCACTGACGAGGGCAAAGAAGCGACGATATTTGAGTCCACGTCGGCGTCGCGCTGGGGCGAAGTCGGGCGGTCGTAATTTCGCTGTGTATTTGCGCCTTTTCACGAATGCGCGCGCGTTCCGCGCGGGAAATTCAATTCGCGCTGGTGAACGTCCCTGTTGAGATCACAGCTTCTGGTTTTTTGCTGCCCCTTCGACGGATGTGACACGCGCACCCCTATCAAAAACAATCCGGCGCTAGTTTTTGAGGTTGAATGTCGAAACGGCATGTCCGCTTTGGGTCAAAAGCAGACATGTGCGCCGCAAAAGATCATGTCTGCTTTACCCCCAAAAGCGGACATGTGCGGCGCAACCAGTGATGTCCGCTTTGGGCCAATAGCGGACATTGGCGGGGCAATATTATTCGATCACTTCGTCGGCGCGTTGCTGCATGCCCAAGGGCACGGATAGACCTAACGCCTTGGCGGTCTTCAGATTGATCACCATTTCGTACTTGGTTGGCGTTTGCGCCGGCAGATCCGCGGGCTTCTCGCCGTTGAGGATGCGATTGACGTAGCCAGCGGCGCGTCGGTAACTGTCGACCCTGTCAGGCCCGTAAGAGATCAGTCCGCCAGAGGTTATAAATCCCCGATCCGGGTACACCGCTGGAAGTTGATACCGGGTCGCAAGTGCGATTATCTGCTCGCGGTGAACGAAGGCCGAGCCGCTCCCCACCACGATGAGTCCGCGATTGGGCTCGTGCGCAAAAGTGCTAATCCCACCTTCAATCTCGCTGGCGTTGCCCAAGCTGATTGGGCTCAATTGCATTCCTAGTGACGGCGCCACAGATTGGATAGCGCCAAACATGGCGATCTCGGCGACGCTGGCGGAATCCCGTATGACTCCCCGCTCGCGTCACGCGCGGGGCGATCTCCTTGAGCATTTCTAGCCATTTCGCACCCATACCGTACTCGTAAATGGTAAATCCGGTGGCGTTGCCGCCCGGCTTCGCCAGACTCGCAATGAACCCAGCTCCAACTGGATCAGCGACCTGCACGAAAACGATGGGCAAAGCTCGCGTCGCCTGAAGTAAGGCAGCCACGCTCACGGTGGTCGATGCAAGGATGGCGTCGGGCGTGAGTGCGACTAGCTCCGCCGCGTATCTGCGATTGCGTTCAGGATCGCCCGCACTCCAGCGAGTGTCGATCTGCACGTTGCGGCCGTTCGTCCAGCCCAACTGCTGCTGCAGGAATGCCGTCAGGCGCGCCTGCGCTGCCGGATCGTTTTCCGCGAAATTCATGAGCACGCCGACGCGCCGCATACGTTCCGGCTGTTGCGCGTGCGCCCCAAGTGGCCATGCGGCCGCTGAGCCGACAATTCTGATAAAGTCTCGTCGCCTCATTGTCGTCGCCCCCGAGGCTCAGACGCGCAATGGTAACAATCCGCGCCGGGGCTCGAAAGAGGGCGGTCTTAGGAAGGTCGTGTCCGCTTTGGGTCATTAGCAGACATATGCAGTGCAAAAGGGCAGTGGATTTCCCGCAAACGGTCATGTCCGCTTTGCCCCCGAAAGCAGACATGTGCAGTGCGGCAGTGCATGTCTGCTTTGGGCCAATAGCGGACATCCATTTCCTCTTCTTGCGTTTTATTTCCGCGCTGATGCAGGCCCAGCACTACCGACAGATTTCAAACCAAAGCGAGCACAAAGATGAGGGGCGCTGTCAAAGTCCATGTCCAATTCATATTTTTGCAGAAGTGGGCCGGATTTGGTTCTGTCGGGCCAGATCGCCCGCAATTCACGAAAGAAATCTTCAAACCCCGCTGGCGAAATCACTTCAATAAATTCGCATGGGGTATCGCCCGCGTTCCAGGCCGCATGCCACTGATTGCGCGGTTTGAAGACCCATGTATGCGGCTCAGCTGTGACAACCGCGTCGCCAAGCAATACACCGAGGGTCCCAGTCAGCACATGGGAAAATTCGTCTTCGCGGTGATGGCGGTGCAACGGCGCCACCAATGTACGCGGCGCCACTATCTGATGAATGATAGAAAAGCGGTGGCCTGTCTGAGATCCGTCGATCTTCCAGTGCACGCTATAAGCACCAAAATTGAATTGATCCCCCGCGCCAGGTGGAATTGACGGCGGCGGAAATGGCGGGCCGAGGGATTCGTGCTCCATGACATCCAAGCTCCCAGCGAAACGCCACCAACGTACCATTTGGATCGGGCGTGTGCCCGCATCGGGTCATAAGCAGACATTTCGCGTCGCACACGCCATGTCCGCTTTACCCCCGCAAGCGGACATGTGCAGCGCAACTAGGGATGTCCGCTAAGGGCCAATAGCGGACATTCCGTGCCTAGCAGATTTTTGCGATGCAGCAGCTCTAGCAGACTCTTGGAAAATAATTGGGCCTTCCTACATATCAGTCGCGCGGGCTCGCCCGGCGCCGGTTCCCATTCCATCCGATGGTTTATTTCGAGCCGGCGATCGCTCGAGACCGTTCGCAATGGTAAGTCCGATGTCGCATCGTCGTCGCCGTGTGTTGGTAGATACACCCAAGGGGCTCCGCAGCGCCGGCTTCACCGTGCCCGAAAGCGCCCAGGCCGCCGACGTGTCGATGGCGCTGCGCAGGCGGGGTTGGTCGCCGTACGCACTGCGCCTCGATCCTGAGCAATACGCGTGGATCGCCCTCGTGATGGACTGGCGGCGCGCAGCTTGATTTTCCCGCTGTTGAAGAGTCGACCACGAGTCCCACGCCCGTGACTATTTCGCGGACACAAATGTCTGCTTTCCACCAATCAGGAATGCCGCTAGCATCCAAGATGATCGCGGTACATCCGGGAAATCCCGGACCCAAGCCGATCTTTCACGCACTTGGATCAAAGGATGATTCCCGGCTGTTCGCAGCAACAGGGAGTTATTGATCATGTGCGACTACAGCCTCCACTTTGTCGCATCGCGTCCAGCACGCGTGGGCGACAAGCTAGTCTCGACCCGATTTCGTGCCTCACCGACACGTGGCTTTGCCGCGATCGGCGAGCCGGACATGGCCGTTTGCCTGCTGCCTGGGACCGAAGTTGCGTTTGAGCGAGACGTGGAATGCGACGCAGCATTCTCATTCATGCGCAATCGCAGTCTCAAACAGAAGGTCGCGCGCTTCCGGCAGGTCAATCCAGAGCAGCCTATGAGGCATCACGACGCACTGGAGTTCCCCGACGGACAGATCGCTTTGGTCACGGACCTGCGCGAGGGTCAGCGCGCCACCGTGCTGCAGCTGCCGGCGTCGGAGCGGGCGCCGACTGCTGGTGCCGCTTCAATCCAAGAGCTTTCATTCGACCACGCCGACGCTGCTCGATGGAGGTAGAAGACTATGAAAAATGCGGATTTCACTGAACAATGGACCGCGATGCAGAAGATGTTTCTGCCAACTTCGGCAATTTCGGCCCCGCTTCGAGACAATGCGCAACGTTTTTGGGAAAATCAGGACAAGGTTTTGGACAGCATGCAGGCGCTTGCCAATGCCTGGTTCGAACGGCGCCATACCGGAACTCACAAAGCGCGCGAAGCCGCAGAGCGTATGTGCGAAACACAGACATTCGTCGATCTGATCCAGGCGTATCAGGATTGGGCCGGCGGAGCCTTCGAGCGGATCATGGCCGACGGACTTACGTGTCAGCAACAAATGATGGCGATAACCGGCGCGCTCGCATCGCCGCCATTAGCGCCTTCGGCAAGCGAAAAGGAGGTCGAGCCCCAGCGATCCGGGTCCAGGGCCCCCGCCCGCTCTAAGACAACGTGATTGATGTCCTGAGGTCCGGAATGTGCGCTTTGGGTCATTAGCGGACAAAACGTCCAGGCTACGCCATGTCCGCTTTACCCCCAAAAGCGGACATGTGCATTGCACCAGCGCATGTTCGCTAAGGGCCAATAGCGGACATTCTTAGCACGACCACTATCTCGGATAATCCAAGAGCGCCCGGCGCAGAAATTAACTTCCTGCGTGACGTTTTGCCCGTATCCTGAGTTTCCTTCAGCAAAGTATAATCGTGTTCAAAGTACACTGACATACGCCCCGATGCGGCGCTGAGCTATCGGAGTGCGTAACCTCTTCGCCGCCGACGTATGCCTCAATATTGGAGGATACCATGGCAGGCATTCGTCTCTTCAACGTTCACTACGTCTGGGAGGATTGCGTCAGCATGGGCTTGGGCGCCCTTATCGTGCTGACCTCGTGGATGGCCGATGATGCGGTTAGCCAAACCGCGGCCGCTAACGCCACAATAGTCGGCATCCTCGTGCTGGCCCTCGGCGCATCCGAGGTTGTGGACTTGCGTCGCTGGGAGGAGGGCCTTGAAGCCGCGTGCGGATTGTGGCTCATCGCATCGCCATTCTTTTTTGGCTACGCCGATGCTGGCACGCTCCGATACTGGCACTTTATCCTCGGCATCGCTGTCGTGCTGCTAGCGGCGTTAGAACTGCGGCAGGACTGGAAGCTGAGCGACGCTGAACTGGGCCACCACAGCGGGCGCTAAGTTCGATACCGACGACATGCGTCGAACATTAGCGCAGTCCCCACTGGGTTGCAGTGGGGACGCCCATGTCCGCCTTGGGTCAAAAGCAGACATTTGCAGTGCATCAACCTATGTCCGCTTTACCCCCGATAACGACCGCGAGAGCGGATTTCCGCACAAGGTCATGTCTGCTTTACCCGTCCTTCTACACCACAAAACCCCGCGGAACAGGGATGGGGCTGTCGATTTGCCGGTCTATCATCAGCGCCCATTGGGGGCCGGTTGTGGGCAGAGGCAAACGAACCTCGCGGCACTATATTTCAGTTCACGTTGCCCGCCGTCCCGCGAGAATGAATGTCCGCTTTGGGTCAAAAGCGGACATTTCGCAGTGCAGTCGCCATGTCCGCTTTACCCCCGACAGCGTTTTTCGTACGCAGGAGAAGCAGGAGCGATCAGGAGCTTAAAAAGTCTAAAAATATCAGTGCATGTCCGCAGTCTGTGGTAACCACGACGCCCACGAAGAAGCAGTACGTATCTTCCCATAGTCTTCCCAGGACACTTGTCGAGGGGGCCGACATGAAACTGACTCAGAAAGCAATCGCCGCTCTGACTCTGCCGGAAGGCAAGACAGAGACCATTATCTTTGACGACGACCTGCCCGGCTTTGGCGTGCGCCTCCGCGCCGGTGGCAGTAAAAAATGGATCTATCAGTACAAGGTCGGCAACCAACACCGACGCGTTACGCTCGGCTCGTTGGCAGCACTAACGCCGGCGCGTGCACGCGAAACGGCGGGCGACCTGTGCGCAAAAGTTAGGTTGGGCCAGGATCCGCAGGGCGAGAAGACTGAAGGCCGGGCGCGCGCGGCTGAGACCATGCTCGCCGTTACGCAGTCTTACCTGACCTATCAGAGCGGCCACCTGCGGCGACGAAGTTGCACCGAGGTTGAGCGCCACCTGTTGAAGTACTGCAAGCCGCTCCACGGTCTGCAATTGGAGAAGATCGACCGCCGCACAGTCGCGGCCCTGGTATTGGATGTCGGCAGCAATAGCGGTGCAGCGACGGGCAATCGTGTGCGTGCCTCGCTGTCGGCGCTTTTCAGCTGGGCGATGCGGCAAGGACTGTGCGACAGCAACCCAATCGCCGGCAGCACTCGCCAGACGGAGCAGTCGCGCGCACGCGTGTTGAGTGACACCGAACTAAAAATAATCTGGAGTGCACTCGGATCGGACGACTACGGCGCGATTATTAAGTTATTGGTCCTGACTGGCTGCCGCCGCGACGAAATTGGCTCGCTGTGTTGGTCCGAGGTCACAGGCGATCAAATTGTGCTGCCGCCGCGGCGGACCAAGAACAACCGTGAGCATCGCATTCCGATCGTACCAGCTGCGCGCGCCATTCTCGACGGTCGCGAGCGTAACGGCGCGTTCGTGTTTGGCCGGCACCCAGCAAAACCATTCTCTGGTTGGGGTGTCAGCAAAGCTGGGCTCGATCGACGCATCAAAGCAGCGGGTCATCAGCTTGAACCTTGGCGGCTTCATGATCTGTGCCGCACGATGCGCACCGGTCTCGGCGCGATCGGCGTTGCGCCACACGTTGCCGAGCTGACGATCAATCACGCACGCAAGGGTATTGAAGCGACCTACGACAAATATAAGTACGCGGGCGAAATCAAAACCGCGCTGACGCTGTGGGCCAATCACGTGCTCGCTGCTGTTGTCGAAGGCGGCGGCGAGCGCAAGGTCGTTCCGCTGCGCGGAGCATAATTTCAGCGGCCGGCCGAAGCGCGCAAACGCTTCGAACCGGCCTTACCAAACGCCACGGGATGATCATGGCGAAGGATGTCGACAACGTTAGCACGGTTAAGCTAATCGACGCACTGAAGCGCGCGGCTGATAGTTATGGGGCGGCAAACGGCAAGCGCCGGATCTTAGAGAGATTGAAATCGGGCGAGCTGCACGCGTTTGGTTTTCGAAAGCACTCGAACAAGTTGATCCCCATCCCCCCGCAGTTCTGGCAAGACAAGCAAGTTGACCATCCAATAGATTACGGCGGTCTACCGTATCGTCAGGTGTACATCGATTGGGCCGAGGGCTCCGCCCGCTGGGACTGGAATGATGATGATGATG